>Ga0163179_10001237_pt1 | contig 18161 bp, 28 predicted proteins | sample AtlANTMetagenome_FD_109643 | JGI IMG/M metagenome (GOLD analysis project Ga0163179, IMG submission 109643) | Marine eukaryotic phytoplankton communities from the Atlantic Ocean - Atlantic ANT 2 Metagenome | ecosystem: Environmental > Aquatic > Marine > Oceanic | place: North Atlantic Ocean... | reverse complement strand
TATCTGCCTTTAGAGTCTGCTGGTACGTTAGACTACTTGCACTCTTTTTCTTTCTTACCCTGTCGAGACCTTTTCGCCCCCTTTGGTTTTTTAATTAGTCCAATTGGAACTCCATCGGAGTTATCAATCCAAATTATCGTTTCTTCTTTTCTTTCTTCTTCCGTTAATTTTATGTCCGTACCTAATTCTTTTTTCGCTTTAGAGATAGTGGCAGCTTTGGTTTTATGCTTACTTACTAAATCGCCTTGAATATACTTACCATTCCATTTCCAAAGCTGCCACATAATTTTCTCAATACTAGGAAGGGTTCATGCCTAGTTCATAATTGTTAATTTTCCTTGCCATTTTCTGGATATAAGCTCTGTACATATCCTTACCGTTTTCCATCGTTTGCGTGTGAGCAAGAGTTTGGTCGGTCGGGTGAGTCTCCTCGCTCGTCACCATGCCAGTCCGATTTTAATTCGCCGCCCTTCTATATGGGATATCTCTCCTATTTGTTGCACTCGGCAGGGTTCATACGGGCATAGAACCCTAAACAAATTACGCATAAGACGACCGAAACCAAACCCTAAACACTTCAGAAAAAATGTTCTGCGGTGTTTGTCATTTTTTTACTTTGCCTCTTGAACTGTTTAAACAATATATCACAAATCTTCTGAGTTGTCTACATTATTTTCAAAATAATTTTCAAAATCGTATGTTTCTTTCAATTTTCTGAGATCTGTTGGCTTAATTCCTAAAATACGGCATGCATCCTGCTGTGTCTGAGATGCTGATACCGCAAACTTCAAAACGGCATCTTTTGTTATCCTTGGTATTGCTTTCCATAACTCGAAACCGTATAACTTATTATTGATCATTTTTGCTGAAATTTCCAGCTTTAATGCAATTATTTCTTCAAGAGTCAACTGAGCCAACATAACCTCAAATTCTTCTGAAGATTTTCCTGCAAATTTTAGTGATCTTGAGATAGAATAGTATCTATACTTACCTTGCTTTCTAGAACTCACCTGACCTCCTTTCTGACAATTTCAAACTTGGAGTAGTAATATAATATAATAAATTATAAATAATTTAAATTAACTATAATAATTAGATCAAAAATAACTTAAGTAAAAAGCTAACCCAGCAAAATGAAACAAAGTCAGACAAACATAAGAACAAAATATAAAAGGCACCGTAGATCTCACAAGCTTGTGAGCTTGGTTTTTATAAAAGATCCAGATCCCCCCGAGAGCTAGTGCCAATTTAGCTAAACTAAAACTCAAAGGGCCCTTGTCCAGCACATGCCTTAAGATTGGATTCGCTTCAGTAGCATTGCCAGAATAAACCCACGTCAGTGTCATAAATAAGTCGAAGAAAGTCATATACACAGTTAATTTTAACTGAGTTAGGAGTGGTAACTTTTTATGAAACCATTCGAACACTTATCTCCAATATATTACTTCTTTTTCTTGGTACGTGGGGCGTCTCTTTTTCCACTGCCTCGCTGTCTTGTTCCTAGTCCATTTGTAATACTAAAGCCCCATTCTGCCAATTCTTCACCTTCGGGGGGCAATGGTTCTTCACCGGCCGGCGCGAAGTCTTCTTCTCCACCCATATCACCGGCCGCATCTTGTTCGGCTGCAGCATCTTCGTATTCTGGTGTGGTTGGTTCTTCTAGGTTTGTGGCCAATTCGTCTTCGAATTTATCGAAGTAAAGTTTGAGGTTAGTAATAAGGTAATCATAAAAAAGTTCGCGGTCCTCATCATTACTCAAAAGTTCATATGCGTCTAAAATATTACGCTCAATCTTTTTGAAGGAAGAATAAGCCATGTTCCGGCCGGTAAGATCTTGCCCTTGAACTCCTGAACCAAACTCTTCTTCTGGAGATAGTGTTTCTTCTTCCCCAGCAGCATCATCGATATCGATGAATTGATCTTCAGCGGGAGCGGCGCCGCCAACATTGACATTTACGTCTTCTTCAAGAGAAGGGGGTGCACTCTGAGAATCAGGCCCAACGTCATCGGTTGCCTGCAGTGGTGCTAAAGCATTTTTAACTCCATGTACGATATGTGCTCGAAAGGAGGCTCTTTGATCAGTATCAGTAGTCAAGATTTTATAATCATCTTCCAGTACTGGGATAATTTTCTTCAGCAGATCAGAAAGAACATTGATACCAGTTGAGCGATGCGGCGCCGGATCATTGTCTTGCGTGGCAGTATTTTCATTAAGATAACGTCTAATGTAACCTCTTAGAACCGCCTCATGTTCTCCTTCAACATTCTTTTGAAATTCTTCTTGTTGTTTATTCTCAATAACCATTCGAATGGCTTTTCTTACGGCCGAGCGTAACATTTTACGTTCTTTGACCTCTTTGAGAAATTCTAATCTTTGTAAATCCATTTTATCCATGACTTTCTTCCTGTACTAATAAGTAGTTCATTACTTTTTGAATTAGCTCCTCTTTGGTGAGATTTGTTCCCTTGAGTCTTTGTTCTTTTTCTTGCTTTTTATTTTCGGCTTCAGCATCCAATCCAACCCAAGGAGTATCGCCCTCATCAGAGTCAACTGCAGCGCCGTGAACAGCACCACTACCCACTGTTGTTATTTCATCTAGTCTTTCAGCTATAACTTCTTTAACCATAGATATAAGAGTTTCTGAAAGAGATTGCGTATCAACCCGGGGAGCAGCCCCAATATCAAGAATATCGAAAACAGCCTGAAGTGCTTGTTCATCTTTAACAATATCTTCTGGCATGTAGTGCATAACAATTTGTGTATCTGTTTCACGAATAGCTTTTCTTAAATCACTAGCGCTAAGGGCCTCTGGCGAGACTTGGAAGTGGTTCTGAAGGGTAAGGGTAGGTACACCCCCTTCGGTCTCTGATTCGCCCCCTCTGACGCCGGGAGCAAAGTATTTACCGGCGTTCTTAAAACGCATGTAATCAGGTGTCTTACTCTTATCTGGCTTGTTACTTGCGCCCAATATGACGGCTTCACCCGGTTGAGCTAAGTGTGGCTTTCCGTTTTCATTGCCAACGTATTCTAATGCGGCGCCGACAGGAGAACTGTTATCGGAGGGCTCTGGAATTACTTCAATTTTTGAAGCGTTGGGATCTGAGGAGGCTTGTACATACATATTCCAGATTGCCTTTGAAAGATTGAAGTCGACACCTTCTCTTGGAATTCTACTAATATATACTTTCACGGAATCAGCAATAGCAGCATAATGTAAAGCCATAGCAAAGTGGCCACGATGTGGAGGCTTGAAAGCCCCGGGCAACACAGCTACGGTTACTTCAGGAGCATCATGAGAAACGGCTTCCATTTCATCTAGTTCTTCCGGCTGTTCATTTGAATCTGCTCTTCTAATAGGTGGCACGCCTCCGCGTCCATATTTATACAGTCCTAGAATTTGATTAATAGGGGCAAAATTGCCTGTAAATTTATACATTTGGCCTTGGTAATTAAATACAAAACCCTCAACAGTAGAATTAATGTTATCTAAGTGTTTAATCTTTTCTAACTGTTGAGCCAGAACACTTCTAGCTTCATCGGCCCCCTCGCCTTGATAAGTTTGGATTCCTCGGATTGCGCTTTCAACTTCCGCTTTAAGTCTATTAACTTGAGCAGGGTTGTCGAGAATATAAGCGCTCTCCATACCTTTTAACAATTCAACTGCAAAATCGTGGATAGCTGTTTCAATTGGCCAAATAGCATGTTTGACAAGTGCACCGCCCTCATCTTTTACAATTCCACGAATTAACTTTCTCTGATCAATCGGAAATCCTTTATAAATGTCATTTAACTTTACTTTTTTACCCTCTTCGTTGGTTTTTCCAAGGATATATTCTACCATCATTTGATGTACGGCAGGATCTAAATGGGGAGACCTAGTTTGAACTTGCGGGAGAACTTTCATCTCAAGGTACTCTTCCATAGTCATATCGCCGACAAAGCCGGCCTTTTCAATCTTTGCTAATACGATTCTAAGATCTGTATCATCATCAAGTTTTTTAAGCTGCATAACAGCTGTTCGCGCAACCCTAAACTCATTACCAGCAACTTGTTGCTCTATACTGTTTAGAACACGATCAAGCATTCTGGAATTTTCTTCAACGTCAACGATTTCTACTGTATCTGTTTCAGAATTGTATCTTTTATGGTTGCCATGATGAATAGAAATAATGTTGGCATCATATGTTACAACGTTGTTTGCACCGGGCCCTTGGATTTCTGTATTATAAAAGATAGAACCATCTTCACCAAAAATACCGGCTTGAACATTTGGTGGTAATCTTTGTACAAAATTTCCAAACGCAGTAAAAGCATTAACATATACTTCTTTAATCTGATCACCGCCGGCAAAAACACGATTAAGCAAGTCTTCCATAACTCGGCCACCTGCGCGCATATCACCTTTGTTCCGCGCATAGCGCGTCTGGCCCTCACGATAGCCGAGATAAATATTAAAACCGTCAGTTTTTTCAGTACCTTCAATCTCACCTCTTGATGCCATAGACAAAATTCTGCCCATTTTATTGGCAGTCAATTCTCTATTATCATAAAGATGAGAAAGATGACCAGCAACGCCACCTTCTAATAATAAACGCCGCATTTAACTTCCCTCTTCTAATACTTTTACATGCTCTTCAAGTACTTTCACTCTTTCTTCTAGTTTGCGAGTATGCCTACGAATAGCACGCATATGCTCTAAAGCTAATTGAAGTTTTCGCTCACCAGCCTTAGTTCTCGGGCTAACAGTTTTAAGAGTTTCGGCAATACTCTGCAAATAGTCCCAAACGTCTGCGTTGCGACCTTCTTCTAGAGATTTGCCCATAAGGAATTCACGGGTTATTTTGTCAAAATCAATCATCGCCGTAAAATGTTCCTTACTTAGTTGTAATGTCGTTTAATACCCTTGTAACAACACGTCGAATGGTTTCCTCAAGGGAACTATCACCACCCATGTTGGTTTCATCTTCTTCTGCACTTACTGATGCACCAGCGGTACTTGAGCCGGAACCACCTGTGGCTTCTTCCTCGACGACTTCTTCGCCTTCATCACCTTCATCACCAGATTTCAGTGAAACATCAGTACCATCACCAGCTTCATTAACTCGACGCCCTCGGTCTGCCGCAGCTACTCGTTCGGCGCCTTTTTCTTTAGACTCCGGTCTGTCAGCAGTGCCACCTTCTTCAAGTTCGTCTTCGTCATCTTCTCGTTCTGTTGGTGGCGCGTTGCGTTTATACATACCGCCTTCATCAAGCTCGTCATCGCCGTCTTTCTTATCGGCCCAGTCGGGCACACCGTCACCATCAGCATCGGGCTTCTTTTCGCCCTCTTCTTGAACCATTTGTTCATCAAGAGGTGTTTCTTCAGATTCTTCCTTAACATAACCCCAGCTTTCGGTGAGGCGCTTAAAAAGGTTTCCGTTTCTTTTCTTACCATGAATCATTTTATTTATTCTCCTTAATAATTTGATTTTTCATCGCGCTAAACATGCGCTCTCTTTTTTCTGTGACTAATGAATCAACGTTAGTATAATTAGTAGCCAAATCGTGTTTATATGTATCTTCCCAATCACGGAAAGTCATATTGCCTACCAAGTAGGCTTCTTCTTCCATTTTTCGTAAATGTTCATCTTTCTGAGCGTATCCTTCACCCACTTCCATGGGCCTATTAAAATCGCCTCTACAATTCTGTGCATGATGTACTAGCTCATGTGAGAGCGACCGCATCATATCCTTTGGGTGCCGGTGGTCAGTAAATATTGTAACACTCATTGACTCAGGATTATAGTATGCAGTTTTACCAAGCATGTTTCCACCATTCTTTTCATCAGACTCAAATGCGATACTAACAGGTTGGTCATATCCCATACGCTTTTTAGAAAAGGGCATAAAGTTACCAAGCAACTCTTGCATGTCACGAAGATCTAGACCAGAGTTATTTTTGATACTATAAAAGCTCATCAATCTTGATTCCCAAAACGGTTTTCAATAAGTTTAGTTACATATTTGCCAAAAAGTTGTTCCATCTGAGCTTCGGATAATTTAAGGTTATGCTTTTTAAGATAAGGCTGTAAATGTTTTTGAACAATTCCCATTACTTGCCTTCTAGTTGCTTTATCCACACCGTTAGCCTTAAGCTGCTGGTTCATAGTGCTCATCTTAATAGAACCACCGCCACCTTCTCCGCGCTCGCCGCCATAAGCATCATCACTAAATCCTTTTTCGGCAGCATCACGGCCTTTAACATTTTGAGCCAGTTTGTTAACTAAGGCTCCAACGAAAGCTTTCATATTGCCTTCAATATTTCCACTACCTTGGGGTTCAAAATTGCGTGTCATTAAATCTTTATCGCTGGTCATCCTCGGTGCGTCTTCTTGGGTTTTAAACCAGCCAACTTTTGTTAGCTCTACATCTGAGACTCTATCACCGTCTTGTTGGCCATACGTGTCAACAGATCTTCCTGCGGCCTTCCCAATTCCGGTGGCCGTGCCTTCTGCTTCTTTAAGAAGGCCAGCAATCTTCGCAAACTGCATAAGCTCATTTTGATTAAGTAAACTTTCTGCGACATTTTGTCGCTTCTTACCAACTTTACCACTTGGAAGGTTTTTCCATGCATCTTCTGCACTCATATCTCCGACTCTAGATTTTGGCTCACCTTTACTGTTTTTGGTTACCTTGTCCCAATACTTTTTGAATAAGTCAGGAACGGCATCAAATCTCATTTTCTCACCGGGCTGTTCTGGTTCTTCTGGTGTTTCTTCTTCAGGAGGCTCTTCTTCACCTTGAGGATCCATTTCAATATCTTCACCCGGGCCCGCAACTTTAACGTTGGCGCCTCTAAATTCTTCTAAGAACTTTGAAATAGCCTTAGCTAGCTTATAAGCATCATCTTCAGAGATTAAACCTTCGCCAGATGCTTTAGGGACTTTCATAAGAACTTTATGAAGGTCAGACAAACGAATAACGCTCGGAGAGTCTGCAGCTTCTCTGACAGTAATAGATGGGCCGGCCAAAGAATTATTAAGCACTTTTGCAATTGCAACTCTGGCTCTTGATGGGTCGAAATCGATTTTACTTTGTTTTCGAAGCTTCTTCAAAAAGGTCATGAGAGCTTTCTTATGCACAAACTGTTCTGCTTCTTGATTTTGATCATATGCAAGATCACTTGAAGAAGTAAGATCGCCTGATGACATTCTTGCGAAATCTGCCGGGTCTCCCTTCTCAGAGATCATGATATTCTTGACTTCTTTCACAAGAAGCCTCTCGATTACCATCTTGGCCAACTGATTCTTTAGAGATTCGGTAAACGGAACATTCTGGGCTTTTAACTGTTTAATAAGCGCGCGCATTACTGTATTGATAGTTGATTGATCTAGACCTGATTTAGACATTAGAGAACGTAATGGAACTGCACGTTTACCTTCTTCGGGTTCGCCAGTTTCAGGATCCATTTTTCTAGGTGGGTATTTGTTAATTGGAATAGGCTCCGCCTCAGTATCTTCTTCACCGGGCCCGGGAGGCTCGCCTTCGGGATCTCCACCTGTTACAACAGTTTGAACAACCTCTGTGGGACTCATGCCTCTTTTGGCTCCAAAAAGAGCCACACTATTAAGCAGTGAATCCATCTGTCTTTTAACAGCCATTTCTGCCGATGCTTTTAATTCAGGCTCTTCCTGTTGTTGAACACGGTTAATCAATCCTCTAAAAACACCAATCCAGTGTGCTTTACCATTTTCTTTTTGAATTGCAACGTGATCACCAGCGCCTTGATATTGTAAATCAAGATAAGCGTCTAATACTTGATCAATACTAAACTGCTGATCTCCAAAATATTGCTGTACACGTTTTCTAATAGAATCTCTTAAATTTGAAGAACCGGGATCATGCCATGGACCCTTCATACTAATTTCACCAGTAACACCACTTTCATCACCAGCACTGTCACCTCTATGCGCTGCCATAGCGTCATCTGGGTCAACAGATTGGTTTTTGGGTAATGCTAGGTTTGGCGCGGCACCCTGTTGCTGAGCTTTTGTACGATTCATAGCTGTTTGTTTCACTACGTCTGCACTGGCTCCCGAAACACCGGGCATAATTGAATCTTCACCACCAACCTTATTTGGATCAACCTTTTCTCCGGTTTTGGTGTCTACAACATCCATGCCGGGAGTTCCTGCTGTACCAGCGGCTGTTCCACGGGCTGTGGGCCCCTCTTGGCCTCTATAGTTGCCCTGTCCTACCCATTTGCCGTCTGCGCCCCCAGCTTGCTGTGTAGCGCCTCCTGCGCCGCCTTGCTGCGCACCAGTCTGCTGGTTTGCTCCGCCGGCTTGCGCTCGCCGGTCGATCTCTCGCCCAAACTCGCCCCGATCAGAACCATCTTCGCCGGTTTCTTTGCCCACGCGTTGATAAGCAGCTGCTCTATCAGCTAGCTCTTGGTCATCCATGGCGCCAACTTCATCGCTGACGCCGGCATCTTCTAAATCCTTGCCTTTTTTAAAATCACGGCCGACTTGCTTGATTGCCTTGCCAGCCCGACTTGCAGCACGGCCGACTCTACTGGCCAGTCCTTGCTCTTCTAATACTTCTGCAACAACAGCATCAATCTCTTCTTGTGTTAATAAATCAAAATCTTGGGTATTCATTTACAGGGGCTCCTCGGTTACTTCAGTAAATAGTTAAAAAGTTAACAAAACCGCTTTTTATTAAAAGCCTAGCTTCTTCAGTTCTTCAATACTACTGTCAGCGCTGGTATGGTAAATTCCAATACCGCCGGCTTCGCGATACGGTATTACATTCTTTCTTAAAAAATCATCAATTAAAATATTAGGATTTTCGCCATCTTTGGAAAACTCATGTTTGTTATGAGAAAAGTGAACTCGGCCACGGGGAATACCAAGATTGTACTCAACCCAAATAAGTTTACCTTCTTCGGATGCTTCATTTCTCATTGGAGTAGTAAGAATAAGGGGGTCATATTTTTTGATATAATTCCACAAACGTTGACCATCCGGCATCCAAGGCAACTCTGCCCACCACTTCCTATCACCAGCCAAACGTCGATACATATATTTTCTAGCTTCGTCAATCGCCAACGAAGAACTAATATGTAAGTCCATTTCTTCGATTTTGTTTTTACCCATTTCTTCAAGCTTATCGCGAAGGGCTTGGATATCATCTCCCGTTAGAGCTTCGTCTTTTAAGTCTTTGTTGATCTGCTCAACTGCTCCCTTGACAAAATCAACTAGAACACCATCCATATCACAGTAGATCTGGTGCTTGCCCTTTTCTTCTTTGATAATGATGTGCTTTCGCCAATTTTCAAGTAGTAGTTTCATCCGAACATCCTTTTAAACATTTCTGGAGTTTCTGGATTGTCTAGATCTAAGATTTTTACTTTTATGCTCTCGACCTCTTCATCAATTGCTTTCTGAAGGCGATGGTTACCATCCAGAACATACTGATACTCTCCAGCGCTCTTCACAACGATAATTGGATACTTTAAACTTGCGGCAGCTACTCTCTTTGCACCTTGCGTTGGTAAAGACGATAATCTTTGCGAAAGTTCCAAAACATTAACATTAATGATTTCATCTCCCAGATAATCAACCACATCTCCGAGTACAACCTCGTCATCATCGGTTTTCCATGATGTCTTCAATCTCATGGAAGGGGTCTTCCAGTTTTCAAGTAGGAGTATCATAATTCATCAACCATTTCATCATCAGGCCCGTTCCAAGGGCTGTGACTTCCATCATGACCATAAGCCTTAATATGTAGCACTCCATCTAGATCTCTTTCTATAGATATTTCTACACCAAGATCTCTAGCGAGGTTTGCGACTTGAATTTCAAACTCTTCACCTTCTGTATGCTCGTTATCTGCAGCACTCAGGTGTGGTTCGTTTTCGACCGGTCCCTCGCCTCTTGCAAAGTCTCGCCAATTTTCAAGTAGGAGTTTCATAAGTTAATTTATCGTACCTTCAGTGATTGAAATTGAATCTGTTTGAAGGAGTATTCCCCATGGTTTAAAACAGATTCGGTATATCTGGTTGTATTGACAACAGTCTTTTCTCCGATTTCGGCAAACCCTCGGATAACATTTTCATCGGGGTTTGCTTCTACAAGATTTTTAATTACTTCTAAAGCAGTTCGAACCTTCTCTGCACCCGCTTGTTGGGACGTTGCAAGTTGTTCTATATTTTCTGAGGCATGCGCTTGTTCAAGCCAGTTATATGCATCGACCATACGCTGTTGAACTTCTGGGTCTTTATCTTCGCTAGCTACCTGTAATACTCCCTTGATTGCATCTACCCCTTTGTCACTCAATACAGAACCTTCTCCGCGACCGGCTACTCCCGAAATATCGATTGCAGCTTGAGCTTCTGAACTAAACAATGCCATTACTCCCGCAACAGCAATCATCATAATCAAAAATTTGGTGACCTTGCAAAGAATTGGATGCTTTTCGCAAAAGGCACTAATCTTCTGATATACTCCTTTAAGAACGCCGGCGATCTTACCCAAGCCTTGTTTAACTGTTTGTAACAGTGCCCATGCTTGATTAAGAAGTTTCATGTACCACTCGCCAACTTTTGCTACGGCTGCATCGTAAGCAGCTTTAGCTTGGCCGGCTAACTGTTTACCTTTTTCCCATCCAACAGCAAGAACATCCATAACGCCTTCGTTTAAAAGCTCTTGATATTCCCTGTTTACATTTTGTTCCCATAAATGAAGAAGGCGTGCTTCTGTGATAGCGCCTCTTTTATGACTTTCATATAAAAGTTTAAAATCATCCTCACAGTACGCGCGCCAATTTTCAAATAGAAGCTTCATTTACCACTTTTCCTTATCAGCCCAATAAGCTGCTGACATTTTTCCTTTTTTGATATTCTTGGCATGCCTAGCTTTGAAAGACTTACGCTTCGCTTTCATTTTATCACTCTCACCTTTTTTTGGTTTTCCGGCAGTGCTAGCACCTTTCTCCCCAAATGGGATAATTTTTTCTTTACCATCTTCGCAAGCTTTTACAACGTGAGATTTACCTTTGTGACTACTAGTACGCCTAGGTTTATTGCACGGCATTGAATCTTTATCAACTTTTTCGTCTAGCTCTTCTTCCATTTTGACACACTTGTCTTTACCGTCTTCTGTACCGGCATATTTATATCCGTCCCAACATGCTTTTCCGTCACCCGATGCACCTTTTTCTTTACCATCTTCATTTTTCTCTTCTTCTAGGGCATCATTGTACGAACCGCGTACTTTGTTTTGATACTCATCATCTTCCTTGTCTCCGCCCTTAACTTCTTGGATACCGTAAGTAATACAAGGGTCTTGGCCACAACCGCAATTCTTTTTCTTGCCTTCTTCCAATTCTTCATCGTCTGTTTCATCTAGAATAGCACGAACGCGCTTGGCTTGACCTGCATGCATCTCTGAGGCTTTTTCAAGTTCTCCTGCAATTTCTTCAAGCTCTTCTTCATGTTCTTTAGAATGCGATTCCGCAATAAATTTACGCCAGTTTTCCATTAATAGTTTCATAAAATATACCTTGTCCATGCCCAAAAGGGTCTTTTTTGTAAATAGTTCTCATCATCATCATTGGTGTAAGCTTCTCGCTCAAACGGACTTTCATAATATGCTTTGGATCCATCTCGGTACCGAACAAAACCAATAAGCCAGAATAAACCGTACAGAATCCACTGAAATACAAACAAGAGTTCTAACTGTTGTTTATAGTGAATAGTTTCATGTCTTTTGCGGCGCTCACTTGACACACCTCGATCCCAAACCCAGATACCAAAACTAATAGCTCCGATTTCAATCGGAGAAATCTTAGACAACCAAATGGGTACTTTACTATTTTCTATAAAAATTGGTAAACTCATTTAGATTCTCCGGTATTGGTTCGGTCGTGTGTATCTGATTTATCTGTTCTTGAAGGCACAATGAGACCATTTGAACGGTCCTCTAGTGGTCTTCCTGTACCTTTCTCATCTATTTGTCGGCCAGCAGTAAAGAGTCGATCCATAGGCCGACGCTGGTGAACTGTACCAAAATATTGAGGAATTCTAATTCCATGCATAACTGTTTTTTTTACTCCTTTTTACTCATCCTTAGAGGTATCTTCCGGTAAATCGTCCAAATCTTCGTCTTCTAATTCAGGGAAATCATAAGATCTGTGTACCATCTCAGGCTCTTTATGTTTTACACAAGAAATGGCCAGAATCATTCCTACGACCAATAGACTATAAAAAGACAATAATATTTTTCCAAATTTTGTCACTTAGTCGCCTCCATAAACAGTATATAAATCTTCATCGACATTTTTGTTTGCCCTGTTTTCAGGCAACCTCTTTTCAAGAAAACTTATAATAGATTTTAAATCTGTATCAAGCGGCGGCTTTATACAAGGAACAAGAGCATGTAATAGTTGCCCATGAGTGGCCAAAGCCAAGGTACTAACTACGCCCATTCCTACCTTCAAATGTTGCCAGTAGGTTTCCCCTACTTCTTCTAGATGTTTCATAGTGCTATTAAATAGTGTGCTTATTAAACAAAAAACAAAAAAGCGGAGCAAAAGCCCCGCTTAAAAATACATTCTGTGTATTTTCGTTTTTTATGAATTTTGAATAATGTCTTCAAGAATACGAATAACATCCTCACTGTTTACATTATTCTGTAAACAGTGAGCCCGAAGTCCACCTACTTTTGAAAGAATCTTATCTGCTCGCGAATTAGCATTTGCTAATTTCTTCTGAAGCTTTTCATTCTGTTCGGTGAGTTCTTTTGTCGTTGTTCTGGCCATTTTCTACTCCTATTATATTAGTTAGGCGTCCCTAACATGATTTTTAACTCTTTGTGTCCACTGATATCCCGCACGTACCAACCATTGGTTTCTGGGTATCTGCCCTCGGGGTGTGGGCCCAACCATTCTATGCTTTTTCCTAATACTCTTTTAACTTTTTCTTCGTCGTCTACGTGTGGTACCTGATAATACTTTATCATAAGATGAGCAATACCTTTAGACATTTCTGCAAAATAACCACCGGAATGTAACAATTCAGCTGTCTTTGCTATATAAGCATCTTTTCCAGCCTTGGTACCATCATGCCCACCACCACTTGATTTCTTCCCGGCCGGCTTGTTTTTGGCAAATTTTACTGCATCGGGAGTATCATCTCCATCGACGTCGATAGCCAACCATTCATCTTCATCACCGGGGATATCTTCTGGTGACTGGAAATCAAAATGTCCACCGATTGGTGCATAGGCAGTAGCAATTAAATCGTAGAGTTCATATGACAAATCAACGTTTTCTTTGTCTTGAAGAACGGATTTATCAATATCAGTCCACTGACCTTTACCTTTGGATACATCTGCATACTTCTTTTCTTTAATAAAGTTTTTCCACTGCTTGTTCATATATAAATACCAAGTTTACCAAACATTTCAAATAATGCATCTTCTACAGATTCTGGCAATGTACCTGCCTTTACAGCTATTGTAACTTGTCGCAACGCTTCACCATATCTCTCTGATTCTTCAAAGGATAGCTCGGGAACGTCAGAGGAGTACTCTGGTTCATCCATTGAGTCTTCAATATCAGCAACTGCCCGGCCGGGTTCATATTCTGCTTCGTTTATTTGCTTTCGCCAATTTTCAAATAGTTTTTTCATGATAGCGTTTCCTTAACTGCTTTAGCATATTTATCTGGTAAGTTCAGATCTTCTAAGTCTTCTAGTGAGAACATATCATGTTCTGTGTGTTCATCACTTAACTTTACATCCTGTTCTGGTAGTTCTGCTTTGTAATATGTATCGTTTCCATTTGAATGTAATTTAACGGGGTTCCTTATACGAAGACCTGTCTCTTCCCAAACTTCTCGCAAGAGACCATCTTGCATATCTTCGCCTTCCATTATATGTCCACCGGGGAGATCCCACTCGCCAGAATGTTTCTTCATATATGATGAGCGCTTGAGTAACAATACTTTATCTTCTTTATACAATACGGCCTTGGCAATTTCTTTGGAGTCTTTATTGTTCTTGTCTTCTTCCAAAAAATCTCTCCACAGTTTTTCATACAGAGTCATAATAAATAGGCTACCCGTTTAAGAACTGCTTCCAGCTTTTAACAATTCTTTCGTTTTCATCCAAATTTTGTTGCATGCCTGATGGCATTCTTGAATTAAGGGCATGCATCATAAGCGGCCGAACATACTCATCGCGAAGAACATCTTCATCTTGCCAAGTATCTATAATCTGTCTTAAGAGAGCTACTTGTTCATCCCCGCTGTATCCTCTGACGCTAAGGGTGAGTTCGAAAATCACATCATTGCTAGCATCAAGCCAAGCATTATATGTCGTGTCGACATAGTATTCAACTCCTAGCTCATCTTGAGCCGGCTTATGAATAATTTTACGAACCTCTATCCTCCAATCTCTATCTTGTGCAATTGCTAGTGCAATTTTGGGATTATGTTCTGGAAGTTCTGGATCGAATAAACCAAAGTCGACCTTGACACTGGCCGTAATAGAGTCAACCTCTTCGGCATCATATCGGTCGTCTGTTTCTACCTCCCAGAGATAATTCCCCAAGTCATCATTAATAATATCTCTTGCCAAGGATTCAAGTTGGCCCCCTTGCATGTGACCCTCTCTTTTGAAAAATCGTTCGATATATTCCTTGACTCCATCGTAGTGATCATCGATAGCATTGAGCGCAACACACAAATCTTCAAAGTCTTCAGGATCATTAGCAAAGCCCATTCCATTTGAATCGGGCACCATTTCCAGATTAATATTAAAGACCATTATAATCTCGTCACCGACGCGTCTAATACTGGCAGCACCATCCTCGGCCCAGCCCCAGCCTATGTCATTTAATTCAGAAACAGCATAACCTGCAGAGCCATATCCCGGGAGAGAAGTAAACTCGCTTTCATCCCATTTAATCTGATATGCTGCTCTGGGCATGATATAAGTACCGCCCCCGTGATCATCTTCAGCTTCAGCAGAGACTTCGACCGCTTGATACCTATGGTTCCATTCATCTGCAATATTTTCAACTTGCCCTTGCCATTGTTGCAAAAGGCTACCAACCAAATTCATATCCAATTCGTCTTCGGTGGATGTGTCTTGAACGACTCTTCCTTCGGTGTTCGCCGGCAAGCCATCTTCGGTAAAGAGATCTGCAAGAAGCGAGGAAATGTGGTTGTCTTCGTGTGAGCCGCCAAACTTGATAAATTTAGACAACTTTAAGACACGCTGTTCATTGTCTGGTTCTGAATCTCTTTTGACAATGTTCATATTTTCTTGTTGATTCTCTGTGGCCCAAGCCATCACTCGCTCTCTAAAGCCCGGGATTTTCTCTCCATAAACACGCTTCTCTGGAACCGCAAGCTGAACACCCTCAAAAGGGTTGCGCCCTGCGGCTTTGTAATCGTCTCTGCTTGGCTTTTGACCCTGTGTGGCCTCGTAGTACCTAACCTGTCGTAAACGCAATCTGGAGACCGGTGTGACAGTCCCTGACTCGCGTCTCATATCATCATCGAAGACTTCTCCTTGCTGAATTAGATCATCAAAATATTCTGTAGGGTTGGTAACTTCGGCAGGGAACTTATCTCCTACGTGCTCAAGAAGTTCACCCTTATCAACAACATATGCCACAGCCCCATGGCCATGCGCTTCTGCTACGGCACATTTATAGTAACTTTCGCCACCACTTCTAGAAGGAGGAGAATGACAGGAGTTGATATCATTAAAGTCACTCATACGAAGAACATCAATTGGATGCCTTGTTATAACTATGACATAATCGTCTTGCTTGAGATTATGGATTTCTCGCTTGATAAATTCAGCATTTTCTTGCCAGTATTTACCCATCTTCTTAGCCATCGCACCACGGTCGTCATAGACACTTGCGGCAGACGGTAGGTACATTCTCAAATAATCGTTTAGTCGTTGAAGATTTCCTGCCTCTTGCTCTGATAAAGCATTGCTGATCATATTACCAGTGATGCGTCGATAATCTAATTTGGCCTTATATGCATTATAAAGATCGTCTCTGTTTTCACCATGTTCTGCAACTTTTAGCAGGAGAGCTTGTTGTTTTTCAGCTAACGCAGCAATTTTCATAAAGAATTTGCCAACTTTCATTTGGATCTTTTTAGTCTTTGGCGCCACTTGAGGCTCATCGGTAAGTTGCCGCACTAGGTTTTCAACACTACCGTCAGCTAACTGCTGTTCGCCTTGAAGAATTCCGGTACTCCAATCGACTTGATAACCATTGTCTCTAAAAAAATCAACAAACTTTCCTAACTCTGAAGTGGTATCCATTGTTGGAAAATCAATAACAACCCTCATCCTGCCATCAAAAAGCTTATTAAAGGCAAGATCCCCGCTTTCCATATCATCTAGTGCAGCTGCAATGTGAGTCAATTCATCTTCTGAGATCTCTCTTAAGATCTTTTCAGATGCCTCTGTTAAAAAACCACGCCATTTATTAATATTCATTTCCATGCATCCTCAGAGAATATAAAAGTGGCTCCAAACAGAGTCAACAACCCAGAGGAGCCCGAAAGTGCTAATAAATTTAAATCTGACAAGTATACTGCTAAGCCTATTAAGGCTAAATTGATGCCAGTTGCAACGTAACAGATGTGTCTTATTAATTTTTTCATAACTTTTACTATAAGTAAATAGTCATAAATTAATCTGATATCATGTGTGTTGAAATAATTTGTAAACTTAGGGGGTTCATTTCCAATTCTTCTCCCACCCCTATCTTGTTTGAACCGCTAGTCGTCGTGACTTTTGCCATGACTACTCGACGGCCTGACATTTTTACAGTGTAAACGGAAGTCACTATTCCGATAATAGGAATCCACCCCTCATCCCAATGTTTCCATCGAACGAGATCGCCGACCTTCAATTTCTTGGAGTCTCCTAGACTCGGTTTTTCTTCCATTGAATTTCATCCAAGCACATATGCCCTTTGTCAAGCAAGTAATTAGTTCTTTATTGGCTTTTTCATAACAAAAATAAGTACCTACGCTATATGGCTGACCTTCTTTATATGTGTATACGAAGATCAAATCATCGAATAGACTAACTTGTTCTCCTATCAAAACGGTACCACCTCGATTTCACTAGGATCCTTTCTCACACACCACGCGCAACGTCCAGTACTAAGAATATGCCTCATTATTCTCTCTGCAGCATCACAAGAGACCCCATAGTCAGTAGCAGGGTCGATAAAAGGCCCCTCATTGTTCCAATCCAAATAATGAACCGTGTAACCCATCCACTCTTCCCATTCTGAGTAAACAGACTTATATTGATTGTCCGAATCCCCAAGCAGGATATCCATTTCCGTCAAAGCGCTATCATGCATTGTTTTTCTTCCATTTTCTCATTAAATGTCTTCTAACTTGCCTAGATGCCCTATGAGTAAAGGGAATTCCATTCAAATGGTCGATTTCATGGTAAATACACCTAGCATAGAGCCCTGTAGCTTCAAAATCGATCTTTTTACCGTCTAAATCCAATCCTACCACTTTTATCTTGTTTGGGCGCGAAATTGGCACTTTTAAGCCGGGATAGCTAAGACAACCTTCGGTTTTTTGCGTATTTTCCGGTGATTGCCATAAAATTTTAGGATTTATCAAATAAACGGTCTTATTCTTGTCTGGAGAGCAATCAATTATGATAATTCGTTTATTTACGCCAACTTGAGGTGCAGAAATGCCAATTCCGTCATGATCATACATGACTTGGGCCAAACTATGACAAAACCGCACAATTTCGTCTGTAATTTCCGTTATTGGCTCACATGACTTACCAAATTGGTCTTCAAGGGCCTCATGATCGATTAATTCGACGTGTACCATAACGTGACCCTCCCTTTCGCAATAAATATTACACTTTTTTAAAATAAGTAGGGATTTTTCTTCCTTTGTTGCATTGCTATGGTCGCAAGAGCTACAATAACTGTCGTTTCAAAGCCCAAAACTGCATTAAGAGCTAAAAAACTACCAATCCACAGCAATCCTCGCCAAAAAGGGCTTTCAAAAAATGAAAAAAGCATTAATTACATCCTATTTCAGAGATATTTTCTAAAGGTACCATAATAAAACCCAAATCGCAATAACACATAACTCT
>Ga0163179_10001234_pt1 | contig 18198 bp, 32 predicted proteins | sample AtlANTMetagenome_FD_109643 | JGI IMG/M metagenome (GOLD analysis project Ga0163179, IMG submission 109643) | Marine eukaryotic phytoplankton communities from the Atlantic Ocean - Atlantic ANT 2 Metagenome | ecosystem: Environmental > Aquatic > Marine > Oceanic | place: North Atlantic Ocean... | reverse complement strand
CCCTCTTGTGGATGCTGTTAGGGTTTACACAGAAAAGATTATTTATTTATCTTTTTTTGTTGACAAACACTGTCCCTCTGTGAGATAATACGAAGTATAAACATTAGGAAACTAGGAGAGATTATGACTACCCAATACAATAAAGATACCGTAAACATCGTAGATGCTGTGACAAACCTTCGCGAGGCTTTAGAGAGTCGCGGATCATACAAGGACCTTCAAATGGTAATGCGTCATTTATTCGCTGGAAATGCTCAGGTCGAGACAGACAATCTTGGTCAGGTCGTGGTTTACACTGGATATACTTTTGGGTCTCATAGCGATGACGTTATGACGCTTGATGCAGATGATTATGGTTTCCCCAAGTTCTGGTGCAAGAACGATTAGTAGGCTTTTCACTGTCCCACTTTCAACCCCTATAAAGCTGTCAAACAGCAAAGGCAAAAAACAATGAGTTTTAAGATTACAGGCATCCACCCAAACGGTTCAAAATTTGACGTTCCCATGACCATTAACCAACATAAGTCATTCAACGCGATGAAGTTGGTTAAACAATATCAGGACCGATATGGTCCAGGCTTTACCTTTATCCTTGTTCCTATTGTGTAAACAGTAGTCATACCAATATGGCGAATAACCCCTATAAGCGAGGCGGTACCTTCCTCACTGTCCCGTTTATAGGGTATACACAAAAAAGCGACAAAGGACCAAAAAAACTTTGTTTTATTTGTTGACATAGGGCAAAGATTAGGATATTATTAGAGCATGAATAAGACGAAATACTACACACAAACACAATACCAAAAAGAGCTTGAACAAGAAAAAGCTTTTGTAAATATCACAATCGCGACGATCCTTTATGCGCTCGGTCTTGGTATCCTGTACATGGGCCTAGTGTAGGGTATGCACAAAAAAGTGAAAAAAGATTAAAAAAAGTTGTTTTTATTGTTGACAATCCCCGAAACATCTGAGATAATAAGAGCATAAACATTAGGAAATAGGAGTTATAATGAATCTAACAGAAATAAAAAACATGACAAAACTTGAGTTGATCGAATATTTGGATCTTTATGGTGTCGAGTTCTACCCCGACGAATCAAAGCGATCCCTTTTAGGAAAAGCAATTGACCTCTTCTGGTCGTTGAAGGACAATAATGGTTTCGCCTACGAAACTGTTCAATCATATTAGGATTAGGAGATACACTATAATGAAAGTTAAATCAATCGGATCAAATCAAACTGAAGTAAGCGCCAATGGTTGCCGGGTATTATACAGCTATGAAACCCCTGTAGCATTGCAAGCGCCTTCGGGTAAATACTATAAGACTGATCGTAAGTGGTCAGCTACCACCAGTAAACATATTAACAGGTGGGTTGTCCCTAATACTATCCTGGTCAGCCAGGATCTCCTGGACGATTGGCAGAATGGGGATTTTGCTTAGTCGTTTAACCTAATGTAAAGTAGTGACCGGAGCTGCGGGGATATCCCCTATCCCCCCTCCGGGATCTATGTCCCACCCCCCCTAGGGGGATACCCTTGGCGGCTAGGGTCATTCAAGATGCGCCCGCAAATTTCCCAGATTCGAAAAAACCGCCCAAAAAAAAATCCCATATTATTAAGAATATAACATTGACAAGATACCCCAAATATGAGACAATATGGGTATGAAGTTTAAGGTCGGAGACTTTGTTCGGTTGACGCTTGGCGGCGAAAACAACTACCGCATAAAATATGGTGTAATAGTTGAAACAGGCGTAAGCGTACCACCGATATCTTCGGCGTACTCATCAAACAAAACCAAAACATCGGCGTTTATTTCGGTGATATGGGTTGGAACAAGTCGCAGGCACGTAATCTATAAAGAGTTTTTGAAAAATATGTGGGAAAGGATAGACACAGTTGCAAGAGCGTGAAGAGAAGTTCAAGGTGGGCGATATGGTGAAGATTATAACAGACGTAAAGGCAACCTATGGAATCATTATTGAACATAGAGTGGACATGTCAATGTCGTGTTTTGAATGGCTTGTACGTTTACAGAGTGGTTGGGAGGTATGGTTCAGTGATGAAGAACTTGAACACGTGGGACTATAAACCAGGAGACTTAATACGAGTCGAAAAGATCGGTTGGCCAATGGAAACCGGCGTTGTGACTGCTTTTCGGCCAAAAAGTGTGGGTGTTCCTCGGAACTATTGGGAATGGGTTGCAACCAGCGGAAAAACTCAGTTCTTCTTTCAGGCTGCATCGCCATCGCAAGGTAACATTGTGATCAGAGTATTGGCGAGGGCATAATGATTGATTATATATTTAAAAAAGGCGATCTAGTGCAAATGGACAATCAGTTCAATGAAGCACACCCGCCGATGGGCACATATGGAATCGTATGGAAAACCGAAAGGTCAGTTCACATTCGTGACTTCGATCAATACATTTGGGTGCATTGGGCACACGACCGGAATCACAATGGGCAAAACTACACAGAGGCTTCCTTAAAGTTGGTGGCGAAAAGGTGAGGTTCAAAGTTGGCGATTTGGTTCGCCGGAAAGAGATTACTCCCATTGAGTTTCTCCCAGAACAAACATTTCGGACATTGCAGGGAGTGGTTGTTTGTATTCGCCCTATACCAGTAGAATATGTCTCATCTGATTATCGTGGAGGTTCAGAGTTTATTGTGGAAGTGAAATGGGCAAACAGTTATAGTAATGCGATATGTTCTTACTATGACGAAGATTTAATTTTAGCGATTGAGGATGTTGTAGATGATAGGACCTAAATTTAAAAAAGGCGACTTGGTCAAACCAAATAGGGACTTGGCGGCGGTTGCTCCTGAAAAGACTTATGGCGTGGTTATAAAGGCGAAGCTCTTAGGAGAAGGTAATCAAGTCTCAGGCCATCCAACCCAGGCAGTAAATGTGTATTGGGCTGGATATGGTGTCTTTTGGGATACTGCGATGCGCTTAGAATTGGTGGTTGCTGCCGATGGCACTTAAAGAGCTTTATGTTGGCGACTTGGTGCGCCTTATTTTTTCAAGTTCATACGGTGTGATTGTGGAAAAGTCCACGCGGTCTTTGCCAGATGAGTATACCGTATACTCTTACTTTGTCCATTATTCGGACGGTCGTCATAGATGGGAAATCGACGAAGCAGTCGAACTTGTCGCGAGAGGTTAAAATGACAAAAAAAGCAGAATGTTCAAAATGTGGTGAGCTTTATAATTATAAACGTAAGCAGTTGGGCTACAATACTTGTTTAGATTGTGGTAATATAACTGCTATAAAAGAAATATTAAGAAAAGCAACTTGTGTTGCGCCTGCATTCAACAAAGGCGGTTATATGTATATACACTCTTCACAAGATGCAAAGGATGCAGGAAAATGAAAGATATATTTAAAATTGGAGATCTTGTCCGCGACACTTCCCTTAAACCCGACAAAAATCGCGGCTATGGGATCATACTGGACATCTTGCCCATTCAATACGAGAAAATCAACACAATAAAGTGTGGTTGGTATAGTGGAGAGAACACTTGGGTAAAAACTAATCAACTCAAACTAATATCGAGAGGTCAAAGTGGAGAGCCGTCATAACAATGGCAGCACTTGGTCGAAATAAGGGGATGGCGAAAAATGCCTAATTTTTACACAATTTGGAAAGTCATTTCCGAAGAAGGTCAAGTATTGTTTGAAGGGAAATACGGTGAATGTTATCAATATTTGAACAAAAAAGGGATAACAAACGCGAAACTAGAACCATTTATGTATAGACACAATAAAACACCATGAGTTCACATACGAAGTTTAAAATTGGTGATTTAATTATTTACCCGCAAGATCACCCTGTTGATAGTTCAAATGATTATGGTATTGTTACCGAAGTTATTCCTGGTAATAACGATTTGGACTATTGTTATCGCATTCAATGGGCTATTGATAAGAAAGCAACTATTGAAGAATGGGATTTTGCCGAAAGAAATTTTTTATTAGCGAGGCGACCGTGATATTTATATTTGATGAAGGTTGTTTTTTCAATAGGAGATCTCGTTGAGGTCGCAAAAAACAACTCCTTAAGCCCCACTTTAAGGTTTTTTCATAACAAAAAAGGTTTTTTAGTTCGTATTGTGGCTGAAAGTCATAGAAATAACGAGGTTTTTTTGAGAGAATGGGAAATATTGTTTAGTGATGGCAAACGAGCTGTGTTTAAAGAGTACGAACTTAGACTCATAGCAAAAGCGAAGGAAAAATAATATGCTGTTATTAACTGAAGAAGAGATTGCTGTTTTAGATAAGGGCCTTTATGTCCTGCAAAACACTTTAGCGAGAGAATATCACAAAAATAATGTATCTATTGATTACTACAACATAATAACGAACATTCGTGTTAAAATAATAGAGTCTATTCAAAGCCAAGCGATAAAAAGGGCGTTTTATGAAAAATAAAAATATTGTTTACATGGTCGGTGATTTAGTTTTAGCACGAAGAATGAGTGGTTATGATAGCCCTCATTGGGAATGGATTGCTGGAATGGATTATCCTGAAGAGTATGCTGTTATAACTGATATCAAAGAAACTAATTATTTAGATTATTATCGTTATTTTGTTAAATATATTGATGGCACGGAAGATGAACTAGCTATTGAAGATTTGCGAATGGTTGCGTATGGTCATCAAGAAGAGAAAATTTCCCGCGACGATCGCGGCGATGCCGCTAAATGAGGATTGAGGATTATGCGCGATTATACGATAAAACCTTCACATTACAAAACTGCAAAAATATTTCTAAAATCTGCAATGGTTCCTGCTTTTGTTATCTTAAGCCCCTTGCTCGTCGTGCGGGCAGCAATGTCTTTATATAAGGAATGCAAATGACTGAAATAGATAAAGAAATATCAACAATATTCGCGGAACATTATCTCGAATGCTCGGCAAATGATGAAGGCTCTTGGGATGTTCATATGATTATTGAAAACAATACAGAGGATTTTGACATTGATGTGAAAAGATTAAAATATTTCTTAGCAAATTTTCAAACAATGGTCGAAGGCGATCTGTATGCTGAATCTATGCGATATTATTATGATAAATCCGTGTACAAGTTTGAATACTTTTAAAAAATTTAAAAATTTGTCAAAAATGTGCTACAATTATTATATTGGATTAATCATTCAATGATAAATAGTGATTACTATTCCATGTTTATATTCCCAAACGAAAGGGAGTCTGTTTTTCGGGCTCCCTTTTTTTGAGCCTTATATTTAAGAGTGTGGCTATTGAAAAAATTAAAGACTTTTTTGACACTTATTCTGAAGTATTAGCATCCGACGCTGTCATCAAAGTTGAAGCCGGTTGGTTTCAGATAGTAGAAGAAATGTTGGCTGCTTGTAAGGTTTATCAAGACGTTAATTTAGTTGAACATAATCTTGAACCTCTTTATTTTAAAAAAATAGCTTGCAAACAGGGTTGGCTTGATGTAGAATACGTGGGTGGAGATGAGGTTATACAACACATTATAAGTTATTCATTAAGAATAAGTTTTAAAACATGTGAAGTGTGTGGTGATATTGGAAACCTTTATTGTTCTGATAAATATATGAAATGGAGTAATAAAAGGACTTTGTGTGTGAAACATGCGATTTCCTTATCTTTTTATAAAATGACATAGGAGTTTTAATGAGTCAAGAAAACGTTTTATCTGCTGAAGCGAAAATATTTTTAAATACATTATCAAAAGAGTTCAAACAAGAAATAGAGAACTTATTAGAGAAAAGAAAAAAAACCGCAAAATTTAGACCATCATTCAATTATGGGACAAAAAAAATTCGCGACGAAAACTGGAAAGTTCTTCCGCCTCCCGATGAGATTCTCGATCGACGAGTAGAGATCACCGGTCCTCCGGTGAGGAAGATGATTATCAATGCGCTCAATTCAGGGGCCAATGTTTACATGTCCGATTTTGAAGATTCAAATGCGCCCACTTTCGAAAATTGTATTGAGGGACAGATTAATCTTCGGGATGCTGTAAAAGGTACGATAGAATACACAAACCCAAAAAATAAAAAGAGCTATAAGCTGAATAACAAAACAGCTGTTCTGTTTGTGAGACCCAGAGGTCTTCATCTATTAGAGAAGAACTATCTTGTTGATGATGATCCAATTCCTGCTTGCCTCTTTGACTATGGACTATATATCTTTCATAACTGGAAAACACTGGAGAAAAAAGGTTCAAGGCCCTATTTTTATTTGCCAAAGCTTGAAAATCATAAGGAAGCACGACTATGGGCCAACATCTTTAAGTTTACAGAGAATCATTTTGGTATGCAAAACGGAACGATCAAGGCAACCGTCCTTATTGAAACTCTCCCAGCAGCCTTCCAAATGGATGAAATTTTGTGGGAACTAAGGATGCACTCAGCAGGACTGAACTGTGGGCGATGGGATTATATTTTTAGTTTCATCAAAACCTTGCAAGATGACCGGGACGCAGTGTTACCAGACAGAAACAAAGTTGGGATGACTGAACATTTTATGAGAGCCTATTCTCTGTTATTGATTCAGACTTGTCATAAACGTGGCGCTCATGCCATTGGCGGTATGGCGGCTCAAATTCCAATCAAGAATGATCCAGAAGCCAACAATGTTGCAATGGATAAAGTTCGAGCTGACAAACTTAGAGAAGTTGTTGATGGGCATGATGGAACATGGGTTGCACATCCAGGGTTGATCCCGTTGGCCAAGGAAGTGTTTGATATGCACATGCCAGAACCTAATCAAATTGACAATCAACTTTATTTAAACTATTCAATCACTAAAAAAGATCTGTTGTGTGTCCCCCGAGGACAATGCACAGAAAAGGGTCTTGTTGATAATATTAATATTGGTTTTCAATATCTTAATGCTTGGATCAATGGTAATGGATGTGTTCCAATCAACAATCTCATGGAGGATGCAGCTACAGCAGAAATATCCAGAGCCCAGATTTGGCAATGGCAAAGATTCCAGGTTTGGCTTGATAACGGTAAACAAGTAAACGAAGAAATGTTGTTGGGCCTTATTGATCAAGAATTAGAAAAGTTTAAGGATTTAAATAGGTTTGAGGACACAAAAAAGATTTTCGTCGAACTATGTACATCTGAAAAACTAGTTGACTTTCTAACACCAACATGTTACGATGCACTACTTCAACAATGAAGTTAACAACAATATAAAAAGGAATATAATAATGAAAAATAGATGGGATAACGCCGAAAGAAACTATTCTAGGAGAGATGTTTTAGCTTTAAGGGGAACTAAAAAAATTGAATATACACTAGCACGAGATGGTGCTATTAAATTGTGGGGTCTTTTACAAGAAGACGATGCAGTTCGAGCTTTGGGAGCATTAACTGGCAATCAGGCTGTGCAACAAGTTAAAGCTGGGCTAAAGGCAATCTATCTCAGTGGCTGGCAAGTGGCAGCCGATGCAAATCTTGCTGGTGATATGTATCCAGATCAAAGTCTATATCCTGTAAATAGCGTCCCTGCTGTTGTTAAAAAAATCAATAAAGCATTTCAGCGTGCTGATCAACTTGAGTGCGTAGAAAGCGGTCTCGGAACTGTTACTGATTATTATGCTCCTATTGTTGCCGATGCAGAAGCTGGTTTCGGTGGACCGCTAAATGCTTATGAACTCATGAAGTCTATGATCGAAGCTGGTGCGGCTGGAGTTCATTTCGAGGACCAATTGGCGTCTGAAAAGAAGTGTGGGCATATGGGTGGAAAAGTTCTTGTGCCAACAAGTCAATTTATTAGAACCTTAACTGCCGCGAGATTGGCTGCTGATGTTTGCGATGTGCCAACAGTATTGATTGCTCGGACTGATGCAAACTCGGCCAAACTTATCACTTCAGACATCGATGAACGCGATCACGAGTTTATGACTGGTGAGCGGACACCAGAGGGTTTTTATAAGATTACCGGTGGCCTAGATATGGGTATTGCTCGTGGTCTTGCTTATGCTCCATACGCAGATCTGTTATGGCTTGAAACCTCAACACCATCGCTAGAAGAAGCTCAAAAATTTGCTGATGCTATTCATGCAGAGTTTCCCAATCAAATGCTTGCTTATAACTGCTCGCCATCTTTTAACTGGGAAAAACATTTGGACAAAGAAACCATTGCAAACTTTCAAAAAGATTTGGAAAAAATGGGATACAAGTTTCAGTTTGTTACGCTTGCAGGTTTTCATGCTTTGAATCATAGTATGTTTACGCTTGCCAGAGATTATAATAAAACTGGCATGGCCGCTTACTCTGCTCTTCAGCAAGAAGAATTTGCGGAAACCCCTAATGGATTTACAGCAGTCAAACATCAACGCGAAGTTGGCACCGGTTATTTTGACAAGATTTCTCAAGTTATAAGTGGCGGTAATGCTTCAACTTTAGCTCTTGAGGGCTCCACAGAAGAAGAACAGTTCTAATTTCTCTTGACTCTATGGTTGGTGTATGTTACACTAGCTGCATAACTTCTAAATAACAAGGAGATTTGTTATGGTTAAAGAACATTATTTATCAACACGAGATAACTGGCAACACGAGGCTCGAATCACTGGTGACATGGGGGAGCAAAAATTCTCAACAATGTTATCAGAACGATTGGGTTCGGAATACAAGGTTATTGATAAACCTTACCTACCTGTTTATGAATCAATAAGCAAAGGAGTATATCCAGACGCTTTAATCATTAATACAGTTAACAAAAAACAAATATATGTTGAGAAGAAAACGGGCAATGCTGGATCAGGAAACGCCCATGAAAGAGCATATAAATTTGCTTGCCCAGGTATGAAAAAACGAATCAAAAAACTTCAACCAAATACGGTTGATGAAACAATCTATTTTGTTTTTTCGGGCTATACTTTTCAACTTCCAAAATATCAAGAAGAAGTGAAGTTGTTGTGCGAAGGATTACCTCATGCGATTATGGATGAAACTTTTTCGAACATCGACATTGTCACAAAAGAGATTAAGGATTTGTTGGCATGAAGCCTCTTTTTATTTGGGCCGGTGGGAAGAATAAACTTCTCAAGAGTTATACTGAACGTTTACCGAAATCGTTTGAGAAATATTCTGAACCTTTTATGGGTGGAGGTGCAATGTTCATTTGGGCATACAACCAAAATCCAAACGCTCAGTTTTACTTGAACGATTTAAACGAACATATTATGGGCGTCTACTCTGCAATCAAAGAAGACCCTCACAAGTTTATGGAAATTGTTGATGGGCTTTGTGATGAATACCTGGCGTTACCAAAGGGTGAAGTTTATAAAGATCTCGAAAAAGCGAATAAAGAAAACAATATTGTCAACTGGAAGCTTTTACATGAAAAGCATCCCTCTAAAAGACACTTTTACTTTATGAAGCGCAATGAGTATCAGTTAGACTTTGAAAAGTGGACTCCAATGCAAGAAGCCGCCAATCTATATTTCTTAATGAAAACAGGGTTTAACGGAATCTGGCAGACTAAAAACTGGTCAAAGAAAACACCACCACCGGAAAGTATTAAAAAAGCTATTGGCAGATTTAACACCCCATGTGGCTTGCTGAATCAAGGCGTCAATGAAAAGACAGGAAAGTTTAAACAAGTGTATAATAAAGAGGATGTTTTATCTTGGCATAAAGCATTACAAAATTGCACACTAACTTCCAGAGATTTCAAAGACACTTTTGAGTTTGTTGATAAAGATTCCTATGTGTTTCTTGATCCGCCTTATCGAGGTTCATTTACGCAATATGGTGTTGATTTTGATGACAATCTACAACAATCTGTACTAGATTTCTTTAATGCTTCTAAGGATAAGGGGGCGCATGTCTTGTTCTCAAATCGCGATATTGGTGATGGTTTTTGGGAAGATAGGCTTGGAAATAATCAAATGATTTACATTGATGTAACCTATACTGCTGGAAGAAGAAAGAAGACCGAAGATGGTTTTGAAGCAAAGAAAGCAAAAGAAATCTTAATGTATTAGGTAAAGATGTTATGAAACTTATGCTCGCATGTGTTTTTCTTATTTCTTTCTCTGATTGCAATAAGAAGAATATAAGCTGTAAGAAAGAATTCTTTGTATGTGCTGATGCGTGCGCCAGTATATGTTCGAGAACAATAAGAAAAGAATATGAATTTGGAAAATGTTTCAGTAAATGCAATGAACCTTGCCGTGCAGAATATTGCAGGGAAATGAAAGAAGATGAATGATTTAATTTTTGGAATGAATAAGAACAACTTAATTGCAACTTTTCTCTTGCTTTTTGGAAAGTTCTTTGGTATAATGGCCGCAGGTGCTATATTCGCATTTCGTGAGTTCGCACCCATGTTTTTAACACTTTATGCGATTGGAGTATTTGGAAGTATTGCAGTCGCTCTTTACGAAATGTATAGGGAGAAAGAAGAAGATGTTTATTGAAGTTTTGCAACTAGCTGGTTTAGGTGCATTTATCTATGGAATGATTTACTTATTGAGTAAATAAATGGTTGCCACTGTAGCTCAATTGGTAGAGCAACGGTTTTGTAAACCGTAGGTTGTAGGTTCAAGTCCTATCAGTGGCTTTCCCAAATAGGGAAAATAAGGAGTTATTAAAAAATGACTAACAGAATGAAAAAAATCCTTGCGGTAGGTTTCGCAACAATCTTTATGGCACTCGTTGCTGATAAAGCTATGGCGGCTGATACGCAAGTTTGGACCACATTGAATGTGAGTGGTACTATTGCAGAAAATACGACCCTAAGTGTTCAAGAGGAACTTCGTTTTGGAGACATTACAGACCTCTCACTGGCTCGTCAACACACTGATTTGTCTCTCGGCTTCCGAGTTAACGAACTGGTAGGTGTTGGAGTAGGTTATCGTAATACTAGTGCTGGTGAGCACCGGCCCTATGTTGGGCTTGGTCTTACCTTATTGCGAGGTGATGTGAACTTAGATAGTGCAACAGCTATTGAGTTGAGCGGATTGGATACACTGAGTGGGCGAACAGCTCTCACTGCAAGTGTGAACGTTTCTGGGCTCACTCTTGGTGTTTCTGACGAAGTTCGCTTGAATGAAGATGGGTTGATTCACAACCGTGCTTCAGTTGGTGTGACACGTGCTATCAACAACACCTTTAGTGTAAGTGCTTATTATATGCTCAATTCCACAGAAACGGACCTATCAAACAACGCACATGTTGTTGGTCTCGGTCTGGGTGTGAGTCTATAACAGTAAACACTAAAATAAAAATTTAATAAAAAATAGAAAAAAGAAAAAACATTAAAACGGGGGGCAGACTTGCCCCCCAACTTTACTTTCGTAGCTCAACTGGAAGAGCAGGAGCCTTCTAAGCTCAAGGTTGCAGGTTCGAGCCCTGCCGAAAGTGTTTATACCACAGGAACAGTAACATATTACTACTTATAAATATGAAAAAGATCTTTGAAAACTGGAGAGATGCCAAGAACATGTTTGAAAAAATAAACTACCTAGAATCAAATAGAAGGTTTATTATGGACGAACTCAGACTTATCAAAGAGGAAGACCATATCATTCCTATTTCAGGTGACGAGATGAACAAGATTACTCAAGTGGGCAACTTAGACGGCACTGCAAACTTCTTAGGAACTGGAACTAAAGGAAGTGCTTACAAGTTCAACAACAAAGTTTTAAAATTTACGAGTGACGTGAATGAGGCAATGGCTTGTCAGTTAATAAAGGGTAAGATGCACCCAAATGTATATGATGTTTATTATGTTGCCAAAAGAAATGAAGCTGATATGGGCAATAGTAAAATCAAAGAGCCTTATATTATAACATATGAGTTTTTGGATTACCCAACAAGGACAATGTTAGAAGTTGCAAAATCCCTACATGGCAGAATAACAATGGGTAAGAATCCTGGCTTCTTTTACAACTGGAGCCCTGAAACATATGATATTGCAAAAGGCTTATTATCAAATCTTTCAAATATCTACCTTAAAGATTCTAGTTTATTTGTTCCCGATGAGGGCTCAAGGGCGATAATGCCACGTGAAAAACTAGAACAAATGTGTAAAAATGCGAACTATAACGCATTGCAAACAAGGCTTGTCGGATTCTTCTTTGGAGGGCCGTTCTCACCGCCGTCGAAAGAAGAGCTATCAAGTCCGGAAGAATTTAAAAAATATGTTGAAAACAACCAAGAGAATATCAAGAGAGATTATCTAAACCAACTCGCTCTTGGATTGACATTTTTAAAGAAAAACAATATCGATTTTCACGATATTAAAGGAACCAATATCATGCAAAAGGATAATCAAATTTGTATCATTGATATTGGATACTCCAGAGTCAGAGAGTACCCGGATATACCAAAGTTGTAGAAAGTTATGAAATCTGTATTAGTTTTAGATTCAAGTTATCGACCAATCAAGCAGATATCTTGGCAAAAAGCTATGACCTTGTTTTTTCAAAATAAAATCGAAGTAATCAGAGAGTATGAAGACACTTGGATTAACTCTCCAACTAAAAAATTTAAACTACCCGCAGTTATACGTTTAATAAACTATATTTTTAAGCTTCCTTGGGGCATAAAACTAACCAGAACAAACATTTTTATAAGAGATAAGGGATGTTGTCAGTATTGTGATAAAAAACTGAATAAGTCCCGCTTTACAATAGATCATGTTATCCCAAGGGCCAAGGGTGGCAAATCAACTTGGGAGAATTTGGTATGCTCCTGTGCTAAATGCAATGCGCAAAAGGGAGACAAAACCCTTAATGAGTTGGGAATAAAACTCAAGAAAAAGCCAGCTCAACCAAAAAACAACCTATTCATGATCATCAAAGATGAATCTCCTGAGTGTTGGTTAGATTTCCTTTCTTATTAATAATATCTTGACAATAGCGGCATTTTTTGCTATGATCTTTATATGAAACTTGGATATGCCTGTATAAACATGGGACTCTCAAATGTTCCCAAATCTAAAAGAGTTACAACAAATCGTTCGATGATCAAGCGGACGTTTCAAGCAAAGGGTATACCATATGCCTCTGAGCTTGCTTCACAAAACTGCAAAGATTTATTGAAAATCATGAAGTGGAACGAAGCAAACAATGTTAAGTTTTTTCGTATGTCTTCTAATCTTTTTCCTTGGGCCTCCGAATACAAACTGGAACAACTGCCCGATTACGAGGAAATATGCTATTCGCTAATGGAGGCTGGTGACTTCGCAAATCAGGTCGGCCAAAGGTTATCATTTCATCCTGGGCCGTTCAATAAACTGGCCGCCAAAGATGAACGCATTGTTAAGAATACTATCAAAGATCTGGAACATCATTCAGAAATTTTTGACATCATGGGATTTGCGCCTAGTTACTATAACAAGATCAACATTCATGTCGGTGCTGCTTATGATGATAAGCAAGAAACTGCATACAGATTTTGTAAAAATTTCGACAGATTGTCTGACAATCTTAAGAAAAGGCTAACAGTTGAAAATGATGACAAATTATCTCTATTCACTACAGAGGACTTATACCGCCATATATATTGCTTCATTGATATGCCTATTGTGTTTGACTATCATCACCATAGAATCCACAACGAAGGCTTGGAAGAAAGCGAAGCACTTGATTATGCAATGGAAACTTGGGGCGACGTAACCCCAGTTTGCCATCTATCAGAGTCTAAGAGAAAAGAACAGGGTATTGATTGCTTAATCCAAGCGCATTCGGACTATGTCTATGACCCAATCAATACTTACGGGCACCAGTTTGACTTGATGATTGAAGCTAAGGCTAAGGAGCTGGCTCTTCTTCGATATCGCGAGATACTTCAAACTTCTTCAGGCGCGTGACGCCGTCTATGACAGTTACATAGGTGCAATGATCAGTCCAATCGCCACAGTTTACATATGTTTTTATTTCTTCATATTCATTTACCCATATTAAAACTTCAGGTTCATGATTGTGTCCCATTATAAAAACGTCAGCGTCGTTGTTCCATTGTAAAATATCCCAGATTCTTCTTGCTTTCTTTTTTTTTGTAAATAAGTGTTGCCACCAAGCTGAAAGATTCCATTTAAAAGCTCTTTCTAATATATCTTGCAAAACAGAAATCAAGTTCATTAAAGATCTGCGATGTATTATACCTTTTTCATACCTGTCTCCGTGTTCTATCCTAAATTTTTTGCCATTTTCTTCAAATTCATACTTTTCTTCAAACCAAGTCCCAAACATATAGTTTCCGGCGCAGTTCTTGAAGGGGAGATCGTGGTTTCCGATGATATAGATCACTTTTCCGGGGAAACCACTTACAAACTTGAACAACTCAGCAGATTGTTCGGTGAAATAGGGAACACGTATGAAATCTATTATGTCTCCGGCTAATATCAGTTCATCAAAGTCATTGTTTTCGTCAAAAAACTTAATTAATTCTTTTTCTTTCGAATATAAGCTCCCAAGGTGCAGGTCTGATATTATTAGGCGCTTCATCTTATTAGTAAATAGTGAAAATATTTTGTTGACAAGGTATCTTCTTCATGTTATTATTCGTATATGAGTAAAAAACAAAAATTTCTAGTAGTAGACACTGAAACTGGCGGCTTAGATTGTGAAAATCACAGTCTCTTGTCTATTGCTGGTATTTCCTGGGAACCGAACGGTGAGGTAATACCCGTATTTGACCTTTATGTTAAGGAAGATGAGATGAATGTTCTTGATAAGGCATTAAAAATCAATAAAATCGACCTAAATGAAGTGAAGGAGAAGGGGTTTTCACCATCAATGGCTGTCGCTCGTATTCGAGGGCATCTGGACGCTCATTTTGGCTTTGACAGGCGACCAATACAGTTGGTTGCTCACAATGCCCCGTTCGATTTGGGGTTCCTTAGAAGGCTATACAGGCTCGCTGGTGAGGATTTCAAGGCAGACTTCCGAGATCGTGCCCTTGATACTTGTTCTATCCTGCAATTTTTAATGCTATCAGGAAAAGTAGAGGGTTTTCGAGCATCTGCTGATACCTTATTCAAGGCGGCGGGTGTAACCATTGAAGAAAAGGACCGTCATACCGCATTTGGCGATGCTATGGCTACTGCCAAGTCACTAAACGTTATTTTAAACAAATTTTAGGAGATAAACAACATGTCTAACACTGAAACTGATGCTTGGGGCCAATTATTGTCCGAAAAACCGAGTTTGAACGAAATTAAAGACCATTTTAAAGGCAAGGGCGGTGGACCAGAGGGCGAATCCCATGTTATCGATGCTAACGCTGATAAAAAAGAAGGTTTTGTCTATGTTTATAGCACAAAAGCAGATGCAGCAAAGATTATTGAGCGATGTGGTGATGCGATCCTTGATTATAGCTTCTTAGATAAGAGGGGAGTTCAGCTAAAGATTGATCGCAAGGCTTTTCGCGGCATTCATTGTGCTTTTCGCAATGTAAAATAGCTAATCCCCATATTTCTTCTTCATTTTCTTCTTAATTTTTCCTGAATGCAGCCTGGACATTCGATCCGTGAACAAAATACCATTTAGATGGTCAATTTGTTGCTGAATTGTCGCTGATGCGGCACCATTTACCTGCAATCTCCGCTTATTTCCCTCATAATCTAAGAAAGAAACAACGATTTTATCATCTCTTTCGGTATACCCAGAGGTCCCTGGGAAGGTCACACTTGACTCTTCAACCTCTATTTTACCCTCAGATGATAGTATTTTCGGATTAATCATCGCGTGTTTTTGTCCCGCTTGGTCATCCATTACAATGATTTGGAGTGCAACCCCAACTTGAGGGGCAGATAAACCGAATCCGCGATACATATACATTGTTTTAAACATCCTATCAACGAGTTGCCTTATTTCCACCCAATTTGTCTGTTTGCGTACAGGCGTACATGCTCTTTTTAACTTAGGATCTGAATAACGTATTAACTTTAGTGAGTTCACTGTAATATAATAACATAAAATACTATTTATTTAAAAAGCCGTGTCAAATAATTCAAAATATATCATAACAACTTTAAGTGACAGCCTCCAACAACGTAATAGACCTGGTGGAAATTCTGGTTCTGCTGCTGGTGTCATGCCATTGGGCCTAGCTCAACCTGGGGTGATGAGCCTCAGAGAGACAAACATGCCATATATAGCAGGAGCGCAAGGTTCTCTTGACCTTTTTAACTGGCAAGTAATCAGTAGTTCAGGTGAATCTGGTGGTGGAGGGGTAACGGCGCGAGAATACCTCAATCATTGGTACAAATTTCCTTCGCCAGGAGAAGCGTCTTTTCCCCCCGGTGGAGTGAACACCATCATCGATGTTGGCACTTCAACAGCAGCGAGAGATAATATTGATGCAACCAACATCGGCGGGCAAGAAGACGGGCGCACGCTCGGTTCGGATACTTTTGATGTCTATGACTTCAATGGGATAAACGCCAACGCAACAAGCGTTGTGGGATATAACAGCACCCTTTTTCCGGCTGATGATTTTAGTTTTACAGCATGGGTCAAATGGGACACGGTGGCAAATTTTGAAATGATATTTATGGCCGGAGATGTGGGGGCGCAGGATTTTTCAGAGGGTTATTATTTATATCCGATTCTGACGAGTCCCGCATCCGAGGCAAATGGGTATGCACCAGGCCAAGCAACTCCAAACAATGTTTTGGCTTTCTCCAGTGGCGGATATAACGCGAGCAGTGGCGGGAGCCTTGTCTACGCGAGCATTCCTAGCACAGGAACCTGGTTCCACGTCGCGTGTACAATAGACGTGTCGGAAGGTTCGCAGGCGATTTACATCAACGGCACAGCAGGTACTGGCCCAGGAGTCACTGTCCAAGCGCCCACGTCGACCGACGAAAACCGCTTTTTGAGCATTGGCGCGTATCAAATTAATGGCGGTAGCCAGTTTTATAAATTGGATGGGGAGATGAGCGATGTGCGCTTCTACGGCAAGGCGCTTAGCGCAAGCGAAGTTGGTGCTATTTATGCAGGCGATTTTAGCCCGTAGCAGGTAAGTTAACCAACATAAACCCTTAGTATATGATATACTGTAATCATTAACCTTTTTCCCCTTGACATAGTCATTTGGTTTTGCTATAATATTACTTACAAGATGGAGGTATGTTATGGGTAAACCATTAAAACTTAACAAAAAAACATTAGAAAAGCTTTTTGGCAACGGGCTAGAAACCCTACAAACGTGGGCGCACAAGAAAGGGTATGACGTTGACTTTGATTATTTAGTTAGAGACGAATACAGACCGGCAGACAACTTAATCACCATTTGTACTCGATATGGCAAAGAGAAACAACTTTATGCATTGCTGCATGAATGCGGACATTTAATTTTGGGCAAAAATGAAAGTCTTTATGAAAAGAAATACCCCTCCTCCGCTAAAATGGCATACTTTCAATCCAATAAAAAGCTAGAAAGATCTCATAAATATAAAATTGATGTTATATCTGAAGAAATAGATGCTTGGCGCAAAGGTCAAGAACTAGCAAAAAGGCTAGATATATACATTGACGAAGAGAAATATTACTCATTGATGACAAAATGTGTCTACTCTTATGTTAGACATTTAGCAAGAACATGAAATGCGAACAAGAAAATCTTTTCGATGCCCACCTATTAAGACATTTTAAGGTCGGAGATCTTGTTTCCTGGACCAAACTGGGGACAGAGCCGAAATATTATGGTTTTATTCAAGAGATATACTCTGAACGTAGAGGGATAAATAGAAAATTTGTTTTTGCGAAAGTAATAAAGACAGATGGTTCCCAAGAGCCATTTAACCTGTCATCTCTAACAAAAGAGTCTATAGAAAAAAACTGATGATTGAAAATGGCACCACTAGTTAATAATATGGGAGATCCTAAAAATCCATGGGATGACGTTCCCATCGAAGTATTGATCGAGGAAGAGCGCAAAAAGCGTGAAGCAGAAGATGACAGAAGAGAAAGACTTTACCTCCCAATACCAGCCCCGCCGCCAAGGTCAGATCCAAATCAGGAGAATGAAGAATCAGAGGAATCTACAGAAGATGATTCAGTGATTGTCATAAAATTGTTTTAAAATGAAGCAAATTAGCACACCTTTATTCGCTACCATCTCACTTATCAGTGCTAATCTTTTAGATACATTTTTTACAATAAAATACATAAAATATGGTCCTTTAGACGAAGGTAATCCCATAATGGACCTCCTGTTGCAAACTGAT
>Ga0163179_10001233_pt1 | contig 18215 bp, 15 predicted proteins | sample AtlANTMetagenome_FD_109643 | JGI IMG/M metagenome (GOLD analysis project Ga0163179, IMG submission 109643) | Marine eukaryotic phytoplankton communities from the Atlantic Ocean - Atlantic ANT 2 Metagenome | ecosystem: Environmental > Aquatic > Marine > Oceanic | place: North Atlantic Ocean... | reverse complement strand
GACCGAGCTTGGCGTCGTCGAGCTTATGGAGTCCGGACGCGCGTGCAGACAGCGAACGGACCTCGTCGTTTTGGTCGGTCAGTCTCGCGAGAAATACGGGTTCGTAACGGTCTGCGTCCTTTCTCCAGGTCATGGCGCGTACGGCTGCGGCGCGGACTTCTGCATCTTCGGAAGCCGCTGCCGTAGTCAGCGCATGGTATGCGACGTCATCAGACGCTTTTTCCAGGGTGAGCACCATCATGCGGCGAACCGTCGGCTCGGAGGTGTCCTCCCATAGCGCAGCGATGGCATCGTCCCATTCACCACCTGTACGAGGGAGAGCTTCTACCAGCGCAGCCTGTACTGTGGGGTGATCGTCACCGTTAAGCAGGCGCTGCAGCATGAGTGGAGCAGCGCGCTCGTCTCGAGTCCATTCTCCGACGAAGCGAGGATATCCAGCGCGCGTCGTGATGGGATCTACATTGAGCACGCCGTTGGCAAACTCAATATCGGTCGCTTCGATCATTGAGACTGAAGCATCGATTTGTTGCTCCCAATCCGAAGCTTGGGCAAAGGCCGTTCCAATGAATGGAGCGGCGAACAGAAGTGCGAATAGCCGTGTGCGATGAGTCATTGGTCTACTCCTCAATCAGGTGGCGCGCGTTCGAGATCCAGGTACCCTCGCCATCCGGTGTGCGTTGTGCGTTCGTACCGCAGTGCACTTCGCCCATGCCGAGGTGGTACACGTCCCAGTTGTCTACCCAGTATGCTTCGGAGCTCGAGGGAAGCACGTCGTTGACGTACTGAATGAGCGGGTCTTCGTCTTGGGAAGCGTTGTTCGCGCGAATGAACGGATCTGGAAGGAACAGTTTGGTGGGCGTCTCGTCGTTACCCGTGGCTATCAGACTGTTAACGATGCCAGGAATGAGGGCGAGCGCTGTGTTGTTTGGACACCATCGGTTCTCTTCGAACACCGACGGGATGTAGATGATCTCTTCATCCGTGATGGCTAGCTCATCTCGGAATACTTGCTCGATGTCATCAAGGTAAGTCGTCTGCAGGGATTCATTCCAGGTGCGGAGCGCGCTATCATCCAGTATTTCGCCGACCGTGCTGTAGTGGTAGTCGCTGGAATATTTGGGGATGGAGGTGCTGTCTCCGAGGCCCTCTAAGAACTCATAGCCTGCTGTTACGCTTCCCATGAGCAGACGAAATCCTCGCGGTGCGTCGGGGTCTGGAACGAAGGTGTGAACTTCGTCAATGTGACCGACACAAAGCCAGATCGTGTCCTGTTGGAATGGCTTTTGTACGCCTTGTGAGGTCAGTTGATCTCTTAGGTCTTCGGTCGGGCCTGTAGTGCCGCGTTGGCCCCAAAAGACCCGCCCATACGGATAATCAACGCCGTCCACACTGACGGGAGGAGAGATTTCCAGGTTTCCGAACGAGTCATACGTGTTGCCCCATCCAGATCCCCAACTGCTCGCGATGACGTCAGGCTGTACCAAATAGTCTTCGGGGAAGTCGTCGAGTCCTGATCCGCCTGTGTTGCGGATGGAGTCGATGACCACGTCGGTACGTAGACCGTTGGCCCCGTTGAGCGTGCTCCATTCTACCTCGTCTTGAATCCAGACGTCGTAGCCGTAATCGGCTCCGGGAATGGTTTGGAATCGGTCGCCCAGCTCTGCTTCGATGGCCTCGGCCATGTCCAAGTTGCTGTAGCCCCAGCTGCTCATCTCAACCATCCACATCTCTTCTGCGTACTGAAGGTGATGGTTGAGGATCATCGGGCTGGCGATCACATCAAAGCTCGCGCCGTACAATTCCGCGCCGTCTTTATCGATGTGGGAAAGCGTAAGGCTTCCGCTGATCAGGAGGTCAGCAAATTCGACCCCTAAGGTGATTGCGGATTCGCCGGTGGTGAGCGTGGCCTCCACTTCGCCCCCATCACCCATAAAAACCTCTCCATCGAGCCAGACCCGAATGTTGTCGGTGTCGCCCCCGAGCGTCACCAAGAGAGATTCTCCGTCCTTGACACCAGCGGCTACGTTGGCGGGGATTTCGACCTCTAGGAGGTCGTTTTCTCCCTCGACGCCGCTCTGTTCCCAGTCTGGCGTGCCGTCTTCGTCGTCATCATCGACGTTTCCAATGCCTGCCAGATCGCCAAACTTATTCCAGGCTTCTTCGAGGGCTTTGCGTTCTTTCGCTCCTGCACATCCCGCTGAAGAGATGAGGAGCGCGCCGAGCGCGAGGTGGGTGGTGAGTAAACGAGGTTTGTTGAATGGGTGCACGCATCCTCCCCTTCTCGATTCTTTGTGCGTCGACGAATTGTTCGAGCGTTTCGCGTGGAGAAGAATAGCGCGTCTTGCTCGCTTTCATGTCAACTTTTCAACGAGATTCGCGAATACATTGTGGTGCCTGAGATGTTCTACTGGTGATACGCCGCCTTCAAGCCGGTTGAATTCGCGGTAGATGATCCGAAGGAATAAGAGATGTGGACGCTGTTACTTGCTGCTGTGACGACAGTAAACGCCGCGGATCTTGAGTTTCCGGACGCGCGTTTTGCGTTGGCTGTTTACTGTCAGCCGACATGCCCTCCCGAATTGGGAGAGACTGTAGAGCGCGCGCTATCCCCTATAGCGTCCGTTTCGAGCTTGTCTGCGACGCCAACACGCGTTGAGCGTGTGTCAGCTGTCGTGCGCGTCGAGGCGTATGGCCGGCCCGATATTGGTAAATTGCGTCAACTTGGACGGAAGCTCAGCGGTGCGCAGCTGGATGCGTTGGGGGCGTCACAGGAGGTGTATGTCACCCGAGTGGCCGCGCCGAGAGACGAGGCGCTTTCGGCTGTCCGCAAAGTGTACGGGGTATTTGCCGAGATCGAAGCATCATACGGCTTGGTATTGGATGAGACGCCCACCGGACGCCTGTATACGGGGCAAGAGTTTGTCGCTCACGCTGCCGCGATGACCACGACGCCTCTTGATACTTCTGTGAGCTACGAAGTGATCCAGACTGATCACGAAGGCGGGGGTCGAACGCTCGAGACCATCGGTCTGCGGACTATCGGATTACCTGACTTTCGTGTGGAGGCCCAATCGGACGAGGTTGCTGGTCTTCGACGTGTAGTGGATTTGGTCGCCCAGGCGACGTTCGAGGCTGGCGCTCTACGGCCAAAGTTTAAGGTGGAAGCTGAGGGTTTGCTTCAGGCGGATGCGCGTGAACGCGCTGAGGGCATTTCGGGCAAGGTCCGATTGAAGGCGGTGCCTGTGTCGCTGGGATCAAATCCTGACCCCAGATATGTGCTGTCTTTCAAGGGCCAGATCCCTGTTCCCGCAGAACCGGAAGCCGTAGATGACGCGGCTGTCGTAGGGTCAGGACGCGCATCTAATCCGAGCGAGACCCAGGACGCAGTGCAGGTCTCGTCAGAGACGGCGCTTGAAGACGGGGCTGCGCCGTCGGCTGAAACAGCTAGTGCCTCATCCCTCGGATGGGCAACGGTTGAGGCGCGCCCAGTAGAGACTCCCAGCACGCCCGACGCGACGTCACCGAGTGCCGCCTTGGAGGCGCTTCCGCTCGACTTATTGCCTGAAGCGACGCCAGAGGAAGACACCGAACAGGTTGTTGCAGTCGACGAACCTCTCGCGGACGAGCCGCAGGCCTTAGAGGGCCTGCCTGCGGTTGTCGCCGACGTCACCCCCAAAGTAGCGGGCGTCGCCCCCACAGAAGGGGAAAAGGCGCTTGAGTCGTTGAATGAAGGCTCTGATGCGCAATCCGTAGTCCCCATGGGTACACCAGGCACAGTACTTCATCCTCCAAAGAAGCGTGCGTCGAAGGCTTGGAAGGCGCTCGAACGAGAGCACAGCAATGCACAACGTACTTTTTTGGGGCCCGTGAAAAAGGCGTATTTGGACGGGTTTCCGGAGGGAGATGAGCTTTTCGTGAAAGTACCCTTCCCTGCGGGCCGTGATCGCGTTGAGTATTTGTGGCTTAGGGTCGACGCTTGGAATGGTCGAGAGATCATGGCCGAGCTGGTGAGTCTGCCCGCTTGGGTTGCACAGCTTTATCCAGGGGCCATGCTTGCGTTGATCGAGACCACGGTATTTGATTATTTGTGGCGGCAGGCGGACGGTCAGGAGCTTGGAAATACCACCCAAGATCGGCTTGCTGTGGATTGAGCGCCATCAACGCTTTCAAATTTACAGCGTTTCACGCAGTACCGCCTCGATAGCCGCTGACGGGATGGCTCCTTCTCGAATGATCTGGCCGGTCGCCCCATGAACGATGGTAGATGCGGCTGAAGGGTCGAGCATGCCGGCGTCGTACGCAGCGTCTACGCGTTTTAGAATTGGTCCGACGTCATCAAAGTCTTGGGGAGGTGATTGGCCGGAGAGGTTTGCGCTCGTGGACGTGATGGGCCCGACCGCGGCGATAAGCGCGTTAGCGATGGGGTGCGGTGACCAACGTACGCCAACGGTTCCGTCTAGCGCGCAGACAGAATCCGCGAGCCCGTCCCATTTCGGCACAAGCAGTGTCAGCGGCCCGGGCCAAAACCGTGCTGCCAGTCGTCTTGCTAACGGTCCTGCCGTTTGAGGGATCTCTTGTAAAAGCACGATGAGCGGCCCGACGGGCCGCTCCTTTATGCGTGCAATGCGACGCGACGCTTCGTCGTCCCCTGCTCTACTGCCGAGCCCATAGACGGTTTCGGTTGGGTACAGCACCACGCCGCTGGGTTGGTCCAGGGCGTGGATCAGGGGTGCGAGTTTGGTCGTGTTCATGAGCGCTCTAAGCGTTCTGAACCTCTTTATCTGCGACGCGTACTTTCGAGACCATGCGCTTGCGCTCGTTCTCGAGTGTCGCGCGCACGGTGTCGTCGTGTGTCGCGATAATGCGAGCTGCTAACCATGCCGCGTTCTTGGCCCCTGGGCTGCCGATCGCAACGGTCGCAACCGGAACGCCGGGAGGCATCTGTACGGTCGCCAGTAGGGCGTCCAGGCCCTGCAGTGCGCCTGCGTTTAGCGGGACGCCGATTACCGGAAGATCCGTGTGCCCTGCGACCACACCGGCCAAGTGAGCGGCCAGTCCGGCACCACAAATGATCACTTCGATGCCGCGATCTCTCGCGGTCGTCGCGTATTCACCGGTCTCGGCCGGTGTGCGGTGTGCGGAAAGCACTCTCATCTCGTGCGGGATGTCGAGAATTTTTAGGACTTCCGATGCTTTTTTCATGGTGGGTAGGTCGCTGACGCTCCCCATGAGAATGCCAATACGTGGGCTCATAGCTGTGCTCCTATGGTGCTGGTTGCGATATCCCGCCGGTAGTCGGCAGTTTCAAATTGAATGTGTCCACATATCTCGTAAGCGCGGTGACGCGCTTCTCTTAAATCCGCTCCGCGGGCTGTTACGCCGAGTACTCGCCCGCCGTTCGAGAGGATGTGTTCGCCCTCGCGTTTCGTCCCGGCTTGGAACACGACGCGGTCGGACTGGGGTGCAGGAATGCCCTGTATTTGGGCCCCTTTGAGTACGGCTCCGGGATACCCGCCGGCGACCATAACGACGCAGCATGCGGCGCCAGGATGCCAGGTCAACGCGTTTCCTGGCAGTTTGCCAATCGCTGACCCGTGTAGCCATGGAAGCAGGTCTTCAGCGAGCATAAGCATCAAGGGCTGACACTCGGGATCGCCGAAGCGCACGTTGTATTCGAGCACCTTGGGACCATCTGGTGTGAGCATTAGGCCTGCGTAAAGGATGCCCTTGAAAGGGTTTCCTTCGGCAGCCATGCCGTCGACCGTAGGTTGTAAAACTGTGCGATGTATGTCGGCGACGAAGCCGGGTGGGAGTCCTGGTACCGGCGCGAAGGCACCCATGCCCCCGGTGTTTGGTCCTTGGTCTCCCTGATGGCGGCGTTTGTGGTCTCGCGCCGGGATGAGCGGAACAGCGCGCTCGCCGTCACAGATGGCGAGACACGAGACTTCGGGTCCCGTGAGTCGCTCTTCCACTAAAATGCGTGTACCGGCATCACCCTGCTGGCCTTTCAGAAGCAGCGCGTCGATAGCTTGATGGGCTTCTTCCGCAGTGTCACAGACGTAAACGCCCTTGCCCGCAGCAAGTCCATCGGCCTTTATGACGCAGGGGCCGTCTACATAGGCGTGCGCTGCTTCGGCATTCTGGCTGTCGAAGCATTCGGAGGCGGCGGTTGGTAGTCCGTGGCGCCGTAGGAAGTCCTTTGTGTACGCCTTGCTGGCCTCTAGCTGGGCCGCTTTGGCGCTCGGTCCCGCTGTTGGAATGCCAATCGCGTCGAGTTGATCCGCGAGTCCGTCAGCAAGGGGGGCTTCAGGGCCGACAACGACCAGGTCTACTCCGGCAGCCACGGCGTTTTCTACCAGATCGCCCGAGAACCGATTCACGCTCTCTGGAAAGCCTGGGTTTTCGTGGGTGACAGAGAGCTTGGTGAGGCGTGGACTTTGCGAGAGTTTCCATGCGAGCGCGGCTTCGCGGCCACCGCCTCCTACTAAGACGACATGCATCGGAGTTCCTCGTTTTAGTGACGGAAGTGGCGAACGCCGGTGAAGACCATCGCGACGTCGTGTGCGTCAGCCATAGCGATCACCTCTTCATCACGAATACTCGCGCCGGGTTGAATAATGGCGCTGACGCCTGCCTTGGCGGCGATCTCAACGCCATCGGGGAATGGGAAGAAGGCATCAGAGGCAAGCACGGATCCTGCTATGGGTCGTCGCGCCTTCTCAGTGGCGAGGCGGACGGCATCCACCCGACTCATTTGCCCTGCGCCCACGCCGTTGAGTACGAACCCGCCATCTTGTGCGACAGCAAGTACGATGGCGTTCGATTTGACGTGCCGACATACGCGCCAGGCGAAGTCCATACAAGCGGCTTCTTCGTCCGTGGGCCCACGCTTGGTCGATGTGGTGGGTTCAAAGGCGGCGCCTTGATCCCAGGACTGCAGAAGCCAGCCGCCCTGCACGCGCTTTACATCAAAGCTAGGGCTCTCGCTATCGCCCCAGTCCGCGGGCAGTTCTAGTACCCGAAGCTTCTCGCGCGCCTTCAGGCGTTCAAGTGCTTGTTCGGTGTACCCAGGGGCGGCCACGATCTCAAAGAACGTGCGCGCCTGCCGTAAGGCCCGGACGTCGTCGCCGTCTATTGGTCGGTTGAAGACCACAATCCCGCCAAACGCGCTGACAGGATCTGAAGAAAGCGCGAGCTGGAATGCTCGGGCGGGACCGTCGGGGTGTACCGCTGCGCCACAGGGGTTCGCATGCTTCACAACGACGCAGCCCGGCCCCTCGAGATCAAAGACGGCGCGCAACGCAGCGTCTAAATCAGCGATGTTGTTGTAAGAGAGGTGCTTCCCTTGATGCTGAATCATCCGAGCGAGCGAGCGCCCACCCACTCCGGGCTCCGAACAGAACACCGCTTTCTGGTGGGGGTTTTCGCCGTAGCGGAGGGACTGGACTTGTCTGAAGGGCAGTCCGCCTTCTTCTGGAAGTCCTGGCTGAACGCGCTCACCTAGCCAGCCGGAGATCACGCTGTCATAGGCGGCAGTGTGACGGAACGCCTTGAGGGCAAGCTGCGCACGCTGTTCAGCGGATACGCCTTCCGGATTGGCCAGTTGTTCGCCAATAGCGGTGTAGTCAGAAGGATCGACGACGATGATGACATCTCGGTGGTTCTTGGCCGCTGCGCGGACCATCGTTGGGCCGCCTATGTCGATCTTCTCGATCGCTTCAGCCATGGTCGGCTCCCCACTAGAGATGGTCTCTTCGAAGGGATACAAATTCACCGCTACAAGGTCGATCCAGCTGATGTCGTTTGCGTCAGCCTCAGGCTGATCTCCATCGCGACGACCCAGGATGCCGCCATGAATTTTGGGGTGGAGAGTTTTGACGCGGCCACCGAAAATCTCGGGTGCTCCCGTGTGGTCCGACACGGAGGTGACTTCAACGCCAGCTGCTCGCAGAGCACTGCCTGTTCCGCCTGTCGACAGAATGAGCCATCCGAGCTCGGACAGACGTTTTCCAAGCTCAACGATACCGGTTTTGTCGGAGACAGACAGAAGCGCAATGGGGCGGGACATTTGGGGGCCTCCGGTTGGGCGCGCCGTCTAACCACACCTCTGTCCCTGGGCACCCAGTTTTTCGACCTACTTGCGATATCTATCGACGCACGCTGCTTTTTATGGTGTCAAACGTCGGAAACCCACGACGCGGATCGTATCTGGGCCGACTTGGTAGCCCATCACCAGCACAAGCTGCCCAATGTGATCTGAAAACCGCAACGAATCATCGGGATGGATTTTGATCAGACGGCCGGTTTGCTGGTCGGCCACAGCGACTTGTCCGCCTGCGCTAAAACGCGAGAGCACCCCGACGTACGGCATCGAACCGTCGCCTGCGTCGAGTACCCGCCAGCGACTGACGTGGAATGCGTCGATTTTGCGTTTGCCTTCTACCTCCAGCACACAGCCCAACAACTGGTTCATCACGGATGGCGTGGCGCTGTCTTTGATGGTGAGGGCTCTTTTTTCGCCCGGGCGTTGAAGTGTAAGCGCATCAGGCTCTCCGTTGAGTAGGCCCGCATGCTTGGTGACAGTGCAGCCTGTCGACAGACCTGCCATGAAGAAGAGCGCTATAGGGATACTCAGAACGGGGCGTATATCTTGAGCGCTAAGTAGGGTTTTCAGAATCTTTACCCCATAATCGCCGGTGCGTGTTGGCAATCGGCCTCTCCTTCTGTACCTATGCAGAGATGGTAGAACAGGTGCGCGTTTACTGGTCTCTCGCTTTCGTGAAACTAATGCGCTTCGGTTCCTTGACCTGTAGATGCCAGAGACGCTACTAACGACCGCCGATTTACACCCCCGCGAACTTGGCTTTCGCAACCCCCAGGGGTGAACCGGTTTTAAGAAGGTTTCCTTATATGCAGTTATTGCCTCGCAAGATCGGACCATTGACGTTGCTGCGTAAGCTCGACGTCAACGCGGTGTCCGAAAGCTACGAGGGGCTCCTCGATGGTGACGGTGGGCAGCGGCGTGTGCTTGCAAGACGCATCGTGCCCAGCGTGATGGAAGACGCTGGATCTGGCGCTTCTGTTCAAGCCCGTGTCCAAGACCTCCTCGATGTGGTGCACCCCTACCTTGTTCCCGTTTTAGAGTTCACGGAACTCGACGGTGAGCACTATGTCATTGAAGAATGGCAGGATGGCGTGTCGATCGCGGGACTGATCGCGTGGTGTCGAGACAATAATCAGACTATTCCGCACAACATTTACCTTCGTTTAGCGACCCAAATGTGTAGTGGCATTGAAGCGCTTCACGGACGCCAGGGCAAAGGCAGTGGGAGCGAGCACGTTCTACACATGGGGCTTCGTCCACAGGCGATCACGATCACCCCTGACTACAAGATCGTTCTTGGCGGTTACGGCGCCACGAGATCGCCTGTCGCGGGACCACAAGGCGCGGCAGCCGCGTCCGCGCATCGCGTCGCTTATCTATCGCCTGAACAAACTCATGCAGATCAGAAACTCTCGACGCCAAGTGACATTTTCGCCCTTGGCTCGGTGCTCTACGAACTCTTGATGCTTGAGCCCTTGTTTACCGGAGACAGTCCGGATGCCGTGATTCAGAAAGTGCGTCGCTCAGAGATCACCGCAGCGCTCTCAGAGGTGAAAGAAAAGCTCCCCGGCCTCGACAAGATCCTAATGCGCGCGTTGTCTGTGAATCCTCGTCACCGCTATCAGCGCGCGTTTGTTCTGCGAGAGGACCTCCGCGGATTGATGGCTGGTTTTTCGTTCTCGGCTATCGATGCCGACACGACCGCATTTTTGGGCCCTGTTCTCTCGGCCGTTTCGACTCAGGCCGCCCCCGTCGCGGCAGAAGCGCCCGCGGGTTTCGAAGTAGATGGTTTTGATGATCAGGCATCTACACGTATCGATCCCGACCCCACGTCGACCGCTGCGATGGCTTCTGCTGCAGCGGCCCAGCGCGCCGGAAGTGATGACGAGCCAGCGCCGTACGCTGACGTAGAAGAATCGCCGACTGCCATCAAGTCTGTTGCTACGCTTACACCACCACCTCCTCCTCCCGTCTTTGATCCGCCAGCGCGTCCTACGATGCCTTTCGCGGAGGCGCCTGACCGTCCAACAGTCGCGGAGAGCGGCGACGACCAGGCGTTAGACGTCAGTGTTGGCTCGGTAGGAGACGCGTTTGATGAGGCCGCTGACACCGCGGTGAGGAAGATGTCACTCGATCCGATGGACGCACCTATCGCCGGCATCACCGGCTCCTTCGCGCCCTTGCCGCCGTTGGATCCGGATGAGCTTCCGCCGCCAACGACAGAGGCTACCGACGATCTTTCGGACCTTTCGCTTTCCGAGCCGTTGGGCCCAGATGATTTTTCTGAGGAGGTTATGGCCGCGCGCTCGCAAGGCCTCGCAGCCGCTGCACCTCCTCCCGCGCGTTCTAAAGACACGCTCCCGCCGCTTCCCGAAATACCGAGTATGGACACCACAGGTCCCTCCTCCGTTTCGGCGGATTGGACCGATGAAGTTTCGGATACGGCGGTAGAGGTACCCCCGAGCAAGAACCCCACAGCCAAGCTTATCGGCTATGGCGTTGCCGCAGTGCTGCTGTTGAGTGTGGGCGTCGTAGGTGTCACCAAGCTTATGGGCCCGGATGTCCCGGAACCTCTGGCGGATGCTCCCACGCAGGAGACGCCTTCGTTTACCGATATCGCGCCGACGACGGCTGAAGACGCCGAGACGCCAGATCAGGAAGAGACGGATGCCGCCGCGGAAACAGCAGCGACGACACCCGCGCCCACGACAGCGCGTACCGGTTCTTCCTCTTCCACGCGTTCATCTAGTACACGCTCGAACACGCGTCGACGCGCGGCGCCCGTTGCTGAAGTTCCCGAACTTGAGATGTATGACGATGGACTGGCCGATTTTGACTATACGGCGACAGACGATCTAGACGATGCGGGTCTTGAGACGACCGAAGAAAGCACGACGAATGTTGGGCAATACGCCGCCAAGGCAGCGCAAGGCGCGTTGAGCAGCACCGAAGTACTGATGTTGGAGATGATGGACACGACCGATCCGGAATACACGCGAAGCCGGTTGCTCTTGGTCATGGATGCGCGTCGTAAAGGCGATCAGCGCGGCATGAAGCGGTATCTCGATGACGTCATGAGTCAGCCAGAAAACGCCTACAACCCCGTCGTTTTGACCGAATATGGTCGGTATTACACCAACCGCGGAGATTACGAGCGCGCGCTCCAGAAAGCGACCTTGGCCGAGCGTCATTGGGCGCGGATCCCCTCCGAGCTGATTTTCGTTAAGAAAGCAGAGATTTATGAGATTCAAGCCGCCGCGTACCAAGGCCTGTTCTACAAGAGCGAGGACAACCTCGACCTACTAGACAAGGCGATTCGAGGTTGGGTCAAGTACCGCGATCATGCGGCCACCAAATCTCGTGGCGACCTCTCCGCCAAGGCCACTCGTGAGATCAGCAAGCTCGAAAATATTCGAAACCGGTTGCAATGAAGGTTCAGGATAAGCAAATGCGCATTCTTAGTGTTTTGGTTTTGTGCGGGGTCACCGGTTGCGCTCAGCATCACGCGATCACCGGCTCCATTATCGACCGCAACGGTGAACCCATCGAGTCGGTCATCGTGAGCGTCGCGCCAGGAGATGTTGAGATCTTGTCGGATGAACGCGGTGGTTTCGTCGTCGACTATCTGCGGGATGAAGGCGGTGAGCGAGTCAAGCTCTTGAGGCGCACCGATTACGAGGTGAGCGCCTTCAAGGCGGGCTATCACGAGGCCAAGACGCGGTTTTATTTCAAACGCGGAGAGCTTCAACTCGAGGCTATCACAATGCGTGAAGACACAATCCGTGTAGACGCTGGTGATGAGAATCTTGATCCCGCCGCATATCCCGACCGCGCGCAAAACAACGGCGCAGCGTACGAGGGCGAATAGACTTGCGACTCTACGTCACCATTCTTCTAAGTCTCGCCATCGGCTGTGGTGGTGACGATGCTAAGAACGCCGCGCCTTCGGGCGACGCGTTGGATGCGTCATGGGCAAATATTGTGGTGAGTCAACCTGTGCGGTTCGCGGAAGTTGTTGGCGATGAGCGGACTGGCCGTCGCGACGGCTGGATCGCACTCCATCAGAATGATTTCGGCGCAGCCGTGGATGCGTTCAATGACGGCACGCCTCACGGAAAGTTGCTCGCGACACGCGCTGCTGTTGAACGGTCCGAGCTTTTTGAGGACCTCGCGCGTGTGAACGATATCGCGTGGTTTTCGACCTTCTCCACGTGGCAGCAGCGAACGGGTATCCCAGAAGGCAGCGGACTCCCTTATGTGGCCGGCCTGCATGCGTTGGACGCAGGTGACTCTGATGCGGCGACAGCGTGGCTAGAGTTGGCGTCGAATGCGAAGGCCGAGGAAGTGCGGAATGCAGCGCTTCAACTGACAGAGCGAGGTAACGTCACCGGGTTCTCGGCTGACGTGGAAAATAGTTTGTTGAGGTCTTTGGCGCGCCATGAACTAGCGCGGCAAAACGGTGATCTTCTGCCTATTCTTCAACGCGCAAATTCTGCGCTATTCAGCGAGCCCGTTGAGGTCGCCAGTGACGAGGAAGGCAGCGGTCTACCGGCGTTGACCGTCGAGCGTAGTTTCTTCGATCCCCAGGTCGGAAGGACGCTCGCGCTTGGCTATGCCAAAAATGCCACGGGGTTGGCTGGAGACGCGTCACCCAACTCGGCGGTGCTCAACAGTGACCTTGATCCTTTGGCTAAAGCGCTCTTTGGGGGCGCGCCTGCAGAAATGCTCGCTCAGATTGATGTCGCACAGAATCCCACCGCGGAAGATGACGTGGAGTGGGCGCGAGAGCAGGTACGACGATTAGACGAGCACCTGGACGCCTGGGAAGGCGCCTCGTTCGCGAACGCGAGCGACGACGGTAAGGCGCTACTACAGGACCTTGACCTCGCCGATGTGTTTCGCTCACGTATCTTGCTCGGACTCGCGCGTGAGGCGCTACGTGGTGACCACCCACGGCGAGCCCTCGCTTTTGCACAACTTGCGCTCGATTTAGAGCATCCTCGTGAAATTACCCCCGTCAACCATCCGGCGCTCCAAGCCGTGATCGTCGAGGCGCAACTCCGGACCGGGCACACACGCGAAGCGTTGGACGCGCTGCAGGTGTTGTTGCCCGCCTATCCGGTGCTGTTGGGGTTGGATGAAGTCATTAGTGACCTGGCTATCTTGCAGAATCTTGATCGCCATGGTGACAGCAAGGAGAACTGAGACGCTCGCGTCTCGGAGGACGAAGAACTGATGCAGACCCGCCGAATCTCCATACTGCTCCTGGCGCTATTTTTTAGCGCTCCGGCGTGGGGCCAGGCCCTCCGTTACGCCGAGGACAAGGCACCCGGAATCGTGAACCCGGTTTACACCACCTCGATGTCGGAAGCGCGCCTGAATGAGCTTCTTTTCGAAGGCTTGTACATCGACAACACAGAGCTCATGAGTGTTCCCGCCTTGGCGGAGACCGCGCAGCTCTCCGATGACAAGACGGAGATGACCATACGTCTTCGGTACGATGCGCGGTGGCACGACGGTGTGCCGTTTACGTCCGCTGACGTTGCGTTCACGATCGAAGCGATGAAGAACAAGAAGTCGCTTTCCACTGAACGCGGACGTGTGGCGTGGATCAAGAAGGTCGAGGTCTTGGATGATACGGCTATCAAGCTGTACTTCGAAAACCCCGAAGCGCGTCCTCAAGACAAGTTGATGTTTAAGATTCTGCCCAAGCACCGCTTTACCGGCGTGGACATGAAGCGCACCGACGCGTTTAGGACGGAGCCGATTGGTACAGGGCCGTACAAACTCGTGCGCTACAACGATGACAACTCGATCGCGCTGGAGGCCAATCCCGACTACCGCGAGACGGTGAAGTTGTCCGAGATGGTGATGCGCGAGGTTAGCGACAAGAACTATCAGGCGAAGCTGCTGCATTACGAGAGCTTGGAGGCGCTGGTCCGTGTACTCCCACGTGACCTCGCGTCGCTTCAGAACAACCGTAAGGTGGAGCTCTATCCCTATCAGACCAACTCTTGGTGGTATTTAGGGTTCAATCTCGGCAAGAAGCCGTTTGATGATCCGCGTTTCCGCCAAGCTATCGGGCTGCTTATTGACCAAGAAGCTTTGATGGCGCCAATTGGTACCGGTGACCTCCTTTCGGGACCCTACGTCAAATCGAGTCCGTATTACAATCACGACGTACCTGCTTGGCGACCGGATGAGTTCGCCGCCTCTGGGAAGCTAGAAGAGCTTGGTTACGAGCGACAAGGAGAGCTTTGGACAAAGGGCGGCATTCCGCTCGAGTTGACCATTACGGCGCACCAGAGCCTCGAGTCGTCTCAAGAGGTCGTCATCAACCTCCAAAGTCAACTGCAAGCCGCAGGGATAAAGGTGAACGTTGAGTTCCTTGATGAGGCGAGCTGGAAAGCCCGCGTCTGGCGGGAGCGGAATTTCGACATCATCTTGTCGCAGTGGACCTTTGACCGAAACGAAGACATTAGAGATCAGTTCCACGGTAAGGGTTCCCGTAACTTTACGGGCTATAGCAGCAGTCGAGTAGACGCGTTGCTGGACCGCGCTCGAGAATCCACAGATCCCCACGTCAAGAAAGCCGCGTTGCGCGAAGTGCATGCGGCCATTCACGAAGATGCACCCATGATCTTTTTGTGGACCTTAGACAGCTATGCAGCGCTCTCCACGCGCGTTCGGAACGTTGTTGTTCATCCGTTCTATTTCTTCACGTACGTACTCGACTGGCGCATGGATTAGGCTGACCGTTCGGTTCTCAAAGGACGGCTGAGCTTTATGAGGCTGTTGAAGTCCCTTGGCCGCGTTGGCCTTTCGTTTTTCCTTACGCTCGCGGGCGCTGTGCTGTTTGTGCAGTTGCTCCTTTGGGCGGCGCCTGGGGACCCAATTGACCTTGTCCCCAATGGCGTGGAATTTCGCGCAGAGCTAGAGGCGGAATGGGATCTTGATCGTCCCCTTCCCGCGCGTTTCGCGGCCTATTTGGGGCGCGCCTTTCAGGGAGACCTTGGAACCTCGTTGACCTATCGCCCCGGGTCCAGCGTAAGCGAGCTGGCGTGGCCTGCCGCCCTTCGTTCCGCCCGTATATTGGTACCGGCGCTCGTGTTGACGCTTTCTGTAGCGTTGATCATGGCGTGGTTTTCGGGGCGCCGAGGGGGGCCGGCGGTCCGCCTGACACAGGCTGTGTCGATAGCCCCAGTGTTTTTGCTGGCATTTCTGTCGGTCACGTTCCTCAACGAGTCCACGTTCTCGCTGATCGAATCGGGAGCTATCGAGCGGCCGTTTTGGTTCGCGCTGCCCGATACGGACTCTTGGGTGCGGTCATTGTTGGCCATTTTGGTGTTGGCGGTTGGTTCTGGTGCGCTGTCCGAGGTCACAGCAGCGTGCACAGACGAACTGAACCATCTTCGCAACGCGCCGTTTATAGAGGCTGCGGTTGCACGCGGAGCACGGGTCGGACCGCACTTGGTTTGGAATCTCATTCCAGCTGTGGCGAGTGTATTTTCCAATCGCGCAGCATTCTTCGTCGGTGGGTTGGTGATCATCGAAAAGGTGCTCCAACTAAACGGTGCCGGCGCGATGCTTTGGCAGGCTTGTTTGATGCGAGACTACCCGCTCGCCATGGGGCTCACTGTTATGGCGGCAGGAGCCGTTTGCTTGGCACGTTTGATAAGCGACGTCGTACGCGTTGCGGTCGACCCTCGCCTCCGCGAGGCCGCGTGATGAGTTGGTCTGGACGGATCGGCCTCCTGCTACTCGCGCTTGTCGCTGTCGTCTGGATCTGCGCTGGTGTTTCTGGCTATGACGTGATCGCGGATGTAAATCCCGCCCTTGGCGGCACCGCTGCGTCTGGGGCGCATTGGCTAGGCACAGATCACCTGGGGCGAGACGTATTCAACCGCCTCATGCTCGGCAGTCATGCCTTTGTTGGGCCTGGACTGCTCGCGTGTATCACTGCGTTTGTCATCGGCGTTCCGGCTGGCGGGTTGGCGGGCTACTACGGCGGTCCCCTGGCCTCCTCTATTCGCTACGTCTCCACTGTTGTCGCTTCATTGCCTCGGTTTGTGCTCGTACTGCTGTGTATGGCTGTTTATGGCAACGACGTTTGGTTGCTCTCGATAGTTGCCGGAGTGTCTTATGTGCCGACGTTGGCTGGCGCGGTCTACGCTCGAGTCCAGTCGCTTTCGAACGCGGAGTTTGTGGTCGCCGCGCGAGCGCATGGCATCAGCGAGAGTCGTATCCTGCTGTACCATTTGATCTGGGTGAATTGCCGTCGGTTGGTTGGGCGATATGCGCTGCAGTTGTTTGGGTATTTCCTGCTCTTGGAGACCACGCTGTCCTACATTGGTGGGTTCGGGGTCATGGAGCCGCAGCCAAGCTGGGGCAATATGCTTGCCTTTGATTTCGGGTATCAAACGGGGAATGTCTGGGGAGTGGTTGCCCCTGCCGTCGCGATTTGGCTGACGATCATGGGGTGTTCGTTGTTGGAAGAAGAGTTGGTGGAGGAACGACGTGCGTAGGCTGATCGTCGAAGACCTCACCATTCGTGCAGGCCAGCGGACGCTTGTGGATGAGGTGTCCTTTGCGCTCGATGAAGGAAAGATCCTCGCCATAGTTGGACCGTCCGGTGCCGGGAAGTCTGTGATGACACGTTCGCTGCTGGGCTTGCGGGGACCTTTGCCGGGCGTCGTTGGCGGCGCCGTGATCGTCGAGGAGCCAGAGGTCACCGCGCGCCTTTATGACAGCCAGCAAGAGGAGGACGCGCTGGCTATCTTCTCTCGATTGCGTGGTGATGTGATCGGCTATCTCCCACAGCATGCTCGGGAATCGCTGGATCCGATATGGACCGTCGGAAAGCAGGTTCAGGAGGCGATGGACCTCGCTGGGCATATGGATACTGTCGCAGACTGGTTGAAACGAGCGGGCTTTTCAGAGCCAGACCGCGTGATCGGGTTGTACCCGCATGAACTCTCTGGAGGCATGGCCCAGCGGGTCTGCATTGCCTTGGCGATCGCGCGGGGCAGTCGTTTCTTGTTGGCGGATGAGCCGACTACAGGGCTAGACCCCACGGTTCAGCGCGCGATCCTGAACGAACTTAAGCGCATCGCGCAGTCGGGTGTCGGTATTCTTTTGATCACCCACGACCTGCGTATTGTTCCGGAGTATGCCGACGACGTCATGATCATGAACGCTGGACGGGTCGTGGAGCGTTTGGAAGCGTCTAAACTCGGTGAAGCGGAATCAGAAATGGCGCGTGCTTTGCTCGCCGCTACGGATCGCATCAGTCACTCGAAAAAGGGGCGAGTCCGTGGTTGATGGTCAGGCCTTACTTTCGCTTCGCGGTGTCACCAAGGCGTTCCGTAGGCCATCGTTGTTTGGTGTAAGCCGAGTGACGGGCGATACAGCGTTGACGGACGTGAACCTTGAGGTGCGTCGCGGTGAGGTCGTTGGGCTTATCGGTGAAAGTGGTTCAGGTAAAACGACCTTGGTGCGCATCGCGCTGGGGTTGATTGCACCAGATGCGGGTGAAGTACACCTTTTTGGGCGGCCCACAGCAGACCTCAACAAAACCGAGTGGATGAAGCTCCGTAGGCGCGCGCAGTTGATCATCCAGAATCCCTCTGGCTCTTTGAATCCAGGACTCACCGTTCGAGCGCATCTCGAAGAATCGATGGCGCTTCATCAGCCGAGCACCGAAGATGTCGACGGCGGAGTACAGAGCGCCGCGGACTCTGTAGGCCTCGCCCACCGCCTTGACGCGATGCCTGCGCAGCTGTCGGGAGGAGAGAAACGTCGGGTGGGTATCGCTCGGGTCATGATTGCTCGGCCCGACATCCTCATCGCTGATGAACCGACTACGGGTTTGGACGCAGCCCTCAAGGCTGATTTGATTGACTTGTTGTTGTCGGAACGGGGTTCGGAACGAGGCTATTTGTTGATCAGTCACGACCTTGCGTTGGTTCGATACGCATGCGACCGGATTGTCGTTCTTCGTGCAGGTGCAGTCGTCGAAGAGATGGCTGTAGAGGATATCGGGCGTATCGAGCATCACCCCTACACTTTGAATCTTTTGGAAGCTTGAGCATGTCTTTGCGACAACCCAATG
>Ga0163179_10001232_pt1 | contig 18215 bp, 14 predicted proteins | sample AtlANTMetagenome_FD_109643 | JGI IMG/M metagenome (GOLD analysis project Ga0163179, IMG submission 109643) | Marine eukaryotic phytoplankton communities from the Atlantic Ocean - Atlantic ANT 2 Metagenome | ecosystem: Environmental > Aquatic > Marine > Oceanic | place: North Atlantic Ocean... | reverse complement strand
TCTTGAGTTCCCAATCCGTGGTCTGCTCGTCGGTCAACTGGGTGAGCTGCTTGACTTCTCCGTCATTGGTACTGAACAGAGTGATCGGTGACTGAGTGGTCAGATAAGGCGGATCTTCGGCCCGAATCTCGGCAACGAGACAAATTGACACCAGCACAACAACCATTGAGAAAGATGATTTCATTCTATCGACTCCAATACTTTGTTTCATAAAGGTTTGCGATAAGGGTCAGTATCGAAAATCCGTTAGCTGGCAACAAAGCTGGCATCGTTTCATCGTTAGCCAATCAGGAGCCCTGATCCGAACGCGTGAGTTCGATTGTCAATTCCTGCCCATCGATCGTTTCCAAAAGAATAATGAATTGGCCCGATTCTGTCACCTTGTACTTGAGCATCCGATGAGCTTTGGGAGATACGCCATGAAAGGTAATGCTGTGTTTATCCTGCGCGACTGCGTGATGTACCCGTGGCTCGGCAACATGCGGCTTAAGTTCTGAATCGAAGATCTGCAGCCGCAATTCCAACGTCTCTCCAGCCTCTTCAATCTTGATGATCTCGACGAATTCCGTCTTGCCGTTCCTTGTCAGACGCACGACAGCTCCAAGCGTATCCGCCTTGGGTGGCAGCCATGCTTCCTCGAGTACGGCATCACCTAACGGACCTTGCCATCTGCCTGTGAGCCAGTCGAGTCTATCGATGGAGAAGGCTTCTGCCTTTAAACGGTTTTCCTCCATTCGATGTGCCAGGGTTGCGATCATTCGCCAGCCACTTTTCTTTTTCAACCAGACATAGGTAAACGGGGTATTCGCCGGCGGTATGGGCGTTCCATCACTTCCAACTCGATTAGAGACGAGTTCAACGAAAGCCAGCTTACGGCTGACAGGCCAAACCTTGAGATCGTCAACGACAATTTCATCGAGTCCCTCTGATTTCAACTTATTCAGGTATCCGCTCAGCCTTTCCTTCGACTCTGGCTCTGTCAGTGTGGCACCATGGCTACGGGGCTCTGAAAAACCAAGCGAGAGCCTAGGGTGGCGATAGATATCGCGGACGACGCCCGCTGCGGGCTCTTTGCCGTTCAACAAATCCACGTACCGGTCCATCAACTGAGCAAGTGTTTCAGTTGTTTGCGCAACGCTTGGTTTATCTTGTTCAGGATGACTCGACACAAGGATGATTCGCCAGCCTTCATTCGTCTTCAGAAAGACATAATTGGCAATGCGGCGGGCTGGTGGAATCGGCTCTCCATTCGCTCGCAATCGGGAGAATCGAATGGAGGCAATCGCCATATCCGAACCGGCCATGCGAAAATCAATATCGTCGACGGTCGACCGCACCCATCCTTTGGACTTAATGGCCTCGAATTGATCCGCCCAGAACTTCTCGACCTCTTCTTCTGTCTTGAGAACCTGGTGCTCGTCGGCTTCAGGATTAATCTGCAACACAGGCGCTGCATAAATCTCTTGAGAAATCGCCTTCGCATCAGTTGCATTAAATAATTTGATGAATCGGTCCATGACCGTCTTCATCGCTGAAAGTGAATTCGCAGCTTCGGCGGCTTCGGATCTCTGGCAATCAGCAGCCATCAACAGCAACACGACGAAGATCACATGGCCCAGGATAGAAATTTTTCCATTGATTTCCATGACGAATATTCCCCTACGTTGCCGGCGATAGATTAACCCGCCGGCGATAGATTAACCCGGTCGTTTTCGTGATTCCCTTACTCGAAAACCTAAGTCTTCTTCCGTCTTCATGGAAACGACTATTTCGTTTCCTTTGGCTGATACCGCGGTCCAATGGTGAGGCTATTGTGTCCGAAGCCGACGTTAAGGAACTTTGGGTTCTTGCGCAGCTCATAGTCACCAACCACGTCAAACACCTCAATGCGACCAGCCATCGGGGAACCGACAAAAAGCCTGTCGCCTTCAGGCGTGAATTCAATACCCTGGCTCTTGGGCTTGGCATCAAGGGTGTAGAGCAAGCGTGGGGGCGTGGAGGCCATGTCGAGCACTGCGATACAGTTATGGCTTTTGTGAAGTGCCGTTGCGACGGCCATTTTCCCATTGGGGTGAAAAGCAAAGCTCTCCGAACCATCAGACACTTGTGGAATCACGGCATTGATCACCGGTTTTTCTTGGGTCAAGTCGGCAATAAGAATGTCCGAATGATCGGTGCCATTGTTCATTGAACGCTGGCAAATAAGAGCATGCTTTCCGTCGGGGCTAATGCGCAAGATGAAGGAAGTCTCGAGAAGCTCCGAAGGCACTCCCGGAGCCACCTCTACCTGGCTTAAGTGCTCAATCTGATTCCCGTCAATGGAATACCACTGAACCGTTGCAGGACGATCGCTCAACGGCTCTCCCTGAGTAGCAATCAGTCGATGACCCTGCGGGTGGATCCAGAAACAGGCAAAGCCGTGCGGCTGCGAACTGCGGCCGACTTCCACGAGTTTGCCGTTCTCGATTCGATGCAAATAGAAATTCTCATCGCCTCCAGTAACGAAGCGTTCTCCATCTGGATGCGCCAAAACATGCATGGGTCGGTCGTGAAAGAGAACACGGTCGACTACGGGAAAGTCGGGCTTGGACAGGTCGATCAGAGACAACATGTTTACGAGCTGAGCTGTCATCGTTGGCCCACGAAGCATGGCTGGGGTCAAGTCAGCGTTCGTCTGCGGACCAGGTCGCAATTTCAGTTTCTGGCGACTAGGCGTTCGCCAACTGTGATTAGCGACGAGCGCATATCGACCATCCTGCGACATGGCCATCGTGGGAGTCCCGGCGATGTAACACGGGACCGTATCGTAAACCGTTTTGATGATAGGTGGATGATCCGGTCCAAGCTGTATCACCGTGAAGGAATCTTTCGTCTTCAATTCCCATTCCGTGGCGCTCTCATCGTTCACCAGATGCACCTGATTGAACTCACCATCGTTCGTACTAAACAGCGTGATCGGTGACTGAGTGGTCAGATAGGGGCGTTCTTCGGCCTCCACACTGCTCACAAAACAAAGCGATATCAAGGCGGTCATCATTGTTGCATAAGAATTCACAACTCAATCTCCGTTATTGAAGGGCAAAAGACATCGTCTATCTCACGAGTCAACTTGCTTTTTCGGCTGAAAATGATGGTCGAACCCATGACACTCAAATGCAACGAAACGCGCTCCAAAGCGAAGATCATCCAGATATCTCCGGCTTCCTGATGGTGTAACGTCGACAGGTGCATGCGATCGTCTCTTTCTGGGGCGAACAAGAAAGCACGATTCGAAAAAAGTTCGGCAGAATACAGATTCTCAATTGCTACCAGCATCGATGGATAGCAAATCTGATTTCAGAATGCAATCATGCTCGTGTAAGGATTGGGCATACTCGTGTGAGGATCAGGGTTTTCGACGTTTTCGTCTCCTTGAATTGATCTCAAACCTCAGAGTACCGAACGAATCGCCTATCTCAGTGTCTCAGGCAACAGAACAACGAATCCCCTTCCTGGACGAGGCGATCCATTTGGCCGAGTACCCGATTTAAGTCGATCAAGCATGATGTACCCCGCAGCAAGTGCACGTCCTGTCCCGCATCCCAGAGGCTCGAAGCGAAACGGATCGAAGCTATATCACATCCGTTCGCTGCCGACATTGAGAGCTGTCGACATTGAGAGCTGTCGACATTGAGAGCTGCCGTGTGATCTGATACAGATATCCGTTGGACATTCCAGAGCCCAGTCTCGGAGCTACCCTGGCGAAGTCGCAAAACCTAATGGATACCTAACCGATGAAAGATGTATCGCTTCACGGATCGCTGATTCTAATGCTTGCCATGATGAGCGGCTGTAATCCCGACCAGCAGAATGAAACGCCTCCGACAGGATCTCCAACCGAGGCAAAGACACTTGAAGTTGATCCTTTGACCGCCGTTGCCTGGAAGTCCCGTGTGGTGCCCGACATCGTGTACCACCGCATTGACGATGTTGACGTCAAACTTGACATCTGGATTCCTGATAGATGGCTGGGAGAGGCTCCCTGGTGGAAACCGGCGTCGGGCAAGAAGCCCACATTACTCTACATCCACGGCGGCGGCTGGGTCGAGGGCGACCGTCAATCTCGAGTTCTTAAACTGCTTCCGTTTCTGGTTCGTGATTGGGTGGTCGTCAATATCGAATACCGCCTGGCCGGAACGGCAAAAGCACCTGGGGCCGTTGCGGACTGCCTTGCCGCACTGGAATGGATCCACGAAAATGCCGAAGCCTATCCGATCGATCCGTCTCGTGTCGTCGTCTATGGCGACTCAGCCGGCGGGCACCTGGCTTTGTTAACAGGGCTGCTACAGGAAGGAGACAGTCTCTGTGGTGGAAAACTCGTGGTAGGAGACAAGCCTCCGGTTGCCGCCATCATCAACTGGTTTGGGGTTCCTGACTACGAGGCACACTCCAAATATCATACGGGCCTGAGCGGTAATCCTGACCCTTGGCTTGACCCTGCGGACGACTTAGACGAAGCGTTGCGCACGCTGTCTCCCGTGAACTACATCCAAGATTCCACGGTCCCGATACTCACGATCCATGGCACAGAAGATGCCGCCGTCTTACCGGCTCAGGCTGAGTTACTTCACCAAGAACTCAATGAGCAAGGTGTTCGAAATCGATTACACTGGGTAGAAGGGCGCAAGCACGGGGACTTTACACCTGAGGAACGCACTGAAATCCATCAAGTGATCTGGGAATTCCTTTCCGACGTGCAGGTGCTTCCTAATGAAGACCTTAAGAGTCATTGACCACTGCGGAGCGACTTTTCCCCAAAGATTTGGCATCCAGTTCCGCTTTGATCAATAAAACTGCGACTCTGAAACGCGTCATCAAAAAATTCCCCAATGAACATGAAACCACCAGCATCCCAGTCAGAGAGTCTGAGGAACAAACAAACGATGCAGGAACAACAACTATTTGGATGGCGTCATCTTTCAATCATGCTGTGCTACATCGCCACCGTAACGTCCACGAGTCTCGGTCAGGCACCTGATACGGCACGCAAGCCGGTGAAAGTCTTCATTCTCTCCGGCCAGTCCAACATGGTAGGCGCCGGAAAAGTGGATGGTGGCAGTTCTCGCTGGGGCAAGCAGTTTCTTGACCCCGTCGTGTCGGTCTATGAAGGCGACTACAATCCGCAAGCCGACTACGATTCCTTGAAGCCCATCAAAACGTTGAAACTCACCAGTTTCGGCGGAGTCAAACCAACGCCTTATCCGGGTGGCGGAGTGCATGTCACGCGTGGCCATATCCAAGTCAAGGACACGGGTGTCTATGAGTTTCGTCCCGGCTATGGCGGATCGACTCAGAACGTCATGGAAGTGAATGGGATGGAGGTTCATCGCCAAGAGATTGGCGATGGAGCGGTGCGCCAAGAGATTAAACTTGAGGGCGGAAAAAAGGTCCCCTTCAAAATCACCTACTTCACGAACGATGCCAACGGCTTAGGTTGGATCGTCAGGATGGATCGGCCTGGGACGCTCTCAACCCTGGTCAAACAAAAAGGACTTTACCCCTATCTGATAAATGACAAGGGACAGTGGGTAGCCCGTAATGATGTCTGGTACAAAGGCGTTATTGCAGCAGCCGGAAGCCGATGGCTGGGGGTCAGTGGTGGCCGCATTGGGCCGGAAATTGGCTTCGGACATGCAGTCGGCAATCACTACGACGAACCGGTGATCATCCTCAAAACTTCGCAAGGCAATCGTTCGCTTTCATGGGATTTTCTCCCGCCGGGGAGCGAGCGATTCGAATACGACGGGATGATCTATGCCGCCTACAAGGAGTCTCCACTCTCGTGGGAAAAAGGAACAGACCCCAAACCCATCGAATGGTACGCCGGTAAACAATACGACGACTGTTTCGATGCCGCGCACGAGGTGCTAGAAAACTTCGACAAACAATTCCCCCATTGGAAAGGACGTGGATATCAGATCGAGGGCTTCGGCTGGTGGCAAGGCGACAAGGATCGCTACAACGAAGGACACGCACTTCAATACGAGAAAAACCTAGTACATCTCATCAAGACATTACGTCGAGAATTCAAAGCCCCGAATGCGAAGTTTGTTCTTGCAACGCTCGGACAAACCGCAAAGGATACTGCCCAGGGTAATGAGAAGCTAATCCTGGAAGCTCAACTCGCTGTCGACGGAAATACCGGCAAGTATACGGAGTTCAAGGGCAACGTCGCCACCGTTTACACTCACCCACTTAGTCAGGGTGGAGCCTCGAATAGTCACTACAACGGCAACTCACAAACCTACATGGACGTCGGTCTCGCCATGGGAGCAGCAATGGTTGAACTGAACAAGCAATAAGTCTTGTTCGAAATCAGAGAACCCAAAAAGCCATCGTCAGCAATGAGGCAATCATTCGGAAGACCGCGTTCTCACCACCATTCTAGAACGCGATCGTTGCTTGCAGTCGATCGACGCCCTCACTCACCAACTCTCGGTTGAATCAAGAAAACGCCTGATCACGATGGCTCAGTTACCAACGTAACGCCAGACATCTTGGAGGGGATCCTGATCCTCACCACCGACCTTGACGCTGCCGATTCGTTTATGAGTCTTCCCATCGTCAGAAATATGTCGAATTGAAGACATTTCGATGGGACTGCCATCAGCAACACTCCCGGTCTCGTGTTCGTGCCACTGACCATCTTTCTTATAGATCACCAGGTTCCAGACATTGCCACCCGAGGAAACCCATCGCCCCTGAATCTGCTTTTTGCCGGCATCGTAATGGTAGAGTCCGACACCCGCTCCGGGCCCAGCATTGAAGCGACCCTGCATGACACTGCCGTCGTGACTGATTTTGAAATCGGAATAGCCTGTGACCTTGTCACCTTTCTTTCCGAAACCCGGCCAGTCGGCAACCCAAACCACCTCTCCGATCCAACGTCCCTCCATCGCCTTACAAAACTCTTTGAAGTCAGCCCGCGTAGCTTGCATCTTGCCACCATCATCGGCAGCGCGCGCCGTGGAGGAGAATTGACCGAAGTCAACCGAAGCAACGCCAATCAGACAACAAGTTGTCACTATAGCAACGAACGTCCACTTTTTCATTTTTGGGGGATCCTTTCAAGTAAAACTTCTTCGAGTCAAGAAAGCGGGGATCTGAGTAGGGCCCAACAGACGGCAATTTTATGGTGCGCCGAGATGCCCTGCAACTCAGAGAAGTGACGTCTTCGACCACAACGTTCTTTCAGCCAGCAACTTAGAGCATCAGAATGAGCGATGGTGGGTCCAGTCTCTCCGATCTGCACTTTGCTTTTGCAGGACCGCAAGATTGTGCGGAATCATCTTAAGCTTCCAATCCCTAGCGAACGGATCCTGAACAATGCGTCGAGCTCCTCTCAAGAATCGCTCCTTGAAACCGATCTCTGGCAGCCAGCCAGGCTTGATCATTTGATAGGCTCGATTCCGGAGGACAAAAGAAACTGCTTTCCTGACCGCCGGCATCCAGAGATCATCGAATACGATCAGGCCGTTTTTCGCCAACATTCGGTCAACATACAAAAAATCGACGATGACATAATCAAACAGGTGACTTCCATCAATAAAGGCCAAGTCGAATGCCGCACCTTGTGCGACAAGCGCCGCCAGCGCGTCATCGGATCTTTGTTGGTGAAATGAGAAAATATCACGGAATCCCGCTCGCTCGATATTCAGCAGCCCAATCGATTTGAAGCGGCTATCTTGTAGAGGATCAATCGCGACGTGAGTGCCCTTCCCATTCTCTGACAATGCCTGGCAGATGTGCAGCGCCGACAAGCCGTAGGCCATACCAATCTCGAGGCATCTCTCAGGTTGATACTCCCGAACGAGATGGTAGAGCAGTGAACCGGTATGGCGAGTCACCAATGTTTGACCGTGAGGGCATTGGTTTCCCTCAGCGTCTTCGACCATTCCCGATTTATAAATCTTCTCAATGACTGAATTCATATTTTCAATCAACTAATTTCTGACGATAGGTAAGATCACTGCATTTAACCGTTCTCGAAACCGCACTTCATGACTGACATGAGAGGATTTCTAGCTTGACTGGAAAATGGTTTTACTGGTCTTAGACGAATCCAAAGCCACTTGCCACCTCAAACGACGACTTCGCCAATGCGCCCCGAAATTTGACCGAGGACATTTCTAAAAACAACGAGACAAGGTAAGCAGAAACAGAGAATGTGAAATCATGCTCAAGAGCGATTGCCACAAGATCTGCGTCCAAAGACGTTTTACCGGGAAATTTGGACCTCGACCGACTTTCACAGCCCTCTTTATCGACTGCGTAGAGCGCGTCACAGAACCAAACGCAACGGGCTTTCGAATCCCAACGCACGGTGAAAGCGTGTGGCTGAGATGCCTGCTGAGCATGAAAGGTTGAGTATTTTTATACTCTCGTATCGCAATTGCACAATTGCGACAAGGTTCCTTAACCCATGAAAATACATTTCCTGCAACAAGCAGAATATTATTCTTGCAATTGCATCGGCCACTGAGAAAATGAGATTTCTAAATTAAATCAACCGCGTTAATAAATTCATTAACGCCAAACTCGGCGGTAAAGCTAACGAAGGCACGACAAACGAATTCCCTTTCTTTGCAGTGGTCCAAACTGCAAGTCTTGGGACGTTTGTCGTGCCTTTTTTTTTTGGCGATATCGCAACTACTTCGGAGCCCCAAACATGTCAAAGTTAGCAGCACGATTCACTTTAACGTGCGTCGCCATTTTTACGATTTGCACGTTTGTTTCAGCAGCAGAAGTCGGTCATTGGCCGCTTGATGAAGGCTCTGGTGATACAACCGCCAACTTAGTTGCGGGTGGTGCCGAAGGTGTTATTTCCAATGGTGAAACGGGTGGCCCCGACGGTGGCTCGGTATGGGTGAATGACGACGAACGCGGCTGGGTGCTGGGGTTCGAAGGCAGTGCGGCGGGTGCTTATGTGCAAGCCGGATTCATTCCGCAGATGACCTTGGAGCAAAATTTCACATGGGCTTTCTGGGCTAACCACCCTTCAGCAAACACTCAAACCAACAACGTAGTGTTTGGAAATCGCAAAGATGCCAACGCAGTCGATTTCGGTCCACGCGAATTCATCAAGTTCACTCCGACCAAGTTTGAATGGCACGCAAATGCTAATGGCCAAGACAACATGGATTACCCCGATTTCGTTGAAACTCCAAATGAATGGGTACACCACGCCGTCGTGAAAGATGGTGCTGACCTAGTGTACTATCGCAATGGAGAGGCAACCGGTGATACACACACAATCACCCAACCTCTCAATAACCCACAACCTTTATTCTTTGGCGGCGACAATGAAGGATCCGACGGCGAGAATTATCAGGGGCTTCTCGATGACCTTCGAACTTTTGACCATGCGTTAAGTGCAGGTGAAGTCCAAGCACTTGTTCCCGAGCCTTCGAGTCTGTCACTCTTGCTGTTGGGCTTGCTGCCCTTCGCGCGTCGCCGACATTAAATCCCTTAACAGCGTTACGCTGAATAAATAAAAGACAAAAAGGCCGACTTCTGTCGGTCTTTTTGTATTTCTTGGTTTCGCTTATCTCGGCCTTAGCAGTTAACGAGAGCAATCTCCAATTCGATCTGACCGACGAAAATCGCGATTTCCGCGAACCGGTTCGTAGAATCGTTTCTGAATCGCAATAGCACCGATCGAAAAATCTAGCCGGTCTGCAAATTCATTCAATTGCTTCAAGGGGCGGATCCGCAGAAACACCTCGCATTCAATGCGGCCTAGCTCACCGCCGAATAATACGAGGGGATTCAAAGGGCGGATTGGTTAGCTCTCTAAACCAATAGAACAGGGAAGCCCCAAAACCTTCCAATCACACCCACGGAATATCACACCCACGGAATGATGTGTTCGTCCTCAAGGCAAATCGGACTACCGGCGATGATACTCAACGCAAGCTCATCTAGGACCGTGTGTGTGCTCCAACCGGAGCAAGATCCTTGATGAAGTCTCCACTGAGATAATCCTGCTTAATCGTGCTTAGAGACAGATCTGATAAGGCTTGGTATTTCTTGAAGGTGAGCTCACTTACATCAGGATGTTCGCTCCAATCCTTGAGAAGCGGAGACGCCAAGAACGCCTCGAGGGAGTCAGAGTCTTCAAACAGATAAACTCCCCCGAATTCATTTTCATCAGTATTCGCTAATGCAAACTTAACCCCCAAACCGGGAATCGTGCTCCAGGTTTGCAAGACGGATTCATCTTTGGTGAGTTCAATCAGGTCGTTGTCTTCTCTCAAATCATATTTGTAGGTGACAACTAAAATATTCAACTTGGAAAGGCGGTCATTCATTTTCGACTCTTTAAATTAAGTTTGACGGAGCTGTGAATCTCCAAAAGCCTATCCGCCGAACCGGGCGAATAGAGACCTTAATTGAGGACGAGGAAATTGCAACCGATTCAAACGAAACTTTTTCCGGCTCTCGATTCCTGGAAGTACTCGATAGGCGGTGCCCCTAGCTCTCGACGTAGTAGCCCGATCGATCCGATGTGTACATGTTCGTGAAAAGCCAACCACTCAAGCGCACCTCCTTTGAGTTTAAAAATGGGATGGTGGTCAAACTCGCCGCCAGGAAAGATACACGGTTCATCAAACGCTTCGACAGGCATAGCACGAGTTTCCTCCAATAGCTGGCCATGAACTCGAGCCATTACATCGAGAATTTCACCCGGCGTCGGATAAATAGAAGCATCTCCGGATACGGTGGACCCATATCCAAACAAATCGCTATAGCTTTCGGGAATAATCGCGGCATCTCCTTCCCTAATGCCACGAATAAAGACAAGCCCCAAAAAGTATTCAGCGACTGCCATATGGCCAACATTCCATGCTACATGAGTAATCCCCATCGGCATTTCGAACCATTTTTCGTGGGGCACTCGTGCAATCATTTGCTGAGATAACACGCGAGTCCGTTCCAAATGATACAAGATTCTTTCTTTATCAAACATGTTGTTTACGTCGTCCTTTATTTGCTTGCAAAAACAAAAGGTATGGTACCACTCAAATACCCATTAACGTTTTGGGGTGAACAAAGTCCGTTCGCCGTACTTCTAATACCAGCACCGACAAGCGTGCTTTGAAGTCTTCAGTAACTTGCAAAATCCGGAAGCATCTCTGCTCCTTCTCCATCAGTCATCAGCGTAAACGGGCAGTCATCAGCGTAAACGGGCAGTCATCAGCGTAAACGGGCAGTCATCAGCGTAAACGGGCAGTCATCAGCGTAAACGGGACCAAACATCTGCCCAATAGTGTAACCTTTCTACTTCATCTCTAGAATCTATCCTGGGATGCGTTCGACGGAGTTCGTTCGCTTATGCCGGACTATCTTTGGCATTCCGGGATAAAATTTCAGGAGATAATCGCAATGCAACTTTATCTATTGCGCAGGGCGAGATCGGGCAGTCGATAAACTAACGCAACGATCGATACCTTCTTTAAACGGACCAGGTTCCATTGAAGCACGAGGCCTTACTTTGTCGTCATCGATTCGCTGCTATGGAACCAAAGGCGATTTAAGAGTTTGCCTGTCTATGACGTGCGACTAAACCGTCGGAAAATTTCCCATCGATACCCACGCCACATAGGCGAGCGTCAGGAAGAAGACAATCAGAAACGATGAAACATGAAGCTGGCCAGAAACACGTTTGGTCGATATTTTCCAGATACCAAATACGAGTTGCAACAAGGCCAACGGAGGCAGCACCCAAAAACAGAAAACATGGCCAAGGATCCAAAGTCCGAGTCCCCCTCCCCACCCAGTAGCACTGTAAAAATCTCGAATGCCTATTTCGCTCATAAGGAATGCGATCGAATAGACCATGGGGGGCCAGAAGATGACCAGCGCTCGGCGCGACGTCTGCGGAGTGGCCGGAGAAGGCTGCGGTAATTTTGTTTCAGACTCTGGTGAGTGATAGGGGTTATCCATCGTTGAGAGCTTGTGAGCAAGACAGATTGGATCGGAACATCACCTAAGATAATACCCGACCACCCCATTGAATCAAATAAGATTGTGCGTTGCCGATTCTAGCGAGAGAAATCGTACAGTTGTTGCACAAACGCAGCAACGAGGTTCGCTGCTACCCAACGTCGATAGTCAGCAGTTGAGCGTAGATCGTCGATTGGATTCAAGGACCGCAGCGTCAATGTGCGCGCCTGTTCGACTTGCGAGTGGTCGAGCTCTTTGGACAGGAGAAGTTGTTCGACATCTGTCAATTGGATCGGACGGTCCGCGACAGCCCCTATCCCCAACCTAACAAGAGTGACTCGGTTACACGTCGTTTCGCCGACACCGGCAAGCATTACCTTTGACGTCGCCTGAGCCTTACGGGTACCAACTTTTCGCCAATACTGAAATGTCCGATCTGACAAAATCGGGATGCTGACCGAAACGATCAATTCGTCAGGTTCCATCACGGTACGACGATAACCGGTACAGAATTCACAGTAGGGCACCTGTCGTTCACCGCGCGTTGAAGCCAGAGAAACCTGAGCGTCCAGCGCTAACAACACGGGCAACAGGTCACCCAGTGGACTGGCGTTTCCAATATTCCCGCCAATCGTGCCACGATTTTGTATCTGCAAAGCTCCGATCTGGCTGGCAGCATCACGCAAGATAGGCAGATGGGTATTCACCAACGGATCCCGTACGATCTGGTAAAACGTCGTCGCAGCGCCGATTTGAATCCCGTGTTCGTGACGGCTCACGCCGACGAACGAGTCGAGAGCAAAAAGATCAAGCATTCCCGCCAGTGAAGTTTCCTGGCCCACTCGATTCATCACATCCGTGCCGCCGGCAAAGATGGTGGCGTCGGGGTGATCTGCCCGCATCTTAATCGCTTCAGCAAGACTCGTTGGCCGTAGATAGATCGTCACGAAGCGGATTCCCCATGCTGCAATGCCGACTCAATCGCGTCGACAATCGATTGGTAACCCGTACAGCGACAGAGGTTACCTGCCAACAGCGTTCGAATTCGCTCGCGAGATGCATCGGGCTCCGATTCCATCAGACTGGCTGCAATCAAGCTAATTCCCGGCGTGCAAATGCCACACTGCCCGCCGCCGAACTGCAACAACGCATCTTGTACCGGATGCAAGCGATGATTGTCTTTGAGGCTTTCGATCGTTCTCACATCACGGTTCATCGCCTGTGCTACGGGAAGGAGACAACTGTTTACAGGTTGCCCATCCATCAACACCGTACAGGAACCGCATTCACCTTCGCCACAACCTTCTTTGGTTCCGGTGAGTCCCAACTCAACTCGCAAAACATCGAGTAGCCGAGAAACTGGATTGGCTTCGACGGTATGCACCTGATTATTGACCGTTAGTTCAATCTTCACGTACGATCTCCTTGTCGACCAACCTGATTCACTAATTCCGCAATCCGTTCAGGCAACATTGGAACTTCGTCGAACGATCGATGCAGTGCATCCGTTAAAGCATTGGCAATCGCGGCAGCAGGACCATCAATCGGTATCTCACCAACGCCCTTCGCTCCGTGAGGTCCGGAGGAATAGGGTTCCTCAACAATCAACGTCTCCATCTCCGGCGCATCGACAAACGTTGGGATAACATTATCGGCAAGACGTCCGCTGGCGATCTGACCGTTTTGGTAAACGACGTTTTCGCAAAGAGCCCAACCAAGGGCTTGCAACGTTGCACCCTCGATTTGCCCTTTCACAATCATCGGATTGATTGCCTGCCCCACATCAATCGCGTGGATCAGCCGCTCAACCGTGACTTCGTAGGTATCGAGGTCGACGGCGATTTCGGTCAGGCAAGCAGCCCACCCATAACAAGGATAGGCGTCACCGGAAAAAGTTGCGGCATCCCAATTCAGTTTTGGATCAGGTTCGAAGGTTACAAAATGTTCTAATTCACCGTGCTCGACGCAATAGACTTGAGCAATGTCCGATAATCCAGAATTCTCCAACGGACGCTCTGCGGCAAATCGCTGCAACTCTTCACGCACCTTTTGAGCTGCCTGTTGAACCAACGCGCCAACGGTCATACAAGTTCGTGATGCGACCGTGGGTCCACTGTCAGGAACACGACTCGAGTCCGCATTACAAATGACAATCGATGAGAGTTGAACGCCGAGTTCCGTCGCCGCCAGCTGAGCAAAGATTGTCTGGGCTCCCTGCCCGATATCCGTTGCTGCCGAACGAACCTCAAAGGTACCGTCCGCCATGGCCGCCACAGACAACCTGGCTTTAATAACCGACTCACGGTTCCCACTAAAACCGGACCCTTGAAAATAGAAGCACAGTCCTTGTCCACGCGCGACATTCGAACTATTTCCCACGGAAGGCACCTGCGGGCGCGGCTCTCGAGCTTGTTGGAGCACGGCATCCAAGACCTTCTCACTCGCAACGCTCTCCTTGAGCTTCTGGCCGGTGACAGTTACGTCGCCAACGCGGAGCATATTTCGTCGATGGAATTCCTCGGGCTCAATCTCCAATTTGTGAGCCGCTTTTTGCATTTGCCGTGCGTAAGCGAAGGTGCATTGCGGAGCACCGAACCCGCGAAACGCACCGTGTGGTGGATGATTCGTTGCGACCACGCGACCCCGCACGTTCACCGTCGGGCATCGGTATGGTCCGCAAGCATGAATCACCGCTCGCGACAATACGCTGGGTGAAAGCGTTGTATAAGCGCCCCCATCAAACAAGAGATCAACATCCATGGCTCCAATCGTCCCATCCGCCATGATGCCAAGCCGATGGCGAATTTGAGCAGGATGTCTTTTTGTGGTTGCCAGGATATCTTCGGAACGGTCGTAAATCATCTTGACCGGGTGCCCCACCTTGCGAGCCATCAGAGTTGCGTGGCAAGCGAGAATCGAGGGATACTCTTCTTTACCACCAAAACCTCCCCCCGTGACGGCTTGCTTGACAACAACCTGATCGTCATCAAGGCCATAAAGTTCTTTCAAGGCACGGTGCACGAAATATGGGCATTGCATCGACCCAAGGACAAAACAGGTTTCGTGTTGCCACCACGCCACGACTCCCTGCGGTTCAATGTACATCTGCTCTTGCGCACCCGTTTGATAATCCCCAGTGATCACCAAGTCACAGGCAGCCAGTGCCTGCTCAATATCCTGCTCGCCACGAGCAAATTGAATCTCTTTGAGGATATTGTCCTCTCCATGTATCACGATCTTCTTGGAAAGAGAATCCTGTGGATCAAAGAGTGGAATAAGCTCAGTCACCTTGGCCGAGAGATGCAAAAACGCGGCCTCAACCTTTTCCTGGGTAGGCGCAGCGATGACGGCTAAAGGTTCCGCAAAGTGCTTGATCGTCCCTCCGATGGGTACGAGAGCTGGTTGATCATCGCAAATCAACGCAACATGATTGGGACCAGGCAGATCGTCCGCGGTCGCAACGTAGACGTCACTCCAATCAAAGGCATCATCCAGTTCGAGTGACTCAAAAACTCCGTGGGGAATTTGCGACCGCACCGTGCGACCGTAGAACATTCCCTCCATGTGGTAGTCATCCACGTATTTGGCAGCACCACAGACCTGAGAGATTCCGTCCACGCGAGGCGTGACCTGTCCAATCGAGGACCTCAATGACTGTGACATGCCTGACGCCTTATTCCTGAACGAGCTCGGATGCTTTTGTAGCGACCAAGGTCCGATAGATTGGCTGCTTGCCAAGATCATCCCAATTGATCTCACATTCAGAGCGCAGCAAGTCTGCTGGTATCACTAATCTCTGTTCCTGCAGAGAAAAACCTGCGGCAGAAAACGCACTCGAGAACGTTTCCCACGAATGAACGTAATTCTGGAATGTCACCAAGGGTTCTCCCCAATCCGACTGCCAATGCCGGTAGGGTTTTAAAAACAGACTCACATCGTAGGCATCACCTTCCTTGAGCTTTCCGGACTGATCACGAACGGCGGAGTGTGTGATTCCGTAATCTCGATAGGGAAACGGTAGTTCTGGATTCGGAATCTGAGCAACCAATCTTCCTTTGTCAATCAAACCGGTCGACAAACGCTTCAAAAGACGCGTTAACTCAACCGGATCACGGAAGTAATGAATCGACATCACTGCTACAAAAAGGGCAACGCTGTCACTCGCATAGTCACGTTGAAAGAAATCGTCGACATGATATTCGAGATTCAGATCTCGTGCCTTTGATCGTCCAATGGCAATCTCGATTTCAGCGGATGAACAGTCAACCCCCATCGTTGGCGTGGATTCGAAAACCGAGCGGATCATCTCGGTGGAATGTCCCGTACCACAACCCAGATCGACGATCAGACCTGTACGGGGTACGCTTGACTTCATCTCAAGCAAAGCGTGATTGACCGTATTCAAACGAATCCGAGCCATGTGACGTTCAGACGCCTCTTGATACTCCGTCGCTTGTCGATCATAGCACCCTGTGGTGTTTTCAACCGGATTCGTCATCAAATCAATCCTCGTCGTCAATCAATGATCGGTAACGAAAGATGTTTTCGCATTTGCCAAAAATTAAGCATCCAAGGATTATGGACCCACATTTCGTCCATCATTTGAATGTACTGTTTCATAAGCAGCTCCACCCGTTCAGCATGAGCCATTGAGTCATCGCCTGCATCAAACGATTCACCAAAAGTGATTTTTAGCAGTCCCTCCTCGGTAATCGAATGGCGAATGGGAACAACCAACGCGCCCGTGAGTAATGCGAGGTCTGCAAATCCAGTCCGAAAGTTGCGACGTCGCCCATGGAAATTGTGTTGAAATCCTCCACTGTCTCCATGCAGTCCGTCAGCGGCCATTCCCACCAGGCCACCTTGACTGAGAACTTTCCTGGCAACATCAAGCTTATAGGCCAAGAAAGGCCCTTCCATTTCCGGTTCCAATTTTGCCTGCCGAAGTGGCCCTATTACGGATCCGACGAAATAATTGATCGGCACCACCATTGATGCTGACCGACTCCCAATACTGTGGGCACTGACAAGAATGACTCCGCGTTTTTGCTTCACGGCATGCTCAAGCCTCTCTTCTCCTTTGGTGGTGATCTGCGCCGCTACGTGCTCCGCTTGCTGCGGATTTTTCGGAAAAAAGTTCCAATTGCCAATATTAGAGATTCGCAAAGTTCCATAGACCAGACTTTTCTCAACCACCCAATCTGGATCGACATTACTATTGATCACACTCATAAACTCTCGAATGAGCTTTATCTCCCAACGAAACAACGCTCGTCGAATCCATGGCTTTTTGGCGACATACTCAAGACTGCGAAACACCATCCAGTAGGGCAACGAATTACCGACAACCTTTAGAATTCGCTGCCGACGATTCCAGGTGATCATAAGCGTCTTTTCCGGAGTGCTGCCATCAGCTTCTAACGAATCAATAAGCTTTCTCAAGCCTTCCGGTTCACTGCGAATCGGTTTATTCGAGGTCGCGATTCGCACACCGTCCCCGTCAGACACCTGCAAATCCGCATGGTTGCTTGCGCGTACCAACGACGCCATGTTTTCGATCGTCGGCATCAAAAAGAACTCTTTCCCTGAAAACTCGATCTTGAATTCTTTTTCAACACGAGCGATCAGCTGCATGGAAAGCAGCGAGTCTCCCCCCACATCAAAGAAATTGTCATGCACGCCATATTCCACGGAATCCAGGACTTCGCTCCACAACTGAGCGATTTGTTGCTCCATAGCATCTCGTGGAGTGACAACCTGGTCATTCACCCCGCTAGTCTTTGGTATCCGCGCTACCAAAGCCTCGCGATCCAGCTTTCCACTCGGCATAAGGGGTAACTCAGACAGCTGCACACATCGGCTCGGAATCATAAAGCTTGGCAATTCCTGACGCAGATGCTCACGTAAAGCTCTCTCGGTTAACTTCAGATCACTCGTCACAACAAAAGCGAATAAACGAACATCCCCGGACGACGTCAAGTAATCAATAACGGCAGCCTCGGTGACACCTTCGACCTCCATGAGTGAATCCCGCACCTCTGCCAGACCGACACGTTGTCCGCGCACCTTGACTTCAAAATCAAGTCGGCCACGATGAAACAAGCAGCCTTCAGCGGACAAATATCCTTGATCCCCGGTGCGATACAGGATGGATCCTGTTTCTCCCGGCAACTCTTGAAACTTCTGTTTCGTCAAATCAGGCCTTCCCCAATAACCGGGAGAGACAAATT
>Ga0163179_10001231_pt1 | contig 18219 bp, 11 predicted proteins | sample AtlANTMetagenome_FD_109643 | JGI IMG/M metagenome (GOLD analysis project Ga0163179, IMG submission 109643) | Marine eukaryotic phytoplankton communities from the Atlantic Ocean - Atlantic ANT 2 Metagenome | ecosystem: Environmental > Aquatic > Marine > Oceanic | place: North Atlantic Ocean... | reverse complement strand
GTTTCGCCTGGATCGGGGAGCGTGTTACCCGTGCAGGCAGTTGTTGAGCCAGCGACACCGTCGATCCTTAGTCAACCTGTGGCAACTCCTGTCGAGGACGCAGGTGCTGCTCCAACGAGCGCTGCTCCGGCAAATCCCGCTGAGTCGGCTCACGATACCATCGGCGATGGCGGATGTGATGAATCCGATACCTGCGATGGCCCGGGCTCGTGCGATGGGTGTGACTCGCCTGGTTGTGCCAACCACGGAACGATCGGGGCTTTGAGTGGCCTGTCTTCTCTGTTCAATGGGCAGCTCAATAATCCGTGTAACGATCTCTGGGGAGGCGGCAGCCTTACTGGAGGGAATGCGTTGGGATGCTTGCACGACAACGGAGCCCCTCGTCCGTCGAGATTTTGGTTTGACGGAGAGCTCATGTGGCTGTGGTCGAAGAACAATCGCAGCTTGCCAGTCTTGGCGACGACCAGTACGCCAGGGACTCCCTCTGACGAAGCGGGCGTACTAGGATTGCCGACCACGCAGACTCTGTTTGGTGGTGGAGACGTAGGCGACGATGCAGATCTTGGTTGGCGAGCCATGGCTGGCTTGTGGTTCAACCCTGAGCAAACATGGGGAGCTGGAATTCGGGGGTTCTATTTTGGCCCACAAGGTGCGAGCTTCTCCGCTCAGTCGAGTGGTTCGCCAATCTTGGCTCGTCCCTTCTTTAATGCTGGTACATCAGCGGAAGACGCCCTGGTCGTAACCTACCCTGGAGTTTCCAGTGGTTCACTCGATATTGATGCTGAGACGGAAGTTTCCAGTATCGAGATCTTTCTCCGCAAAATGTTGTATTACGGTTACGGAAACCGAATCGATGTTATCGGTGGTTTTCACGCCTCACGAATCGAAGACTCCGTTCGCATCAACGATGTCTTGGTCTCCGAGAATCCTGGAGGAATCTTACCGATCGGTACTCGTATCGAAACCGATGATATCTTCCGTGCGAGTAATGATTTCTACGGGGGTGAGGTCGGCTTAATGACATCCGGATTCGATGGACGTCTAACGTGGAATCTGATCACGAAGGTTAGCTTTGGCTCGACTCGAGAACGAGTCTCGATCGATGGCCAAACGCTGACGACGATTCCAGGAGGTGGGTCATCTCTTCAAGATTTTGGTTTGCTCGCTTTGCCGTCGAACATCGGTGTCTATGAGAACGATGAGTTTACTGTTCTGCCTGAGTTGGCAGTGAATGTAGCCTACAGCGCCACCAGTCGTCTGCAATTCACGGTCGGGTACTCCCTGCTTTACTGGACCAACGCAGCGATGGCTACAAACGCTGTCGACACGACGATTAATCCGACTCAAACGTCAACGCCGGTCGGTCCAATCGTTCCGGTTTACTCGCTGACCGATGACAGTTTCTGGCTGCAAGGCATCACCGGTGGTATCAACCTACGGTTCTAAGAATCGACAGTCTTGAATTCAAACATCGACAGCCGCTTGGACTGAAGTCTGAGCGGCTGTTTTGCGACAGGGTCCAAGAATTTGCGCGTGGCATCCAATATCGATGCCTGCCGCGTTTGTATGGATTACCACTCTGCAGAACCGGAGTATAATCGGATCGATTGTGGGATCATCATTGCTGTTGCCGATGTCGGCATCGGAGTGATTGTTGAAGAACGACGGAACCACCATGCCTGCTCGAGTCATTGCGATTGGCGACATTCACGGTTGTGCCCGTGCATTTGAGACGCTGTTGGGGGTGGTCCAGCCCACGGATGATGATCTGATCGTGCCTCTAGGCGATTACGTGGATCGAGGCCCGGATAGTCGCGGCGTGATTGATCGACTGCTCGACCTGGAAAAGTATACGTCTGTTCGTCCACTGCTCGGCAATCACGAAGAGATGATGTTGGATGTTATTGAAGGTCGTGAAGCAGCCGATTTCTGGTTGAGGTATGGTGGTGTTCAGACCTTAGACTCCTATGGGTTTGCTGGTGATTACAGTGCCATTCCCGAGGTTCACATGGACTTTTTACGCCGTTGTCTCAATTATTACGAAACCGATGAGCACTTTTTCGTGCATGCGAATTACCACCATCAGGTTCCGTTATCGGAGACCGGTTCAGAGTTGCTTCGCTGGCGTTCTCTCGCTGACTCGATGCCCGGAGAGCATCACAATGGCAAAGTGGCGGTTGTGGGACACACTCCGGATCAGTTTGGTGAAATCATGGATGTGGGTTTCTTGAAATGTATCGACACATTCTGCTACGGCGGCATGTGGCTCACCGCGATGGATGTGCTTACCGGAGAATTCTGGCAGGCAAACGAAAACGGCATAGTGAGAGATTGAGCTGCGAGCCTTTGCCGTATTGTCTCGGTCAAACCTCTAAGCCATAAAAGCTGATCGCTGTCTGCCCCATCACTTGTGCCTGTTCGGTTTCACTCAACGAATTGATGCATTCGGTCAACGCTTCATAAACTTGGCGGTAGCTTCCGGCGAGTTCACAGACTGGCCAGTCGGAGCCGAACATGCATCGCTTGGGTCCAAAACACTCGATTGCGGTTTCGACATAACGACGCAGGTCTTCGGCATTCCAGTTCGTCCAATTCGCTTCAGTGATCATCCCTGAAAGCTTGCAGTAAACATTTGGGAACTTGGCAGCTGCCCGGAAATCGTCAATCCAATTGTCGATGCGTTGATGCTTGATTTCAGGTTTGGCGAGATGGTCAATGACCAGAGGGAGGTCGGGGAATTCTTTTGCCAATGGCACGGTGTGGCGAAGGTGCTTTACGTAAAACAAAAGGTCGAATGGCACTTGATGCCGTTCCAGAACTTTGAGGCCGCGGCGAACATCATCGCGAACAATGAAATTATCATCCGGTTCGTCATGAGTGACGTGCCGAACGCCGACGAATTTTGGATGATCCTTGAACTCAAGCAGCTGTTCTTCGCAACGATCGCTGGCAAGGTCGACCCAGCCCACGACGCCACAGATGAAGTCATGCTCGGTTGCCAGATTAAGCACCCAACGATTTTCTTCGACGTTGTGCTGGGTTTGCACGAAAACTGTTCGATCAATCTGAACTTGTTCGATAAGGGGCTTGAGATCTTGCGGCAAAAAACTGCGGCGAATTGCAGCTAAAGCGTCAGCGTCGAGCCAGCTGTAATCGAAACGCCCTAATTCCCAGAAGTGTTGATGAGCGTCAATTCGCATCATGAAATCTCTTACTCTTTCAGAAAACTATCGATCGCTCGAATCACAGGAGACGCTCGAGGCGTCGTCATTATTCTCAGGGCGACCTTCGACGTAAAACCAGTTGTGGATCGGCTTGAGAATCTCAAGGACCTCCTGCAGCAAACCCTCATCTATCGGCTGTCGTGACCATTCGACCCATTGCTCAATGCGACCGGGATTAGCCGATCCGGTGACGCATGTTGTCATGTCTTGATTTGCAATCGAATATTGAAGGGCCAACTGAGCGATATCCACTCCTTTGGATTCACAGTGTGCTGCGGCTTGGCTGCAGATCTGACGCACATGGTCGGTCGCCTTGTGCCAGGGAGGCAGTGGAGCATTTGTTAGCAGTCGAGCGGAAAACGGTGCCGCATTCATGATGCCGACGCCTTTTTCCTTGAGATAAGGAACCAGATCGGCCAGCATTGTGTTTTGGAGCGTGTAGTGGTTGTAAGACAGAATCACATCCAATTCGGCTCGATCTAGAACATAACGAAACATCTTCATCGGATAGCCGGAGACGCCGATAAACCTGACTTTGCCCTCTTTTTGGATACGTCTCAATGCTGGCAAAGTCTCCTCGACGATCTGAGACATTTCGACGAATTCGAGATCGTGACACAGAATGATGTCGAGATGATCGACACCCATTCGGTGCAGGCTGACGTCGACGCTTTCCACGACTCTCTTGGCTGAAAAATCAAAATGAGAAGCATCGTAACGCCCTAGCTTTGTACCGAGGTAATAGCTGTCGCGCGGTACATCTCGCAGCGCGACCCCCAACAAAACCTCCGACATGCCGCGTCCATAATAGGGCGACGTGTCGATGAAATTCATGCCGGAATCCAAGGCGACACGCACCGATCGCAACGCTTCGGAAACGTCGACTTGCCGGAACTCTTGTCCCAATGACGATGCACCAAAGCTGAGTGATGTCAGTTCAATTCCAGTTTTTCCGAGGGGACGTCGTTCCATGCTGGATGCTCCGCGAATCGTGCTTTTGATGCTTTGTGCGCTGGATAGGGACAACTCAATCCATTCGAACACCGACCGCCAATAACAGATTGGCGAATCGCTGTTGGTCGGCAGTCTGGATGGTCAGGACGAGATCCTTGGTGCTGACGGCCTCATAAAACGCCCATTTCTCGATGGGCTCCAATTCGAGTTCCAGTCCGGCATCGGCAATGGCTGCTCGATACTCAGCCCAGACCGGAGGATCTTCGGATAAGGCGTATGGACCCGACGTTTCATACATCATGGTGTTCGCAGCTTCGATTGGAATGGCGCTCAAGATCGCTTGCAAAACCTGGGTGCAGGTCACAATGCCCGGTGAAAGATTCAAACTTACCAATTCGGCATTGGGTCCCAATGTGGTTGACGCAGGGTAATTTCCGTCGGCAATCAAGATGCGAGCATGATGCCCCGCTCGCCCCAGGACTTCATTGATTTTCGGATGAATGAGTTGGTGCTTTAGCATGCCGAATTCTCTCGCATTACAGGCCTGATTGGAGTGCTCGTAGATGACGAGCAAAGTGATCGTCAAGCACCTCGGTGTAGGTGTCCAGATGGCTTTCGAGCGTCTGTCGGACACGGGGACCGTAGGTGGGATCGGTGAGGACGGAACCGAAGGTGCAGTGGAGGATTTGACGGCCTGGAAAGGTGAACCCACGTCCTTCCGGGACCTCTTCCCAAAGCTCCAGATACAATCGCTCCAACTCCTTGTCTTCGCTGATTTCAGACGGCGGTGGAACGGAATCCAACTGAGCGGAAATGTGATAGGTTGCTTTGTCGGTTTCGAATCTTCCGCGTGAGAAGTCGATGATTTCACGAAATGACGAAGCATCGTGTCGCGCGACGACACGCAGCGCTTCCAGGTAGCTGGTCCCCGCCGTCTTGACGTGAAAACGACCTTCCGTCGTGCGTGCCAGAGCGGCATACATCGACAGTTTGTCGGAACCCGAATGCAAACTCAGCTTGTACGGTCCTAACAGCGCCGCGATCGCGGAATGGTCACGTAGGGATTTTTCCAGTTCGTCAATATCGCCGATGAAATCGATTCCCTTTTCAAAGTCACCGATGAATCGAGGAGCGAGGCTGACTAGCTTCATGCCGCGTTGAAGACATTGATCGGCAATGATGAAATGTTCGGCAAGTGTTGTGGGCTGATCCGTTTCATCAACACTCAACTCAATTTCGTAATCCTTGCCTGCTGCGTCATGCACCTGCTTGATGTAATCAGCAAGAGCAATTGCATGGTTGAGTGCCAGGCCATATTTGACTGCGGCACGCATGCAGGCTTCTTCGCTCAGTTCAACACGCGTTCCGGTTGATAACTCGATCACACGACCTTGATAAGACTCAGACCAGCTAACTTGATCAGAGACTTCGCTGAACTTCTGGCGGAGCGTGGTCTCGTCGTAATCGTCAGCCTGCGCATCTACGTAGTCCGAGGGATCGATTGTGAAAAAGGTAAACCCTGCTGCAAAGGTGATATCGACATCTTTATTAGTTTTGAGATGATCCGCATCCGCGCCTGTGCGCCCCTCCCAGCCAGCAGCCTGCATACCAGCGAGTGCTTCCTGCATCACTTGAGGCGCAGTTCGCTGGGTGCGTGTCATTTCCCGAATCGACTGCTGGGGATAAATCGGTTCAATGCCTGAGCCAGCCGATCGCATGGAAGCGACGTGTCCTGGTGTCGCCAGACCAATTCGGTCGCCAAAACCAAAGCTGGGAGCGAGTCCCAGGACGACCGGTTTCAAATCCGAAGCTTCATTCATGTTGGATCTCCGTCAACGAACCAGTCGTTGGAATGTTTGAATTGTCATCTCAGCGGCTACTTGAGAATCCGGAATGGGAAATGCTTCCGCGGAAAGATAACCGTCGTAACCGATTTCACTTAAGGCGGCCACGACCGGCTCAAAGTCCATGTGGCCGGCGCCAGCCGGTTGTCGATTCGAATCGACGAAATGAACGTGGCCGATTTTATCCTTGCCCGTTCGGATCGCACTGGCAAGATCCGCTTCCTCAATGTTCATGTGAAACAGGTCGGCCAGTAGCACAACATTGTCCGTTTCGGCTTCTGTCAATAATTTCACGCCATCTGCCATCGTGTTGCAGAGGTTTGTTTCGTAACGATTTAAGGGCTCGTAGATCAGAGGTGCGTCGTGTTGGGCTGCTGTTTTTCCGAGTGAGCCCAAGGCATCTCGCAGATAACCCAGGGCCGTATCTTTATCGGTGGTCGCATCCCATCTGCCTTGCATCGAACCAATGATGGCCGAAGCGCCGAAGGATCCCGCCAACGCAATGATGGACTCGACAAAGCTGATTGCCTCTGCACGTTTTTCGGGGTTTGCGTCGGTGAGTGTTAAACCGTGTTTGACCCAGCCGGCACCGGTGCCAACGGCTGCAAGGCGAAGCTGATGTTGATCGAGAAGTTCGTTGAGTTTCGTTTTGTCGACCGCCTCCACGGAGGGTGGGAAGACTTCGACTGCGTCAAAACCCAATGCTGCGGCTCGTTGGCATCCGTCTTCCAGGCCATCCCAGAATACAAATGGTCCACCACGGGCTTCTTCGACAAGACTAATGGTGATGCAGGACTTCATGTGACTCCTTTGATGAACGAATTAGCTGACTTCAATAATCGCCTTGATGACACCCGTTTCCGGTTTCGTAAAAGAGTCAAAAACGTCGATCATTTCGTCGAACGAAGTGCGGTGGGTAATCCAGGGTCGCGTATCGATCTTGCCATCCTCAATGAGTTGAATGATTCGTTGGAAGTCTTTCGGGAGAGCGTTGCGCGACATCAATAAAGTGATTTCCTTCAAGTGCAAAGCTGGGTGACGAAATGTGATTTCGTCGTTGACGATGCCCACGTAGACAACCTTGCCGGTATGGTCCACGTAGTTGAAAACGTCTTGCATCGAATGCTTGTTGCCTGTCGCGTCGACCGCAATCGTCGGCAGGTGACCGTTGCCAATGGCGCGAAGCTGATCCACTTCACTGCCGTCGCCTTTGAATTGCACCGTATGTTTCACGCCCATCTGCTCTCGGCAAAACTCGAGACGTTGAGCATTCATGTCCATGACGACGAGTTCCACCTCAGCCAGTCGAGCAAACTCAATGACGGAGAGGCCAATGGGGCCGGCACCAATCACCAGAAACAGTTCTCCTGCCACCGGATTCGCTCGATCGACCGCGTGACAGCCGATCGCCAGGGTTTCCACAAGGGCCAGTTGTTCCATTTCCAGTTTTTTCGACGGGTGTAGCTTGCGGGCCGGCAAAATGAACTCCGGACGCAAGCCGCCGTCGACATGCACGCCCAAGACTTGCAACTCGTTGCAGCAGTTCGTTTTTCCTGATTGGCTGGCAAAGCTTTCCGGATTGTTCAGGTACGGTTCGACGGAACAGCGGTCGCCGACTTGCACATTGTCGACAGACTCGCCGACAGCAAGTACCTCAACGCCCAATTCGTGGCCCGGGATGCGCGGGTAGCCGTAGAAAGGCATTTTGCCGAGGTAGCCTGAGATGTCAGTTCCGCAGACCCCGACTCGATGGACCCGAACCAACGCTTCACCAGCTCCCGGTGCCTCCGGAGCCGGAATCTCTTTTTGGACGAAACGACGAGGTTCCTCTAGCACGATAGTCTTCATTGTGTCACCCGTTTGCGACGCCCAATTAGCAAGATTGCGACGCCTCATGGTTCATGAGAATGATCGAAAACAAGCCACGGATTATCATCGGCCTGCCGACAGTCCGCAAGGGAGTGGATGGCGACTGTATAGGTGATGATGGCCAAGTCGATCGGCTGAAAAGATCGATCCCATCCTGGAGGCATTTGACCGAAGCCATGCGTGTGGAAGAGTTTCCGAGCGTGGTTGGACCACCGGAAATGTGAGGATGATGGCTCGGTTTTATGCAAGAACGAGCGCTGGCTGGCGATGAACTGATCGGGAAGAGAGCCTCCTTATACCGCTTGAATGCCGATCTTCGACATCATTGCGGCGAGCAGGAGCGGACTCACGTTGAGCAGGTGAGATAATCCGATGGAGCCCGCAGCAGAGCGATGGAATATCGCTCGCAGAACCTCCTCGATCTGCCGTTCGGACCTTTCCGTCAACACGGCTGCGACTTTTTCGTCAAGGACGAACTGTTTACAGGCGATTGCGATCGAGGTCGTCGCCAAGCAGGTCGAGAACTGTTTCCAGCTCGCCATCGTCATTCCAGAGCTGACCTTCATCCAACGAGCCAAACAACTCGTCGCGATCGCCGAGGATCGTTTCGGTTGAAACTCGTGTCGTCGTCTGGGGGGACACTTCGGCGTTATGCGTGACGTGTTCAACTTCACTGGTGTTTGGCGAGTTGTGAATCGCTGCAGCGATCGCGTTCACACCGTTTCTTTGCGAATTGTTGTTCAGCTCGTTGATGATCAACAAAGCGTCGAGCGGGGAGAGGACGCCGTCGCCGCTCACGTCCAGGAACAAATCACCCTTGTCATCGGCGGCTCGAGCCGCAGGTGTGGCCCCGCTGTTGAGCTCGTTGATGACGAGCAACGCGTCAATCGGTGATACGGAGGTATCGTCGTTGACATCCATCGCATTGCTCGGATTAAGCTGAACGTTCGTAACCTGGCTCGTGATCGTCAATTCAGCACTGCGGAACTCGATTTGCTCAGGAGCTACTGGATCTGAGGAGTCGAAGAGCAGCACGCTGTTCTGAGGCAGAATATCGGCCTGGTTCGGTTCAAACTCGAAGATACCTGCTTCGCGAGCACGCATCGGTACGGCGAATAAAAGTTTTTCGTCGGGACCTAGCCGATCGATTCCGTCGAAAGCTCCGACTTCGTCAACCAGTCCAGGTGTTGATGTGTCGCCTGAGCGACCGTTCGGATAGTCTGCACCGTAGAAGATGACACCTTCGACCGTCGCCGCTGAACTTGGATACTCAACGTCGGTGTAAGCTGCAAAAACACCGGTGCCGAATTCTCGCAGATCCTTCACAAAACCTTGCACCAGGAACTGTTCTCCGACACTGATTTGGGTGATCAGCGAACCGTCATTGATGTCCGCAAATCCGAGGCGGATTTGGGCGAGGTCAGGCTGGACGAAGACAGTAACGGTTGCTGAGTCTTGAAGGTCGTTGTTGTCCGCGAGCGTGTACTGGAATGATTCACTGCCAACGAAATCGAAGGAAGGGCTGTACAGCAAGCTCAGGCCATCAGTCGCGATCTCCACTTCACCTCCGCGACTGGGCGAACTGACACTGACGATTTGAGTGTCGAAGCCAGGACGGAAGCTGTCGTTCGACGTGACGTTGAGTTCAACGCCTTCTGAGTTTCGACGAACGTTGTAGGAGTTGTCATTGGCGACCGGACCACCACGGACGATTTCCACCTGATAGTCTTCTACTTCGCCGGCCACAGCCTCTCCGGTAAAGGAGATGCCTCGTTCGTATCCATAGCGGAAACGAGCGAAGGTATCACCCAGTTCGGCCCAGGCGGGAACGCTGAAGCTCAGCGAGTTTGCCCCTTCGGATACCGCTTGATCGACAAAGATCTGCTCACCCGCGGTTGTCCAGGCACCGTCGCCGTCAAAGTCGATCCAACCCTGCAGTAAGCCTGGGTCATTCGATCCGTTTGAGATCGTGACGTTGACGACTGAGTTGGCTCCGGGCAATAGATCCGAGATGAATTCGACGCCGTCTTCGTCGTCGATGTTGTCGATGTCGTCGCCGGTTGCATTGCTGTTGGGCAGACCCTCGAGTTCGCCGTCGATTCTGGAGCCTAAGCTAAACCCAGGAACAACCGTGTGGCTCGCTCCGTTGCTGCTCATCAGGGTTGGGAACGGGGCAGGGGCGTCGCCGTAGTCGGTTCCTTCATCGTCCCCGTGTCCGCGTTGACTGCCAAAGTTGACTCCGCGAATTTCACCACCCTGCTGGAAGTTAATGGCGTAGCTGCCGGATTCCGGATAGGTCAAAACGCGACCCGGTTTCAGAACGGTTCTGACCGTGTAGGTTCCAGCGGGAACGTTCTTCAGCAGGTAGTGGCCATTTGCATCGGTGACCGCGGCGGGTTCCGCAATGCCAAATTCACCGTCTCCGTTATAGTCGACGTAGATGACGGTGTCGGGCAGACCCGGTTCACCTGGGTCCGGGGTGCCATCTCCGTTAATGTCATCCCAATGGAATCCGGTCGCGTCAGCTGAGTTTTTGCCTTCACCTGTCGGCAGGGAAAAGGCGATGTTGTTTCGCGTATCTTGGATGCCGGTAAAGAGTTCATCTGGCGAGAACTCGGCCATGCCAAAGAGGACATTGACGTCATCTTGAGTACCAAGGATCCCGTCTGCACCAATACCGATGTCCGCTCGTGGATCTCCTCCTGGATCCATGAGATTCGCAATGTCGCTATCGAGATTCGTATGCCAGTTGCCGAACGTATGAGCGGCTTCATGGACCACGACTGTGCCAATTCCTAAGCCCACCAGATCAACTTTCGATTTGCCAGGCTCATTCACGAGATACGAATTAAGACTCTCTTGGTTGATCAGGCCCGTGTCCGGATCGATCGATGGAGAACTGAGGGTGTCGAGCAGTACGACCGCGGTTTCCTCGGTGTCAAAATTACCAACATCGATAGATTGCGCGATGCCGATGGTGGGAATGCCTAGTTCGAATATCGTTCCACCAACAATCACTCGACTGACATTGGGTTGTCCATAGGGATCCGCGTGATCACGACTGTTGCGGATCTCGATGCCAAAGTCATCGTTGCGTCCGTTGAGACCGACGTCATCAAACTTTTGGTGCACAACCTCCAGCACCGAATCAACGACAGCGTTCTCCTGATTGGTCGACAATCCCCAGCCCGACAAGAATGCACTCATGGGAGACAGCTCAACGATGCCCGGCCCCACGTCATCGAAGAAGATGTTCCGATCGATCGTTTCACCATCGAAGTCGAGGAAGAGAATCTGTTTGGTGCCAGGTTCTTCCTGCTCGAGAACCGGTCGATGAACACGGAAGCGACCTTCATAGTTTCCGGTATAGTCGCCCAGGACTCGTACGAAATACTTTCCGGGTTCGTTGGCAACATGACCAATGAATGCGTTACCGTCCGCGGTGAGCTCGCTCTCTACGGGGAGGAGTGCACCCGCACCGGCATCGCGGTTGCCGACGATTTCATATCCCGTCGGATGGAATAAAGCCACATCGTTTGAAGCGCCCAACATGTCCAGAGAAAAAATATCGCCCGGGCTTAGGTCGACGGAGTAGTAATCGACATCGCCATAGTTCAAGCCGATCGTTGCTTCGTAGGGGCCCGTTGACGTCAGCAGGACGTCGCCGCTGGCGGGGTTGAATGGATTGGCTGGCAGGCTGAAGCCGAAATTGCCCGAACCCAAGACAAGCACGTAATAGTCATCGTCCTCGGATGCAATGTACGACGCAAAACTGTCGAGGGTGTTCCCCGAATCGTCATTGCTGACCTTCACCTCACCCACGCTGTTGTAAATCACGACGGCTGGGTCAAGCTGATCATCCGTACCTACGACACGAGCTGTGATCAAGTCGCCAGCTTCGACATCCGGAATCCGGAAAAAATCGTAGTCGCCCGTTACTAGTTGAGGACCGTCGCCAATCGTTCCAACGGCTGTGACCGCGGCTCCCTGAATCAGATTCGAATCGTTGGCCAAGGGAATCGACCCATCGTCCTCCACCGAATTTACCGTGCCTGGCAAGAGAGGCTCTTCAATGCTGCCTCGAACATCTAACGCGACCGTTTGACCGATACCAAAACCTAACGGAAGATGCTCTGCCGCTTCGGCGATGTCATTGACGTCCAATAACGAGGCATCCAAAGACTCCGCCTCGTAAAGACGCGTCGCCGCATTCGACGTCGTGAAATTACCAAGACCTTTAGAATTTGGACGCAATGCCTTAGGCGTGAGACCATCGAATTTCAGTTGCGAGCCAAACAGTGTCCATTGCGCTGGACTGCGTAACAAGCCTGCATGCTGTTGAAGGAATTCGCCAGCAGGGCCTGCCGGCAGCACGATGCCTTCGTCCCCGTGACCGGCAAGCAGTCGCCGTGGTTCAAGTTCTTCAAGACGCGTTCGTCGCAAGGAAAGACGGTTGTTGCGAGATGATTTCATCATGTTCTCGTATTCGGGACTACGCTGTTCCGTGTGGTATCTGAAACACAAGCGTTGAAAGGAAGCGAATTTGAGGACCCGCGATGCGTGACGTTCGCAGAGCCATAGGCGTGGTTAGCGCCACCGCGGGCGCCGTCTCCGGTGAAGTCCGCTCCTTGCTCGATGTTCCGTTGGGCTGATGGGCCCGACATGCCTTATTCGATTCGAGTCTAATTACAACATTCCCATCCTGCCACAAAATCATCCGAGTTCCTGCAAATAGCCGGCTCTCCCAGAGGCAGGTGTTGAGAATCGTTGGCGCTGACCGCAAAACGACCAATTTCAAACCCTGAACGTCTTATTATGCGGCAAGCAAGATAATATACGAAGACTTGATAAAACGAAAGCATCAATCTGAGAGGGATGCTTACAGTTGGTGGCTGAGTAAAGAGCTGCGGAGGGCCCAGTTGAGGGGCTTCGGTAGGCATCGCAGCCAATGAGAGTTGAAATACCCTCCACCGACGAAAAAAGCCGATTCCCGCCTTGGGCGGGAACCGGCCTGGGTCGTAATCCTACGAGTGTTTCGTTTCGCTTACCAAGTCCACTCGAAGCCAACATTGGCACCGTGAGCCAAGAACTCGCCATCGTTGTCGATGAAAATGGTTCTGGAAGGATTCGTGGCGAATGGATCCGCCGTGTTAAAATTATTGACGCCTGTGGCGACGCCGTCGACGTACAAGATCTGATATCCGCCTCGCAGCGTCATTCGTGGAGTCACACGATAGAGCAATACGGCCGCTGCATCGCCAAGGAAGGCGACATCGGAGACGCTTGCGCTTTCAACAACCTGTGGCGATGCAGTGTTGACCACCGTGCGTTGATTGCTGTGCGTTCCATAAACACCGGCCTTGGCTTCCGCTCCGATCTTAAAACGAGGCGTCAGGCAAAGGTAGAAGTCGCCGCCCGTCTGGACGCCGACCAGGTCGTTGTCCGTCTTGAGCTGGTAATCCATAAAGAGCGACGGATTACTCGTGAACGTGTTGTAGACAAGATCTTCTCGCAGTCGGAAATAACGAGCTCCTACTAACAGCGAGCTGTGAGCACGGCAGTTCGCACCAACAAATCGACGACGGACGTTTAGCTCGCCGTTATTTAACTCCGATGACATGGCGACCGTATGTTGCGTGCCCTGGCCCGTTTCGGGATAACCACCCGCCGGCGTTCGACCAAAATCGCTGAAAACTGAGTAGAGTTCTGCACTGGCCGAATTGACGGTGAGCGAGTTCTGCCAGTTGAATCCACCGAAATAGGTGGCTTCAATATTCGTGCTGGGGCCGACCAGGTAAGCACCTGTGATTCGATATCCCGACTCATGCTCGTAATCAAGATCGCCTGTATTGAGGACGATCGGACCTCCGACTCCCTCGGAACTCAGGCCCAGCGATTCCGACGTATCACGCGTCCAGTACATCCACTCGACATGGGCGTCGAACCAGCGTGGGAGACAACATCCACCTGCACCACCACTGCAGAAATGATCGCTACCCGCCATACCGTAAGAATTACAGCCACCGAGCAGGCTGCCAAGACCGCATGCCCCATTGCCGCAACCATTGCCGAGGCCCAGTAAGCCGCCCCCGTTGAAAGCCGCCTGCAAGTTGCCCAACAAACTGCTGTTGCCACAGCCGTTGCAGCCAGAGCCTGAGCAACATCCTGTGTCGCAACCCGATGAATCGCAGCCGTCACATGCGGTATGCGACGCCAGTTGTACCGACCCCGGTGCTCCGATCATGGCAGAATGCATCGGACCAGGCATCGGACCAGGCATCGGACCAGGCATCGGACCAGGCATCGGACCAGGCATCGGACCAGGCATCGGACCAGGCATCATCTGCTGGGCCATCGCTTGGCGCATCATCGCCTGTTGAATGATGGCCTGCTGCATCGCAGCTTGAGGTGGCATTTGGCCGTAGCCCGCGGGTGCCGGAGCCATCTGTGGTGGCATCATATGCGGCGGTGCCGGCATGGCCATTTGACCGTAGGGCGTGGGTAATTGGGCGGGCACCGATGTCGCGAGCGTCAGCATCGCGAGGATGGCCAATGTTCCAGTAATTTGGCGATTCATGGGTTCTTTTCTCCGCAATCGAACAAAAGCTCGGGGCCTCTTCGCTCCGTAGGGTCCAGGAAACGGGCCAGTCGATTGCTACAACCGGATCGCTCCATTCGTTCGCTAGAATTTATCGGCCTGGGTTAATGCGGATAACGAATACTTTCGGAATGAGCGGTAGAATTGACTTAATTGACCTATTTTGCTGCCACTGCTCAAATTTACATTGCGTATTGAAACACTGGGTGGTGCAAAATGAGTCACTGCCGCTAAACCCGTCTTAAACGCTAACACTATATGGTCAATAGAGTTGCGTAATCTATCTCGGTTCAATGCTGCGTTGGCACGAGCCTTGCTTGCAGGGGAACCCCCGGAGGGCGTTCCCTCTCGGCTGATCTTACGGACCCGTCAATTGTTAAGACGCTTTTACGCGACGACGCTCTCCCCTTGGTAAACCACCTGGTGAGAATAGGTGGATTGAGTTGTCAAGATAAGTGAGGTGATTCTTGAAAGATGGGGGTCTCAAATTATAATCAGCTGAATTGTTCCAAATGATTTTGCCCACAATGTTTACGCCAAGTTACGGCGTCATTCCGTCGCAATTGACCGTTTCCTACTCGCGATCTTTCCTATCTTCTCGCGCTCGTCGGAACCCCAGTTGAGGTAGTTAGTTATGGCTCTTGGGTCTTCAAGGCAATCCACGCAGCGAACACGCATTAGCAAGCGACCTAAGCCTTCCGTCCGAACAGGACGTGTTGATCTTGAACGCAATGCGTCACTTGAATCGCTTGAATCTCGCATGCTGCTTGCATCGCTGACCGGTATTCAATTCAACGCCGATGAACTGTTGGAACCCGGACAGACTTTGAATGTGGCTCCGACCGCCTTAACGTTTCGTTTTGCCGAATCGGATGCAGGGTTGGATACGGAAAGGATACCGGACGAGATCCGCATCACCCGCGCTGGACTCGATGGTATTTTGGGCAACGAGAACGACATCCTCGTGGAGCCCGGATACCTGGGGGTTGGCGAAAGCTCATACGAGGCAGTTGCTCGGTTTTCGGAAACGCTTGCCGACGATCACTATCGAATCGATGCGTATGGGGAACAGCTTGACTTCCAACTCGACCTGGGTGCTCAGGTCATCGCGATTGTTCCGCAGCCGATGATGCGAACTGAGCTAGGGCTTCAGCAGGCGACGGACAAGATCGTTGTCTACTTTAATGAGGATCCTCTTGAATTAACCTCAGCACAAAACGCTCGCTTTTACCAGCTGATTTTCACTGAAGACACCGCCACGAATACGGACGACGGTCCGATCCATCTGCCGACGAGTGTGGACTACGATCCGGCGGGGCATCGTGCAACATTGACCTTTGCCTCACCGATTGACCAGCTTTCGACAGGTGCCGGCACCTATCGATTGCGGATTGGTGCTGACGAGCAGATTCCCGCGGCTCCGGTGAACATCGATGTTGCTGTTGATCCTGGATCGAGTTTTGCAACGGCGACGGATCTCGGATCACTGACCGTTAATCAAATCATTTCGGGACGCATTGAGGATGTCGCGGATTTCCCCCTGGAGTTCCCCGGAGGTAACGACGACCCGGGTCATCGAAACCTGCCGTTTGAATCTGAGAATCAGCACATTGATGACACCTTCTTGCTGGATGGTGAACGAATACCGACGTCTGATACGGAAACGGGCGTCTCGACGATTGGTTATGTCTTCCGCGACGTGATTGGCACAGATCCTTTCGGAGTGCCTCTCCGGAATCTGATCACCGACGCTCAGCGTGAGCGGACTCGCGAAATCTTCCAGTTGTATGAGGAATATATTGGAGCTCAGTTCTTTGAAGCCAATGAAGAAACATTGGCCGACCTGGTGAATGCTGGAATCCCGTTTTTTAGTATTGCGACGGGTGACTTGCGTGCCATCAGTCCCACGATTCCGACGGGGCCTGGCGGTGTGATTGGGTTAGCAGGTAGTGTTGTTGATGCGGAGTTGGGCTTCATCCCGACGGCGATCATGGACAATGCTGAGAGTTGGGATGACTCGTTTGGTGGTTCCTGGTTCGAAACGGGGATGCACGAAATTGGTCACCTCTTGGGCCTCGGTCACTCTTATGATTTGCCGCCCGGCACGATCATGGGCAACTATCCGGTACCCGGCTACACCCCTGAGCCGTTTTTCCCCGGGCAAAACGATACGGTGCATGCTCAGCATCTCTATCGTCCTGAAGGTCGCGACATCGACATCTACAAATTCCAACTAGATGCGGCGGGCTTGTTTTCGCTCGAGTCCTTTGCCGAGCGCCGCGCCGACGTGAGTTTTCTTGATACCGTCGTCACTCTCTACAAGGAAGATGGTGCCGGCAACCGTGAGTTGCTTGCTCGCAACGACAACTACTTCAGCGACGACTCGTTTATTGAGATGTTGCTGCAGCCGGGTAGCTATTACGTCGGGATCAGTGCAGCGGGTAACGACGATTACAATCCAGAGATTGAAGACAGTGGTTTAGGCGGGCGTTCGGAAGGTGCCTACGATTTGCGATTCGGGTTCCGTCCTGAAGTTTCCAATACCATTCTCGACGCAACGGGCATTCCGTTAGACGGTGATGCGAATGGGGTTCCCGGTGGCGTTCACAATTTCTGGTTCCGAGCTCAGGGTGTAGAGCAGACATTATTTGTCGATAAGGCAGCCGGAAATGGTGGAACGGGGTCGCTGAACCGCCCCTTCAATAATCTCCAAAGTGCTTTGTCGGCGGCGAAACCGGGCGATGTGGTTCGGATTCTGGCCAACGGAGGCGCCGACGGTAACGTCGCAACCATTCAGGACAACGCCGCCTACGAGCTGGGCTTCGACCGGCTCAATCAGCCGCTTTCCGATGGTGCGGCAATGGAGATTCCTCAAGGCGTCACCGTGATGGTGGAAGAGGGTGCGATCTTCAAGCTGCGTCGCGCTCGAATTGGGGTGGGTAGTACGGCGCCGAGTGTTGACCGCAGCGCCAGTGCTCTGCAAGTGCTGGGGACACCTGATTACAGCGTCATCTTTACTTCGATCAACGACGAGTCGATTGGAATTGACAACGATCCGTTGCAGACAACACCCAGTCCTGGTGACTGGGGCGGCATCGATTTCCGAAACAACGTGGACCGTTCCGAAGGACACTTCGACTATGAACAGCATGGCATCTTCCTGAACTACGTGAATCATGCTGATTTGCGTTATGGCGGTGGTGAGGTTGTGATTGAGTCGGTCCAGCAGGTGGTCACTCCGATTCAGATGGTCCAGTCACGCCCGACCATCACCTTCAACTCGATCACCAACAGCGCGGATGCGTCGATTTCTGCGGATCCCGATAGTTTTGAGGAAACGAATTTTCACGCGCCGGCCTACCAGAGTGTTGCCTTTACTTCGGATTACACTCGCGTCGGACCTGAGATTCACCAAAACGTTCTCACCGACAATACCATCAATGGTCTTTTCATTCGCATTGCGACGCCGGCCGGTAACGACCTTCGACCGATGACGGTTCCTGGTCGTTGGGACGACATCGACGTGGTCCATGTAATCTCGGAAAACCTGGTGATTGAGGGGAATCCGGGTGGCCCGTTGCAGAACGCGACTCTCGCCCCGGTGGTTGATGAAGTGACGGCCACGCCGCTCGCCGAAGGCAATTTGAATTCAGGTTTTTACAGCTATAAGTTCACCTTCCTGCGTCAAGACGGAACCGAGTCAGCCCCTTCGGCTTCGACGTTCCCCGTG
>Ga0163179_10001229_pt1 | contig 18225 bp, 13 predicted proteins | sample AtlANTMetagenome_FD_109643 | JGI IMG/M metagenome (GOLD analysis project Ga0163179, IMG submission 109643) | Marine eukaryotic phytoplankton communities from the Atlantic Ocean - Atlantic ANT 2 Metagenome | ecosystem: Environmental > Aquatic > Marine > Oceanic | place: North Atlantic Ocean... | reverse complement strand
TTCCGAACACGGCAGTCAAGCAGCCTGGGCCGATGATAGTGCTATGTGCGAAAGTAGGTTAGTGCCGGGTTATTCTTCCAACAGCTCCGTCGTCCAACAGGACGGCGGAGCTGTTTTCGTTTCTGCCGAGCGCGCCTGTCTATAGTTTCGACTTGTGAGCGACGCGCAGCGGATGCCAGGAGTGCCTGATGCGCAGCGAGATCGTGCGCTGCGGCGGTTCCCGCTGCGCCGCCTGCGGCTGCCCATGGGTGACGGTCAGCTCTCGGTGGTGATCCCTGACGAGCGGGCGTGGGTGCGCGAAGGGTCATGGGCGCCGGGGGTCGTGAGGGGCAAGGAGCCGCCTTATTGGATCCGGATATGGCCTGCGGCCCTCGCGGCCGCGCGCGCCCTGCATCGCGTCGAGGGTTTAGCGGGGCTGCGGGTGTTGGACCTGGGATGCGGCCTCGGTATCCCCGGAGTGCAAGCCGCGCAAGGTGGCGGTGTCGTCACGTTCGCTGACCTGGAGCACGACGCGATCGCCTTCGCTCGTTGGAACGCGAAGCACCAGCTAGGTTGCTCAACTGCGCCCGCCGGAGTCTCTCTCGACTGGTCTCGCGAGCGGGTCGATGGTTTGTTCGACCTGCTGCTCCTATCCGATGTCAGCTACCACGAGAAGCACCACGCGCCGCTGCTGCGGCATCTCGATCAGTGCCTCGCGGAGGGCGGGGTCGCGCTGCACACCGACCCACACCGAGAAGTGGCATCTGCGTTCCTCGCGAAGTTAGACGGTGACTACGTGCGAATGTCTTGGACTCGGCCGACGGTTGTGCAAGATCGTCGCGCCAACGTTCGTGTCGCGATCATTGCGCGGAGCCCCGAGGTCTTGGAAGCTTGGCGGACGCGCTTCGGTGCCTTGGGCTACGAAGGGCACCTATGAATCCTGGACGTCGCTTGCTGACGAAGAGTTGCTGACGGATGTCGCTACACCTCGAAAACCTAACGATTCGCTACGGAGACTTTGTCGCCGTGGATGATCTCACCGTTACGTTCGAGCAAGGCTCCGTCGGCCTCCTCGGTCGCAACGGAGCCGGCAAGAGCTCCGTGCTGAAGTCGTTGTTGGGCCTCGTCAAGCCGGTTCGGGGCACGGTAAAGTTTCGAGGTCTCGCTCAGGGCGCGTCGCCGTCTGTGATCCGTGAGCATGTCGGTTACATGCCCGAGCGCGACGCGCACTTGCCGCAGGCGACCGCGTTCGAGATGGTCAGCATGCTCGGGATGCTTAGCGGGCTGCCCCGCCGTGACGCTTGGCGCCGCGCTCATGAAGTCCTGTATCTGGTCGGGCTCGAAGAGCAGCGCTACCGCGCGGTGTCCGGCTACAGCGCGGGCATGCGGCAGAAGGCGAAGCTCGCAGCTGCGTTGGTCCACGACCCTCAGGTGCTCTTCTTGGACGAGCCTACCAACGGACTCGACCCGGCTGGGCGGACGGAGATGCTTCAACTCGTGCGACAGTTGAGCCGAGACCTCGGCAAATCCATCGTCTTCTCGACGCACATTCTCCAAGACGTCGAAGCGGTCTGCGACTCCGCAGTCGTGATGGAGCGAGGACGAGTCGCAGCGCAGGGCGACCTCCAATCGCTCACGGCTGGCGTAGAGCGCGAATATCGCCTTCGGTCGGACCCCGCCTCGGCCGAGGTGCTAGCGTCGTTGCAGGCGCGCTGGCGGGCCGAGGCGCTCAAGGACGGCCGCTACGCTGTTTGGTTGGCCGAGGACGTGGAAACGAACGATGTGTTCGCGGCCGTGCGCGCAGCTGGTGGCAACGTCCGCAGCTTGACGCTGAAGCGCAGGTCGCTCGAAGAGGTGTTTCTGAGCGCGGTCCGGGGTGACGGTGCTGAAGAGACGCCGGGACCTGATGATAAGGAGCAGGGTTCGTGAGTCAGTCCTTGCGTTATCGGGCGCTTGAATGCGAGCGCGTCCATGGCTTGGCGAGGCTGTGGCCGCTGGCCCGGCAAGAGATGACGGCGCTGTTCCGCACGAAGTGGGGGGTCGCGCTGTTCTTCTTCTGCCTGTTCCCATCGCTCGGACGCCTCGTGATGTTGATGATCATCCTCGGCGTCGTCGACTTTGGCCCGCGCGGGCTTCGTGGTCGGATGAGTCAGAGCTTGCCGGATGAGGTCAACCCAGAGCGCGTGACGTTCTACTTCGAGACCGCGTTGAGCACGATGCCTGGCATGGTGTTCTTTTTAATGCTGACCTCGGTCGTAGTGTCTAGGAGCATCGCCCGAGACCGCGCGACCAACGGGCTGGAGCTCTACTGGACCCGCGGGATCACGCCGTGGGGCTATGTCTTCGCTAAGTGGTTAGGAGGCTTCTTGTTGACGGCCTCCATGATGGTGGTCATGCCCTTCGTGCTTTGGTGCGCCGCCGTGTTGCTCGCGGAGGACTGGTCGCTGCTGATCAATACCGCTGGGAAGATGGCGATGGGCCTCTTAGGCATGACGATCATGACGGCGATTTGGACCGGCATTGGCACGTTGGTGAGCGCTGTCGCGTCCACCGCGAACCTGGCGATGGTCCTCTGGTCGATTCTGCTCGTCGGAAGTTCTGCGGTCGGCTTCATTCTTTCGAAGGTTTTGGGTGATCCCGAGCTGAAATCGTGCCTGTCGTTTTGGGACGCGGGCCGCGTGATCCTCAGAGACTTCGCTTCCTTGCCGCAGCGGATGGAAGTGTCGGTCCTCGGCGCGTATGCGATGCTGTTGTCTGTCGCGGCGCTCCTCGCGCTGGTGGCGTGGCGGCGGATGCGGGTGGTGGAGGCGCTTCAATGAGCGCCGCGACTTCCATTCTGAGCTTCGACTCCGTGACGAAGTGGTATGGGTCGGTCGCGGCCCTGCTCGACGTATCGTTCGAGGTCCGCACTGAGGTCGTCGGCTTGGTCGGCAAGAACGGCGTCGGCAAGTCTACGCTGATGAAGTTGGCTGTCGGCCTGCTCGCGCCGAGCCAAGGCCGCGTCGACGTTTGCGGCTTGTCTTCGCAGTCGATCGAAGCGCGGGCGCACATTGGCTTCTGCCCGGACTTCGACCGGCTCTATGAGCCGCTCTCGGGCGTGACCTTCGTCGCCTGGATGCTGCGCTACCACGGATTCTCTGCAGCGGCCGCGCGGCGGCGGGCTGAAGAGGTCCTGAGCGAGCTAGGCCTGGCTGAGAACATGCACCGTCCGATTCGTCAATACAGCAAGGGGATGCGCCAGCGTGTGCGCCTCGGGCAGGCGCTCGCGCATGGTCCACGCTTTGTCTTGCTCGACGAGCCGATGACCGGGCTCGATCCGGTCGCCCGCGCCGAGCTCGCCGAGCACATCCGCAGCTTGCCGGGACGCGGCGTTGGGGTGTTGGTCTCTAGCCACGTGCTGCACGAGCTGGAGGCCGTCGTCGATCGGGTCGTGCTCGTGCACCAAGGTCGACTTTTAGCTGACGGCAAGATCGGTCAGCTACGTGAAAGGTTGCCCGCGCGCCCGCATCGCCTGCGGCTTCGCGCGGCGCGTCTTCGGGAGCTCGCGGCCGAGCTGGCGGGATGGTCGCACGTTGAGGGCGTCTTCATCGGCGACGACGCGTTAGAGGTCTCGCTGCTGGGACACGTGGATTTCTACGAGCGATTCACCGCCCTCGCGGCGAGCTGGGGTGGTGGCGTGCACGAGATCGCTCCGCTGGACGACGACCTCGCGGCTGTGTTCGGGTACTTAGTGGAGTGATGCGATGACAACGACGCAGGAGATGCCGGCGGGGCCGGTCGTGATAGGTCGCGCGCGGACCATGCTGGAGTCGGCGCGGCAGACGCTGCTGCTGCTCTGCTACCGCAAGCTCGTGATATATGTGCTGCTAGGCCTCGCCGCCATGTTCGCTATGAGCTGTGCGCTGGCGAGCCGCGCGGACGACTCCAGCGACGGCAGAAACCTGTATTGCGTCATCGTTTGGTGGGGTTTGGGCACCGTCGTGGTCCCGTGGACGACCCTATACTTAGGCGTACAGGCCGTCCACGGTGAGCTAGAGGACCGCACCAGTCAGTATCTGTTCTTGCGCCCGGTACGCCGCGCGTGGTTGTTAATTGGTAAGTGGTTGGCTGTCGTCGTGGTCGGCGGGGTCTTCGCATGCGCGGGCTCCATCGCGCTCTTCGCGGGCTTCGCGTTAGAGCCCGACATCTGGTCGGATGGTCGCGAGCCCGCGCTCATCATCACCTTTAGCGTGGTGTTCGGCTTAGGTGTGATCGCCTACGCGGCCGCGGCGATGTTCTTTGGGACGACGTTCCGTCGGCCTCTGGCGTGGGCAGCGTTTTTCGTCGTTGGGGTTCAGGCGCTTGCGGCCAATCTGCCCGTCTCTGCTGGGATGCGCAGGCTCACGATCACTGACCCGTTGCGGCGGATGTTGTTGGATCAACTGGAGCCGACGCGGAAGCTCGCTAGAGACCTATGGCCTGCTGAGCGCGGCGAGGCGCGGCTTTACGACGACCTCTCGGGGTCGTTCACGCTCACCTGGGGGAGCCCGCTCACCGACATCCTCTTGTTTACGTTGGTCTGCCTCTCGCTCGGCGCATGGCGCTACTCGCGGACCGAGTATGAATCGAGAGGTCGAGATTGAGCCCGTCCGGCTCGCTCCCAGGCGCCAGCTTGTTGCTACCGGAAGAGGCGCAGGAGCACGACGCGTTGCTCTCGCAGATCCGGTGGTTCAACCGCCTCCGCCTGGTCGTCGCAGCTGGGGTTATCTGGCTCTGCGCGTTGGCGACACATGCCTTCGATTTGATTCAGGATCCGTGGCCGCTCTACATGCTCGGCGCGTCGATCTTATGCGTAGACGGCCTCTATATCGTCGCGTATGCATCGTTGCCGGGGCGCAGCTTGGTGACGGTGCGTCGCCACGTCTACCTACAGATCGCGGTGGATCTCTCGATCCTGACGGCGTTGTTGCACTACTCAGGCGGGATCACGAACCCGCTGGCCCTGTCCTATTTGTTTCACGCGTTCATCGCGGCGCTGGTTCTCTCGGTGCGTGCGGCGGTGATGGTGGCGTGCGCGAGCGTCTTACTCCTCGTGCTGCTGTGTGTCTCTGAGCGCGTGGGCTGGCTGCAGCATTATCCGCTGGGCGTCGGGATGTTCGACCTAGTCGCGATCGAGCCCTTGGGGCTCTTGCTGTTGCTGTTTGCCTACGTGACGACGGTTGCCTTCTCGATTTATTTTGTGGCCACTGTGTTGTCGCAACTGCGGACGCAGGAGCGCGAGTTGGTGCGGCTCGGCCGCCACCTCGCGCTTAGCGAGAAGCTGGCGTCGGTCGGCACCCTTGCTGCGGGAGTTAGTCATGAGATCAACAACCCCATCGGGGTCATCAAGAACAAGGTCCAGATCCTGCGCTATCGCGTCGAGGACGGCGAGGAGCGGGACAAGCTCCTTGCCGAGCTCAATGTGGTGGAGAAGCACACGCGGCGGATCTCGAAGATTACGGACGGCTTGTTGCAGTTCAGTCGTGAGAGCCCGTTCGAGCTGCGGCCGATGGAGCTCGCGAGCTTGCTCCGCGAGGCCGAAGACCTCGTGCGAGTCCCGTTCAGTCAGGCTGACGTCGAACTTGTCTTGACGTGCGCGGTGCCTGCGGAGCTGCGCGTTCAAGGTTCGAGCAATCACATGCTGCAGGTGTTGATCAACATCTTGCTCAACGCTAAGGACGCGTCTGCGCCGGGCGGTCGGGTGGAGATGATTGCATCTGTACGTAGAAGTGAGGTCGCTGTGGAGATCCGAGACCTCGGCCGCGGCATGGAGCCCGCGCTGTTGGAGAAAATCTTCGATCCGTTCTTCACCACCAAGGACGTCGACAAGGGGACTGGCTTGGGGCTGGCTATCAGCCACGGGATCGTCGAGCGCCACGGGGGACGTATCGAAGTGTCGAGCACCTTGGGGATCGGCACCTGCTTTTCGATCTTCTTGCCGGGCACCTTCTCAGGTTCTTGACACCCCAAGGAGTGGCATGGGGAGAGCTTGTTGACATCTACAGGTTGGCGTCAGCGTCAAGATTCCGTTGGTATCGATGGTTTGTCTTGCTATCGTTCGCGACCGTGTTGGGCGGTCACCAAGGGAGGGACCGACAGCACGGGTTGCTTGAGCTAGGCACTTGGGTAGCCCGACTCTGGTCACTTCGTTCGCAGCAGCGATCGATGATGTGCGACTGACGTTGCTGGCGTAGTCACTGCCTTAGGGCGGTGGCCTCGTGTTCATCGGGCGCGGCAGCAAGCGAGGTCCTGAGGTTTCTGGGCGCCGCTGGCCGCAAGGTCGGCGGCGTTCTTTTTGTTGTCTCTGAGCCAAGCGGGCAATTGCTTGGGAGCGAGGCTCTCGTGGACGGCCTTGGCTCATGGTGGCCGCCGGCAAGCATCGCGATGCCCGCCATAAACGCAGAAGGCCCGCCTCGCGGCGAGCCTTCGTTCGGTCCTCGGCGTCGACGCGCCGGCTTGATCCATGGACTGGTCTAGAGCTTCACGCTGACGATCTGATCGACGTTGAAGTCATAGCTGAACTCTTCATCGACGTTGATCAGGCGTCCGGTGCCCTTGAACTCGTTGAAGATGATCGCGCCTGACATAGAGCGACCGTCTTCGAGGGACAGCTCAACCCAATCTGCTTGGCGAGCGTTCATCAGCAGGTCATACACTTCATCCCGTGTGGGGCGAGCAGCTGGTCGTGACGGCATTGATTTGGTCTCCCTTGCAGCAGATCCTGGGCGAACGGCTGCATGAAATCTTTCGAGCCGTGGGGGTGAGCCCGCGGCGATTGTGTTGTGTGTTGATATATCGACGCACCTGCGCAGACCGGCTTCTTTGCGAGCAGGCATCGCCTGCAAGTGACCGCTTGGATTTCTACCGGACGACTTGGCGTTCCTAAGCAGCCTTCGGACGTTGCGCCCGGCGCTACTTAGGATTCGGTCCCAGAGCAGCCCTCGACAGTCGCCGCGCCATTCCAGGATCTACCGCCCATGGCACCGACGATCTCAGCCTTAATGAGGAACTGCGACCAGGATTCGAACTGCTCTTGAGTTTGCCACAGATTGGCGAACTCGACAAGGTGGGTGAAGCCCCCCCTTAACTTCGAGACTTCCCGGATCCCGACAGCTTGCTTTGCCGCCGAAAGCGGCATGTCCAGATCGACGCAATAGGCCAGACCTGCATGGACCTGGCCCACTTCTGTGCCGTCGTCGTTGATCAGGCCGAGCAGCCGGGCCGGTGGCAGGGGCGCTTCGGGCAGCCGGAGCTCTTCTTCCAGTTCACGCTGCAAAGCACCTTGGAAAAACGCCTTGGCGCTTGGTCTCCTCAGATTCTCCACATCCGCGTCAGGCGGCTCGATGTGGCCGCCGAGGCCCACGCTCCAAGACTCGTGCAACCTCGCCTCGCCGCCCTTGCTAGTGCGTTGGACGAGCAAGATCCCGCGCTCGGCGCGCTCGCCGCGCGAGCCCCAATCCCCGCATCGGAGCATGCAATAGGGGATCCATTGCTTCCAGGCCGGCGTGCGTTCGGCGAGCTCGCGATCGACGAAGCGACCGAGCCGCATCGCCCGCTCGAGAAACGCGTCGGGGGCCGCGATCGGCTGATAGCCTTGTGGCCAGTCGCCACCGAAGAACGCCGCACGGTCGACTACGAAGACCTGCTCCTTGGTCACCGTGGTTAGTCCTTTTGCTGATCTTCTTTGTCGCGGGAGAGGAGGTTGCGGAGGCTCGAAAGCGACGTGGCCTCGCCCTTGTCTGAGCGTTGCTCCTCCACTTCTCGCGCGGGCTCGACCGTGTAGACCCGCTGCTCGCGCGGGTCGCCGCGGCGCCCCCCTCGGTCTCGTCCGCCGAAGCCTCGGTCTCGTCCGCCGTCGCCGCGGCCTCGTCCGCCGTCGCCGCGGCCTCGTCCGCCGCCGTCGCGCCGGTCGCCGCTTCGAGGTCGCCGGCCTTGCTGGTCAGCTTCACGACCTTGACCTCGCGGGCCTCGGTCGCCGCGCCCGCGGCGGCGCCCTTTCTGCTGCTCCATCCGCTCACCGATGGTTTGCAGTCGGCCCTCTGCGAGGTGGCGTGGTTGGTGCATCGTCAGCGAGATTTTTTTCTTCTCTTGGTCGGCGTTGAGCACCCAGACGGTGATGACCTCGCCAATGCGCAGCATCTGGTTGGGGTCACGCATCCGGTGTCCAGGGATCTGCGAGATGTGCACCAGCCCGTCATGTCCGATGCCAAGGTCTATGAACGCGCCGAACTCCGTCAGGCTCGTGACGCGACCCTTGAGCTCTCGCGCTTGCTGTAGGTCGGCGATCGTCGCGACGCCTTCGTTGGCCGTCGCGATCAATTCACCGCGGCAGTCTTTGTCGGCGCGCTGCAGCTGTTGGAGGACGGACACGACGCGCGCCTTCGGCACTTCGTCGCTGCTGAGCGCGTTGGCGTCGACGTCGCGAAGGTTCTTGCCGATCAGCTCAGCGGGTTCGCAGGCCTTCTGGGCGGCGATCGCTCTGACAAGGTCGTAGTCGTCCGGGTGGATCGGCGTCGCGTCGAGCGGCTCTGAGCCGCCCGTCAGCCGTAAGAACGCGACGACGTTGCGGTAGCAAGCCTCGTTGATCGACTCGACCTCTTGCACTTCGGCGCGTGTTTGGAAGCCGCCCTTCTGCTTGCGGTGCTTGACGAGGGCTTGCGCACGTTCGTTGCCGAGGCCTGGGATCATCTGCAAGACGTCTGCGTTCGACGTGTTGACGTCACAGCCGACCTCGGCGATGCAGCTCGACTTCACGCGGCCTAGTTCTCGTTGCAGCGTGCCCTGGTGGACGTCGTCCATGGTCTGTCCGAGGCCAAGGGTGCGGACCTCCATGCGCGCCAGTTCGAGCAGCGGGTCTTGCAGCCTTCGACCTAGCGAGATCGCCGTGCGGACGCCGACCTCGACGCCGGAGATGGCCTTCTTGCCGCCGGTGCTGGTGGCAAAGATCGTGGACGCGGCCTCGTCGACCGGCACGACCATCGGCATCGGCGCCTCTCCGAGCGCCTCGCGGAGCTTCGTGACGACCTTCTCGCTGCCTGCTTGTCGTCGACCATGGGGGACGGCGATCGCGCTCGGCTCCTCCTTTTGGATCCACTCGACGAGCAGGTCGATCGCGCCTTGCTGCTGCTCATCGTTGTCGGTCGGCATCGTCTTGTGTGCGCCGATGGAACCATCTTCGTTGAGCAGGACCGCCCAGATGGCCTTGCCGGACGTGCGCAGCGAGAGCACCTTCTTTGCTCCGAGCGGTGGCGCAAGCAGCTGTGACCTCAGGTTGCGGCCGTAGGTCCGCATCGACTCGCGGTCAGCTTTGTCTTTGAGGCGTCGTCGCACGTCGTTGCCGCAGACCTCGCGGAGGCCTGCTGCAGCGCTGTCGAAGACTAAGTCGTAGAAGTCCCCGAGCTGTGTCCCTGGGATCGCGTCCTTGGCATGGAGTTCGCGAAGCAGCTTGCGGTGGCGACCTTTCTTGAGGCCTAGATCCAGCTTGAGGATCTTTTCGCGCTCGGCGCGGCGCAGGGCCAGCATGCGGTTCGCTGGGATCCGGTTGATCGGCTCTGCGAAGTCGAAGAATTGCTTGTACTTGCCAGGGTTGCCGTCTGGATTGACCGGCTTCGCGCGCAAGATGCCGCGGCGCAACTCGTCGCGGAAGCGAGCGCGGGTGTTGGGGTCGTGTAGGATGCGATCAGCGAGGATCAGCAGCGCGCCTTCGAGGGCTGCTTCGACCGTCGGCAGGCCTTGCTCTTTGGAGACGTATGGTTCCGCGAGCTCGCGCAGGTGGACGTCGGGGACGGCGGCTCCGGCGACCTCTCCCGTGGCGATAGAGGTGCTTGTTTCGGTGGCGGCCGACTCCTCGGTCGGCGGCGCGTCTTCTGCTCCGCTCGCGGCCGGCTCCCCGGTCGGCGGCGCGTCTTCCGCTCCGCTCGCGGCCGGCTCCCCGGTTGGCGGCGCGTCTTCCGCTCCGCTCGCGGCCGGCTCCTCGGTCGGCGGCGCGTCTTCCGCTCCGCTCGCGGCCGGCTCCTCGGTCGGCGGCGCGTCTTCCGCTCCGCTCGCGGTCGGCTCCTCGGTCGGCGGCGCGTCTTCCGCTCCGCTCGCGGCCGGCTCCTCGGTCGGCGGCGCGTCTTCCGCTCCGCTCGCGGCCGGCTCCTCGGTCGGCGGCGCGTCGTCTGCTCCGCTCGCGGCCGGCTGCTCGGTCGGCGGCGCGTCGTCTGCTCCGCTCGCGGCCGGCTGCTCGGCGGGCGGCGTGGTATCGCCCTCTGTCGCCGCAGCGTCTTCGTTGGCCTGCGCCGGCTCCGGCCCGGTTGGCTCTGGCTCAGGCTTCTCCGGCGTTGGCACGGTTGTGGTCGCCGCGTCGCCGAACTGGCGGTGCTGGATCGCCAGCGCGAGCGGTGACAGCCCCTTCTCCTCCATTTGCATCGCGAGGCCGCGTCGGCGCGGCCGCATCGACTGGTAGTAGTCGTCGAGCAAATCTTGGTCAGCCGTGGCGGCGAGCTTCTGCTCAAGGCCCTCCGTTTTGGCGCCGCGTTCGTCGGCTTGCTCCAGGATGTTTGCGCGCCGCTGCTCTAGCTCGTTTAGGAGATGGAGCCGTTCGGCGAGCACCGTGAGGCGGTCCTCGGGGAGGCCGCCGAGTTCGTAGCGTCGATAGCGCGCGAGATACGCTGGGGTCGCGTTCTGCTCGAGCAGGTTGACGGCGGCGGTGATGTGCTCGGGCGGGGTGTCGAACTCGGCACAGAGACGATCGAGGGTGGCTTGAGATGCCATGTTGAGATGGGTAGCGCCAAGAAGTAACGGTGGCGATGTGCTATGCACGATACCAAGCGCCGCGCCGCGGTGGCGTGTCGACGCCGACAAAACGCCGGATTCCCCTTCCTGGTGACCACCGCATGAGTTGCCTTGCGCCCGCTGTGGGCGCAACATCGACGCTGTGAGAGGCCGATTCGAACGGAGCGAGGTCGAGCGAATCTGGGTTCGCTGTCCGAACTGGCTCGGCGACTTCGTCATGGCCACCGCCACCTTCGCGCGCGTGCGGGCCGCGTTCCCTGACGCGCACGTGACTGCAGGCATGCGTCCTTATTTGAGGCTGATGGCGCACGGCAGCGATTACTTCGACGACATCGTTGATACACCGTCGGGCGGCGGGCTCCGTGGGGTCTGGCGGCAGGCGCGTGAGATGCGGCGGCGACGCTTTGATCTGGCGATCGTGCTGCCGAACTCTCAGGTGTCGGGGCTCGTGCCGTTGCTCGCCGGCGTGCCGATGCGGCTTGGTTACAAGCAAGGTCGCCCGGGGATGATGAACCTCGGTCTGCGCGCACAAGCGCGGCGGCGGTGGTGGCAGCGTCGCGATCGGCGCTCTCCTCCGGTCTCGATGCCGGCTTACTATCATCGGCTGCTCGACGTGCTCGGGATCCCGCCGGGGGGCACGCGCCCGTGCCTCGCGGTCAACGACGAAGATGACGCGTGGGTCACTCGGCACTTGCGTGAGCTAGGCGTTCGTTCGGATCAGGGCCTATTGTTGTTGGTCGTGGGCGCTAATTACGGGGCCAGTAAGCTCTGGATGCCGGAGCGCTTCGCCGCGATCAGTCGTCACTTCCAGAGCAAGCACGGCATGCGGGCGCTGGTTTTGGTCGGTCCGGCTGAGGTTCAGCTCGGCGAACGCATCGCGCGGGAGGGGCACGCCATCGCGATGACCCGGCCAGTGTTGCCGCTCAACAAGCTTAAGGCGCTGATCAGGCGCGGCCGCTTGATGGTGACCGGCGACACCGGGCCGCGGCATCTTGGCAACGCGTTTGAGCTGCCGGTCGTCTGCTTGATCGGACCAAATGATCCTCGCTTCACCGACTACTGCATGGAGCACACAGCGCTCATCCGCAAAGACCTCGAGTGCTCGCCGTGCCAGCGCAAGATCTGCCCCCTCGGCCACCAGCGATGCATGAAGGACATCACGGTCGAAGAGGTGGCGGCCGCGGGCGAACGACTCCTCGGCCTCATCGGATGATCAGCGCCTCCGGCGCGGCGTTGCGTCCGTCTTGCTGAGTTCTAGACCGGCCTAGGCCCGCTCTGCTGTTACTCTCGAAGAGACGCAGCATATGGTTGCGGAGTCTCAAATGTCTGAAGGTCCCTTCCTGTTGGTCGTCAGCCACGACGACAAGTCCGAGACCTACGCCTTTCACCAAGGCGTGGTGACGATCGGCCGATCACGTGAATGCGATCTTTTCCTGGCTGATCGGCTGATCTCCCGCATTCATTGCAGGGTGGAGCGCCTCGACAGCGGGTTCGCGCTGGTCGACGCCGGCGCCCAGAACCCGGCGAAGCTGCGCGGTCGCCCGGTCATGCGCGCCTCGTTGGCTGTTGGCGATCAGTTCGTGGTGGGCAGCTACCACATCACGTTGGCAGAGCCCCAAGACCAGAGCGTCTCCGTGGACGAGACGCAGCCTGGCGGCGACCAGAGCCGCGGCGCGCAGGATCTTGTCGCGTTCTTGCAGATCGCGCGCGCGCTCAATGAGGAGCGTGACCTCGCCCGGCTGCTGACTCAGATCGTCGATGCCGCGATCCAGATGTGTGGCGCTGAGCGCGGCTTCTTGATCTTGAGAGGCGGTGACGGCGGCGATGCTGACGATCCCGCCGTCGAGGTGGCGCGCAACTTCGCCCAGGAAGAGGTGCTGTCCCCGGAGTTCAAGATCTCAAGAACGATCGCCAATCGCGTGTTCGCGAGCGGGGTCGCGGAGTTGACCACCAACGCGCAAGAAGACGACCGCTTCCGAGACCTGCAGTCGGTCGCGGACCTCCGGCTCCGCAGCGTGCTCTGTATACCTATCCGCACGCACAACGAGGTCGGCGGCGTCTTGTACGTTGATAATCGGCTTCAGCAGCAGGTGTTTCAGGAGCGCGAAAAGACCTTGCTGATGTCGCTGAGCGATCACGCCGGCACCGCGATCGTAAACGCGCGGGCGATGGATGAGCTGCGGCGTAAGCAGCTCGAGCTGCAGTCCGCGTTAGACCGCGTGGACCAGCTCAACGGCGCCCTTAAGGGCGAGCTGCAGGAGGCGTCGAGCGAGCTCTCGCAGATCCGTGAGGAGATCAGCGCGCAGAGCCTCGGCGTGCGACGTAAGTATGACTATCGGCAGATCGCTGGAGCTGGCGGCGCGATGCGAGCGGTGTTTGACTTGCTCGACAAGTACATCGAGGCCGAAGACCCGGTCCTGATCACGGGTGACAGCGGCACGGGTAAAGAGCTGGTGGCGCGCGCTGTCCACCTGCACAGCGCCCGTAAGGCGCAGCCTTTCGTCAGCGAGAACTGCGCCGCGTTGCCAGAGACGCTGCTGGAGAGCGAGCTGTTTGGCTACGTCAAGGGCGCGTTTACGGGCGCCACTTCGAACAAGAAAGGCCTCTTGGAGTCTGCGAATCGCGGGGTGCTGTTCCTCGATGAGGTCGGCGATATGGCGCTTGACCTCCAGAAGAAGCTGCTGCGCGTGCTGCAGGAGGGTGAGGTGCGACCGCTCGGAGGCGCTTCGACGGTCAAGGTCGACGTGCGCTTGATCTGCGCGACCAACCGTAATTTGGAGCAGATGGTCAGGGAGGGAGAGTTCCGTGAGGACCTGTATTACCGCCTGGCCGTCTTGCCTGTGCATTTGCCGCCGTTGCGCGACCGCAAAGAAGACATCCCTCAGTTGGTGAAGCGCTTTCTAAGCGACCTCCAGCGTGAGACGCCAGGCGCGCGCGTGCGGGTGTCGCCTGACGCGATGGAGAAGGTCGTCGCGTATAGCTGGCCTGGGAACGTTCGTGAGTTGCAGAACGAGATTCGACGTGCCGCGATCCTATGCGATGGGATCATCCTCGAGTCGCACCTCAGCGCGCACGTGCGCGACGGGCGCCGCGGCCCAGGCAGCGCGGCGCAAGATGACGGCTTGGTCCCTGCTGAGCGCGGTACTACGTTGCCCGAGATGGTTCAGGCCCTCGAGGTTCGCGAGATCCAGAAGGCGTTTGACCGCGCGCAGTCGAATAAGTCCCGCGCCGCGGAGCTGCTGGGGCTCTCGCGCTTCGCCTTGCAGCGCAAGGTCGAGAAATACGAGCTCGACGCTCGGGGGCGGCCCGCCGCGGGCGAGGCGGACCGGCCCGCGGACAGCGGGCCAGGGACGCCGTAGCCGGGGGTGATGGCTGCGCGGAGATAGGCAAACCCGCCTCGCGATGCGATAATGGGGCCGTGTGACCAACTTTGACCAGCCATTCCCGGACTATGAGCTCCTCGACCGCGTCGGCGGCGGGGCGATGGGGACGGTGTTTAAAGCGCGTCATAAGCGCTTAAACCGGATCGTCGCGCTAAAGATCCTCAAGCCGTCTTTGGCCCGAGACAAACGCTATGTCGAGCGCTTGCGCCGAGAGGCGCGCATCGTCGCGTCCCTCAGCCACCCGCACATCGTCACCGGTTATGACCTTGGCGAAGAGGGCGGCTACCACTTCTTCGTGATGGAGTTCGTCGAGGGTAAGTCGCTCCGACAGCTGCTGGTCGAGTGGGGCATGTTTGCTGAGGAATATGTCTTGCGCGTCGCGCGAGAGGTCGCGGAGGCGCTCGATCACGCCTACCAGCGCGATGTGATCCACCGGGACATCAAGCCCGGCAACATCCTCATCGACGAAGCGGGCAGCATAAAGCTGACCGATATGGGGCTCGCGAAAGGGCCCGCTGATCTGACGTTGACGCGCGATGGCGCGACCGTCGGGACCCCGATGTACATCTCGCCTGAGCAGGCGCGCAACCCGCAAGACGTCGACGTTCGCAGCGATCTATATTCGCTCGGCGCGACGATCTACCACATGGCGACCGGCGTGCCGGCTTTCTCGGGCGACACGATCGCAGAGTTGATCACAAGTGTGCTTCACGAGAACGCCACGCCGCCAGATGAAGTCAGCTCAGCGGTCTCCCCTGGGCTCTCTCTCGTCATCCGCAAGCTCTTGGCAAAGAACCTGAAGGTGCGCTACCAGACACCGAGGGAGCTGCTCGATGACCTGGATCGCCTAGACAAGGCGCTACCGCCGTCCGTCGACGCCGCGCGCCTGGAGGTCGCCGCCGGCCCGTCATCGCGATGGCTGCGGCCGGTGTTGCTAGGGGTGGGCGCCCTGTTGCTCTCGCTCGGCGCGTGGTGGGTCGGACGTCAGATGGTCGAGCCGCGACAGCCCCAGCTAGGCTCGACGCAATTCCTCGCGAGGCTCGACCAAGAGCTCTTGGCGTTGCCCTCTGCCGGAGCCCGGCACTTAAGGCTCCAAACGGTCAAGCAAGCTCCGAGCGGGACGATGCGTCCGCTCGAGCAGCGTCGCCTCCAGGTCGTCGGGGAGCTTCAGGACGCTCTAGATGGCGTCGTCGATGAGCTAGAGGGGCCGCGAAGCGCCGACCTTGAGGATTGGCTGCTTGATCCAAGAGGCTGGCCAGACGCCGCGCGGTTTGAGCGAGAGCGGCTCTTGCCGCGGGTGCGGCGCGCCTGCGGGGTCGGGTTGGCGCGGCTCCCCTCACGTGTTCGCCGCGCCCGAGTCGTCGCCCTCGGGGACTCGGTGCGCCATCAGCTCCGGCGGCGTGACGCTGAATTGGTCGCCCGCTTCGAGCAATATCTGACTCAGGTCGTCGCTGGTAGGGCCAACAGCAGCGCGCGCTTGGGCGACTTCGCGAAGGCGATCAGCGATTGGCAGATCGCGCTGACCGCGTTTTGTGACGGCGTCAGCCAGCCGCTGCCCGAGCTGCTGACAGAGGAACTCCGCCGCCAGCTCGACAGGCAGCTAACGATTCACGCGAAGCCCGCGTTGGCGATGCTCGTCCAGGCAGAGGAGGCCGTCGTGCGCGCCATGCGCGACCATGTCTCGACGGCGCTCGTGGACCTCCGCGCTGGCATCTCTTCGCGTGATGTGGATCCGGAGTTGACCGTAGAAGCGCTGGGCCGGCTGCGCACGAGCCTCAGCCATTACTGGCCGGACTCGGCATGTTTTGAGTTGGGGCGCGACCCTTGGCCCGAGGTCGAGCAGCAGCTGGTCGCCACCGAGTTGGCTGTCGAGCAGCAGCGCAACGAGCGCCGAGCCGAGCGGTTCGAAGCCCGCTGTGACGTCGCTTGGGGGATCTATCGTCACGGTGACGCGGCGGCCGGCCTCGCGGCGCTCTCAGATGCCGAGCCGGTGACGGAGTCGCAGCGCCGCAAGCTCGCAGGACACGTGCGCTGCTTGCAGGCTGCTCGGCAGGTCGAGCTCGCGGTCATGCGCGCGATCGCTGATCGCGCGTCCGGCACGATCGGCTTCCTTTCGGGGAGCGCTGAGCCCTTCGCGCTGCGCGTCGAGCCGGTGGGTGAGCGACTGCGATTGTTTGGAGAGGCTGTGGACCAAACGGGGCGGGCGATGAGCCTGACCGAGCTCCGCGTCGGTAATTTGCTCGAGACCCTTGGCCCGCTCAGTGACGTGGCCAGCGGGCCGCGGCAACTCGGTGTCGCGGTTTTGAGGCTTGCCGCGGATGACGCAGCCGATCTCAGGCCAGTCTTGGTGGCCTTGGGCACCGTCGATCGCGCGTTCTTATTGGAGGATGTCGCGCCGCGCATCGAGCGCGCCAGAGGCCAGCTCCCGCGCGCGGTTGCGGTCGATGTAGGCAGCCTCTTGGTCATGCTCGATCGCGCGATCGAAGCGGTCGAGCAGGGCGGGTCGCCGCGCGGGCTAACCCGAGCCCTTATGCGGCTGGAGAGCCAGCCGCTCGGCAACTTAACCGGCCCTCAAGAGCGTAAGATTCGCAGGGCGCGGCAGCGGCGCGACCTCGCGCTGCGCGAGGTCAGCCTGCTGGCGGACCTTCGCGCCGAGTCGCCGCGCGGCGTGCGCGCTGACGTGCGCGTGCAGGACGGGGGCTTGGTAGCGGCTGCGACTTTCCTCGCGGAAACGCTGCGCGGGGGCGCGGGGGATGGGTGGTTGTTGCGTGACGACGTGCTCGAGTTCGCCGGGGGCGCCCGATCATTTGCAGATCAGTCGCCGTTGGCGTTGCGTGCGAGCCCCGGCATGAAGGCCCGCGGCAAGCACACCCGCCTAGACTTGGAGCTCTCCTTTCCTCAGCCAGCGGTCGGCGACCGGAGCTACTTGATCGAGTTTGACGGGGTCAGCGCGGTCGTGGTGCTGGCCGCCAACGACAGCGTGCAGGTCGAGCTGATCGACGGCGCAGCGGTTGATGAAGCGCGCGTGAGGCGCGCCTACGCGACCGCGTTGACGGGCGCGTTCGCCCCGGCGCGCGCGCGCGTTATACCCGGGATCGTCCATCGCTTGACGGTAGACGTCGTCCAAGTCTCGCCGCGGCAGGCCAGCGTTAAGATCAGCTTCGAAGGTCAGGAACTGCTGCGTCGGCTGCACGCGTTCGACGCCAAGGAGGCGCCGGACTTCGCGCTGCACCCGATGCAAGAAGTCTCGGTGCGTGCGGCGACGGTGCAGGCCTTCGGGCTCTGATCGTCCGCGGCCGCAGCTGGGTCGCGCGCAGCGCCCTACCGCCGCTCTTGCATCAGCGCTCGGCGATCACGAACGCTGTCGCAGTGGTCTCCGTATGCGTCAGCGAAACGTGCCATCTGAGGATGTCGCGCGCCGCGGCGCGCGCTGCTGCGGCGCCATCTAGCGTGATCGCGGTCTCGCCGCTGTCTCGCCGCGTGACCTCGATCTGTCGGAAGCCAGCGCCGCTCGCCCAGCCTGTGCCGAGGCACTTGAGCACGGCCTCTTTCGCGGCGAAGCGCGCTGCGAACGACTCCGCGGGTCGATGACGTCCCCGGCAATACTCGGTCTCGGTCGGCGTGAAGACGCGTCGTTCGAACCGCCCGCCGCTGCGTTCGAGCAGCGCGTGGACGCGGGCGATCTCGATCGAGTCGACGCCGATCGCGATGATCATGACCGCGCCTCCTGCGCCGTCAGCGCGAGGGCGTGGGGGACGCGGCTCCGGTCCAACCAGAACGCCCGCACCTGCGACGCGCCGGCGATTAGGTGGACGCAGCCGGTCCAGAGCTCTTTGAGGTCTCTTCGAGACGGCGCCGCCGCGCCGCGGGGGTGGCTGTGCGCGAAGCCTAAGAACGTCAGTCCTCGGCTCGTGATCGCGCGCTCGGCACGAGCGAAATCGACGGGGTCGATCGCGAAAGCGTCTTCGCCGCGGCCCGCGTTCGGGACCTGCACTAGCTGGGTGATCGAGGCGCGGCCTGGGACGCGAGAACCGCCGAGCACGGCCGCGCATTCACGCGGCGCTGCTGC
>Ga0163179_10001228_pt1 | contig 18226 bp, 10 predicted proteins | sample AtlANTMetagenome_FD_109643 | JGI IMG/M metagenome (GOLD analysis project Ga0163179, IMG submission 109643) | Marine eukaryotic phytoplankton communities from the Atlantic Ocean - Atlantic ANT 2 Metagenome | ecosystem: Environmental > Aquatic > Marine > Oceanic | place: North Atlantic Ocean... | reverse complement strand
TCTTATTGACATGAATGCAATCTATGTATGCTGGAGCAAAGTAATCCGTGATGGTTACTTCTCAATGAGTGACTTCGAGCCTATTAATAACGGCTATAATGTGCGCGTAGCGGAGATACTCGTTCGCGGTCAATTGTGGGTAGAGAATTGGGCTTCCAGCGCTTATATCGCTAACGGTGAAACCTTTTAATTTATAGGAGTTTAATATGAGTTTTCCAGCTAAAGTAGATGGGTTTGGAACCCGATTAGATACAAGTACAGGTAGGTTTGATGCAGTCAACCACATGGATCGTCCTAAATTTGTGCGAATGTTTGCATCCGCTCCGATTAGCAAGGGTGATGCAGTTTGTTTCGATTTTACTGTTTCCACTAATGGATTAGGTAACAATGTTACTAAATGCGCTGTTGGTGCTGCAGCAACCAAACAGGCTATTGGTATTGCAGCAGCAGATATTGCAGAAGACGATATCGGTTTAATTCAAATACAAGGTCTTTGTACATTTGCTGACATTGACGATACAGCAGATGACCCTGGTGCTTTATTAGCCGCTGGTGCTACAGCGGGCAGATTAACGCTTGACGTTGTTGCTGCTTTGCCTGTTGCAATTTTGGTCACTGAGGGTACAGCAGGAAGTAAAAATTCGACTGTTTACCTTTTGAATCCAGCCAACCTGTAATAAATATTTTGCTGATGTGGGTATGCCTCCCCATGTCGTTTTCTGCTCTCGATGGAGTTCCCGCCCATCGAGAGCTTTTTTTTTATGTTATGATATGTTGAAAAAGGGGTATTGCTATGAATGTAAAAGAAATCAGGCAACGTATATACGACCAGATGGATTTCAACCCAGATATTCAACAGTATCGAGATTCGGTTGTTCGTCGTATAAATGATCATTATCAACGTATTAGTGACTCTGCTCATTGGTTGTTTTTGCAGAAAGAGACAGATCTCCAGCTGCGGAAAAACGTAACAGCGACATCGAGCACTTCTCCGCTTATTAAAATTTCGGTTGGTTCTTCTAATGAAAGATTGGTTGCTGCCGTTGCGAACGTTACTTTTACATTGGAGATGGAGGGGCAGACTCTAATTGCTGACAACGGCAGTGAATACAGAATTGTACGGGTTCATCGAAGTGATGCTATGTACGTTGAGCCGATTGCTTTTAGCGACATTGATTCAGTTACAGATCCAGCTGTGGAGTGGACTGGAGGTCTGGACCAACAAATATCATCATTTACAATACGATTTGATCGTTTTCGTTTGCCTCGAAACTGTATTGAAGTTCTGGGTGTGATTGATCGAGCAGATGATCGTGGTCGTTTGGTGCAGATTGAACGTAGGCGAGAGGAGTTCTCCTACTTAGACAGGGATGTTACAGGAGACCCTTTTGTTATTATTGATGACGAAAGCATATTTGATGAGCCCCCAATAGAGCTGACATCATCGGGCGAGTTTTCTGTTACAACTCAAGCTGTTACGCAGGCTAGTAACTATTTAAGAGCGGGCACCGAGTATGAGTATTTTTATACCATTTACAGAGAGGGAAGAGAATCGCCTCGATCAAAAACTGTCAGCGTTACAACGGCAACAGACCCCAACAACCCAGCCTCCGAGAACGTGTTGTCGAATTTGCAAAACACGGGATGGAACGAATCGGATACCCCGTCATACAAGGCATCGGGTAAGCAAAAGATCATTTACAGGCGTGATAAGACCAACGGTGGTCCTTGGTTGATGGTTGGTGTTGTTGACAGCACAACAACAGAATTCACAGACAATGAACTGTACCCATCAGGTGATTTTCAGCATTTGAAGTATACGCAGTTTCGTTTTAATGACCATGACGCCATTCGTCGATACGATGACCCAGGGCCGCATCAATACATTCGTGTGTGGTATGGCCCAGGCGAGGACCGAAAACTCAAAATGAGATATCATTTTCGGCCAAGAAACTTGTATGCGGACACAGATGCACCAATTTGGCCAAGACAATATCATATTTTGTTGGTTTATTCTGTATTAGAGGATATGTTTTTGCAAATGCAGGATACCACACAAGCTGGTATATTCAGAGCTAGGGCAGATGAGATGTTGAAACAAATGAGGCGAAGATATCTTTCTCGAGATGATACTCGTAAAAAGTTTTCAAGATTTGACAGCCCAAGAAGATTCAAGGCTATTGGACCTGTAGGATCAACATTCTTTGGAGCGGATGGACCGTGAGCATCAAAACTTCTAAGATACGCGTTCAGCCTCTTCGTGGAATGGATGAGCGTTGGTCGGCTCAACCGAATAAAGCCTTAAAGATTACAGACATGGTTCATACGGGTCAGGATTCTTGGAAGAGTGCTGGAGGGTTTGATTATGCTGTATGTGGATATCGAGGGAGCATTGTACCAGAAGCAGACTTAACAGAGAACAAAACAGCTGTAAATCCTAATGTTGAGCAGGTAGATGTTTCTCCGCGAATAGGTAGTAGAAATGACGACACGTCAATTGAGTTTTTTGACACATCTTCTTTAAGAAAAGATTATCAGGTAACAAGAGAAGTTACTCAGATAGACGTGCTTGATGAGACATTAAAATTACAAAGAATCGAGGACAAAAGAAGAAAAGCACTGGCTTTAGAGATTGATGCGGAGAAAGACAGTACAGATGATTTACGGCTGCCTAAAAGGTATGCATACACAAGGCATGAAACACCAGTGTCATTGCATTGGTTTTCCCAATTTAATGGTGGGATACAGTGGCTTTTGTATGAGACCTCGAATGGAGGCTTGTACCATTTTTATGGAAGTAGGGCTCCCGTAAGACCTTGGAAATTAATATATTATGTAAATGGCTCGCCTATAGATGGGGTAGCAATGAGCCGAACGTACTTTGATAATCCATGGTCAGGTACGAATTTTTGCACGTTCGCAGGTCGTGTATACATGGTCAATGGTTATGACAGGCCATTGGTATTCGACGGTAAAAAATGCACAAGAGCTGGTTTTAGCGAACATGCCATGGTTGCCACAGCCATGATCAATGAGAACGCTGTGAGTGCTGATGATCGGTCAAAAACTGAGTCTTCATCTCTTGGTTTGGGTCATTTGGCTTTTGGTACATCAGCAAGTGCCACTATAGATGCGTTGTACGAATACAAAGTATCCTTTCTGAATGAAAGGGGGCAAGAGTCTGCATCTTCCAATGCGTCAGCAACAGTTGAAATAACAAATACAAAAACAGAAAGAACAATGGTTACAGTGGATCTACCTATTGGCCCAGAAGGTACTGTAGCAAGAAGATTATATCGAACACAAAATGCATTTGATGCAGATGGTGTGGCTAGAGACCAAGGTTTTGCAGAGGAGTTTTATTTCGTTGATGAGATACAGGATAACATAACTAGATTTTATGTGGATGCTCATCCTGATATGAATTTAGGAGCATTAAGAACGGATAGTTTTTATGGGGTGTTTCCGTCGAAAGCCAATCGAATTGCTTCTTTTAAGAACACTTTATTCATTGCAAACAGCGAAGAAAGTATCGTTAAGTACAGTTCGCCCCGTATGCCAGAAGAGTTTCCTGTGGACAATGAACTGCATATGGGGGATTCTATTTCTGGCCCAATAAGCAGCCTGTATTCGACCAAAAACGCATTGGTTGTATTTAAGACTAGGGGAATATACCTGATTAAAGGCGACCCCATGAATGGCTTCTTTCCGTTCACTTTATCAAAGGACACAGGATGCATTGCACCCAAATCAATAAAAGAAGTCCCGGGATTAGGATTATGCTTTTTGGGTAGAGAGGGTGTGTTTTTGTTGCAAGGCGCTTTAGAGAATACAGGGACAATAACTGGGGTGACAAGGATTGGTCAGCCAATAGAAGAGACCCTTAAAAGGGTTAATTACAGTGCAGCTGAAAATGTTCGTTCATGTATAAATTTTCGTGACAGAGAGTATTGGCTTCACGTTCCTGTAGATGGTGAAGTAAAGCCAAATATGCTTTTGAAGTTTCATTACGAAATAGGTGAGTGGAGTATCTCTGAGGAATTTAGAGCCAATGACATAATTACTACCGAAGACCATAGAAATTATGTTTATTTGGCTTGTTCTGATACAGACACAACCAATAAGGGACTAATGGTTTATAGGTCAGGAGAAATCAAAAAAGGCACAATAAATATAGCTCCATTATATCAAACGACACATTTGGCGGTTGGTAACTTCTACAGTTCTTTTGATGTTGTTCGTATGCAGGTGTCGGCAGTAAGTTATGGGGACAATACATTGAATGCAAACTTCGTTGTAAATCGTGAGCTTACAGATGCATACAGCGTGGCAAAATCATCAAAACAAAAAAGATTATTAGAAGATAAAAACGCTCCTGTCTACAGTGATTCGGGCGCAACCAATTTAGATGACGATTTAAGTTTTGGCAAGCATAAGCCTGTACCAATAAGATATGACGTCACGGCTATGCACAAGGGTTTGGTTGGTGAGGTCAGCTTTACTTTTGATTGTGGGACCAACAGAATGCAACTTACTGGGTATCAATTAGAAGTGAGATTAGGGGCTCAAAGAGAGTTTGTAACGCTCACTGAAGTATTTGGTGGGGATTTGACGAGGTAGTCATGGCTCATATTCATAAACAATTAACGATTCAAAACAATGACATTATTGACCCAGAGGATTTCAACGCAGATATGCGAGAGCTTACTGGTGAGTTTAATGGGATGCTGGATCGAGACAATGTAAAAGAACAATCAATCGTTACGAGTGATGTAGAGCCCAACGGCTTCACGAGGGTGTATTCTTTTACTTTTAACGACTTTAAGGTTGAAAACAAGACAACCAGTTATCAGACTGCTTTGATGTCGTATTCTTTTGAATCCAATCACGATGGATTGTTGATTTGCGAGTTTTCGGGTGAGGTTCATTTTGAAAATCCACCATCCGCATCAAATTCAATAAGTGCTACAGCTCAGTTTCTTAGCTTGCAGATGACAATCAATGGTCTTGTTGTTGGAGAAGTTTTTAAGACTTCAGCTGGAAGTTTTAGGCATCCGGTATATATGGTTGGTGCATTTCCCATTAGCCCTGGGAGGGTTACTGTGGCCATAAACGGAAGAACTGCAGACAGCGGTCACACCGACCAAAAGCTTAATGTCGCATCAAGCAATGTAAATATACCAAGCAATGAATTGGTTATGATTCACAGGAAAAGATAATGTCTCATGTTAAATTGGATTTGATTAATGATGGAGAGTCTCTTACTAGCGATGCATATAATCGCTCTTTAAGCCGATGGAAAGACTCGAATGATGGCATGGTTTCAAACGAGAACTTGCGAGATCAAGGATTAGATTTATGCAATTTTAGTTCAAGGTCAGCCCGAATGATTTCAAACTTTGCGTGTAGTAAGATAAGGAAAGTTTCAACATTGAATGTTAATCATTATTTTTTCACAGATCTAGGAACGATAAATAATTATAATTTCTTTGCCAATGACTACATTATAAGAGTTTCTGCTGCTTTTGATTTTTTAATAGATTTGAATCACAACACTTTTACAGCAAAAAGATTATTCAGAATTTATTTAGGTGTTAAAGATTCCCAAATTCACACTTCCCATCAGGTATATGGGCCCAGTGTTCGACATGTAGGCGTCTTGGGTCTGATGTCCAGAAAGGATGTATGTAGAGAAAATTACACCATTACATCGTATTTGAATAGTAACACTCTCGCTGGTATTCAAAAGAATTTTGGTGGCGACATGTCTTTTCGTCTTTGCGCTCAACTTGTTGAGAGTGATTTTCCCGTAACTAATGGAAATTTTCAAAAAGATGAAGTAAGATTAAAAGAGATTACAATGTCAATACATGAGCATAAGAGGTAGTTGTGTCAATATTAAAAGACAGTGATTTGTTTGTTAGTAATGAGAGCATAACTGCACAAAAGATTAACAACGTAAAACAAAAAATAGAAGATTCTATTAATGGCGTTATAGATCATACTTTTTTCGATGAAAAAATAACTACTGAAAAAATACGCCCAGGCAGATTTTTTGGGTCACCATCTCCTAGAGCAGAGCTGGTAAGTGGGGACATTCATTATAGAACCACTTTTACAAGATCAAAGCCAAAAGCATATCGTGCATGGTCTGATATTAGTCAGGACTGGGAGCCTATACCAGGCTTGGCAGTAACATGTCATGTTGTTCCGCAAACCGCAGGGCTGATTTCTAGAGCCCAGGTCTTATGTAATTTTTCAGCAAGAGACATTGGTGGTGGGGAAAACACAACCGATTACACTGAAAACAAAAGACACACTATGTTTGGTCTTTGGGTAAAATCAAACAACGAGCCTCCAGTATTTATAGCAAACACTTTGCGTGAAATAATGTGTTCTACTATAAATGATTATTTGTGGGCATCAAGGAACATAGCCATTCAAGCCGTTGTAAATCTTCAGCATGGCATAAATCATATATATATAGCCCAACAAAACGTCTTAGGAAAAAGTAGTAGTGGCGCATCAAAAAGTGATGGTGGTCGTTTAGCAATAACAAGCCGTAGCATGGTTGTTGATGTTCAGTATTTATAGGAGTAAATCATGGCAGTTACAGATTTAGAACGTAAAGCAATGCGAGAGGCCGTTTATGATGAGGCGGGGATGGGCATTGTAGAAGGCCAAAGTCGTGCTGGATATCAAGCTGGTCAGTTTGGTAAGGGTGCCATTGAAACAGGTTTTGGCGCTGCTGTAACAGGAGCTGGTCTTGGCGCAACGATTGCAGGTGCAGCAACAGGTGGGCTAGGTGCTCCTGCAGGCGCAGCGGTCGGAGCTGGTGTAGGCTTGGTTGCTGGTGGTTTGCTGGGTGGATTCAAAGAGCTGATGGGCTCTGGTAAGGAATATGACAGAGCAAAAAAGGCCATGAAAGCACAGGCGAAAGAGGCACGTAGACAGGATGCCGACGCCAAAGCATATGGTCGTCGAGCCCAAAGCAGACAAGCCCAAGATATTGAGCGCTCATACTTAGCAGCTAGTAGCCCACAAGAGTTAGATGTTAATGCGAGTGGTGGAATTTCCGGCTATGATGCATTCAAAGCAAGAACTTATGGAGCATAATGTCTAGGCCACAGCAAAGAGATGTCGAACCATTAAACCTGTCAAGAAGAGATGCTGACAGGCTTAGGGAATTGCGTCTTAAAGAAAAATCAGATGGCTTGGATGGACAAGAGGCATCAGAGTTGGCAAAGCTTGAAAGCAGAAATGCTATGGGTGCGTATGTACCACAAACAATTATTAGGTCCGAGATTGATACAAAAGGGGCCTTATCAATGAAGGAAGGGGGTGCGGAAATGGCTCAAAATCCAAATGTTGCAGTACAGGGCACAGATACTTTTACTTATTATCCACAAAATAAAGCTATTACCTTGGAGAGGCCAGGAAAAAAAACTGTAATATACAGGACTAATCATCCAGATTATAAAAAAGTAATAAAGGCTTTAAGGGAAGATGGCTTTCCTAAATTTGCATCAAGTGGGGCAGCAGCAACCAAACCTGATCCAAGATTAATTAATGCAGAAGGTGAAGGTTTAACTTATAAACTTGATCCAAAAACAAAAACCATTATACGGACAGATAAAAATGGAAATGAGGTTGTAGCCAAAATTGAAAATAAAGATTTTTATAATAGAATACTCAAGGAAGCTCAGGACTTCAATCCAAATTTTGGAAAAGATAAGGTATCAGCAGCATCTGCTTCAACTGCCACATCAGCTAAACCAAAACCCGCGGCAACCCCAAAAGCAGAAAAAAAACCCAAAGACACAGTTGGCGACGACGACAAAGACACAGTTGACGACGACGACAACGACGGCAAAAACGGCAAAAACAAAGTTAAAGGCCCATCCTTAGGGCAACGATTCAGCCAGATGTCAGAGCCTGCTAAGCTGGGTACAATTTTTGGTGGTTTGGCTATTGGTGGATCGTTGGCTGAGTCATTGGTTCACGCAACGGGCCCAGCGGCAAAATACACGAAGCGACGGGTTGCTGAGTTAGAGGCTAAAGTGGATGAGGGAACGCTTGGTAGGGACCCAGCACTTGAGGCAGAAGAGTTTAGAGAAATGACAGAGCCTGTTCGTGCCTTGGCTGCAGAGTCACAGCGTAGACAGGAGGCGGCAGCTGCTGGTGCTGGGGAAAGTCGAAGACCAGCTGATTTAGCAAGAATACGAGATCGATATCAGGGTGCAATCACTCAGGCTATAGGTCAGGCGGGAGAGGCCCAGTCACGTCGACGAGCACAACGAGCAGCGCAAGAGAAGGCTGAGCTGGAGTCAATGTATGCCTACCAGCAACAGAGCCGAGAAAACAGGTTTAACAAGCTCATGAGCGGATTAACGATGGCTGCTGGGCAGGTCGGTGCTATGTATGCAGCGCAGGCTAAAACGAAGCCTTTGGACCCAGAAGAAGTTTATAAGAAGTTTAGTAAACTTCCTTATTTTGATACAACAGCTAGAGAGGCAAAAGTTGCAGAACTTATTAAGGCAGGAAGCAATGATGCAGCTCAAACATTAAAAAGTGAAATTGAACGGGTTCAAAAAGAGCAAGTCCAGATGGTTAATAACTACATTAAAGCGGGATCTGCACCTCAAGCCTTAGAAGCATTAAAATCAAAAACAGGCGCACAGCCTATGTCAAGCTTTGGCCTATATACAGGAAATAAATAATGCCAGTACAACCATATTTTATGCCTCAACGGAGCACAACGACTCCATTATTCGCATCTTTTCTTAATGGGTTTATGCAGCGCAGAACTGCGACCAACATGATGTTTCTGCAGAAGTATTTAGAGGGTGCAGACACAAAGTTCTTGAATGAGCATATTAAGGTGCTCGAGGAGAACAAGAGAGAGTACATCAAACAAAGGGAGCTTAACAAAAGACAGAGTGCTCAAAATAGACAAAAGTCTGTTGCTAAAATAGTAGATTATCAAGCTAAGACCAATAAACAGAACGCTGAGATGAGAGACGCAAGCATTAGCCGACAACAAGATTTAGCAGAAAGAATATTGGCAGGAAGAGTTTTTGAGACAACACAAGGACGGGGTTCTGCAGCGAAAGCAGCTGAGCAAATAGATACGCAATTATTAACAAGATTAAATCCGAAACAACTTAAAGCTATTATTACAGAACCATTAAAACTCCACACCGTAGCGGATATGACTAACAAAATGTTAGAAACGGGGTTTACGGAAAAATTTGCAAATGAACAAGGTATTACCCTGACTGTAGCTAACAAACCTTACTATACTGCAAAGATTATGGAAGAAGCATTAAAAGCAGATTCAGGCATTTTAGCTTCGTCAGGTGCATTGGTAGCTGCAGCACAAATTGCGGGTGTAAGCGAAGAAGATATGCGAGCAGCTATAAAAAAGAAAGACTCCAAAGCAGCCATAAAACTTTTTTCCGATGCTGCTAATAATTTTGCCGGTGCGGGTGATTTACGCACGAATGTCATGGAAAAAAGAAGAGAAATGGTAGCAGAGTTAGCAGAAGACCTTCCAAGTGATGAAAATTTTGCTAAAGCTATGAAAGATTACCAAGGCACTAGCGGCAAGCTGACATCCCTTCAAGAAAAAACAGCGAGGATTGATAAAGCAATAGCCGAAGATATGCTTAGAGTAGAACAAGGTCAAGCGCCAAAGCTTCCTGGTGTGGCGGCTTATTCTGAAGCAGAAATCCAAAACGCAGCCCAAATACCTGTTAAAGATAAAGATGTACGCTCCGAAGAGCTTTACGAGTATTACAGAGCTGTTCTCCAGCAAACACCTAATGGTACCAAAAGAGAAAAGGAAATGTCGGTACATTTCGACACACTTATAAAGTATGATAAAAATAAAAAAATAAATTTAGACGATGCATATCAATATATGTTGGATAACAAAGATGATATTTTTGAAGATTTTAATATATCTCCAGTGCAATTTAAAACACAAAAAGCACTTGATAAAAAAGCTACTCGAGCTAAGTTAGCACAATTTAAGCAACAAAATATAAAAACAAAAAAGACAGAAATAGCACCCTTGCAAGAAGCAGCAGCTAGAAAGGCAGTAAGAGCAGAAGCCTTAAAGCCGGTAGAAAAGGCTCCTCAACTTACCCCGAAAGAAGTCAGAGCTATTAAGTATTCTGGGTCAATATCAAACAAAAACTTGACGCAGCAAATAAAAGATACCCAGTCTCGAATAAATCAACTGCAGGGTCAACGATTCAGGCTAGTGAAAGAGCATCAGAAAAGAGGTCGAGAAGCCGGTTATTTTGGCCCATTTAAGAAGAACTACTTGTTAGACAACCCATTCGTACGGGTAGGTGATAAGGAGAGAGATTTGGACAGGTTTCTTTCCTCGGTAAGTGTTAGACAAACCATGCCATCAACACCGACTTTAAGCAAAAAGTATGGTAATTTACAGATGGGTAAGGCTTATCAAATTACAACAAAAGCTGGTGGTACATACACTGGTGGCGTTACAAGGTCTGACAAGCCGTTCATAGAAAAGATTAGTGGTGGTAATGTTTATCGACAAGAGTTCAAAAAAAGTGATGCAATGTATAAAGACCTTGAAAATGAACTGAAGCGATTTAATAAAATAATGCAAGCAAGATTAAAGTAGGAGACCCTAATGATGTACAATGACGACGAAATGATTATGCAAGAATCGGCTATGGTTGAAAAAGACACAGCCTACCCAAAATACATCAAAAATAGGTTTTTGGTCCTTGATGTAAAAGAGATGCCTGACGGTATGTGTGCAATGGTTGCAGACAAAGAAATGGGCTTTACAGACAAGTATTATGAGGGTGATGAGTTAGCTGATGGAAAAGTCGACTCTATAGACAAAGAGGGCGTGGTCACCTACAAGCCTCATATGGCAGCAGTTACTCCATTTGCGCTCCCATCAGAAGCAGAGATGTCTCCAATGCAAGGACAAAAGATGTCCCGCAAAAGAATGAAAAAGGATGACGAAATGAAAGAGATGCACAGCCCAAAAGGAGCGGTGCTTGTTATCCAAGTAGATGACGATATGGATAGAAGAGCAATCTATTGATTGTTTGTATAAAATAAGGTACATTACCCCTGTGGGGGTAGCATGGCCGATGATATAAAAATAAACGATTGGTTTACTGACAATAAAAACATTCTGAAAGATTTGTCGAAGGCAGATGTTAATCGTTATTTGTTGTTTGAGGGTGTTGACCTAGACAACAAAGAAAATGTTGATCTGATCAATCAATTTTATGATGCTAAAGATACTTTGTTTCCTGCCGACCCCAAAAAGGAAGAAAAAGATCTTACCGTAGAACCAACTAAAATTACGCCACCACCAGCTGAATTTACGCCACCACCAGCTGGTGGTCTGAAAGTTCCGCCAGCCCCCACAAGCGGTACTCCAATGGCAGATGTTATGCCTGCCTTAGATGAAACTGACATAGAGAAGATTAGAAACTCAACCAATAGATTATTAGAGCTGTTTCCTAGACCAGAGCTTGATGCTTTTAAGGCCGAGGCGACATCACAAGAACTCGACATGGATAAGATACTCGAGGCGATTGATAAATTAGTTGAGGTAGATTTAGAAAAAGAACGAAAGAATTCGAGTGCTCGATCATACGATGCAAGAAAGGAGTATCATAAACAAAAACATCTGATGCAGTTGTTTGCTATTATGAACGATGAGTTACAGTATGCCAGAAAGGGATATAAACTAAACAGAAATGATATTGTAAAAAATTTAGAGGCTTACAAAAGCGACCCCAAGCTGTACGAAGCTTTCCAAAAAAAGTTTGGTAATCTTTTCAGCACTGGGGCCATCCTAGGGGCTGCTGGCCGAACATTGATATCTCGAGACAGGCCAGAGGCTATAGAGCTTGGTCACGACACTGAACACGGTGGAATGGTTGGTCATGTTGAAACAGTCCGAAGTCTTGCAGAGTTTTTAAGTGAACAAGATTCCGCAGAATGGTCAAATATAGCCAACAAAAAGTTTCGAGAGATGGAAAAAGCTTTTGGGTACAACGTATTTGATCGTGTGCCAGAAGATAAAAGACAAGCAGCTGTTGAGATTGCAGAAGAACTCAGTAAAGCAATTGAGGACAGAGATAGGTCTTCAAGAAGAATATTAAACCGATATGATATTTCCAAAGATCCCACTGCAGTAAAAGAGGTCACTCGAATATTTGAAGACCCAAGAACCTATAAAACATTTCAATCAAAAGAAAAAGTTATTGGTCAACCCAAAAAAGGTGGGGCTTTTGATGACTATATAGATGATCTGAATCTCATAAACCAAAGTCAACGAAAAATAAATATTGCAACTGAAGCTTTGGGTAGGATTATAAGGAAAAACATAAAGTCTCCGGCATCACCTATTGAGTCTGCAGAGACGAGCCCAACAGCGTCTTTTTTGCGTGATGTTATGAAGGACATCAACAGCACAGAGGCAAAACGATCAGAGTCAACGACGATTAAACTACTTCAAGATTTAGGAAAGGATGCAGGCAAGATTGAGCAAGACACGGAGGCGTTTCAAGATAAGCTTAGGCCCCCTAAAAATCTAAAGCAAGGGTCAGGCTTTTTAGGCATTCTTGATGAATACGACTTTACAAGGTATGTGAAATCTCTTTTAACTTCCTCTGAAAAAACGATGAGAGAGTCTTTTATTTACGAGGAAGACCAAAGAGCAGACAAAAAAATAAACAACCTACTTAGTATTTTAGAGCAAAATTACAAAGTAGGTGTTGGTGGTCATGGCGATGATTCTGAAGCTTATAGATTAATATTAAAGTATGCCCCAGAAGATACCAAAAAAAGATATCAATCAATCCGTAATTTATTGCCCAAAGAACAGAGAGATACTTTAACATCTCCAGAGAACGACCGAACGAAAATGGTCGAAAACGAATTGATAAAATTGTTAGCTTACAAGGAAAGCATAAAAACAGGCAGAAAAGGAATTGCAACTAAAATGGCTGAGAGAGCTGGTGCAGAGCCTACGGGTAAGCAAAAAACAGCATTAGCCATTGCAGATTACTTTGCCGGTAGAGCAGTGTCAAAGGTTCGTGATACTATAGTACCAGGCCTTGGTACAGTTAACTCTATGAAAGCGCTTGATGAGCTCGCAACTAAAAATGTAGGTAACATTCCGCTTCGGTCTTTCCGAGACACCACCTATAAAATTATTGACGAAACCACAAAAGGTGCCGCTAATGTTTTAGCAAAATCTGTTAAGTCACCGTTCTCTGCTCACAGTTATGTTTTCCAACCCGAGACGATTGATGAAGCTATTGGTACTTTGGTTGATGACCCAGCTTTGGGTTTTGAAGGTATAGAGGATGAAAAGTTAAGGTCGATTACTGATGACCGAGACAGCTTTATAGGTAATATCGACTATGTAGTGGAAGCCAACTATAAGCTGTACTCTGCTTTGGGTGGCGTGATGGATCGTGACGAGATGTCATTAGATCCTGCATTGGATAAAATAATTGAACATGACTCAAAAGATGGCTTACTTAATCTTGTTGAAAACGTAAGTGTTTTACAGGCCCGATATGTAGATTTGCCAAGCGCTATAAGAAAAGGGATTCATGAAGAAGTTTCTTTACAGAATAGAACAGTAACTGTAGATGAACTGAAGCAGAAAGATATTAAGCAAATATTAGAAGACTACTCTGTAAATCAAAATGCTGTTTATGAGGTTATAAAATCCGCAGCTAGGATTCGTAAAGATACGACCAGCCATGGTATGGGCGCCTTTACTGCTGAAATGATGGACGCAATGTTTTCACCGACATATGACCCTCTCTCAGGCGAGATAAGCCACAAAATGACAACTTTCGGCTACTTTATGAACGTAGTAGCTCCGATGGCACCACGAGTTGCGACTGAAATTTCAAGAGGATACAACCCTTATGAATGGCTCTATTCTGCTGCACGGTATATCGACCCAGAAAACAATCCTGCTTCTTATCACAGCAAAACCAGTATTCCAAGTCGAATAATGGCGAATATATTATTGGGTGACCCAGGCATGTATGGGGAACTTGATTATATGGCTGCGACAACAGGGATTCGTTTTTTCCCAGAGGGAAAAGACGATGGGATCGTTTTGCCAGGCTTTTATGATTTACCAGACGATCAGGTGAGAGACCCTCGTCATTGGCTAAGAGTTTTGGGTAAGAACTCTGGTTTAGCAGCTGACTTCTTAGTTCCTTGGGAAAAATCATTTTTGCGCCCAGTGGGCAACATTTCACGTCGATTGTCTACTGGGCTGTCGACATATAATTATCTTTCTCCTGATATTATAAATCAACAAAGAAGCAAGGCAAGCCCATCTCGCTTTTATAACTTAGCTGGGGTAGGCTTGGGTGCTCCCCGATCAATACCAGCCATGGCTTATGGAGGGTTGTCAGGTATAGCATACTCAAGTATGGGTGCATTAATTGGGATGCCGTTTGGAGACTTTGGGTTTGTTGTAGGAGCTGGAGGGTTTGGTGCTTACGGTGGTATTCAAGGATACAAAAGAGTAATGGCGCCTAAACTTGGACTAAAAGGCAGCAGCCCGGGCTTTCAGTTGACCCAGCCTGAAGCGGTTAAGATTGCGTTTAGAAGCATGATGTTTGATACCCAAGATCCGACTTTTAGTCTTGGTACATTTCGTGTAAAGAAGGATGGTTTGTTTTCATTCACAGGTTTGGAAGATGCTCCTAATCCATTGAACGCAATTACTTTCCCACTTAAATTTGTGCCTTTTACTGAAAAGATCTCTCAGAACCTTCTTGCTCCACTTTACAAAAAAGCTGGAATAGACCCAAAAGGTGTTGATGCGGGATATTTCTCTGGTGAGACATCAAGATTGTTGGGTGGACGTTTTGTTGATGAAGGATTTCGACATGAGAAAAACAACTTTATTAATGCTGACAAAATCTTAAGATATGAAATCTTCAAATCATTGGAAGATATGGATCTGGCTGATTATATTGATCCTGTTCGTATTAGGAAAAATGCTCAAGAGCAGGGGTTTTCGCAAGAGTATACTGAACAACAAATAGCAAATGCTGAAAAATTAAAGACTTTTTTACGAGAAAGCATCAGAGAGATAACCGGCCAAGACCCCGATATTGTAATCAATAATTCAATAAAGATTGAGATTGATGCAAATGTAGAAGGGTTTCGTGAAGCTATACGACATTTTGAGTCACTTGCAAACGCTAACAAAGGCCTTGAAAAAGTAGAGTCATATAATCGATTCAATAAACTTATTGATTCATTCGACTCGACTGAGGCAGACAAGGCTGCGATCAAAGCTTTGTATACCCTGTATAGTTATGCTTACCAAGGGAGTCGAGCCAAGTTCTATGACTCTATAAGTATTGAGCAGTTTGGTCGTAAACTGCCCAAAGGCACGTTTAAGATGAAAGATACCGCCAGCTTCATCAGTGCAAGATTAGAAACCAAATTAGGAACGAAAACATTTTTTGACAAGGCAGAGGATGTAAAAAACACATATCGTGAGATGAAGTCAGAGATTGCCACCAACGAAACCTCTCCTAGGCAAAAAGCAACATTTAGATTATCTGACATGGATAACATGGTTGAAGACTTTTCGGGTACATCCGAGAATGGGATACCATTGCTAACCGGAACAGTTAAAGAGGGAGCTAGGTTCACAAAGAAGGCTTATGGTCGGCTCCTCCTTCATTCCAACACAACTGGTGTGCGTGAGGGGCATGGTAGAGGCCCTGTTCGGACACAAGGTGTCCTCACACCAGAAACAAAGCCTGGTAGGTTGTCAAACTACAATGAGCGATACAGCAATAATATTTTAGAAGAATCGTTTCAAAAAGAGGTTAGCAAAAAGCTCACTGCACAAGCGAGAGCTAGTATTGATCAAGGCGATGGAAAGACTACAGGAATCAACAAAAAAATATCTGATTTTAAGAAGAACAATAAAGGAAAGCTACTTAAAGAGGAGTATGAAAAATACAGTTTTCTTTCCGATACAACGTCTAGAAATAAAAAGAGAGCAATCGACGCTAAGGAGGCCAAAACAAAGCTCAGATCAGGAGTAGTTAAGACTCACGGAGAAGAGTTTGGAGAATCGATTTTTACGTACACCATGAAAGATGACGAGTTTGTTTTGTTGGGTGTAGACGGCAACTGGTTGTTCGATCCATCCCTTAGAGGATTAATAGATGACTCTGCTTCAAAAGCAGACTCTAAAATTTCTTCTGTTGATTACTATTGGAGACGAACACACCTCAATAAAATTATTGAGTTTGCAGCTAGAAAAAATGCCACCAATGTTCGTATCCAGCTGGGACCAGACGGTATCCATAATCAAATTATTGGAGATGGATTTAGGTTTGGAAAAGACAATGCCCAAAAGGTCATCAAAAAAGAAATCATAGCACTTAATGAAAAGAAAAATCAAAATGATGTGAGGCTTGAGCAAATAGATTCAAAATTAGATGATGCGGTCGATTTGGGCCCCGACGCCAAACGTAATCTAACAGATGAAAGAAAGTCTCTGACTGATGATAACACAAAAATAGTTAACGAAATAAAACAAAAACAAGAAGAAGCTAATGAGTTGGATGTCTCTTACAAAAGAGAATTTGATAAAGGTGAACAAAATAAAACAGACCAACGCTTAGTCGATTCTACGACAAAATTTCTTAAAGGCTTTGACATTACAGCTAAATTCAACAAAGACGATAATACACTTACATTTGGGTTTAATGAAGAGTATAGAAAGAATTTAGACTTTGTTGACGTTGGACTTCAAGAAAAAACACGTCATCGTGTAGGTCACGAAACAATCAGTCCATTGTTTTTACCCGATGTAAAGAAACTTGGTCGGGACAATAAAGGTATTAAAAACTCGCGCCAGCTTTTGGTGCGTGATTCAGAAGAGATTCGCAAACAAGTTGAGGCTGATCAAGCCCAAGTAAAAGAATCCATAGATCAAAAAGCATTGAAAATTGCAGAAGAAATAGCTGCTGACAATGTTGACACAGACAAAATACTCAAGTTGCGAAGACAACTTGGATCATTGGAGAAAACAGAACAAACTTTACAAACAGCACTTAAAGAGCTTGACGGTGAAGGCCAAGCGACAAAACGCGGGGGTGAAGTCTTTGAGGTTGAAAACATAGAGTTTGGCGATGGGTCTATTAGACAAATATTCCGAGAGAAAGATTCAAATAATCCAATTGTATTCGAGGTGATTCCTGGGGAAACAAAAACTACAGGACAGAAGCATAAAAGAAAGATTGCCATTGTGCATCACATTTTTGGCGACGACCATGAGCTTACAGCAGAAGGTAGGGATTCATTTGAAAACAAAATGCGTCAAATCGCTGAGTTCAAAAAACAAGCGCAAGAACTTGTTGACATGATTACTGAGTATGAAGAGGCCAAAAAAGGAAAAAAAGATACGCGTTTGGCTAAGAAATACATTGAATATAAGGAACAAGAATACACAGTTAAAGGACAAAAAGCCAAACGCATGGTTCCCGTAGGTGGAGCAGGGGCTGGTAAAACAGCTAAAGGAAAAGCTCAGAATGACATTGCTGGGTTGATAGAAAACGTAAAAGATCTTGAAGGCCTCATTGCAGATGAGGGTCTTTTTAGATTTTTTGGGTCAGAAACAAAGAAGAAGATCAAACAGGCTGTGAAAGCAGGCGACACGAGCGAATTCTTTATGGACAAAGCCACAGCTGAGAGAGCCGTTAACAATTCACTGCAGCCTGACCCATATGCAGACATAAGCGGCAGAAACTACAGGATGTTGCTACACTTCATGCATGAAGCGATACAGGAGGGGTATACTTCATTTGCGTGGCAAAATAAGCAGTTTGGAGAGGCTTTGGTCTCAGAGCTTAGGCGGATGGATCACAAAGTCGTTGTTTCACCATCGACCATCAATAAACAAGGTCAGATTTATACCTTAGCTCATCTGTCTGTATCGCAAGAAAAGTTAGCCAGTCAAGTCACGAATCGTGTAACAAATCTGTCTGCACCGATTGAACAGCGAGTCATGTTTGATTCAGAAGCACAATTATTCTTTGAAGCCAAAACAAAGTTAGACAAAACAAATGATGCTCGAACACTAAGCCCAGAACAAACCAAAATACTGAAAAAGTTTCACCGATGGTTTAATATAGATCCGAACAATATT
>Ga0163179_10001227_pt1 | contig 18235 bp, 15 predicted proteins | sample AtlANTMetagenome_FD_109643 | JGI IMG/M metagenome (GOLD analysis project Ga0163179, IMG submission 109643) | Marine eukaryotic phytoplankton communities from the Atlantic Ocean - Atlantic ANT 2 Metagenome | ecosystem: Environmental > Aquatic > Marine > Oceanic | place: North Atlantic Ocean... | reverse complement strand
TATAATTTAAATGAAAAGTCAAAAATAACAGGAGAGATAACATACATGGAATATCTTGCTCATCAGGCAGGAGGACTTTCAGATTTTATGTTTGCTAATGATCCTTTTCAAAGTAATAGAGAGAGAAATTGGTTTGAAATAAAATGGTTTTTATATAATCTAAAATATTTACTTGAAATTTCGGAGGATTCAAGCTTTAGCTTCAGTTTTTTTGGTCTGGATGCTGCAAGAAATTCATTAGGTTTTAGGACAAATAGAGTTGATCAAATTGATTATGGTGAAGAAAGAGATTTGATTAAAGGGGACTTTAAAAATTATGGTTTTGAATCAAGATATGTAACTGGCTTTAATTTTTTAAATAAAAAATCTTATCTACTATTAGGTGCTAAATATTATAACTCATATTCTCAAAGTATTCAAGGTCCAGGAAGTAATTCAAAGGATGCTGATTTTAATTTTGATTATATAAATTTCCCAAACTATGTAAATCAGTCTGAATATATTTATCCTAATAATAATTTGGCAATCTTTGGAGAGAATATATTATATGTAAATGAAAGTTTATCCATAACACCTGGGTTTAGGTTTGAGAACATAAATACCAGTCTAGATGGTTACTACAGAAAAATTAATCTTGACGCTGCAGGTAACACAATCTATAATGAAAGATTTGATGAAGAGGATACCAAGAAAAGAAAGTTTCTATTACTTGGTTTAGGACTTAGTTACAAAAAAAGGGGGCTTGAATTATATACAAATTTTAGTCAAAACTTTAGATCTGTAACATTTGCAGATATAAGTATTAGTAACCCTGCTTATGCTATAAATCCTAATATTGATGATGAGAAAGGGTTTACATTTGATATAGGTTTTAGAGGAAACTATAAAAAAATGATTTCCTTTGACTCTAGTATTTTTGCACTTATATATAGAGACAGGATTGGGTTTATCCAAAAAGTATTTAGTGATGGTAATGTGAAGAGTGAGAGAGGTAATGTAGGGAATGCCCAAATAACAGGTGTTGAATCTTTGTTTGACTTTGATATAAATGAAATTCTATTTAAAAATGAAAATATAGATTTTAATATATTCCTTAATTATTCATATATAGAATCTAAGTACTTAAAGTCTAATGAAGTCGGAATAACAGGAAAAGAAGTTGAATTTGTTCCTAAAAATAATTTTAAATCAGGTTTAAAATTTGGTTATAAAGATTTTGCAATAAATTTTCAATATTCGTACCTATCAAGCCAATTTACAGACTCTTCAAATGCTATATCAGGAAATCTGAGTGGAGTAATTGGTCAAATTCCTTCATATGAAATTGCTGATTTATCAATGTCATACAAACTAAGAAATATTAAATTTGAAGCAGGAGTAAATAATTTATTTGATGAGATGTATTTTACAAGGAGAGCTACAGGGTATCCAGGTCCAGGTATAATTCCATCTCCTCCAAGAAATAGTTATATAACTTTAGAAATCAAACTATGAGCAAAAGCTTAAATAAAGAGATTATAATTTATGATGGTATATGTGTACTTTGTAATTACTTTATTCGATTTATTTTAGAAAAAGATAGAAAGGCTCATTTTAAAGTAACAAATCTTCAAAGTGAATTTACAAAAACAACATATCCAGAGGTTCTGTCTGTTGACTCTGTTGCAGTTATCCTTGAAAACGGAAATATTTTACAAAAAAGTAAAGCTGTTCATTATATTTTACAAAAAATTAAAGTTTTATTTTTAATAAGGATTTTAATCTCTGTTTTGCCAACATTTTTTTCAAATATAATCTATGATTGTGTTGCTTTAATTAGATATAAATTATTTGGAAAATACCAACAATGTCCTATTCTAAAGGGAGATCTAAAAAATAGAATAATTGAATAAGAAAATCTTATGAACCTATAACGATGTTTTTTAGATGTTATTTAGAATAATTCTATATTAGTACTAGGAACTTCAAACAATACTTTTAGAACCTTAAGCGTTATTATTTGTAATCATGTTAAAATTAAATTTGCAAATATTAATTAGATTTTGGTTGGATTAATTAGTCTTAATTATAAAATTGCCCCGATAGAACTAAGAGAGAAGTTTTATCTTGATGATGCACAAAAAATTGTTTTTCATAATCTTCTGAAAAAAAATGTTGGTGTAGAAGGTCTAATGCTTATTTCAACATGTAATAGAACTGAAATTTACTTTGAGTTTGAGAATCACATAGGCCAAGAAAACAAATTTATTCATAGTGTTGTCAAAGAGCTAGCAGAATTTAGAAATTTTAAAGATAGTTTATCCCCATACTTGATAAAACAGACTGGCTCATATAATGTGTCTAGGCATTTGTTTAGACTAGCATGTGGGCTAGAGTCAATGATAATTGGAGAATTTCAAATTGTTGAGCAGCTTAAAGAGGCATATGACTTTTCATACAAGCATAAAATGCTTGGTCCTATTTTAAATAGAATGGTTCAAAAATCATTAGAAACAGGGAAATTTATAAGAACAAATACTAAAATTGATAAAGGAGCGGTATCAGTAAGTTACGCTGCAGTTGAAAAAATCCATAAATCTATTGAAATTCTTGAGCCTGAATTTTTATGTGTTGGTTTAGGAGAAACATCTAAGTTATCTATCAAACATCTTCATCAAAAAGATTATTCCAATATTAAAATTGCGAACAGAACACTAAATAAATCTAAAGATTTTGCAGAATCTTTAGGTCTCACTGCTATAAAATTTGAATCATTTAAAAATGAGCTAGCAAATGTAGATATTGCCATTTTTTCAACCTCATCTAAAGAGCCATTAATCTCAAAAAGCGAATTAGTCAAAATAAGAAAAGGAATTAAAAAAGAACTTTTAATTATTGACTTATCTGTCCCTAGAAATATTCCAAATGATTGTAGTGATGTTTCAAATGTTAAATTAATAAATGTAGATGATCTTAAAGATGCAGTAAATCATAACTATAAAAAAAGAAGAAGTCAGATTGTAAAAGCTGAAAAATTTATTGAAGATTTTTTATCTGATTTTGATGATTGGACTAATTCACGTCAATTGAGACCTTCTATATTATCGATTAAAAAACAAATTAAGAACATTATAATTGAAGAGACGATTGAAAATGTAAACTCGTCATCAAGTGAAACAATCTCAGATCTTTTTGATTCTGATGGATTTAACGACAGGTTAAATAAAGTTTATGAAAAATTTTCTGATAATCTAGTTAGGAAAATTAAACAGGCTAGTAACAATGGGAAAGATGAAAAAGCAATTAGTATAATTAATCAAATATTTCTCGATGATTAAATCACTTAAAATTGGCACTAGATCTAGCAAGTTGGCATTATACCAGTCTAATTTGGTTAAAGAAAAATTATCAAATTTATCGCCAAGTATAAAAATTTCATTAGTTGAAATCAAAACTAAGGGAGATAAGATCCAAGACAGAAATTTAAATAGAAGCATTGATAAAGGGTTTTTTGTTAAGGAGATCCAAGAACATTTATTAGACGACCAAATTGACATTGCTGTTCACAGTCTCAAAGATTTACCTGTTGAGAATTATTCAGATGGTATTACCTCAGTAATTTTAAAAAGAGGCAATCACAGTGATGTTTTTTTAAGTAGAAGTAAAAAAAAACTTGCAGATTTTGATCACTCACTAAGAATTGGTACATCATCATTAAGGAGAAAAGCTCAGCTACTTAATATTAATTCTAATTTAAAAATTGATGATATAAGAGGTAATGTTGATACAAGAATCTCTAAAATGTTAAATGGTGAATATGATGGCTTAGTTATGGCTGCAGCTGGAATAGAAAGGCTTGGACTTAAAGAATACATTACAGATTATTTTGACACCGAACAAATGCTGCCTGCGCCAGGACAAGGAGCCATTTCAGTTGAGTTTAAGAAAAAAAATAATGAATTATTTGATATGCTTAAGAATTTAAATGATGATGAAACAGGCCTTTGTACATACTACGAAAGATCATTTATGAATGAACTAGGTGGAGGATGTAATTCACCCATTGGAGCATACTCATTTATTTCTAATAAAAAGAAGAAAATCACTGGCTCAATTCTTTCATTAGATGGTAGGCAGGTATACATGCAAAGCTTAGAAGAGGATATTAGTAATAATATTAATATTGGGAAACTCTTAGCTGAAGAGTTAATAAAATCTGGAGCTAATAAAATTATAAAAAACTTAACCATTGAATAAAACTAATATCATAATAACTGGAGAAGACTTTGACTATGGCTTCAATGAGTTAAAAGCTATGAAAGTTGATGTTTTTCATTATCCGATGATTTACACATTAGGTATAGATGTTAATATCCAGCCTAATATTTATAATTATATAATATTTACCTCGAAAAATGGTGTAAAATATTTCTTAAAAAATGTCTCTACTTCTATAAATAGAGGTTTAAAATTTATATGTATTGGCAAAAAAACTGCAGAAGTATTAAAGAGAAATAACCTTAACCCGGATATAGTAGTAAGGCGAAATTATTCAAAGTTTATGTGTGACGAAATTAAAAATATGGGGATAAGTAAAAACAAGAAATTATTACTTATACAAGGCAATCTTGCAAAAAAAGAACTATATGAATGCCTATCTGAATCCTTTGATATTGATCATAAAATAGTTTATACGACTAATCCTGTAGCTGAAAAGATTAATGATTTAAATGAAAAAATTGATAATGAAAATTCTTATGTTGTTTTTACAAGCCCCTCAACATTTAACTCATTTATTGATAAATATGATCTTAAAAAAAATATTATAAGTATCGGCAATACAACAACAGACCATATTAGAAATAAAGGTTTTGAGCCATTAATGACTGCAAAAATGCAATCTTATGAGGGTATAAGTAATTCAATTATTGACTATTTAAACAAAAAATTAAATCATGAACTATCCTAATTCCAGATTAAGAAGACTCAGATACAATCCAAATATTAGAAATCTCATGGAGGATGTTGATTTAAAGGCCTCTGATTTAATATATCCAATCTTTATATGTGAAGGTGAAAATATAAAGGAGGAAATTGAATCCCTTTCTGGTCAATATAGATATTCAATTGACAACTTATTGATATTGACTAAAGAGTTAATTAGTCTTAATATAAAATCTATACTATTATTCGGAGTATCTAACAATAAAGATGATAGTGGCAATATAGCTTGTAGCCATAAAAGTATAATCCCAAAAGCAGTTAAAAAGATTAAAGAAAAGTATAATAATGAAATACTTGTGATTGCTGATTTGTGCAATTGTAGTTATACATCTCATGGTCACTGTGGAACTTTAATTGATGGTGATGTTGATAATGATTCAACTATTGAGACACTATGCAAGCAAGGAGTTATTCTTGCAGAATCAGGTGTTGATATCATTGCCCCTTCTGATATGATGGATGGAAGAACTTTAGAGATTAGAAAAGAACTGGACAAAAATGGATTTCACAAAATTCCAATTTTTCCATACTCGGTAAAATATGCATCATCTTTTTATGGACCATTCAGAGGTGCTGTATCAAATTCCTTAGATGAAGGTAATAGAAAAACTCATCAGATGAGCTTTAAAAATTCATCTGAGTATTTGAGAGAAATTGAACAAGATATAAATGAAGGATGTGATGCGGTAATTATAAAACCTGCCTTATCATATTTAGATATTATTTCAAAAGTAAAAGATAGATTTAGTATTCCAATAATTGGATACTGCGTTAGTGGTGTTTATTCAATGGTTAAATCTGCTTCAAGAGAAAACTTAATTGATGAAGTCGATGTAACAATGGAAATATTGTTTTCTATTAAAAGGGCTGGTGCAACTGCAATAATTACATATAGTGCAATAGAAATTGCAAAAAAACTTAATAAAAAATAAATGTTTTACAATAGTCAATTAGCATATAAAGAGGCACAAAAAATAATTCCAGGAGGAGTAAACTCTCCTGTTAGAGCATTTAGAAGTGTTGATTCAACACCAATATTCTTCAAGAGCGGAAATGGATGCAAAATGATTGATATAGATGATAATGAATATATAGATTGTGTTGGTTCTTGGGGACCATTAATTTTTGGTCACGCAGACAATCACACAATTGAAGCTATTATTAATTGTTCAAAGAATGGAACAACTTTTGGAGCGCCAACGGAGCTTGAGACAAAAATGGCTTCTAAGATAATTGAGATGGTTCCTTCAATTGAAAAGGTAAGGATGGTAAGCTCTGGAACAGAAGCTACAATGAGTGCTATTAGACTTGCTAGGGGTTATACTAGAAAAAACCGAATAATTAAATTTTCTGGTAACTATCATGGTCATTTTGACAGTTTTTTAATAAAAGCTGGATCTGGAGCAATGACATTAGGGACACCAGATAGTCAAGGAGTAACAGAAAATATTGCAAAGGATACATTAGTAGCAGAATTTAATGATATTGATTCTGTAGATAAACTCTTTAATGAAAATAAAGATAAAATTGCAGCAGTTATTATTGAGCCAATTGCAGGAAATATGGGTTTAGTAATTCCAGAAAACAAATTTTTGAATGAATTGAGAACTATTTGTACCGAAAACAATAGTTTATTAATTTTTGATGAAGTTATGAGTGGATTCAGAGTTTCAAAAGGCGGTGCACAAGAATTATACAATGTAATGCCAGATATTACTACACTTGGAAAAATTATTGGTGGCGGACTACCTGCAGGTGCATATGGCGGGAAATCTGAAATTATGGATCATGTTGCTCCAGATGGTCCAGTTTATCAAGCTGGTACATTATCTGGAAATCCCTTGGCTATGGCTGCAGGATTAAGTGTTCTAGAAAGATTAAATGATGATGTGTACAGTGAACTTGAGGATATATCCTCTAAAATTCATGAAGGATTTCAGTTAAATATAAGCAAGACAGGAGTTATGGCAAACATTGCCAGAGTAGGCTCAATGATGACTTTATTTTTCTCTGACTTAGATAATGTTAAAAATTATTCTGAAGCTAAAAAATGTAATACAACTCTTTATTCAAAATATTTTAAGTCAATGCTTGAGCTTGGGATATATTTTCCCCCCTCTCAATTTGAGTGTCTTTTTCTTTCGAATAAAATTGATGAAAACGATATTGATAAGATTATAGATAGTAATCTTAAATCATTAAAAAAAATTAAATAAATGGAATCAATACTACTAAAAACTATTAAGGGAGAGAAGACAAGTAGACCACCGGTTTGGTTTATGAGACAGGCAGGGAGAATTCTTCCAAATTATATGAAGTTGAAAGAGTCATATACCTTTCATGAACTTATGAATGATAAAGATCTAGCCTCAAAAGTTACTCTTTTACCTATCAGCGATCTTTCAGTTGATGCCGCTATTCTTTTTAGTGATATACTTGTTATCCCACATGCATTGGGCCTAGGAGTTGAGTTTAAAAAAACAGGCCCGGTTTTTAATAATCCATTAAATATTGGTTCAAAAACGGCAGATTTAAGTTTTGATTCAAATAAGTTAGAATATATATATAATAATATCAAACAAATAAATCTGGATAAAGACGAACAAACTCCGTTAATTGGATTTTGTGGAGGACCATTAACTGTTTTTCTTTTTATGTTTAAGTATGAAGGGTCTAAAGATCATATGAAAAAAGCAATTAGATTCTTGTACGAGAATAGAAGTGAAAGTAAGATGATCCTTGAACTTATAACTCAGTCCTCTATCGAATATGTTGAGAAGCAGTGTAAATCAGGTATAGATGTTTTTCAACTTTTTGAGACTTATTGTGGTTCTATACCATATCAATTATACAACGAACTAATTCTCCCATATTCGAAAAGGATATTAGATGCAGCAAGGAAAAATAATTGTCCAACAATTTTCTTTCCAAAAGATATTGGTAATGGAGTATCTATTATTGACAAGACAGTATGCGATTTTGTAAGTGTTGATTGGCATACATCAATAGAAGATGCAAGAAAAATGATTGATGATGAAATCGGAATCCAGGGGAATATGGATCCACGTATATTTTATCAGGATTATGATGAAATCGAAAAATATTTGAATAGTTTAAGTATTTTTGGCAGCCAAAATCAAAACTGGATTTTTAATCTTGGGCATGGTTTTCTTCCAGATATTGATCATAAAAAAGTAAAGTTTGTAGTTGACTGGATAAAAGACAAAGATTGGAATAGATAAGAAAAATGGATAGAATAAAAGAAAAGTTATTAAAGAAATATAGTACTACTGGACCAAGGTATACCTCCTACCCTCCTGCTACCTTTTTTGATACAAATTTTACAAATGATGAGTATGAGAAAAAACTCATTCAATCTAACAATGAGTATCCACAGAGTATTTCCGTTTATATTCATATTCCTTTCTGTCCTCAAATATGTCATTTTTGTGGTTGTACAACCGAAACAGGTTTTACAAAACCATTTCTTGAAAGATATATAGATGCATTGATTAAAGAAATTGAATATGTATCAAAAAAAATTGATTCAAAAAGAATTTTAACTCAAGTTCATTGGGGAGGAGGAACTCCAAATGCAATTTCATATAAATATATTGAAAGAATCACTAAAAAACTTTTTGAAACATTTACATTTTCAAAAAATTATGAGATGGCTATTGAGTGTAATCCTGCACACCTAGAGTTTAAACATATTGAATTACTAAAAAAGTTTGGATTTAATAGAATTTCCCTGGGGATTCAAGATTTCAGATTAGATGTTCTTGAAGGAATAAACAGAAAACCTTCTAAGCATCCGATTAAAGAAATTATTAATAAAATTAGCGATGAAGGTTTTACGGGGACTAATATAGATCTTGTTTATGGATTACCTTATCAAACTCCTGAAACCTTTAATAATACTGTTGATAAAGCAATAGAGCTTAATACTGACAGGATTGTTACTTTTTCATATGCTCATGTTCCAAGTATTTTGCCACGACAAAAAATACTCGAAAAAATTGGTTTTCCAAGCTCCAGCGAAAAGGCAATTATGTATGAGACTGCTTATGAAAAATTAGTTAATGCAGGTTATATTTCTATAGGAATGGATCATTACTCAAAACCTCATGATGAGTTTGCAGTTGCTTTGAAAAACAAACAATTACATAGGAATTTTCAAGGTTATTGTACTCGAGAGACAACAGGACAAGTATATGCATTTGGTGCTTCATCAATTTCTCAACTTGACTCAGCATATATTCAAAATATAAAGAATGCAAGCCAGTATATTAATTCTATTGAAAAAAATAATCTTGCTGTATTTAGAGGATATTCTGTAAATAAAGATCAAAAGATTATTCGAGAAATTATTAATTCTATAATGTGTAACTATTTTGTAGATATAAATACTATTGCTAAGAAATATAGTCTTCAAGCAACACAGCTTTACAACTTAATAAAATTCAAAAAGGATAATTTAGATGATTTTATTGAAGATGAAATTCTAGAGTTTAAAGATGATATCATCTTGGTTAATGAAAGTGGAAGATTGTTTACTAGAAATATTGCTATGAGATTTGATCCATTAATTGATCAAAAGGTTGGAAGCTATTCAAATACTGTATAATGAAAGGTTTATTAATGATAAATTTGGGCTCACCTGATAGTACATCTATCCCAGATGTAAAGAAATATTTGGATGAGTTCTTAATGGATAAAAGGGTAATTGGTAAAAGTTATCTATTTAGATGGATACTTGTGAAATTAATAATTTTAAATACTAGACCAAGAAAGTCTGCTAAGGCATATAAAAAAATCTGGTGGAAAGAGGGTTCTCCTCTAATAGTTCTTTCTAAAAGGTTATTCAATAAAGTAACTACGTTGCTTGACATACCTGTTGCCCTTGCAATGAGGTATGGATCAATTAGTATAAAAAAGGGACTATATGAATTGAATAAAAAGGGGGTTCAAGATGTCTTAGTGCTTCCTCTATACCCTCATTATGCAATGTCATCATATGAAACTGTAGTTGAAAAAGTAAAAGAAGAGAAAGAAACTAATTTTCCAAGCCTTAATCTAGATATTATTCCTCCATTTTATAAGAATCCAAAATACATTGAAATATTAAGTGCAAAAATAGAAGAGTCAATTAAGAATGTTGAATACGATCATCTACTTTTCTCATATCATGGAATTCCAGTCAGTCATCTTAAAATATCTGATACAACAAATAACCACTGTTACAAAGTCAATGATTGTTGTAATGTAGATTCTTTAGCCCATAGTACTTGTTATAAACATCAATGTCTTGAAACTACCAAAAAAGTTGTAGAAAAACTTAATATTGAAGGGGATAAGCATAGTAACTCATTTCAATCTAGACTTCCAAATGAACCTTGGTTAAAACCATATACAGATAGTGAACTTGAAAGACTTGCTAAGGCTGGTAAAAAGAAACTAGTTATAGTAACTCCAGCTTTTGTTACAGATTGTCTTGAAACTCTTGAAGAGATTGCAATGGAAGGAAAAGAAGAATTTTTGGAAGCTGGGGGTAAAGAATATACATATGTTCCTTGTTTAAATGAAGATGATAACTGGGCTGAATTAATATCAAGATGGACAAAGGACTATATTAAATTAAACTAGTGCTTTGAAAGTAAATACTGTAATTATTGGAGGAGGTATTTCTGGATTAAGTACAGCAAATTTCTTATCAAAAAAAACTTCAGATTTCCTTATTCTTGAGTCAAGCAATAGAGTGGGTGGTACAATAAATAGCTATGAGGTTGATGGCTATATACTTGAAAATGGGCCAAATACAGTATTGGATAATAACACTGCAATTCAAGAGCTTTTATCTGACCTTAGTATTACAGAAGAATTAATATACCCTGATTTAAAAAAGATTAGCAACAGATATTTATTAATAAATGATAGGTTAGAGAAAATACCCCTAACTATTATTGAATTTCTTTTAACTCCCATTTTAAGTATTTATTCTAAAATTAAAATCTTTTCTGAAATATTAGTTCCAAGACATATAAATGATACCGATGTCGAAAGTTTTATAAAAAGAAGATTTGGAAAAGAGTTTCATGATAATTTGATTGTGCCATTTCTAACAGGGATTTATGCAGATACCACAAATAAAATGAGTACAAAAAATACACTGAGAAAAATGTGGGAGCTTGAGCAAAAGTATGGGAGTATAATAATTGGTTTAATTAAGGAAAAAAATAAAAATTCAAAGGCAAAGATTTTTACAATTAATGGAGGACTATCAAAAATAACTGAATTAATATCTAAGAAGTTTATAAATCAATTAATGTTAAACACTAAAGTTTCAAGTATTGTTAAACTTAATGAGTCATATAAAATTACTTTAAATGAAGGTGAGGATATATTTTGTAAAAAAATCATATCTACAATACCCGCATACTCCCTTAAAGATATTGTCTTTGATGATAAGCTTAAGAGTGTTTTATCTAAAGTAAATTATAATCCAATTGATGTGTTTCATTTTGGTTTTGATGGAGATGCCTTAGAGATAAAAATTGATGGATTTGGATTACTTACAAAGCCACAAGATAAGAAGAGCTTTTTAGGTGTATTATTCAGTTCAAATATTTTTGAGCATGTCTCCGACAATAAAAAATTTCTCATTACTGTCTTAGCTGGAGGAGATAGACAGAAAGACTTATGCAAAGAGTCTCCTAAATTTCTTGAAAGGCAAATTTTAAATGAAATTTTACCTCTACTTAGATTAAGATCTGAGCCTGAATTTAAAAATCATTTTAGATGGTCAAAGGGGATACCCTCCTATTCTATGTCAGTAGAACAATTACAAAAGGATATCGAATTATTTGAAGAAAATAATAAAGATTTTTATATAATTGGAAATTATCACCTTGGTGTTTCTGTAAGTGACTGTATTAAAAATTCAAAGGAACTTATCGAAGCTAAATTTAAATAGATTTTAGATATTTTTTTGGGGTAGTCCCAAACCTATTTTTAAAAGCATTAATAAAATGACTCGATGTACTATACCCTATATGATCTGCCACCTCATTAACGTTATAGCTCCTGGTAGAAAGCATTTTACTAGCAATATTCATCTTATATTCCAGTAGAAAACCATAAACTGTATAACCATAAATTTCTTTAAACCCTTCCTTAAGATTTTTGAGAGAAATGTCAACTTCGGCAGATAATTCTTTTAGAGAAGGAGGATCTGACATTCTTTTTATTATTATCTCTTTTGCCATTTTTATTTTTACGACATTTTTCTCATCTGCTAAAAAAGGGCATTGTTCAATATTTAATTCGTTTGACTCATTAAAGAATAGTCCTAATAATTCAAATATTTTTCCTTTTAAATAAAGATTTTTTACATTATCACTAAGCTTCTCATTAACAATTTGATTGAGAATGGTACTTATCTGGGGTGAGATAGGGTTCTCTTTGTAATATTTTTTTCCAAAATTTTCTTGAGATAAAAAAGAGATATTATCTGTTAATTCTGAAAATAAACTATGAAATTTTTTTATTGTGATCAATAGGCTTACATATTTAGTTTTTTCGCTTAGTGAACCGTCAATAGGCAAGTTAGTCGAAGGATTAAATAAAATAATTGAATTATTCTCTTGAAGATTAAATGTATAAGCCCCATTGTTATAACTGAGTGAAATTTTACCTTCTAAACAGAAATGAAACTGAATAAAATTTATATCTGTTTTAAATAATATATCCTTAGAGTCTTTTTCAAAATTTGAACAGGTATTAATTAATATATCATTATCAATCTTAAAAGTATTCATATCTCTTTATTAATATTAGACAAATATAAAATTGTTAAATAACATATAGAATTAAATTCATTAAATTAGCTTTTATGGATGTTGGATCTATTTTAATAGTACTTCCTTTACTGATAATATTTTCCTATCTCTTTGATATATTTGCTAGGAGAACAAAGTTTCCATCTGTTATACTATTAGTATTTACAGGAATAGTAGCAAGGTTTATATCTTCATATTATGGATACTCTAACTTTGAATTTTTAGATAGTCTAGTACCTGTTCTAGGGACTATAGGGCTTATTTTAATTGTTCTTGAAGCTGCTATTGAATTAGAAATAAAAAAAGAAAAAACATCTATTATAATAAAAGGCTTTTTAGCTGCTTTTTTCATTCTAATAATCAATATAATACTTGTAAGTATTTTCTTTGGAGAGGTAATAGGGCTCTCGTATCCAACTTCTGTAATTTATGCAATTCCATTATCAATAATAAGTAGTGCTGTTGCAATTCCTTCAGCAACTGGGCTTATAACAAAAAATAAAGAGTTTGTAGTTTACGAATCTACCTTCTCAGATATATTAGGAATTATGTTTTTTTATTATTGTATTAGGCAAGCAGAAAAAGGTCAAGCTCTTATAGGTGTAGAGCCAATAATAACTCTAATTGGTCAAATATTTTTAATAATTATAATTTCAATTGCAATAACTTATCTTCTCTTTCAATTGATTCAGAGAATTGAACATCATGTGAAATTTTTTCTTATTCTTGCTTTGTTAATATTAGCATATGAAATAGGTAAAGATTTCCTAAAGCTTCCATCTTTAGTCCTAATCTTTATTTTTGGAATATTTCTTTCAAACTTCAAAAATCTTATCCCTACCAGTTTAAAAAAGTACATTAAAACTGATAAGGTTGGAAAATCGGATCTTCATGAATTTCATCTATTAACAGCAGAGTCAACTTTTTTAGTAAGAACTTTTTTCTTTTTATTTTTTGGATTTTCTATACCACTTGAAAGCTTTATTGAATTTGAACCATATATTATTGGTGCAACAGTTTTACTTATTATGTATGGTGTGAGATATTTTTATTTAGCACTTGTTATAAATGATGAAGATTCAAAACCTCTTCTATATTTTTCTCCAAGAGGTTTGATTACAATACTTTTATTTTTGAGTATATCCGATTATGATATTCAAAAAAGCAATATAGTCGATGAAAAAGTTCTATTAGTAATTATTATTGCTTCCATGCTTATAATGATTCAAGGATCCATAAATAGAAAAAAGAAGGATGAAGATACTGAATCAGAACCTCAACAAACATTTACAGAAATTGTAGATTCTCAAATAGATAAGAAATGAAAACAATAAAAAATATAGCAATTACTTTCGCAATAATATTTTCTTTAATATATGCCTTTAATTTAGAGTACTTTATTAAAGGAATTCGTGTTGTTTATTTAAATTTTCAAACTACGGTTTCCATTGATGATTTAAAATATTTTGATTATCAAACCATTGAAGCTCCTGATGAAAAATCTCCTTGGAATGAAAGAGAAAATATAATTGATACTTTCTCAGATGAATTTGAGGAATTAAATGAGGAGTTTGGAACTGTTGCATATGTTGTGGTCCACAAGGATACAATTATTGCTGAAAAATATTATAAGGGGTACTCATCTAATTCATCTTCAAATTCTTTTTCTATGGCAAAGACTCTAGTTTCAGCCATGATGGGCAAAGCTCTAGAGCTAGGATATATTAATAGTCTTAATGACAAAGTTATAGATTACATCCCTGAGCTGAAGGGAGAGTTTGCAAGTGATGTTAGAGTAATTGATCTGGCTGCTATGACATCTGGATTAGACTGGGATGAAGGTACTTCCGACCCTTTTAGCCCTGTTGCTAAGCAGTATTTTGTTTCAGATGTTGAAGATCTAATGTTAAATCAACCATTCATTGAAAAACCTGGTGAGAAAAATCATTACTCTAGTGGTAATACTCAACTTTTATCAATTTTGATTGAAAGAGCATCCGGAATCAAAACTGATAAATTTTTTGAAAATGAAATTTGGTCCAAAATTAATCCAGACAATGATGCTTACTGGCAGATTGATAGTAAAAAGAAAGGAAACATAAAATCCTTTTGCTGTTTTCATTCAAATGCACGTGATTTTTCGCGTTTAGGAAAGCTTTATTTAAATTATGGTAAGTGGAATGGAAATCAAATTATCGATTCTACTTTTATAAAATCATCTATGAAACCTTTCCTTGATAATTTTGATGCCTATGGAATAGGTCTTTGGTTAAAAAAACATAAAGATTTAAATGTTTCATTAATGAGCGGTCACCAAGGTCAATATGTAATTATGATTCCTGAAAAAGAATTAATTATTACAAGATTAGGAGAGAGAGATATTGATTTAGGAGGACCAGGGGTTTCTGGAGATGTTCTTACATATATTGACGAAGCCCTTAAATTAATCGAAGATTAAATTTTGAGTTTTAACTTAACTGGACAGTGGTCAGAATGAAATACATCACTTAAAATACTAGCATCTTGTATTTTATCTTCTAAAGATTTTGAGACAATATTATAGTCTATTCTCCATCCTTTATTATTAGCTCTTGAATTAGCTCTATAACTCCACCAACTATATTGATGAGGAGATTGGTTTATATATCTAAAAGAATCTATAAAATTATTTCCGATAAATGAGTCTAACCATAATCTCTCCTCGGGTAAAAAACCTGAAACATTTTTGTTTCTTACAGGGTCATGTATATCTATTGTATTATGACAAATATTGTAATCACCACAGACAACTAAATTTTTAAAATTTTTGTTCAAGGAATAAATGTATTGTTTAAAATCATCCATAAAACGAAATTTAAATTCCAGCCTGTCAGTATTGGTTCCTGATGGAAGATATAAACTCATAATAGAAACTTTATCAAAGTCTACTCTTAAAATTCTTCCTTCGAAATCCATATAATCAATCCCTGAACCATATTCAATATGATTAGGCTTTTCTTTAGAAAAAATTGCTACACCACTATATCCTTTCTTTTGAGCAGAATACCAATAAGTATTATACCCTAAACTTTCAATCAAATCATATTCTACCTGATCTTGATTTGCTTTTGTCTCTTGAATACAAATTACATCTGGAGACTCTTTATGAAGCCAGTCTACAAACCCTTTTTTCATTGCAGCTCGAATTCCATTTACATTGTAGGTAATTATATTCAAGTAGAAAGCTTTTTTAATAAACTTTTGATTGATAATTCATTTTCGACAGTAGTTCTTAATTGTGAAAGTTTTATTCTTGATTGTTCCATTGAATCTCTATCCCTAATTGTAAAAGTATCATCTTCTAAAGTTTGATGATCAATTGTTATACAGTATGGCGTTCCAATTGCATCTTGTCTTCTATATCTTCTTCCAATAGCATCTTTTTCATCATAAACTATATTGATTTCATGAACAAATTCATTCATAATTTTTCTTGCATATTCAGGTAACCCATCTTTTTTAAGTAACGGTAAAAAAGCTAATTTATTTGGTGCTAATGCTCTTGGAATACTCATTACATTTCTCGAAGATCCATCTTCTAGAGATTCCGTTTTAAATGAGTTTGAGATAATTGCTAAAAACATTCTATCAAGACCAATAGAAGTCTCTAGAACATATGGTGTATAGTTCTTATCTAATTCTGGATCAAAATATTGTAATTTTTTTCCTGAAAGTTCTTCATGACTTTTTAAGTCAAAGTCTGTCCTTGAGTGGATCCCTTCAAGTTCTTTAAACCCAAAAGGAAAAAGAAATTCAATATCACATGCAGCATCTGCATAATGAGCAAGTTTATCATGGTCATGATATCTAAAAGAGTCTGGGCCTATTCCTAAATTAAGGTGCCAATCAAGTCTTATTTTTTTCCACTTTTTGAACCAGTCTTCTTGAGTTCCAGGTTTAATAAAAAATTGCATTTCCATTTGCTCAAATTCCCTCATTCTAAAAATAAATTGACGAGCAACAATTTCATTTCTAAAAGCTTTCCCAGTTTGTGCAATACCAAATGGTATTTTCATTCTAGAAGTTTTTTGAACACTTAAATAATTAAGAAAAATCCCTTGAGCTGTTTCAGGTCTTAAATATAGATCCATACTAGACTCTTCAGAAGCTCCAAGTTTTGTATTAAACATCAAGTTAAACTGTCTTACCTCTGTCCAATTACATGTTCCGCTAACTGGGCATTTTATTTCTAGATCATCAATAAGTTTTTTTATTGCTACCAAATTATCATTCTCAAAAGCAGAAATCATTTTATTCTTAACATCTTTAACAGATTTGGTAATTTCCAGTACTCTTGGGTTAGTTTCTACAAACTGTTTTTTATCAAATTTTTCTTTAAATCTTTTTTCTGCTTTGGCTATCTCCTTTAGGATTTTTGAGTTTAGTTTTTCAATATGATCTTCAATTAATACATCAGCTCTATATCTTTTTTTTGAATCTTTATTATCAATCAGAGGATCATTAAATGCATCAACATGACCAGATGCAATCCAAGTTTTAGGATGCATAAAAATTGCTGAATCTATTCCAACAATATTTTCATTTAGCTGAACCATTGACTTCCACCAATACTCTCTGATATTATTTTTAAGTAAAGTTCCATTGTGAGCATAATCATATATTGCATTTAGCCCTTCATATATTTCACTTGACGGAAACACAAAGCCATATTCTTTAGAGTGTGATATTATTTTTTTAAGAGCGTCTTTATCCATTAGTATATTGTAAAAATAGTTCTTTTTACTATTTTAAATACGTTAATTTGTAATTGAATTAATACAATGAGAAATTTAATATATACTGTTTTATCAATAGTAGTTATTAGTGGGTGTGCAAAGCGAGGCTCTCCAACCGGAGGTCCAGTTGATAGTATTCCTCCTGTTCTTGTTAATGCTAGCCCAAAAATTAATTCAATAAACTTTGACTCTGAAGAAATTAAACTAACATTTGATGAATTTGTTAAATTAGACAAAGTTGCAGATCAATTAATTATTTCACCCCCTCTTGAAAAAACATCATATGAAGTTAAACCCCTTAGTGGTGTAACTAAAAAAGTTTTTCTAAAATTTCTAGATAGTTTAGAATCTGAAACAACCTACACGATTAATTTTGGTAATAGCATTAAAGATAATAATGAAGGGAATCCATTAACTTTCTTTAATTATACCTTTTCTACAGGAGATGATATCGACTCTCTATATATAAGGGGTAATATTTCTGATGCTTACAATCTAGAAGCTGATGATTATGTTTCAATTAATCTTTATAGAATTGATTCTGTTTTTAATGATTCTATAATTTTTAATAATCGTCCTACATATATTTCCAATTCACTAGACTCTACCTCATATCAATTTCAAAATCTTAAAGAGGGT
>Ga0163179_10001226_pt1 | contig 18238 bp, 17 predicted proteins | sample AtlANTMetagenome_FD_109643 | JGI IMG/M metagenome (GOLD analysis project Ga0163179, IMG submission 109643) | Marine eukaryotic phytoplankton communities from the Atlantic Ocean - Atlantic ANT 2 Metagenome | ecosystem: Environmental > Aquatic > Marine > Oceanic | place: North Atlantic Ocean... | reverse complement strand
GACGGACAGCGTCAGCGTTAAACCAAGCGGCATTCAATTTACTGACCAATATTTCAGCCAGCGTAGTCTTTCCGGATCCCGGAAGGCCCATAATAAGAATTTTTCTTTTCATCTATTATTAGTACACTCTGTATTTTAATTTTCTTGACTTTCTTTATCTTTTTTGTTACTATCACCAGCGAATGTCTAAAAAAATATCTAATAGCCTACTTGAAGAGATACTAAGGCTAGGAAACGAAGACCTGTCCCTGTCTTTAAATGACTGTTCTGATCACGTGGGGGTCAAAGGGACGACCCTTTCTACATGGCATAGAAACCTGAAGTCTGGCAAATGGTCTTCGGGTTACGAAAAAACAGAAGACGGAGAACCACTCATAGAAGATTTAGTAGAAAAATTCAAGAAATCTTTTGCGTTCTCCGGGAGCGCCTCAAAGATATTGCGCCGTTTAGTCACCAAGAAATGCCTTAATAACCGATCATGCTTTGCAAAGCAGCACAAAATACTTAAAAGGCTTTTTAAAAAATACCCCAGCGTCTCATTCTGGCTCCATGTTGATTTCGGCGACCCTAGAGATGACATCTTATTGTTTATTGGCAAGGCAGAGTTCCAACTAAAGAAAAAATATCTTGATTTTCATGCCGTCGATGAATATACTCCATTTACTTACGATTATACTAAAGAAGATAAACCAAAAAAAGACAAACCCCCAAAAACGATTTGGGATTTTTATAAAAAATGACAGATATAAACGAAACTTTAAAATCTTTTCTCAAAGAGAATAAAGAGCACCACTACAACTACGAGGAGGAGATTGACTATAAAATATCGAGCGGAAGTCTCAATGTTGACTTCGAGCTAGGAGGAGGCTTTGGGCCCGGGCTCCACAGGTTTACAGGAATGAACGAAGGGGGCAAAACATCAGAAGCGCTAGAAGTAATGAAGAATTTCATTGATCACCCCAACTCTCGAGGGCTCTACATTAAGGCAGAAGGCCGCCTTTCCGCTGAGATGAGGGAGAGAAGCGGAATAGACTTCGTATTCAACGAAGACGAATGGAAAGATGGGTCATGTTTTGTCTTTGAGAGTAACATTTATGAAACCGTACTGGACTTAATGCGACTACTAGTCGGAGACAACAAGAACAAAACGAGATATTGTTTTATTTTAGACTCCCTAGACGGCCTTATAATGAAAGAAGATTTAAAAAAAGACTTTCAAGACGCTCATAAAGTTGCCGGAGGCGCACTTCTAGGCGCGAAGTTCATGCAAAAAATGAGCATTGCCTTGGCGAAGCGCGGGCACATGGCTATTTTCATATCCCAAGTCCGTGCAGACATAAAACTAGACCCATACAGCAAAGCTCCAGTAAGACAGACCACGGCTACGGGAGGCAACGCTCTACTTCATTTCGCGAATTACATATTAGAGTTCGAGCCTAGGTTCAAGAAGGATCTTATTCTGGAAAACCAAACGCAACCTATCGACAAAGATAAGAATAAGATATTAGGGCATAACGTCAAAATTTCGGTAAAGAAGTCTCCTAATGAAAAGACTAATTATGTCTTACAGTACCCAATTCGATACGGAAGAACTGGTGGAAATTCTGTTTGGGTGGAAAAAGAATTGATCGACATGCTTTATGGCTGGGAATACATTCACAAGCGAGGGGCGTGGATAACTGCCGACGAATCTTTTTTAGAGCTCTTGCGTGAAAACGATTTCGAGTTCCCGGAGAAGATCCAAGGAGAGGCTAAGCTATCCACCCTTTTAGAAGAAGATAGCAAGCTTTCTAAATTCCTAGTCTCCTACTTCAAGCAGATTATTTGCGAGTGAAAATAGTATTCTGCCTCCCCGGTCCATCTTTTTCAGGTCGTTTCCTGCGATGCTGGACGGAGCTCTACAAGGCTTGCCTCTCAGCGGGCATTATCCCCATTCTGTCTCAACAGTATAGTTGTAATATTTATTACGTAAGAACGCTTTGTGCAGGAGGGAACGTGCGCGGTGGCGAATTCCAAAAGCCTTTTGGTGGCTCAGTGGATTATGACTATATGATGTGGATTGATTCCGATATAGAATTTACTCCTCACGACCTATTTGGATTATTGCGACACGAAAAAGATATCTCTTCAGGACTTTACCTTATGGAAGGGGGTCGCAACTTTGCTTGCGTTAAGAATTGGGATGAAGATTTTTTCAAAAAACACGGTCACTTTCAGTTTTTAGCTCCGCAAGATATAGAAGGGCAAACTGAATTGATACCTGTTAATTACGTAGGAATGGGATGGATGCTAGTGAAGAGAGGCGTATTCGAAAAAATTAAATACCCTTGGTTTGAGCCCTTAAGAAAGAAGATTGGAAAGTATACTGATTTTACTATGGAAGATGTAACCTTTTGCCACAAGGCGCTTGACGCGGGGTTTGATATCAATATTGACCCCAGCATAAGAGTGGGTCATGAGAAGATAGTCGTTCTTAAATGATATTTAAAACGCTAAACGGCTCCCAAAAGAGAGTTCAAAAGCCTAAGAAGTACTTGGTGGATTGGGGCGCCAAGAGTAGGAGTAATATACAATTTGCAACCAAAGCATTCCTAGAGTCGTTCTGGAAAGATCATGTGGTTTTTGAAGAGTTTCCGGTGGCTGGCACCAGACTTAGGTTTGACTTTTACAATGCAAACAAACAAGTTGCCGTAGAAGTTCATGGAGCTCAACATACCAAATTCGTCCCTTTCTTTCATAAGCGCCGCTCCGGATTTGTTAGTCAGCTGAGAAGAGATCAGCAGAAAGTGGATTTTTGTGAGTTAAACAAAATACGTCTTGTAGAAATATACAAAGCGTCAGAGATTAACAAAAAAACCTTTGAAGATTTTGGAGTATTCCTTTAAAAAGTGTATATAATATCATGGATTCCGAAAATTTTGACGACTCAGACCTACCTCCTTTTATTTTCCCCGCTGCTTTCCTAGAGCAAATTTTTGAGTTCACAGGCTCCACCGAAGGCAATAGAGGTTTTGTCTTGGTGTCCGTTAACCAAGAGGGAGCTCCCACGGTTTACACAAAAGCGGACAATCAAATAATTGAGATGGGACTGCGAAAAGCTTTAGAAAAATATCTTCTTGATAGCGAAGAGGCAGAGCATTATAACGGCAATGAGCCCATTTAGCTATTTGGTTAAGTTTTTCTCTTGACAGTTGTGTAGCTTTCTGCTAGAATACTAGCCATGATCCATTCTAAGGAGCTGGAGAAACAGTTACTTGCTTCTCTCATTCAACACCCTTCTGCCTATTCCCGTATAGCGGCGCTAGTCAATGAAGATGACTTTTGCACGGATCAAGGAAGTTACGTGCATCAAACTATATTTAAATTCATTAAACGAATGCAGGAGAGCGGTGATGGCTCGGTGCTTGATGAGGTTATTCTTATAGAACGCCTTAAGGGAGCTAGCATATCTTTTGTTGACAATATAGACATTGGCGATTACGTTCGATCTCTTTTGCTAAAAAAGGTTTCTAAAGATGCGGTTGAATCAATAGCTTTAGAGCTTAAAGTATATACCGTGCGAAGGGGTATCTCCCAAGCGTGTGAGAGCATAAGAAAAGAAATGCAGAAGTCTTCAATCAAATCTCTACCAGATATAATTCGACGAGCCGACTCCCTTTACAACGATAAGATAGATCATTATTCAGGAGACAATCTTAAGCCAGAAAATATTTACAAAGATATGCTAGAGGTGATGGAGGACTTGGCGGAAAATCCTCAAGATCCGGGCATGCTTGCTCCTCACATGCCTTATTTGAATCGCATGTATGGATCTCTGGTGCGTCCCGGAAACATGGCCGTAATTTGCGCCAGAACTGGTGTTGGTAAAACAACTTTATGTTTAGATTTTGTGACCGAGGTCTCAGCGGCTTACGACAACGTGCCTGTGCTTCATTTTGACAACGGGGAAATGAGTAAGATTGAGCTACAAATGAGACAGTGTTCTGCTCTTTCCGGAGTCCCCCTCTATCTTCTAGAGAAAGGCTTGTGGAAAAATTCTAGCTATATAGATCCAGTTACAGGGCGAGAGTATTCCTCTGAGGAGACGAAGAAAAAAGTTTACGACGCCCTTCAAGAAGTTAAAAAGCGCAGTCTCGAGTACTATAATGTTGGAGGTTATACCGTTGATGAAATGATACAGATTGCGCGCAGGTTTTACTATTCCAAAGTAGGCAGAGGCAATCCTATGATATTAAGTTTTGATTATATAAAACTTACCAACGAGGCTAATCCGGGACAGAAAAGCACGTGGGATCTAATAGGTGAAATGATAGATAAATTCAAACAGTTCATACAGCGAGAGATTACTTTTAACGGTCTACCTATGATCGGAATGATTACTAGTGTTCAAGCTAATAGATCGGCGATAATTGGCAACCGGAATAGTGATACAATAGATGAATCAGAAGGTATAATAGCAGGCTCCGATAAGATAAACTCCTTTTGTACTCATTTATTCTATCTAAGAAAGCGCCTACCTCAAGAGCTGGAGGTAGAGCCTCACTCCTATCGCTCGGCCACTCATCGTCTCAAATGCTTAAAGCACAGACACCTTGGCGAAGACCCAATGAGGGCTATTTCTCCTGTGCTTATTCCGGCTTTTGATGAGGATGGAGAGGAGGCGGGGAATGCACGCCTCGAAGACAATGCAATCCTTTTGCGTATTAATAATTTTAAAATGGAGGAAGTTGGAGACCTTCGGGACATGGCTGACCAAATGAGGGCTGAAGGTTCAGGACCAGATCGAGATGGCGAACGAGACGAATTTACCCCCTGAGAAAATCAAGGAGATTCTTGAGGAGCTAGGATATAAGCTAGTTGACAGGGGAAGGTACTGGCACAGTGCTGCTGCTTTTCGCAATGGAGATAATGGCACTGCGCTCCAAATCTGGAAAGACAGTGGGGTATGGCGTGACTTCGTGGAAAACAGTATGCCTTTACCCTTCTCTAAGCTTCTGGAGATCCACTTAGGAACTAATGATAAAAAAGTTCTCTCTAAGTATTTCTCTGACAGTTATGCCCCAACCAAGGTAGAGGCAAATCAAAACGATAGATTAACAATGGAAAAAATTTATGATGAATCCTTGCTGGAAGATCTATTCCCTCATTATTCCTTTTACAAGCAAAAAGGAATCGGCGACAACATTCTTAAGTTTCTCAAAGGTGGCCTAGCAACAAAAGGACATATGTACCAGCGCTTCGTCTTTCCTATTTATAATGAGCACGGCCAAATACATGGCTTCTCAGGAAGGGATATGTCAAAAAGGGACAATGTTCCAAAATGGAAACACTTAGGTCGCAAAACAAAATGGATCTACCCTTATTATGTTGAGGGCAAAAAAGGCTTCGCGGTTCAAGACGCTATAGAAAAAGAAAGAAGCGTTATAATAGTAGAGAGTATAGGAGATTTATTAAATTTATTTGAGCATGGCTTTTACAATGTATTGGTTTCTTTTGGTTTAGATATTTCTCCTAAGCTACTATGCCACTTATCCTCCTTAGACGTCGACAGAATAATAATCTCTTTCAATAATGACAGTAACAAAACTACCAATCGAGGGGCTCGTGCGTCAGTAAAAAATTATTTAAAATTACTGAATCATTTTGATTTCGACCAGCTATCTATATGCCTTCCCACTAAAAATGACTTTGGAGAAATGGGCGGGGATGACTTTAGTTCATGGTCCTCCAAATGCAAAAACAGTATAAAAGATAACGCTAAATTGATATTATCCTTTGCGGAGAAAATGGCCAATTCCAAGGATCTACCAGCTTCTTTGATTAAAAACATTAAAATATTAAAATCTCATGTCGAATAAGAATATGACTAAGCTTTCGGCTAGCCGAATAAAAACCGCTCAATCTTGTTCGTGGTTGTATCACTGCAAATACAAACTTAAACTCCCAGACAAAACCAACGATGGCGCTTCTCGCGGAACGGTGTGCCATTTAATATTAGAAGTGTTGGCAAAAAAAGGGAGAAAGAATTATTACAATAAAATAATCAAAGCGAAAAGCATCTTCTCGGTGCCTTCCATTGGTCGCTTAGCTACGACTTGGGCGAAGAAATTGAATGTATCTGATCCGGAAAACATTGAACTCATTGACTACATGACCGTCAACGGATTAGAGCATGACTACTTCGGGAAGGATATCGATTCACCAACTCATTCTTTTTCTGAAAAAAAGTTTGACATGGAGATCAATAATGGAGACAAGCGCTACAGAATTAATGGGTTCATTGACAAACTATTTTTATATAAAGGCAAGAAGGCGGCGCTCATACGAGATTTCAAAACAAGCAAAAAAGTATTTGAAGGCAAAGAGATTGACGACAACCTTCAAGACTTAATGTATTCACTAGCCGTAAAACATTTATATCCTGAGTATTCTTTTCGTCAATCTGAATTTTTATTTTTAAAATTTGAACTAGGACAAGACCTGCTGGGAGAAAACAATGAAGGAGTGCTTCAAATGGCGCCACTTTCCAATGAGGAACTGGACGGCTTTGAGTACCAACTTACTGAGTGGCAGAACTATCTAGACTCTTTTAATGAGGAGACAGCGTATTCTGACTTTGCTTTTGATCGAGGTTTCCCAGAGAAGGATGAAGGGTTTTCGGGCAAATTGCTTTGCGGGTTTGCCAAGCATCCGGGCCAGCTTAAAAAAGATGGCTCACCTATGTGGCACTGTTCTTATAAATTTGGGTTTAACTACTGTGCTCTCAAAGATAAAGATGGAAACCTCAAAAGATCCGCTTTTGAAGATGACCGAGATTCCCTTGTTGAGATTCAGCAGGATGGGGATATAATAGAGGACTTATATTACGATGGGTGCCCTTGTCATTCACCGGCGCCTCTGCAAACTGATACTAATGACGAATTTTCTTTATAATGGATGAATATAAAAGAGCTGCTGGCGTTGCTATTATTTTCGGCAATAGCGTGTTATTAGCGAAAAGGATAAAAGAATGGGAAGGAAAACCTGTTCCCTATGGTGGCTACTGGTCGGTCTTTGGAGGGATGGTAGAAGAGGGAGAAGCGCCTTTTAAGACTGCTTCTAGGGAGCTTATGGAGGAGGCTCAAATAAACGCTCCAGTTTACGATCTTAAATTTATCAAATCTTTCCATGAAGATGGTTTGGATTTTATATTTTATATTCATGAAGCCAGTGAACTTTTGATTCCAAAGCTTAATTTTGAACACACAGAGTATGGCTGGTTCGACATCGAAGAGCTAGACAGGTTCCAAGAAGATATAGACCCCAAGATAATTGAATGCATCAATCTTTATATCACAAGGAGAGGTTTAGAGAAAAATTCATCTTAATTTTTATTAAAAGTGTATAATGTTATTACAATGAAACGAAAAAACTTAAAAAGAACTTCAATCCTTAGTCTTATCATGGGGTATGTCATGCTGGCTTGTTTTGTGACCTTGATAATTTCTACGAGAGAAACAGAAAGCCCAATAGCGAAAATCCTTACCGAAGATGACAATAGCTCCGAAGAGCTGCCCGCTCTGGTTTCAACAGAGGTGACAAACGTTGCTGGTCACCCTCTCGAGGTAAAGACATTTGACCGTCCTGTGGTTTATGCAAACCCTTTGGTGATAGAAGATGTTTATGATGATGTCCGGCATGTAGATCGAGATCGACTTCGAATTGTTGGAGATGAAGTTTTATCAGATAGGAGAATTTTAAATGAAGATAGGTTTATTAATGAGAGAATTGATACTCATGGCGGCTCTCGGGATATTGTACATGATATACGCCATGACGGTCTTGTCTCTCGCGGGTATGATCGTGAAGTTCGGGTTGATAAAGATTATGACGCTGGACTTCTAGATCGCAGGTTATCTAACGATGACGAACTGCTGGTTATCGCAGAAGATGAGGATTTAATTGTGAGAAATGATCTGGGTCCAGATGATATAGGTTTAGACTCGGGAGGGAATAACGATATTGACGCTACTCGTTTTGAGCTAGATGAAGGTAGCGATAGCGACGCAGATCTGGGAGATGTAGGAGACTTTGACAAAGACGGGGACAGTGCAGGAAAAGGTTCCCTCCCCGGAATCGGAGAGGGTGCTCAAGTTTACGCTTATAGTTTTCCCAGTCAAGGGGTTGGAGCTGGCATAGGAAGCGCTGGAGTTGGGGCTGCTGCCGGCTATGCAGGCATTGGCGCCGGTATAGGTCAAGCTGTTTTAAATGGGGCTGCCGTTGCAACTTTAGGAGGGATTGGCACAGCTCCTATTTCCACTTCTAATTTAGAGCCTACTCCCGAAAACGATCAAGATGGAGACGGAATTCCGTCCCTTACAGAAAGACAGCTCGGGACAGACCCATCCAAAGCAGATACGGATGGTGATGGGGTTTCGGATGGAGCAGAGTTATCATCTTATTCTAACCCCTTAGATGCCTCTAGCACTCCCTCTAGCCCCGGCAGTGCCCCTTTGGCCCAATTAGGGGGAGTAGGAGGGTTAAGTAATGGAGCAGGTGCAGGTGCTGCAGCTGGGCTCGTAACAGGAAAGGTTAAATTAGACTTAGGAATGGGTTTGGGCGCAGGCGTTGGCGCCGGTGATGGAATTGGCGCTGGAGAACAAGTTTGCAATATAGATCATTTACCCCCCAATGGCTCCCTTCATATCATGATGCATGTAGATGGCAGTGGTAGTATCTTAGACACTCGAAAACAATTAGAGATCATGAAAGAGACTCTTCTTAAAAAAGCTCTACTTCCCTACTACAACAACGATGAATCTTTATATGACAAGCGGGTGACAATTGTCGATGGGAATGGAGAGCGCACCCTACAGTTCTTCAAGACTGCGACGGAGAAAAGTAATGTTCTGGCAGTAGTCTTTCAAGATGAGGCTCAACCAGCCTACCATCTTCCCACCTTTAATAAAGTTCCGCAGGATCACTACAAGAAAGATCTTCATAAATTAAAGTCTGGGCTAAATAATCATCGAGGCCTCTATAGAGGCATAATGTTTCAGGTGGACCGAGGAAATACTTTTGCAAAATCATTTAAAGAATTCGTCGAAAGCTCATGGAATGGAACTGGTTATCTTGAAAAAGAGAATTTAAAAAAATACCATCGAGATGAAAACTTAGGGCGCATCAAAAACAAAGATGGTATAGTATTTAGTGATGAATACCACGCCAAGTCCGAGGGGGATGCTCACTACTATTTGGATTTAATATTCAAAGCCTCTAAAAGAATAGGTCTCGACTTAGATATTCATGGTGGCGGCTTAGTAGACGGAAAGTATGATAAAAATTAATCTTTAAAGATATGGAATTAGATTTTTCAGAAGATATAAAAAAACTCAAGCCAGAAGGCTTTGAGGAAGACATTACGAACGAGTCTTGGGCGGCAGAAGAAAAGAAGGGCAAGAAGCTCAATAAACCTTTTCGAACCTCTAAAGGCCCTAAAAAGTTTTCCGTTTACGTCAAAAACGACAAAGGAAATATAGTCAAAGTCAACTTCGGTGATCCCAACATGGAGATAAAACGAGATGATCCAGCCCGAAGAAAAAGCTTTAGGGCCAGACATAACTGCGAAAGTCCGGGTCCCAAATGGAAAGCCAGATACTGGTCTTGTAAGATGTGGTCCCAAAAGAGCGTTACTAAGATGACAAAAGGAGACGAGGTTAATACTGAAGATGAAGAACTAGAAGCTCTAGACGAGTCTGAAAGTAAAGACGGGCTCTGGGACAATATAAGAAAAAAGAAAAAGAGGATGGGAGATAACTACAAGCCTGCTAAAACTGGGGATAAAGACCGTCCATCCAAAGAAGCTTGGAAAAAAGCCCAAAAGAAAAAAGACTAAATTAGCCTTGACGAAGTGAGTTTTCTATGCTATACTTCTCTACATGCTACCATTATTTAAGTCTCATTATAGCGTAGGCAAGAGCATACTAACTGCGAGCCCCCCTGATAAAACTGAAAAAGGTGGGCCTTCAAGCATTTTTGATATAGCTCAAAAGAATAATCTGTCAGAGGTAATCTTGGTAGAAGATTCCTTGGTAGGGTTTCTAGAGTCTAAGAAAGTTGCTGACTCTCTCGGAATTCAATTAATATTCGGCTTACGCTTAAGCGTGTGTGACGATATGAATAAGAAAGCGAAAAAAGGTTCCTTGGAATGCTCTCATAAAATTATAATATTTGCTAAAGATTCCTCAGGATGCAGCCTTTTGAATAAGATTTACAGTTGCGCATTCTCAACCGAAGGTCGGAGCATTGACCCAGCCAATCTAAAGAAGCTTTATAACCCCGATCACTTAAAAATAGCCATACCATTCTATGACTCATTTTTATTTCATAATCTATTTTCCTATAAAGAGCCTTGCATTCTTGACGATTCCTTTTTTGACCCAGTTTACTTTATAGAGGATAATGGCCTGCCCCAAGACATTCCCACCCTTGAGGCGGTAAAGTCATATTGTGGCGACTCTTACCCTATGGAAAAAGTAAAAACAATTTATTATGAAAACCGAGAAGACTTCGAAGCTTATCAAACATACAAATGCATTTGTGGTAGAGGTTTTTCAACTAAGGCGAAGACCCTTGATATGCCAAACCTTGACCATTGCGGCAGCTCAGAGTTTTGCTTTGAAAGTTATTTAGAAAATGAAAGCGCTTAAATACTCAGACATATCATTGATTCCTGAGTTCGGTCAGGTTTCAAGTCGCTCAAAGTGCGATACCTCCATCAAGATAGGAGAAAAAGATTACAAACTGCCAATAATACCGGCTAATATGAAATCTGTCATATCCCAAAGGCACTGCGAGTGGATGTCAAGGAACGATTATTTCTATATAATGCATCGATTCGATATAGATATATTTGATTTCGTTCTTGAAGCCAATGATCTCAAGTGGCCCTTAATTTCTATTAGCGTGGGAGTTCAAGATAAGGACAAGGCTTTGATAGAAAAGCTTGCTGAATGGGGGTTGCCTAGAGTTGACTTCATAACTGTGGACATTGCTCATGGATATTCTCAACGAATGCAAGAAATGCTGTGCTTTATTCGTGAAAAATTAGGTAAAAAATCTCAGATAATCGCTGGCAATGTTTGCACCCCTGATGCAGTAGTTGCTTTATACAACTGGGGCGCAGATTACGTAAAAGTGGGGATAGGTCAAGGCAGTCCATGCACCACGAAAGACAAGACGGGCTTTACTATGCCAATGTTTTCTTGTGTTAAAAAATGTAGCCAGTGCTACGCTTCTCGGTCCGACTTTAACGAGGGCGTTCGTGTTCCTATCATTGCCGATGGTGGAGTTTCTTCCAATGGAGATATTGCCAAAGCTCTAGTGGCTGGCGCAGACTTGGTAATGGCGGGTGGTCTTTTCGCTGCATGCTCCGATAGCCCAGCTGTTCCTATGGATGTAGAAGGTACTATACGCAAGGCTTATTTTGGCTCAGCTAGCTTTGAGAATAAGAAATCACATACCCATGTAGAAGGCACAATAAAAAATATAGCCTCTAATGGAATTTCTCTTAAAAGAAAAATGACAGAAATCACCGAAGACCTACAGAGCGCCATAAGCTATGGGGGAGGGGCTGACCTCGAGTGTTTAAAGAATGTAAAATATGTAGAGCTATGAAAGACACTTTATTAAGATTCAATAAACAGCAGAAATATGTTTTCTTTGATTTTGAAACATGCGGCTTGAACTTAGGTTCTCTACGTAACAAACCGTGGCAGTTAGCTTTTATCGTGATTTCTGATGGTAGAATAGTTGAAGAGAAAGACTACTGGCTGAAGTGGGACAATATAAAAGTTTCGGCAGGCGCGGCTAAGGTGACTGGTTGGACTCAAAAGAAATACGATGAAAAAGCAATAGATCCAGTAGATCCTATCGCTCATTTTGAAAGCTACCTATACGATGACCAATACATAAAAGCCGGTCATAATATACTTGGTTTTGACGTTTATATGCATGGGATTTGCCGCCGTCTACTAGGAAAGAAGGCTGACTACAGCTATCTAAATTCGCTAGTAGACACTTTATGTCTATCAAGAGGCATCAGTAATGAAATCAAAATCAATCAAGGGGAAAATCTATTAGAATGGCAATACAAAATGCTATCCATTCGGAGATCCAAGGGAAGAAATAAATTGATTGACCTATGCAAGCAGTACGACATTAAGTTCAACCCAAAGCGACTGCATGATGCACTGTATGACATCCAAAAGAATTATGAGGTCTTTAAAAAACTAATTTGGAATATAGAAGTATGAGCTTTACAGAAGATTTTTCTCCTTATGTCGATGTCTGTCCTCCGGGAGTTCGGCTCCCGCAGATCAAAATAGAGGCTCGTTATTACAAAGAGTTGTCGGTTTCTGATGACATCTCTAATTATGATTTTTTACGCAAGTTATGCCTTAAAGGTATAGAAAACAAAGGTATTAATGAATTCAAAAACAAAAAAGAGTATTTTGATCGCGCCAAGTCTGAGCTGGAAACGCTTAGGAGTTTGGGTTTTATCGACTACATATTACTTAACTGGGATATTATTAATTTTTGCCACATCAACGACATTCCTACTGGCCCGGGCCGTGGTTCAGCCGCTGGCTCTCTCGTTTTGTATCTTATTGGAGTCACCAAGGTTGATCCTGTCAAGTATGAGTTATTTTTTGAAAGGTTCGTTAGCAAGAGCAGGGCTAAAAAGACAGAAAAAGATGGAATAACCTATCTAGACGGAAGTCTGCTCGCTGATGTAGATAATGATATATCTTACGAAAGAAGGCGCGAGGTCATCCAATACATCGAAGATAAGTATCCGGGAAGAACGGCCAAAATCCTCACCCTTAATACTTTAAGTGGCAAATTATGTATTAAAGAATGCGGAAAAATTGTAGGAAATTACTCAGAACAAGAGGTCAATCGAGTCAGCGACACCATACCAAAGCGCTTTGGCAAGGTAGCTCCTCTACTTGAAGCGTATCAAGAGAGTGAAGATTTCGAGGAATGGGCAAATGAAAACAAAGAAGTGTTTACAATAGCTAGAAGGCTGGAAGGCTTAAACAAAAATACTGGAGTACATCCCTCTGGCATTGCAATCTCCTATGATAAGCTTGAAGATATTTGCCCTGTTCAATTAACGAATGACGGAGCTTTAGTTACAGGCTATGACATGAATTGGGTTGCCGAGCTCATGGTTAAGTTTGACATATTAGGACTGCGCACCTTAAGTGTGATTTATGACGTGTGTAGCCAACTCAACTTAGAGATTTCTTCTGTAGACCCAAATGATCCTAGCATTTACGAACATTTTAAAAACCTAAATCACCCTCAAGGGCTATTTCAAATAGAGGCTCATACTAATTTTAATGTTTGCAAAAAAATTAGCCCTCGAACCTTAGAGGAGCTTAGTGCTGTTGTGGCTATAGCGCGTCCGGGAGCTTTAGAGTTCTTGGGTCAGTATTCCGAGTACATTTCAACAGGCGATTTTCAGAGCCAGAACAGTTTCTTTGATGAAGTTCTATCTTATACTGGGGGGATTCCTCTGTACCAAGAACAGCTAATGAAGATGGCCGTTAAGGTAGGGTTCACTTTAGATGAGTCGGAGCAATTACGCCGTATAGTAGGAAAGAAAAAAGTTGACCAGATGCCTGCTTGGAAAAAGAAAATTAAAGCGAAAATCAAATCGCAAAATCTACCCTCTGAAGTAGGAGATATCCTCTGGAAAGTTGCGGAAGATAGCGCCAATTATTCATTCAACAAGTCCCACTCACTGGCTTATGCCAACCTAGCAGCATGGACAGCATATTTAAAATTCAATCATCCTAAAGAATTTTTTATCGCGCTACTTCGAATGGCTAAGTACGAGCCTTCTCCCCATGAGGAGATAAATAAAATATGCCAAGAACTCTCCTTCTTTGGGATTGATTTATTACCGCCTGATCTCGCGAAATCAGGAATGGATTTTAGAATCGAAGGCGATGATATTAGATTTGGCCTTAACAGTATAAAGGGCGTGAGTGAAAAATCCTTACAGGCTCTCCATGATTTCCGCAACAGTGAGAGCCCTACCAAGTATGATATATTCCTCTCTGCTAAAGAGGCAGGCTTAAACATAGGGATTCTGTCAGCGCTAATTCAAGCGGGGTCTCTCTCCGAATATAAGACGCGTCGTTCTCGCCTAGTCCTTGAGGCTCAAGCTTTTAATATATTAACCGACAGAGAGAAGCGCAATTTTGAAGCTTTAGGTTCTAAATACAACTGGGATGTTCTGAATACTATACAGGCAGTCGTGTCTGACTCCTTGGTTGGAGATGATGGTCGCCCCCTAATGAAAGATAGTCGGTTTACTACTTTTCGTAAAAAATATGATGCATATAAAGCTATCTATGATAAGAATAGAAAGTATGAGAAATTCGCTAACTGGTATTTTGAAAATAAGTTGCTTGGCTATAGCCCCACGATAGCCCTCAAGGAAGTTTTTTCCGAGAGCGGTGACAGGTTTGGCGACTCTTTAGACTTTAGAGGGTTAGAGTTGAACTCTAAAGGAAGGTTTATAGGGGTGGTATCCGACTTATTCAAGGGTATAAGTCGAAACGGGAACTCTTACTTAAAAGTTATGATAAGAGACGAGGTGGGTGAGTATCCCGTTATGCTTATGGACAGAAGAGCGCGAGATGAGTTTGGTCGATGGGGAATGAATGATGTATTAAGTAGGTTTAACAAGAAAAATCCTGACGGCCTATCGAAGGATAGTATAGTAATTTTTGATGGCAGCAAGGCAGAGGATATTCTGTTTGCTCATAGTTTTAGAGTGATGAACGAAAAAATATATATGAAGCTAAGCGAAATTCCTTCCGCTTAAGTGTATAATTACTATGATGGATTCTGTTCCCAATTTCACACCTCGCGCACAAGAAGCTATTAAAAACTCAAGAGAGATCAGCATGCAGTATAAATGCAAAGAGGTCTCTTTAACGCATCTTCTGGTTGGCTTGTTATCTCAAGGTCGAGGCCTACTGCGTGAGATATTCAATATTATAGGCTACGACTTAGGGGCTTTTAGAGCTTACGCTGAGAGCTGTATAAAGGCAGGTCGCTCTGAAGATGGAAGAGTTAAATTCTCAAGAGAAGTAAAAATGATTTTAGAGCTTGCCTATAAATGCGCTCAGGACCTAGAACAATCTTATGTAGGAACTGAACATATACTGATCGCTCTCCTTAAGCACAACAACTCATCTATATCCAAAATCTTTAAAGGCGGAGGCATAGAGGTGCGCTCCCTTTCGCTAGCTATAAAATCTCAGTTATTGGAGTCCTCTAAAGTTTCTCCTGTAATAATCCCCGAATCAACTTCGCCAATTGATAATCATTCGCCAAGGAAAAGCGCGCCTAGCGCTTTAGAGCAGTTTGCAATCAGTTACAATGAGCTTGCGTCTCAAGGAAAATTCAATGACGTGATTTGCAGGGATGAAGACATTAATGAGATAACGGAAATATTATGCCGTAAAAGCAAAAACAACCCTATCCTTTTGGGGGAGCCGGGAATAGGAAAGACGGCTCTAGTAGAGGGTTTGGCCAATAAAATAGTTAGGTCGGAATGCTCGGATCATCTTTTGGGTCATGTTATATTTGGACTAGACCTCGCCTCTATGATTGCAGGAACTAAATACAGAGGCCAGTTTGAAGAAAGGCTTAAAAATGTAATCAAAGAAGTCAACGAGGTCCCTAACTTGATCCTTTTCATTGACGAGATTCATACGCTAGTAGGAGCAGGAAGCGCCGAGGGAACCATGGATGCCGCTAATATATTAAAGCCTATGTTAGCTCGTGGAGAAATTAGATGTATAGGCGCTACTACTTTTAAAGAGTATAAGAAGCATATAGAAAAAGATGGCGCCCTAGCTCGTCGATTTCAGCCGGTGAATATAGAAGAGCCCTCTCGGGACGATTGCCTAGAGATACTGAAAGGCATTTCCCTTACCTATGAAAGCTTTCACAATGTCAAGTACTCGCCTGAGGCTCTAGAGATGTGCGTGGACTTGTCTACCAAGTATATACACGACAGGCATCTTCCCGACAAAGCCATTGATATTATGGATCAAGCAGGTTCCAAAGTAAAGATCTCCCATTTTAAAAGGCCTGAATCAGCAAAGAAGATAGAAAAAAAACTAGAAGAGTTAATGCTAAAGGAGGATGAAGCTTCTACAGTGATAGAGAAGGCCTCCTTCGCCACCGAGCAAGAAGCTTTGTTCGTTAAATATAAAAACATTATTGAAAAGTGGTCAGACAAAAACAAGAAAACCGATTTTGTAGTAGAGGCTTGTCATATAAATGAAATTATATCCACCAAAATAAACGTTCCATTAAATCAAGTATCTCTGGATGGCTCGTCTCAAATATTAAGTTTAAATTCGTCCTTAAGCAAAAAAGTCGTAGGGCAAGAAGAGGCTATATCATCTATAGCAGAATCTTTAATACGAAACAAGGCTGGCCTTAAAGATGACAACAAGCCCGTGGGATCTTTTCTTCTTCTGGGATCTTCAGGGGTAGGAAAAACTCATCTAGCCAAGACTCTTGCCCATCATTTATTCGGGAGTAAAGATAACTTCATAAACATAAGTATGGTAGAGTATAGTGAGGGGTACGCAAGTTCCAAACTAATAGGATCCTCTCCCGGATATGTCGGCTACGAAAGTTCTGGCCAGTTAACCGAGGCGGTTCGCTCTAAGCCTTATAGTGTAGTTTTGTTTGATGAAATAGAAAAAGCTCACCCTAATGTGACTCAAATGCTCTTGCAAATACTTGACGAAGGTAGCGTCTCAGACAATATGGGCCGCAAAATAAACTTTAAAAATTGCCTAATACTCCTTACTGGTAACATTGGCTCTGAATTCACTAAGGGCAAAGCGAGCGTAGGTTTCATGGGCGCGGACAATGGCCATGATAAAGAGACTATCAAATCAAAAGTAATAGAAGCGGCAAAATCAAAATTAAGTCTGGAGTTTCTGAATAGGCTGGATGATATTATTGTATTTGAAAATTTCCAAAGAGAAGACTTTCACAAAATAATCCAATTACAATTATCTTCTTTAGGAAAAAAACTCAAAGAAAGAAAGGTTTCCCTATCTGTATATAAGACAGCTTTAGACAAAATAACTTCTCGCGCATTAGAGCTTGACGATGGGGCTCGCCCCGTGGAAGGAATAGTTAAGCAGTTGATAATCAATCCTGTAGCAAAGATCTTACTCTCTAAAGATGCGGATTCTTTGAAAAGGATTGTGGCTAAAGTTTCCGAGGACGAATTAGTCGTTGAAGCAATTGAAGCTTGACTTTACTAAGTTATTATGCTAAAGTAATAGCATAATGAATTTACTAAAAAATACAAAAACCTATCTGGTGGGGCATATGCAATACCTTAGTGGGCGGAATTGGCGTGAAGAGGTTACAGAAAAACTATGGAAGCTTAATATAACTTGTTTTGATCCTTACAAAAAGCCGTTCATAAAGGATGTGGAGGAGGACGAAGCGTCTAGGCAGGAGATGGAAACTTGGATGAAGACTAAGCAGTACGACAGAGTTACGGATCGAATGAAAACAGTTCGAGCTTACGATCTCAACTTAGTAGACCGGTCTGATTTTATCATAGCGAACCTTGTGCCCGACGTAGCGAGCTGGGGAAGCGCGGAAGAGATAGTTACAGCCGTGCGTATGAAAAAGCCGTTGTTCGTGAGCATGGAAGGTGGTAAGTCTCAAGCTCCCCTATGGATGTTAGGGATGTTTCCTCATAAATATATTTATAATAGTCTTGACGAGATTACAGAAATGTTGTATGCTATAGATAGTGGCAGTAAACCCATAGACTCCGACCGTTGGAGATTACTTAGAAAAGAATTCCGATAATGAAACACCTAACTCCTATTTTTTACTTTTCCTTTTTTACTCTTTTAGCTATTGAGAGTCCCGAAGTTTGGGGCTTTGTCGTCTTCTCTATTATAGTTTACTTACTTCATTTGCACACTGAAAAAGGAGATGATTGCGAATGTTGATTTTGGTCTCTAGCAACAAATTAGATATAGAGTTTGGCCTAGGGGACGACGCCGATCAAACTGTAAATGTTTTAAGGAAAACTTTTATTGAAAAATATGGAGAAGAAATATATACTAAAGCAAGCAAAGTTGTTGTTGTTGAAGATAATTTTTATAATGTAATAAAAGACAGG
>Ga0163179_10001225_pt1 | contig 18241 bp, 25 predicted proteins | sample AtlANTMetagenome_FD_109643 | JGI IMG/M metagenome (GOLD analysis project Ga0163179, IMG submission 109643) | Marine eukaryotic phytoplankton communities from the Atlantic Ocean - Atlantic ANT 2 Metagenome | ecosystem: Environmental > Aquatic > Marine > Oceanic | place: North Atlantic Ocean... | reverse complement strand
TTCGTAGAAATCATAGTGGTGAAGTTGCGAAAAAGTTAACTGTATGTCTTGCTCAATTATCAAGATTAAATATTAAAGGTATATTACAAGGTGATTTATTATATACAGATGACCTAAAATCAATTACTATAGATGGTGAAAAAATGGTGTCATTTACACCTAATACAATAACATATGCAGTACCAATTAAGAGTGATTTAGGTAGAAGAATTATTAAAGCAAAAATGGGTATAGTATTTCATACTCAATATTCGGGTAAAAAAATGAATAGTTTATCCGCTAGTTTTGGTACAGTTAAAGCTTCTAGTAGTAGAAATATATTTTTAGCAAGTGCAAGTTATCAAGATACTTCAGGCGCCTCTACATTTACCTCAGCAGAATTGAAACAGTTTGATTCTCAAATTAGAATGGCTGAAGGTTCATTAAGAAAAGCAAGTCCGATTTTAGATTTAATGAGTAAGTCCTCGCAAGAAGAATTATCAGTAGGATATAGATTAAAAACATATTTTAATTATTACATAAAGAATTCAAATGCTGGTATGGAAAAAGTAAATACCATGCAAAAACAATTTAGAGATTACTATGAAAACTATATTAATATGGAAATAGATTCAAGAAAAACACCTAGAGGTAAAGAAAAATTTATTAAAGCAAAGAAAGATAACTTACAGTTTATAGACAGAAACAGAACAGCATTATATTTTGCAATTGCAAGTCATATAACTTTAGGTAATTGTAAAAATACTTTATTACAGAAAATGAATCAAATACAAAGCATAGGTAATTTTTTAAGAACATCAAATGGTTATAGAGTTACGGCACCAGAGGGTTATGTTGCAGTTGATAAAGTTGCAGGTGCAATTAAACTTGTAGATAGATTAGAATTTAGTAGGCAAAACTTTACTATGCCAAAAGGTTGGAATTAATGAAAAGTTTTAAAGATTATATATTTGAAGCATTAGGTAGAAGAAGAATCATAATGATAGGTGGACCAGGTTCTGGTAAATCAACTTATTCAGAAATTATAACAAAAAAACTTGACATACCCCACATTTATACTGGTGATATGATGAGAAAATTGGCAAAGACAAATGATAAAGTAAAAGATTTATTATCAAAAGGTGAATTTGCACCTACACCTATTGTTATTAAAGCTGTACAAGATAGATTAGAAAAACCAGACGCTCAAAAAGGTTATGTGTTTGATGGTTTTCCTAGAAATGTTGAACAAGCAAAAGCAATGGAAGAAAAAGATATTGAATATGATTATGTAATATTTCTTGATGTGTCAGAGGAAGAAGTTGTAAGAAGATTGACAGCAAGAGGTAGAGCAGACGATAAACCAGAGATTATTAAAAATAGATTAAAAGTATTTAAAAGAGAAACAGAACCACTTTTATATTATTACAAAGATGATATTATAAACATAAAAGCAGAGGGTGGTACACCAGAGGAAATAGCACAAACTATTATAGATAAAACACAATGAAAAAATATGACGACATAAGATATTTAGAAGAAGGCCTATACGACCCTAATATCTTCAAGGCATTTTTCCTTGCAGGTGGTCCAGGTTCAGGTAAAACTTTTGTAACTAGAGGCTCTTTCGGTGGTACAGGTTTAAGAATGATAAACTCTGATAATGCTTTTGAAGTTGCATTGAAAAAAAATAATCTATCTCTTAAAATGCCTGAAGATGAGGCAGAAGCTAGAGATATAGTAAGAGCAAGAGCAAAGGCAACAACTGGTAGCATGATGGACTTATCAATCAAAGGTAGATTAGGTATGGTTGTTGATGGTACTGGTAGAGATTACGATAAAATTAAAAGTCAAGTAGCACAATTAAGACAATTGGGTTACGATTGTTATATGATATTTGTTAATACGAGTTTACAGGTCGCTTTAGATAGAAATGCTAAAAGAGAAAGAAGCGTACCAGAATATATTACTAGAAAATCCTGGGAAGGTGTACAAAGTAATATAGGTAGATTTCAAAATTTATTTGGTATGGGAAATATGGTAATTGTTGACAATAGTAAAGATGATAAAGAACTTACAACGATTGTTATGAGTAAAGTAGGTAAGAGTGTTAGAAAATTATTGTCAAATAAAATTAAGTCGTACACAGCGAAAAGATGGATGGCGACAGAAAGAAAATTAAGAAGAAGATGAAAACCTTTAAAGAAAGTATCATAGATATTCCAAGAAGAACTTATGCACCTGGTGTGTTTAATAATTCTGATACTAGCGACCCTACTTTAAAACCTAGTGTCAAGAAGATGATTTATGACCAGATAGAAACATTTGAAAAAGAATATCCTGTTTTAAAAATGTCATTGATTGGTTCTATTCTTACACATAGATATAGAAATGACGCAGATTTAGATATCAATGTTTTATTTGATGTGCCTGAAGATAAAAGAGAAGAAGAACGAGAAAGATTATCTAAACAATTTTTATCATCTAAAAATCCTAATAACATACAAGGTAAATTAATACCTGGTACAAAGCATCCTGTTAACTATTATTTTATTACAGATAAAGAAACTTATGATGACCAAAATAAAAAGGCTGACGCAGTTTATGATATAGAGGGTAATAAATTTATAAAAAGACCAGATGATTTTGTATTTAATGTTGATGACTATATTGACCAGTTTAATAAAAAAGTACAAGAGTTAGATGTAATTAAAGGCGAATTAAAAAGAGACCTTATTGATTATGCAGAATTAAAAGAATTAAAACCTAATGATATTTTAAATCTACAAGAAAAGATTAAAGATAAGTTAGAAGAAATAGAAGATAGTATTGCTCAAATTGTAAAAATAGGTGATGGTGTTGACGCAGATAGACGAGCTGCTTTTGATAAAGATATGTCGCCAGATGAAATACAAAAGTTTGGTATTAAAAACAGATTACCTAAAAATGTAATCTATAAGATGTTAGAAAAATATCATTACTTGTTATTCTATAAGAAGTGTAAAAAGATTTTAGATGATGGCGTTGTAACAGATGATGAGATAGATGATTTAAAAATACACGAGCAAAGAAGAAAGTCAATTGCATTTACATTTGGTAGATTTAATCCACCAACAATAGGACATGAGAAGTTAATTAATAAAGTTGCAAGTGTAAGAGCAGATGATTACAAAATTTATTTAAGTAGAAGTGAGGACTCTAAAAAGAATCCGTTATCTCCTAGAGATAAACTTTCTATAATGAAAAAAATGTTTACTAGACATGCTAGAAACATTGAAATAAATCCTACAAATATGATACTAGATATATGTACTATCTTATATAAAAAAGGATATACAGAAATTTTTATGGTAGTAGGAAGTGATAGAGTAAGAGAATTTGAAACTATCATAAACAAATACAATGATATAAAATCAAGACATGGTTATTACAACTTTGATAACATTAATGTGTTATCGGCCGGTGAAAGGGATCCTGACGCTGAAGGTGCTACAGGCATGAGTGCAAGTAAAATGAGAGCTGCAGCTGCCAAAGGAGACCTAGATAGTTTTAGAAAAGGTTTACCTAGTGGTGTTGACGCAGAAAATATTATGAAGAGTGTTAGAAAAGGTATGAGATTGGCTGCTAATTATATCTATCAAAGAAATGTAAAACCGATTGCAAGTATGGAAGAATTTGAACAACAACAATTAAGAGACCTTTATATTAGAGATATGATATTTAATATTAATGATAAGGTTGATTATGTCAAAGAAGATGTACAAGGTAAAGTGGTTAGAAAAGGAACTAATTATATTGTTGTAGAAGATACTAATAACAATTTACACAAAGCGTGGATATGGGATTGTGTTCCTATAGCCGCCGATAGAGAGGTAGATATGAGAGAGTACGACTTAAATGTTGACTATGGATTTGAAGCCGTTTCAGAAAAGACTGAATTACCACAGGACAGAGATGTAAAGGATAAAGATGGAACTCAACCAAAGAAATACTATAAATCATTATCTAAAGACACAAAAGATAAACGAGCTTCACACTTTAAGAATACCGATACAACAAAGAATGACAACGACCCAGCACCTGGCGATAAGGGAGCTAAGACAAAACCTAGTAAACACACACAAAAATACAAGAAGATGTTTGGAGAGTTTAAAAAAGATTTACAAGACGCCTATGATATAGGTCAAGATTATGCTAAACATACATCAACTATTACACCAGGAGAACCAAGTTATAATGGTTTTGAAAACGGTTCCTATACACCATCTAAGCCTGGAAGTGGTGAAATGGTTACTAAAAAGAAAGTAAAAGGCTTTTTAGACAGAGAACGAGAAGAACCTACTGAAAAAGATGTAAAAGAGTGGGCAGCTTCAGAGTCCACAATAGATAAATATAGGGAACGATATAAAGAAGAGGCAGAAGCCAAGTTAAAACAAGTCGTTGATAAAATGCTTGAAAAGGTAATTAAATGAAAACATTTAAAGAATACGAAGATATAGACCAGAAATGTGAAGAGTGTATCTTTGAACACGAACATGAACCTTTAGAAGAGTCAGAGTATCAAGGCAAAAAAGTTAAATTAAATGACCCTATTCGTGGTGGTAGTAAGAAGTTTTATGTATATGTTAAGAACGAAAAAGGTAATGTTATAAAAGTATCATTTGGTGATACAACAGGTTTAAGTATTAAAAGAGATGACCCGGCTAGAAGAAAATCTTTTAGAGCAAGGCACAATTGCGATAATCCAGGTCCTAAAACAAAGGCTAGATATTGGTCGTGTTATCAATGGAGAGCAGGAGCAAAGGTAAATAACTAATGAGTAGATATAGAAAAACAATGGCACAGGCCATAAATGAAGGCGCTATACAAATGCAGATAGCGGCTTTAAAAAAGGCTTATGAGCCAATGAGAAATAAGAAAATTAGTATGGATAACGCAAATAAATTAATGAAGATTATGGATAAATTTGATGGTGACAAAAACATGTTATCAATGTTATACAAAGCAGATATACCTTTTGTGTCAGGACTAGCTAGTGCAAGATTAATTTCAAAACATAACTTCAAAGCTCAACAACTAATGCAGATTAGAAAAGAAGATGTTGAAATATTAACAGATGAAGTTAAACAGATTAGAGAAGCAAAGAAAAAAGAACTAGAAGACTTTGAAGAAGATTTAATTGCTGATGAAATAAGCGAAGGTAAAATGTCGCAAATAAATGCCATGCAAAAAGATGGTAAGTCAGCGGCTGAGATTGCTAAAGTAATGAAACTACCTGTAAAAACGGTAAAAGATATTCTAGGCGAAGAAGAAATACACGAATTTAAAAAAATGTCTGTTACTATATCAGACATGGATAAAAGAAAAAAAGCAATCGCTGATTTAATGAAACAAAATTTAGGTGTTTCAGTAACAGGTGGAGTTATCAAAGTTGATGGTAAAGGTAAAGACCTTAATAACTTTGCAAAAGATTTAATGAATTTTTACGGCGCAAATGTGAGAGCAGAAAGTTATACAATAGATGAAGAAGCAGACCAACACTTTTATAATCCAGTTACAGAGGCTTGCTGGGTAGGATATAAACAAGTTGGTATGAAAAATAAAGGTGGTAAACAAGTACCAAATTGTGTACCAGAGGAAGTTGTAAAAGAAGAACTGGAAGATTTAGTTGAAGGCACAGGTAAAATTACAGGTTTCAGAAACGACAAAGAGAAATCTAATATGGTATCTTTAGCAAAACAACATAGTCTAAAAGTAAAAGACATACCTGGTGGTATAGAGTTATCAGGTAACATGAGAAAAATTTTAGACATGCAGTTAGCTTCTGGTTCACATTTAAAAACCGAAGACGCAGGTTACCTACAATCAAGATTAACACCACAACAAATTCAAAATATTAAAAATACATGGAAGAATAAAAAGGCTTCAGATGTAACACCCGCTGTTAAAAAAATGATTAAGAATATGGATATACCTACACAATTGGCAATCAAAGACGCTGGTATAAATCAGTTATCAAAATTAGTAGAACAAGATGACGCCATGACTATGGACAAAGATATGAAAAAGAAAAAAGAAGAGTTGCCTAAAAAAGATGATGTAGCTGCTGACGCAGATACAGAAAAGAAAGAATCTGAAAGTGTTGATAAATTAAAAGCGGATTTAGATAAAAAAGATGATGAAATACAATCATTAAAAATAAAAGCAGAAACAGAAAAAGCAAAAGTTGCTAAAAAAGAAACTGAAAAATTAACAAATCCTGAAACAGGAGAGCCATTACTTCAAGTCGGCATTGCTTATAAACTTATGAAAGATAAAATGAAAAAAGAAAAGGTCGGTGTCAAAGAAGAATTAGATAATAGAGATAGACCTGCTATCAAAAAGATTATTGATATGTTAAAAGGTGCTAGTAAGGCACATGCTGGTCAGGCAAAAGAATTAGATAAAGCTTTGAAATCAGAAATGAAAAAAGATGACGCTTATGCAATAGGTATGGCACAGGCTAAAAAAGTTATGAATGATGAACCACCTTTAGAGAAAAAGACAATCAAAAAAGGTCACGAAATTGCAGATAAGATTTTAAAGAAAGAAGAAACTATTTTAGAATTTTCATCTCAACAAATTAAACAAGCATATGGTATTGCAAATGACCCTAGATACAAACAAGGTAACTATTCAGGTGCAGTAAGAGCTATTGAGAAACTTGCAAAAGGTTTATCTCAACATCCAGATGTTCAAAAAGTATTAAAAAGAACAAATGAAAGTGTTGAAGCAGATGTTAAAAAAGCAATGGGAAATATTGCTCATAAAATTATCAAAAAAAATAATAAAATTTTTGTAAAAGTACATAAAGGTGGTGATGAATCAGACGCTCAAAAAGCAATTAAAAACCACCCTTTATATGTTGCAGGTAAATTGAGATTGTTACCTGAAAACTCACAGCATCCAGCAAAAGAAATGTATGAACAGATTAAAGGTTTAAAAAAGAAAGCCGAAAAATCTGGAATATCATATGGTATTTTAAAGAAAGTATATGATAGAGGCATGGCTGCTTGGAGAGGTGGACACCGACCTGGTGCTTCACAGCAACAATGGGCTTTTGCTAGAGTAAACTCATTTATCACAAAAGGAAGTGGAACTTGGGGTAAAGCAGATAAAGACTTGGCGAAACAAGTTAGAGGGAGCAAATAATGACGAATTATTTAAAACACAAACCGGGTAGTATTGAAGAACTTGTATCAAAACAAGGCTCTTATAGAGAAGATTCTGGTTACCAGAAAATGTTTAAAAAAGAATTAGACAAAGCTGGTAAAGGTATTGGTTCAATGTCACCAGCAGAGAAGAAAGCATTTTTTAATAAGATAGATGATAAGTATAAAGCAAAATCTGAAGGTATTGAAACTATGGTACCAACTAAAAAAGAAGACGATAAAAAAATGCCTTCTAAAAAAGTAACTGATACTGGTGAAAAAGCAACTAAAATTGATACTGAACCAAAAATAGTTTATAAAACTTAAAAAAAGTGCTTGCCTTTATGGTGGATATGTGTTATAGTATATCTACACTACGAAAGGACTAAAACACTATGAAATACGGATTACCCCAAATATATTGTGATATGGATGGAGTCCTTTGCGACTTCAAAAAACATGCAGAAAAAACTGTAGGTGTACCTATTAAGAAGTGGATGAATTTGCCTAAAGAGGGTAAGTGGGATCCAATTGTTAACAAAGGTGATTTTTGGTCTACAATGCCATGGATGGCAGGTGGAAAACAACTTTGGCAATTCATATCAAAGTTTAATCCTGATATTCTATCAGCACATGTTGAAGATTATAGGGACCCAACTTGTATACCAGGTAAAACATTGTGGGTTAAAAGAAACATAGGTTTACCAAACAATAGAATAAACTTGGTAAGAAGATATCAGAAAAAAGATTATGCACAAACTGGTAAAAATACTAGTGCAATATTAATTGATGATTACGAAAAGAATACTAGAGAATTCACACAAAGAGGTGGCATAGGTATTCATCACACTTCCACAGCAAGAACCATCTCTCAACTTAAAAAACTCGGTTTTAAATAAGTCTTCCTTATAAATATTAGTATTGAGTACCAATAACTAATAAAGGGAGAGAATAATATGTCATCACACACTAATAAAGACGAAGCTGCTGGAGCACCATTATGGTCAGTAGCTGCTATCAGAAAAGAGCCTACTTCGGCTAATAGAACTGATTTGTTCAACGATACAACTGCTAATAATTTCATTACTGGCACTACTATGGGTCTTTTTAACTATAAAGATTCAGAAACAGCTGCTAATAAAGTTGCACATGCAGGTTGGAACCTAAAAATAACTGGTTCTGGTGGTAGAGCAAGTAGAGTTACACATGAGTGTTTAGTTGCATTAACTAATTCAGCAGACGCTTAATCATATAAATAATCAATAAATATAGGGCGGATATCTATATGTCCGCCCTTATAAATATATTAATAAAGTGATGTAGTCAACTGGCTACAGTAGCATACCCATTAAGGGTTTATAGGAGAAAAAAATGGCTGATAAAAAAATCACACAATTGACCGACCTTGGTGACGGTCTTAATGCCGTAGATTTGTTCCATGTAGTGGACGACCCTAGCGGAACACCAATCAACAAAAAAATAGCTGCTCAAGATATTTTCAACAATATTCCAACATGGCTTGGTTTAACTCAAGCTTCACAGCAATTGACTTCAGACGGTTCAACTGCTTTAGCAGCTGATGTAACTTCATCTATTACAGAGATTGACGCTACATCTGCTATCGGAACAATTACATTAGCAAATGGTTCTGATGGACAATTAAAAATTATTTTAAATACTTCAACTTCAGGAACAAATATTTGTACAATTACACCTGCCAATTTAAGAGGTGCAACTAACATTTTATTGAATGGTCCTGGAGAAGCAATTGTTTTATTGTTTAAAAATTCAAACTGGAACATTATTGCTGGTAGAGGATTTACTACTACATAATATTAACAAGGTATAATAATGATTACATTAGAAGAGTTAATTGAAGAAAAAAATATTTTACAATCGGATTATGACAAAATGGCTAGTCATATAAGAAAAGTAGAATTAGATTTATCACAAATGAAGGCCAACATGAACGCAGTTGATGGCGCATTACAACAAATGCGTAAGTTAATTAATAAGGCTCAAAGTGATGAAAGTAAAAAGAAGGGAAAAGAGAAATGAAATCTTTTAAAAAATATGTAAAAGAGGACCATACTCAATCCAAATACGGAAAAGGTAATGTAGGAACACCGGAAGTACAAGCAGTTGATGATGTACATGTTGGTGCTCACAATATACAAGACCCTAAAGTAATGGAGAAAGTTAACGCATTTGTAGGTTCAATTGCAGACCAGGAATATTTAAATCCTAAAGCTGCTATGGAGCAACTTGCAAATAAATTAGCAACTATTGGTTTATCTTTTAAAGTACCTACTGAAGGCAACGCAACTGTGGAAGTTTCACAATTTGGCGGAAGATTTGGTAAAGACATTGACGGTTCCGATTTAAATGATGATGGTATATCACATAGAAAAGAAGGTGGATTAAAGATTAATTTTAAATCTGAAACACTAGAAAACGGTTCTCATAAAGTCTTTGCTAAATTAGTATAGACTTTTATGTTCAAAGAGATAACCAAAGATAACTGGTTGTTATTTGCTCAGCAAAATTATGACAACCCAACACTTGAAAAAGATGAAGAATTTTATGATGATATCAAAAGGTTCAAGTATCTGAAAAGGTTATTTCGTAAGTATTGGATAACAGGTGATATTAAAATAAGATTGGTATTAAATCATTTAATAGTATTACAAAATGTTTTTGGCGCTGACGCAGCTGTAACATTATTGTTATATAAAATTGATAAGCCATATTGGCCGATATTAAAATCTTGTTTAAATTATCTTGGTTATCTATACTCACATGAACTAGAAGATATACCAATACATGCAGATGTAGATAGAATGTTAAAGGCGCTATAATGTCAAGAGCAATAGATTTATTAATAACATATAAAGTAATTAGAACTTTAGTAACACCTTTTGAAAAAATGCAAGCATTTAAAAGAGGTATTATAGATAAAGATGGTAAAGTTTTAATTAAGATGAAAGATGTAAAAGGTGGTGATAGAAAACACTACACAATTTTACATAGATTTGTTTTTAATTTAAAAAGAATACTAAAAAAAGTTGGTCTAGGCAGTAGATTAGGTTCTTTTGGTGTTGCTTTAGCATTACTAATTAAAGAAGATAAGAGTTATATAAATCATAAAGACGCAATTGAATCAGCAGTTGTAACTTATTTAAAAGAACAAAATTTATATAATGAAATATTAAAAGAAAGTCAAGAAATACCAGAAATAAATGACGAGCCTTTTATGACATGCTTTGGCGTGGACATATATGAAAAAGGTGATGAACTGGTATCGGAGTATGAATATGCCAAAACATTATAAAGAAATGATGGATGAAATCATTAATAAGATGAGTGAAGAAGCACCTACAAATGCAGTTGCTCATGGTGGTGTAGATATGAATCCAGATGGTGTTGTTATGTCGCCTAAAATGATGAAAAGAAAAAAAGAACAAGGCGCTGAACAGGAAAAAATCAAAAAGAAAATTAGTAATATGGTGAAAGAGAACACAGATAATAACAATGTTGTTCTCAAAGGTATTAATGAAACTCTAAATAAACTAGAAGATAAAATTGATGAGAAAAGTGGTATTAAAAAAGAAGAAATAAAAATTGTAGAAAAGAAACAAACTTTTCACGATAAATTTGTAAAAGATTTATTGAACAATACACCACATGAAGAACAATTTGATGAAAAAGTTTAAAGAATATTCTATGATGACTAGAGGATTTGCATTAGGTAGTCCTGATAGTGTTCATCCAATTGCAAGTATTGGTAACATGAGACCACCTAAAAATAAAGGTAGTAAACATGCAAGGGCAGTTGGTTTAACAGCAGAAAAAAATCCTAGAATTGCTAGAAAACCTGGTCAAAAAGCAGGTTCAGACAAACATTCAGACCTATATACAGATGAAAATCCTAAAGGAACTATTCATGGTTTAGGTTTTACAGATAAAGAAAAAGCAAATCAATCTGTAAGTAAGATAAGAAATTCAGGTAAAACACATGCTCATAAAATGCAGGCTGCTATAGCAATGAGTCAAAGAGCTAAAGTTGCAAGTCAAAGAGCAAAGGATCCTGAAAAGAAAAAAGATTTGGGACAGGCTCATAAAGTCTATCAAAATTATATAGATAAAAATAAAAAGAGTAAGGACTAAAATGGAATTAATATTAACTTTAGCAATGAAATTTTGGCAATGGTCTATTTTAATTGCTTTAATTATCATTGGTTTTATTGTAAATCTTTTTGATAAGAAGGTACACAATAGAATTAATTTTAAATATTCACAGTTTCCGACAATGAGACCAATACCTATTAAAACAAAAGGTAAAGGTTTCTTCAAGATGATATTGATGTGGATACTCGGTGTTAGACATTGGGAAATAGTAAATGATTTTACATATGAAATAAACGGAAAGAAATTCGTAATACCTGCTGGGTTTAAATTTGATGGTGCAAGTATACCAAAATTCTTGCATACATTCTTATCACCAGTAGGTGTGCTTTTAATAGGTGGTCTCGTACACGATTATGCTTATAAGTATGAAACACTATTAAAAACTAATAAGAAAGATACCATGGGTGTTATAACTCAAAAGAAAGCAGACGAAATCTTTAGAGATATTAACATAGAGATTAATGGTTTCTATCTTATGAACTATCTAGCATACTGGTCGTTAAGACTAGGTGGCTTTATGGCGTGGAATAAACACCGTAAAGTTAACGCTAAGATTAAATAAAAAGGAGGTTCAAGTATGAACTGGATAATGTCAAGAGTAAAAGAAATGTCTAGCTGGTCAGGGGTTGCTTTGATTGGTATAGGCGCAATGATTATATTAGGAGGTCCATTTGTCAATATGTTGGCATGGGCAGCTGTGGCTTGGGGAATATTTTCCATAGTAAAAAAGGACTGAAATGTTAGGAATTAGATTATTCTTTATAGGTATATTAGCTAGCGCCGTTATCGGCGCTGGCGCCTATGTTTTTAAGTTAAGGGCTGATAATGCAATATTAAAGGCCAATGCTGTAAAGATGGAAAGTGCAATAACTGAACAAAAAGAACTTATAGAAAACCAAAAAAAAGATTTTAAAGAAATCTTGGTCGCTAATACAGAGATGAATAAGTTAATGGGAGATTTGAAGAAAGACCTAGAAGATTTAGATAAAAGATTTAATAAGAATAACAGAGATATCGGTAAACTGGCTGTAGAAAAAACAGCAGTTATAGAGAAAATAATTAACAAAGGTGGTGAAAATGCGGCTCGTTGTATTGAGATTGCAAGTGGTTCACCATTGACAGAAAAAGAAAAGAATGCTACAAAGAAATCTGAAATTAATCCAGAGTGTCCTAGTATCGCTAATCCTAGTTACATTCCTTACTAGTTGTTCCTCTGTAAAAGAGTTGAGCATATTTAAGGAAGAGGTACCAAGACAACAATTAAATCTACAAAAACCAACTCCTTTGGAGATGGAAAAGATACATTGGATTATTATTACCTCTGAAAATTCAGAGGAAGTTTTTGCAAAAATGAAAGAAGACGGAATGGATCCTGTAATTTTTGGATTGACCGACAATGACTTTCAATTATTATCAAAAAACTTTGCAAGAATTCGTAATCAATTAAAGGTTACTAACGACTTGCTTGATAAATATAAGGAATATTATGAATCAAGCGAAGAAAATAACACAGCAAATTAAAAGTAGATAAGTTATAAATAGATTTAGGACTTGACTACATAGAACAGGAAACATATGAAAAGACTTATTTTTGGTCTTTTGTTATGTTTTGTTATCGCAACTCCTCAAGTTGCTTGGACTGACACTACCTCTAACGGGGCTACGACCAACGCTCAAACAAATACAAGTGGTTCAAATACCACAATATCAGGTGGATACTCGCAAGAGTCAACAACCACATATCAAAGTGGTTCTAGCTCAACGACTTCAACTACAAATACTACTAACGCCTACACAGGTGACCAGAGAGTTGTAAACTCCTCTTCAGCACCATCTATGTCTGCTATGTCGCAGGACTTATGTGTTGTTGGAATGAGTGGTGGTGTATCAACATTTGGCGTTGGTGTTTCAGCAGGAACTTATCGTACAGATGAGAATTGTGAAAGAATTAAACTATCCAAAGTTTTAAATGACCTAGGAATGAAGGTGGCCGCTGTGTCAATTTTATGCCAGGATCCAAGAGTATTTTTCGCAATGGAACAATCAGGAACCCCTTGCCCATTTGAAGGTAAGATTGGTTCAGAAGCTACAAAACAATGGTCAAAATATGATAAGTTAAGACCTGACTATGATGTTTATGTAAGTAGATTAAAAGTGGTAGAGAAAGCAAATAAGATAGAGGAAGCAGAGTTAGAAGAAGCAAGAAAAATAGAACTTGAAAAAGTGCAAGCACAAAAAGCGATAATAGAAAAAGAACTGAAAGAAAAAGCAGCTAAAGACGCCTCATTTAACAAACTAGAAAATACTGAATTACATGGTATGACAGATGTTAAAGATGATAAAAAGGTGGATTTTAATGCGAAAGGAAAATAATGGATTTAGGAACTATCAATTTTATTCTGATAACAGGCTTAATGGTATACTTTAATGTTAAAATATATAAGTGGGCTCATACTCTTAACCCTTACGATTTTAGTAACAGGCGTTAAGGCAGAAACAACCTGTGTTACCAATGCTCTTGGTGACCGAACATGTACAACAGTAACTTCCGGTACCACTACTGGAAATATCTTAAATAACTCTACATTCGGGACAGGTGCAGACCCTAACGAGGTAACCACCACAACCGGTTGGTCAACAACTGGTTCAGACGGTATTCACACACACGGCAACTTTGGTTTTACATATCCTTCAGGCTCAGATAGCACAGGTGGTGTATTAGCATTTGAGGGTCATGTAGAGGATAATGTTTTTCAAGACCAATCACTTGTCGGTGATGGTCATTTAACAAAATCACAAATCAACGAAGGTTTTACTTCAACTCAATCAGCAGATGTTTGGTTCTGGAACATGATTGAAAATACCCTAACATTAAAACAAACTATTACAGCTGCTGATGGTACTGTTACCACACAAACAAGAGTATTAAATGACCACGACCCTAATAGACCATTTAATGGTGGTAATTTTGAAAACTATACAAATGTTTACACACAATCAGCAAATACTCAAAACGATTTCACAATAAGAACCGAACTTTATAATCAAGGAGATGGTTCTAGTAATGACAACTATCATAGAGGTCCAGATGTGGATAATGTTCAGTTATCTATTACAACGGCAGGTTCAACGGAGGTTGTCATAACTTCATGTGTACAATTAGGAACATGTACAACAATCGGTGATGATATCAATGACGCAGTTGATTTAATAGATGAAGATAGTGGTAGACCTATCTTTGATATTGTTGATGAAGATGTTGCAGAGGCAATAGAAGATTTTGAAACTATAGAAATTAATCCTATTACTTTTGTACCAGAGGTAGAGTTTGAGATAATAGTAGAAGAAGATTTTGGTTTTACAGAAATACCTTTTGAAGAGTTTATAGTAGAATCATTTGAAACATTTTTAGAAACAAATGATTTAACAATGGATTTCCAACAAGAATTAATAATAGAAGATATATCTGAACAAGAATTTTTTGATGAATTATCTGACCAGATGGTAGAAGAATTAGGTGCTGACATGATGACCCTAGTAGCACCTCCAGAAATGATGATGGAAATGCCTAATGATATGGCACCTATAATGACAGAGCAAGAGATGAATGATTTTGTTGAGGCAAATCCAGATATGATAGAATTCGCAGATGAAAATACTATAGTATTAAAACCACCGAGTGAGATGGAAAATAATATGCCAGAGATGGAAGAAATTAAAGAAGAACCTATGGAAAATATTACCGTTGCAGAGGCACCTGAAGATGTCCGAGGTAAACCAAACATGGAGGAAACGACAAATGAAGAAATCATAACAGAAAGTCCTAAAGAAGAAGTAGAAACATCAACTGAAACAAATACACCAAAAGAAGAGGAGCCAAATGCTACCACTACTGAACCGACAACTGAAACCTCTACTACAGAGGAAACTTTGGAAAGCAATGAGGAAACAACAACTCCAGGACAAGAGAGTGAAACTGTATCTAATGAATCAGAAATGGATGAAAATACGGAAACAGAAGGACAGGAGGAGAAGGAAGGTGATGGAGAAATTGTACAGAATAAATCAGATGTATCAGTTAAAGAGAGGGGGACAGTTAAGACCAAGGTTGATTCTGACATAGGTAAAAAAGTTGCCAAAATTATTAAAAAATTAGAGGCAAAATTAAAAAGAGTAGATGATAAAATTAAGGCTACTTCATATGTGTTGGCAGTAACTTTACAAAACTTGCAACCAGATATGGGGTCTTACATAAATAAAACATTACCCGACGGTAAAAATCTTGTCGGTGTACCAAATGATGATTTCTTTGATAATATAAATAGAATTGCACAGCAACAAATATATAAAGACGCCAGTTTAAATGCGTACACAAGTAATGACCCAATTGCTGTACATAACCGTCTCCTTGTGGAGATAGATATGAAAAAACAAACATTAAGGGCTGAATTAGCCGCATTAAGGAGTTTATTAAAATGAAGAATATGATAGATAAACTTTCCACATATGCTTCGTTAGTAGGTGTTGTAGCAGCTATTGGCGGTGGTTTTTATGCATGGGGAGAATTTAATACAAGACTAGCAAACATTGAAGGAACAGAGGCAGCTGATGTTTCTGGTATAGTTGCAAATGGTGAGGCAATCGCTTCATTAGAATCAACTGTAGAAGGTATTAAAATACCTGATGTTTCTGGTATCGCTGAGAACAGCGAAAGAATTGCAGTTTTAGAAAAAGTTGAAACTACAGTTGATGTAGAGAAGATGAAAGAAAACGAAAAGAAAATTGCAGTAGCTCAAAAAGAGCTAGAACTTTTAAGACTAGAGATACAAGAATTAAAACTTAAATCTAGCAATCCACTAGCGAACTAATAAAATGGCAGAGAACGGCAACGGAACTACAGATATCAAAGTCCAATTAGCCGGACTTAAAAAAGATGTAGAGAATGTTAACAATCTCAATGCTCGTTTAGATACGGCCATTGAGAAGTTAACAGATGTATCTACTTCTATTAAGTCTATGCTGGCTGTTCACGAAGAGAAGATTTCCAGACAGGAACAAATAGATGATGTCATATTTGGTAAGTTAAAAGAAAGACAATCAGAAATAGAAAATGTACACCGTGAACTAACAGCTGAAATCCAGCAATCAGAGAAAAGATTACTCATAGAAATTAAACAATTGAAGCTTGACATTGGAGGAAGAATTGGTATACTAGAGAGATACAGATGGTTAATCCTTGGTGGCGCAATTGTTGTAGGCTGGTTTGTGGCCTTAAATGGCAACGAAATCCTAGAAATGATGAAGTAACCAACTGGTGTAAAACGGTTGAAAAAACAGCGCCGGAAATGGCGGAGTATTTTTTTCGCCTGGAAGTTTTTTCCAGCATTGACAATAACAAGAGTTTAGTATATATTATGAAATTGCTATGTCGTCATATACAGATTTAAAATTTATTAATGAAATATCTACAAGACTAGGACAGTTTAAAAAGAAAGGTGATTACCTTTTTAACTTTAGATGTCCATATTGTGGTGATTCTCAAAAGAGTAAAACAAAAGCTAGAGCTTACCTTTACAGAGTAAAAAATGACATGTTTTTTAAATGTCATAATTGTGGTGAAGGACATAACTTTAGTAATTTTTTAAAGTTTCTTGATAATAAGAAGTATGAATCTTATTTACTAGAAAGATATAAAGGGTCGGCACCCTCCACGCCAAAGCCGAAGTTTACTGACTTTAAACCACAATTTAAAGAGGTAGACATACTAGATGGACTAACACCTGTTAGTGATTTGAACGAAGACCATCCAGTAAAACAATATGTCTTAAATAGAAAGATACCTGAAAAGTATTTTTCTAAATTATTTTTGTGTAATAAATTTATGCAATTTGTGAACAAGGCAAAGCCAAATACTTTTCCTCACACAAAAGGCGAACATCCTAGATTGATTATTCCCTTTTATGATTCGAGTGAAAAAGTTTTTGCATTTCAAGGTCGTGCCTTTGGTAAAGAACAACCAAAGTATTTAACGGTCAAACTAGACGAAAATAAACAAAAGGTCTATGGACTAGATAGAGTAAATCTACAAAAAGATATTTACATTGTAGAAGGACCTATTGACAGCTTATTCATAGATAATTGTTTAGCAGCTGCCGGTGCAGACTTGACATTAAGAGTTTCACCTGATACAGTTACATACATATTTGATAACGAACCAAGAAATAAAGAGATTATAAAAAGAATGTATGATGTGATAGAAAATGATTACAATATTGTTATTTGGCCTGAACACATACACGCAAAAGATGTAAACGAAATGATTATGAACGGAATGACAAAAATAGAACTACAAACAATTATAAGTAGCAATACTTATTCAAAGTTAGAAGCGCTTACGAAATTAAGTTTTTATAAAAAATGCTAGGAGGAAAGATGAACACACAGGCTGCTATAAATGTAAAGAAGAGAAACGGCAGAGGTGATGAACCTCTTAATATTGAAAAGATTCACGAAATGGTTGAGTACGCTTGTGAAGATATAAAAGGTGTTTCAGCCTCGCAAGTTGAGATGAATTCAGGTTTACAATTTTATGATGGTATTACTACAGACGAAATTCAACAAATTTTAATCAAGTCAGCTTCAGATTTAATTTCATTAGATAATCCTAATTATCAGTTTGTAGCTGCTAGACTATTACTCTATAGTTTAAGAAAACAATTATTCCATAAACTTTGGGACCACCCACATATTTACGACCATGTTAGAGAAGGTGTTTCTAAAGGAGTTTATGACGCAGATATATTAACATGGTACACTAAAAAAGATTTTGATAGAATGGAAAACTGGATTAATCACGAAAGAGATTATGATTTTACATATGCAGG
>Ga0163179_10001224_pt1 | contig 18267 bp, 18 predicted proteins | sample AtlANTMetagenome_FD_109643 | JGI IMG/M metagenome (GOLD analysis project Ga0163179, IMG submission 109643) | Marine eukaryotic phytoplankton communities from the Atlantic Ocean - Atlantic ANT 2 Metagenome | ecosystem: Environmental > Aquatic > Marine > Oceanic | place: North Atlantic Ocean... | reverse complement strand
TGTTACAGGTGATTCTAACTTTACTTTAGTAGGTGTACGCTCGACATTTAGCACAGGAAGTGTTACAATAGAATCTAAGTATGACGTTACTGGTGTTCGTGCAACCTTTGCGCAAGGATCAGTGGTTGTAACGGGTAATGCTAACGTTACATTAGAAGGTGTAAGATCTACTTTTGCAACAGGCGTACCAAAATTAACAATATGGAACGGTGTGGATGACTCTAACACAGACATCTGGACTGTAGTGCCAACAGGATAAGGATAAAATGGTAGATTCAAACATATTAAATTTAAACTTGATGACTACAGGATCTAATTCTGGAACCTGGGGTACAGTTACAAATGAAAATTTACAAAAATTAGAACAAGCAATGAAAGGATACATTGCTGTATCTATAGGAGGCAGTTCTCCACAAGCACTTACAATTGCAAGTGGTGGAACAGGAAGTGGTGTACAGCAACCTAATGCAGCTTTAAAGTTTATAGGGTCCATGTCTACAAATGTGACAGTAACATGTGAAGCAAATAGTAACTGGTATATTATTGATGATGCTACAACTAAAAATGGATACACATTAAGTTTTGGTCCTACGGGTGGCACAGCTGTTGATCTTGTTGCAGGGTCTAAACATTTAATTTACACTGATGGTTCTACAGCTTTTGATGTTTTAGCAGATGCTGGAAATGTTAAAGCTAATGGAACATTACAAGCAACAGGTGATGTTACTTTTAATGGTGGTGCTTTTTCTTTTAACTCAAGTTTAGCTGACAAAGATGCTGTTTTTGCCGGTGATACACAAGCAAACTTATTATTTACAGATGCAAGCACAGACCGTGTAGGAATTAACACAGCCTCTCCAACGACACAATTAGACGTTGCAGGAACTTTTAGAGCTACAGGTGCTGCTACTTTGTCATCTACTCTAGGTGTTACGGGATTACTTACTGCATCCACATTAACAGCTACAGGAAATGTTGAAATAGATGGTGGAAATTTTACTTTTAATGAAACAGGTGCTGCAGTAGATGCAAAATTTGAGGGAGATACTGACACAGCTTTACTAGTTACTGATGGTAGTGCTGACCTTGTTGGTATTGGAATTGCTACACCTGCCGGTGGTAAACTAGAAATTAATCAAAATAATGCAGCTGGTGCAATAGCTTGTTTATCCTTGGATCAAGATGATACAGATCAAGAATTTATTTATTTTGATGGGACATCTGCTGGAGATAGTACAAAAAGTTTATCTTCTTCAACAGCAACCGCAGGAACAAAGCAAGGAGCGATACGTATTAATGTAAATGGAACGGATCGTTGGATAAGATTTTACGATTCAGCTGTATAGGAGTTACATGACTCTTATAAAAGTACCAATAGCCCCAGGAATAGATCAACAAGACACCGAGTATGGTGCTGAAGGTAGATGGTTTTTTGGTAAAAATGTTCGTTTTAGATATGGCCTTCCAGAAAAAATAGGAGGATTTATAACGGTCACTACGGATGCTTTAATTGGAGCAGCACGTGGTATTGTCGATTGGTTTGATACTAGAGGAGAACAATATTTAGCTACTGGCACTAATAAAAAATTATATGTCTATCAAAATAATGCGTGGTATGACATTACACCAACACGAGATTCTGGTACTGGTAATATTACTGGATGGATTACTGTAATTAATTCACCGACAGTAACTGTAACAGACGCATCGCACGGTGCTATAGAAGGTGATTTTGTAACTATTACAAGTGTAAGTGGTGCTGTTAACGGTATACCTGCAGCTACTTTACAAAATAAACAATACGAAATAATAGAAGTTGTATCTACTTCACAATACAAAATTACAGCAACAGCTAATGCAACAAGTAGTGGTGCTTCTTCAACAACAGCTAATGCTGCTTATGAAATTAATACTAACCCTGCTACATCTATCGCCGGTTACGGTTGGGGTGCTGGTACATGGGGATTATCTACATGGGGTACAACTAGAGCTGGTCTTGCAGCTCCTAACTCAGTACAGTTAGACTCAGGTAAATGGTCCTTGGACACTTGGGGGGAAGATTTATTAGCATGCCAGTTTAATGGTTCTTTATATTATTGGGATACTTCAGCTAGTTATGGTACTCCTGTAGCTGCAACTATTATTGCTAATGCACCTACACAAAATAGATTTGTTTTAGTATCTGGTACTGATAGACATGTTATATGTTTTGGAACACAACTTATTGGAACAACAACACAAGATGAAATGTTTATTCGTTGGTCAGATCAAGAAGATCATACTTCTTGGACACCAACATCTACTAACACTTCTGGATCACAACGATTAACTGATGGTAGTAAATTAATTACTGCTAAAAGATCACGTGGTGCGGTGTTAGTATGGACAGATACAGCTTTATATCAAATGCAGTTAGTAGGTGCACCATTTACATTTGGTTTTTCTCAGTTAGGTTCTGCATGTGGAGCTATTGGATTACACTCAGCTGTAGAATCAAATGGTAACTCATTTTGGATGGGTAAAGATTCTTTCTTCGTGTTTGATGGTTCGGTGAAAAAAATACCATGTAGCGTAGAAGACTATGTATTTGAAAATATAGACCAAGCATCACAAAAAGATACATTTGCTTGTTTAAATAGTGAATTTAATGAAGTAACATGGTTTTACCCTTCTAGTGGTTCACAACAAATAGATAGATATGTAACTTACAATTACCAAGAACAAACATGGTCTATTGGAGATTTAGCTAGATCATCATGGGTTGATAAAGGTGTATATGATTTTCCTTATGCTTTGGATTATAATTCTACTAGTTCTACAACACCTATAACGCCGTTATCACCAGCTACAGAAATATCTGGAGTTACCAATGGACGTGCATTAATGTATGCGCAAGAAAATGGAACTGATGCAAATGGTGCAGCCTTAGAATCAGAATTAAATTCTGGTGCTTTTGTTATACCAGAAGCGGGTGAAAGATTAATGGCTATAAAAAGATTTATTCCTGACTTTAAAAATATTTCAGGAAATGTAAATGTAGATTTAATTTTTAAATTATATCCTACATCAAGTTCTACAACAATAGCAAGTACAGTTACGCCTACAACAACAAAAGTTGACACACGTGCACGTGGACGACAAGCACAAATTAGTATAAAAACTACAGGAGTGGGAGACAACTGGAGATACGGAACTTACAGAGCTGATGTACAACAAGACGGAATGAGATAATGGCACAAATAGTATTACCAAGAACGCCTCAAGGAACACAAGAATATGATAAGGTTCAAATAGATAAACTAGTTAGTAACCTAGAACAATTAATTTTACTGCTTAATAGTACTTACACACCGGAAACGTTGCGTAATGACGACGAAGCTTTTGCATGGTTTAATGGCTAACGTATATACTAATTATAAAAAAGATTTAGCTACAAACACTAATCCTGTAGTATTATATACAGTGCCGGATAAGGTACAAGCTGTTATTAAATCTATTAGAGTAAGTGATGATTCTGGTTCTGGTAGTACCATTACAGCTACAATTACAGATATAGGTACAAATGTGTTTAATATAGCTTATAATGTGGCTGTAGCAGCCAATACTCCAGTAGAATTATTGACTGAACCCCTTGTAGCAAAGCAGGGAGAGATAATTACAGTAACACCAGGGCATGCAGATAGGCTACATGTGGTTCTTTCGGTGCTTGAAATTAGTAATAATACTTGATATAAGGAGTAAATATGCCTATAAAAGATGATAGCGTAATAGAATATGTAGAGATTAACGGGGAACAAGTTCCTAAAGTTGTGGTCCCTGCAGAAATAACTATTACCAACACATTAACAGGTAAGGAATATGGGTCAGCAGAAGAAGCTGACGCTGACGTAGCCGATCCTGCAACAGACACGCAATCACACCACATTCGACAGGATGTAAAAGTTAGTGTCGCAATCCATAAAATTTTAGAGGGAGCCGTAGGAAAAGTATAATGGTTGACGAAGCACAAAGACAGAGAACTAGATTTAAACCTTCAGGAGATAATAGTATTAGAACTTCGGGAGCTATGGGAACTCTTAGAAGAGCAATGCAAGGGTTACGTAATAGACAAAGATCTATTAACGATAGAAAAAATTATGGTGCAGGAATTATGGCTGCAAGAGCAGCAAACAATCCAAATATAGATTCCGAAGGTTATAACCGTGAAGTTTTAAATAGGTTATATGGTCCAGCTTTTGTGGGTTATAGTGAAGATCCAAATAGAAGATCACAAATGATGATTGATAGAATAATGGATTTTGATCAAAGAGATTCCGATACGCCTGTTGATACTCGAGAACTAGGTCAGTATACCGATGCTTTAAATGCTTTAAACAATGCTCGTTTAAATAAAAGACTTGTCAATGAGATGTATTTACCTGATGAAGATAATCTATACGAAGATTTACCTCAAATTGCTTATGCAATAGATGGGCCAGGAATGGTTCAAGGACAAGATTTACCTATGCCAGATGTAGGAATGCCAGTAAGAGCTGGAGATTTATATGGAGATCCAACTTATTCAGGTAATTATGGAACAGCTACACCTATTGGCATGTATCCAGTAGATGGTGATGTTGATTTGACTAATGTTGCTAATCAAATGGGCAGAGGAAACCCTTATTTACAAGATTTATCTTATACTATGGCAGGACCTAACGCTAATTATTTTGATGAAATATTAGATGATGAAGGAAATGTTGAAGGGTATTCAATGAATAGATATCTTGATGATTCAGAATTTAGAGATCCTGGATATAATATTAGGGATATACCAACAGAAAGAAGACTTGAAGGAACTTTACGTGATTTCCAGCAAATGATGCCTGCTCCAAGTTATCCTGATTTTGGAGAAACTTATGAAGTTGATCCTATGGCAGGAACATTTGGATTACCTTTTAATTTATTTCAAGACCCCGGCGCAGACGGTGGTATTTTTGATTACTTTGGCAGAAAAATAGAAGGTGATGAAATAGATGAAGAAAATTATGAACCTTATCAAGAACCAACATTAGAAGAAAAAAGAAGAATGTTTATGGAAGCTTATGGATAAACAAAATCAAGGCATAGGCGCATACAAAGATAGACCTGGTTACTTTTTAGGTGGCATGGTCGGTGGTGCAATATTAGGTGCACTTGTTAATAAGATTCAAGGAAAAGACATGAGACGTGGAGCTATCTTTGGAGGTATTACTGGTGGATTAGGTAGTGCATTTTTAGGAAGTGGTGCCGGAGCAACTATGGCTGGTAACATGAAAGAAGGTGTAATGAAAAGTTTATTAACTGCAGCTACTAAAAATAAAGGAGCAGCAGCTCTAGCTGGTATTGGGTTAGGAACTGGTGCAGCTTACATGGCCGATGACCCAGCGTTTCTTAAAAGAAAACGAGAAGAAGAAATGGCACGTTTAGAAGAAGAACAACGAAGAAGAAATAAAGAATTATATGCTAACTGGTATACTAATCCATTTGACAATTTTAATGATGGTGGTGAGGTAATGGTAGAAGAAACACAAATAGCTTCTGCACCACACCCAATGGAAGGTTGGTATGACATGTATGATGACATGATTAACTCCGGTGAATTTAAAGGAACGTTTGAAGAATTTCTCGAAATGATAAACAACTCTGACTATGATATTCCAATGGCAGCACGTGGTGGTAGAATTCATGCTAAAGATGGTTTGTGGGCTAACATACATGCAAAAAGAAAACGAATTAAAGAAGGTAGTGGAGAAAAAATGAGATCGCCAGGTTCACCTGGTGCACCTACAGCTAAAGCATTACGTGATAGTAAAGCTGGTGGTGGAATAAGTGATTTAGACATGCGTCTAGGAGGCGCATCTAATGGACCAGGAACAGGAACGTCAGATGATATTCCTGCAATGTTAAGCGATGGCGAATTTGTAGTCACCGCAAAAGCAGTAGAAAATCTAGGAGGAGGAGATCGTATGCTTGGAGCACAAAAAATGTACAACATGATGAACCAGTTAGACCCGAATTCGCAAACACCAGCGGAGATGACAACAGTCGGATATGCTTAGTGGAGTGGAGATTTTTTAAAGAAGACGATCTTGAATGGATTTTAAAATCTACAAAAGATATGTTTGAAGAGTCGGAATGGAGTGACGGGGAGTATGATAAAGATAAGGTAATACGTTATTTTTATTATGTTATTGATAATCCTTTATATATGTTTGGGATTATCTTACTAAAAGGCGAAGAGAAAATTGGTTTTATGACAGGTGAAATAATTCAGTTTTCTTTTATGAAAGATTTTTTTGCGAGGGAATCAGAATTGTATGTGATACCATCGGAAAGAGGAAAAATGGGTGCAGTTTTTATGATGAAAAAATTTATGGAATGGGCTAAAACAAACAAAGCAAGAGAAGTTTATTTTGAGCCTTCTACTAATGGTATGAATGTCGATAAATTTGATTCAATGGCTAAACGTTTAGGTATGAAAAAAGAAGCTAAATATAGGAGAGTAATTTAATGAGTACAGGTGGAGGAACTCCAACAGGAGATACTGCGATACGGTATCAATCGGAGATGCCAGAGGTTATGGCTCGTAAGCTTGGGCTTATGGACCAAGCAGTTAATTTAGCAAAAACAGGACAAGCAGGATCTTACAATCCAACGTTGCCTACACAACAAGTAGCTGGGTTTACAGGACAGCAAGAAGACGCTTTTAAATTAGCATCACAAGGTGTTGGTAGTTATCAACCTTTTATGCAAAACGCAGCATATCTTGCAAACAAAGCAGTTGATCCTAATGCTTACAAAGACTTCTTAAATCCTTATCAATCTTATGTTACTCAAGGAATACAAGATCAATTTGCTAAAGCACAAAACGATGCAAATATGCAGGCTTCCCAAGCTGGTGCATTTGGTGGTTCGAGACAAGGAATTCAATCAGCAGAGTTAGCAAATCAACAAGCGCAAGCAGTTGGTTCATCTTTGGCACAAGGATATGGACAAGCACAACAAACAGCAAATCAAGTATACGGCCAAGGTGCACAACAACAGGCAGCATTAGGTCAGCAAATGCAACAATTTAACATGGGTGATATTTCAACACTTATGCAAACTGGTGGAGCACAACAACAATTAGCTCAACAGATATATGATGCAGACTATAGACAACAAATACAACAGATGTATGAACCTTATCAGCGTATGGGCTTTGTTTCAGACATCTTTCAAGGTGCACCTACAAGTGCATCGTCTTTGGCTATGGCTACAACACCTCAGGCTAATCCTCTTGCACAAGCAGTGGGAGCAGGCATTACAGGTTTAGCAGCTTACGAGTCATTTAAAGACTAAAGGAGAACCATGGCGGGGAATACTTTAAACAGACCTCTATTTAAGAGAGGACCAGATAATCAAATGCGACAAGCATTTAGATTTGGTGGTTTTGGGAACATATTTAAATATGGTTTTAAAAATGCATTTCAACAAGATCCACAGTTTGAAATGTTTAAGTACAAAGAAAATCCTCCTATAACTTACGTTGATGAATTTGGTGAAACTAAAACACTAAACACTCAAGAAGTAATTCCTAAAGATGTAAACAACCAACAAAATATTTATGGTCAAGATTTAGATGATAGTTTTTATAACATGGATTCTCAAATGAAAGACATGCGTAATAAAAACAGACCTCCTATTTTTGAAAGAACAGAAGAAATTACTGAAACTGATTTGTTTGGTAATACAACTACAACAGGTGGAAACACTAAATTTAACATAGGTAATATTTATAATGCACCTTTTACTAATTTTGGGACGCTTAAAGAACGTTGGAGAACTATGGATCCTGCAACTAAAAAGAAAGCAATAAAAAATATTATTGCGACAGGAACTATTTATAGTATGTTCCCTGATTGGTTAAAAGATGATCCAGTAGCAAAAGAAGTAGAAGTTGAAAGTGTAAGTAAAACTTTTGAAGAACAAGGTTTACCTACTCCAGCATTATCTTATGAAGAAGCTACAACTTTTGGACCAGATGGAGACCCACAAGAAATTACAAAACAGATGGAAGAATTTGTAATTATGTCTGATGAAGAAATTTTAAATAAAGAAAAAGAATTAAATGAAGAAAAATCAATATTAGATTCTAGTTCTAACTCAGCAATTACTAACAATGACAGTGCTGATGATTTAAATACAAACAAAGGTGAAAGTAATTTAGCAGATGGTGTAGCAGAAGAATCTGCAGAAATGGGATATGGTAATCAAACACAGATAGATAACATTTTAAATAATGGTTTTGATTTAGTAGGAGCTTATGCTGCTGAAGATCCTGACGTAGAAATTAAAAGTATAGAAGATACAAAAGCAGAGCTCATGTCTTTGATGGGTGACGATAGTAAAATGATGAACACGATGATGTTAATGCAATTAGGTTTATCTTTAATGAGTGGCAAAACTAATAGACCTGGTTTAGGTGGTTTCTTAGACGTAGCAGCAACAGCTGGTAATCAAATTTTACCAATAGCAATGCAAAATTTAGCTAACAAAACAAAGCAAGAAAAAGAAATTGCACTTGCAGCGTATCAAATATACCGTGATGAAGTCACAGCTAAAAATGCAAGGATAAGTGACATACAAGATTTTTATACAAAAGAACTTATTAAAAAAGAATTTGAAGGTAACGAACCTAAAGGAACTTTACGTCAAGTTATGATGAAAGAAACAATTCAGTTACCTGATGGACAAACTTACACACAATGGAATCCTCTTGATCAAGTATTTGATAAAGGCGAACGTGCTGCATATTATTTAGAACTTTCTAGAAACGGTAATCCAGAAATGGGAATTCAACCAGGCGACATTCGTATTAGTAGTGACTTAGATAATGCTGCAGCTTCTGCAGGCAATGATCCTTACCAAGGAGATTTAACTAAATCACAACGTGGACAACATTTAGCTTTAGCTTCAGTTTTTGAAGCAGCTTTACCTGATGCACTAAACATACAAATGAATCCTAAGTTTGGATTGTACTCTGGTAATTTACCGACAGGTGTTACAGGAGACATGGCTTCTAAAATTAGAACACTAACTAGAGAATCAAAACAATTTGTCGATGCTTTTGGTTTAAGTAATGTAGTAGGATGGTTTGATAACACAGGTAAATCAAGTATGGCAGCTTTAGATGTTCAAATGAAAAACAATATGATTATGTCAGGATCCATGGCTAACCAAGTATCTGAAACAGGATCAAAAGATATATATGTAGGAGAAGCAGAAGGTCCAGATGGAAATTTAATGAAAGGTGAATGGGCAACAGATGCTTATGTTCAAAATTTAATTTCTAATCCTTCACTAGATGTTGTGGAACAAATACAAAACAGGTTAGGTTTCTTGGCAGCTCGTTTAAAACAGCCAACTGGTCGTCTACTTGCTGATACTATTAGACGTTCAATAGAAGAAGTTAAATTAAAAGGATTTGGAACTGGTGATAAAGAACAGGTTGCAAACAAACTACATCAATTTACAAAAGATTTATACCAACAGTATGTTAAACACTCTTTACTTGGTGGTAGTAGAATAACTGACTCTTGGGCCGTGGACCCAGGTATTTACGGGAAAGAAAGAATTACAATTAAAGATTACCAAGATGGTTATTATAACTTTATTGGTGGATCAGAAAATAGTCCTAACTTGCCTATTGATATGAGTTGGGTTAGTGTAAGTGATAATATTATAAGTTCAGCGCCAGCTTATTCTTCTGATTCTAACAGCAGTATAAGTGCTACTGGACCTATTAACTTTTTTAATTTATATAATAAATATATGCCAGAGGATAGTCAAACTTTTGGTAATCAAGGATACCAAGGAAACTAATGGCTGAAACAGATAGAAGTTTAAAATTAAATCCTATTTCAACAAATCAATTATCAAGTTTAATAGTTGGTGATGCAGGATTACCTAAAAACATAGGGCAACCTGAGGGCACTGAATTAGAATATTTAACTGAAGGTAACATTCCTATTAGTGAACAAGAAAAAAACATTAGGGAAATAAGAAAAACATTTGGTGATAGGAAAAATGAAATACTTTCTAGTTTTTGGGATTCTATTAAAGGTGGTTCGCAAACAGCTTTTGATTTATATAATTATGGACCTAAGGGACCTCCTCAAGAAGTAGTTGAACAACGTGCCATGGAAGCACAACAAAAACTAGAAATTATAAAAAATGAACAAGCTAACGCAGAATTAAATGCAGAAAAATTAGCAAACCGTCCTGACATTAGAGAAGTCCGTGCACAGATTGCACAGATTATTGCAGCAGCAGAAAAAAAAGAACAACTAGAACCAGGTTCAGTTAATCAAGATGAGTTAGAACAAGACTTAGTTAAGTTTGGTTATGAAATGGGATACACGCCACGTGAGATACAAGGTGGACCAGATGTACAAGCGCAATTAATGCCTGATCCTTTTGGATTAGCTACAAGCAGTCCAGATCCTTTTCCAGAAGCTAAACTAGCTGGAGAAATAACTGCATCTATTGGTGGTAATATTTTAGGATATAGAATTGGTGCTAAAGCTTTTGGTACTGGTGCAATGAGAGGATTGCGCGCGACCCCAGGACCTTTCTGGGCTAGAATTGGTGGAGCAATGGTGGGTGGTTTTACATCGGTCATGGCTGCTAATTATGGATATGAAACATCTTTAGACATTATGAATCAAGCAGGTGTCTTTGGAGAAAAAGGAATTAATAGACCTGATCAATCAGAAAGAATTATGAATGCTATGAACGCTGGTGAGTTTGATGCTAAAATAACTTTAGGCACAGCTGCTTTCATTCCGGGCATTCAAATGTTTAGAAACTTAACACGTGCTTCATTAGGTGCCGGAAAAAATGAAATGCGTATGGCAGAAATTTCACAAGCGTTAAGTAAAAAATTTATGAAGCCTGGAACTTATGAATACCCTGGTCTAGGTAAATTTAAAGTTACAAAAGAAGGCGATGCTATATTAGGTATCTCTGACATTACAAGATTTGGTGGTATTAGAACTGTTAAACAAACACTAGGTAAGTTTCCAATTATCTCTGGTGGTATTACAGGAAACCTAAGAGTTAAAGCTACTAAATTAAATCAAATTTTAACTAACATGACAGATTCTATTGGACCTTACATGACATATGCAAGGTTATCTGAAGTTACAAGACCAGCTGCTTTTGCTACTGCAACTAAATACAATAAACATTTAGCTGAGCTTGCAGACAATTGGACCAAGACTGCTGACTCATATGGTGACCTTGTTGTAATTGGTGGAGGACACATGGATCCTAAAGGTATTGCCAAACAGTTTATTTTATCTGTAGATAATAAAGTTGGCGTAGGTTTAGATGGTAGAATTTTACCTACTGCTAAATCTTATCCAATGAAAAAATGGTTAGAGGAAAACTTTTTGTTAAACGCAGATGCTATTAGTTATGCAAGAGCAAAAGAAATTCTAACAAAAGAACTTCCTGATTTAATGAAACAAGTAGGAGAAGATGGATGGTCTTTACAATTTGTACAAGATTTTAAACAAGCTTTTGAAAGAACAATGGCAACCTCTCCTAAAAGTGCAGAGGTATTAGCAGCTAAAGAAGCGTTTGACCAAGCTTACTCTAATGGTAAATTATTATTTGATACACCTATAGCTAAAGCTTTAGGAATACAAGGCATGGACATGTATGGCTACCGTGTTAAAATGTTAAAACAAGGTACAAAGTTTTCTGATCAACTATTAAAGACAGCTAAATTTATGGAGTCTCCTGAAGCTATGAAAAATTTTCATCGTTTAGTAGGTGATGATATATTTAGAGCTTCTCTTAGAAGACACATGGAAGTAGCTTACAAAAGCGCTCTTAAACCATTTAAAGGTCAATCAGAAATTGATTCATTATTTAGTGGATTTTTAAGAGGTGTTGATGACCCTAGAAAAATTACTCCTAAAGGACAAGAAGCATCATTCTTAGATGTAGATTTATTTAAAAAGAATTTAGGAATATTAGAACCAGGCACTAATGAATTTCAAACATTAAATGAGGCATTTAAATTAGCATCACGTGGTTATACACCTGGTAGCAAATTACCTTCGTGGGCAAAAACAGGATCATCAGAATTAATTGATGCGGGCGCTAGAGAAGATACAGTTAGAATTTTAGCTGATGGTTCTAGAAAATATGGTGTTATAGGTAGAATGCCTAACACTCAAGAAATTTTAGAATTTACACAAGTATTAGAAAAATCTTTTGCTGGTGGTATACCAGACATTAGCACATTCATAGCAAGACGTGCACAGATTTCAGGATTACGTGGAGCGCTTAGAGCTTTTACTCCTGGTGCAAAAACAGGAGCTGCTGGTTCAGGAGCTGGTGCTTTATTAGGTTCATCTTTATTTAGCACTGTTTTATTTTCTATACTTGCTAGATCAACAGGTAAAGTATTAACTAACCCAGTTAACATGAAAGCTTTTAAATATTTAATTGATCCTAACACTCCTAAAAATTCTGTTGCAGCAGCAAGAGCTTTAGAAGTAATAGGAATTAATTTTAAAAGTGATTTAGATGATTTAGATCGTACATTAGCTAGCATAGAAGCAGAGCAATTAAGAAACAATGACATTCAAAACTTTAAACAAACTATTAATCAACCACCTACTAATAATCAAAACATGATGAAAGAGTTTGAAAAAAGAAAAGAACAAATTAATCAATACCAGCAACAAAGACAATTTAATGAACAACGTGAGCAATCCATACAGCCCACAGTTGTCGGAGCTAATCAAGCTTCGTCTTCGCCAACGTCTACGGCAGGTTCGCCTGTCGTAGGCTCTTCTATTGCCAACAATACAACGATGAATCCTAATGCAGCGGCTAGTTTATATAGTGGTAACACTGATGCAGCTTTAGCAATGCAATTTGGTAATCCTACTGGCACTACTAATCAAATGCCTAGAAGGGCTGCCCAAGGAGGAATTATTTCTTTAGTATCATGAGCATGAAAGACTACATTGCAGTTATAGGAGGTTTACTAACTTTAGGAGTTATGTGGGGAATGACAAATCAAAAAGTATTAGCAATGGAAAAAGACATGGATCGAATAGAACAAGCTTTACTAATGTTTACGAAAATAGAAGTACGTATAGCAGTGATGGAAACAGAACTTAAAAACATAAATAAAAAATTGGATAGATAATGCAGAAAGAAACTTACGATAAACTTTTACAATCAGTACGTAAACACGAAGGTTACAGAAATAAAGTATACCTCGATACCCTAAACAAAAGAACCGTGGGCGTAGGCCACCTGTGTGTAGAAGATTTTTGGGAGGATAATAAGGAATACGAAGAAAGTTTTTTAATGGATATACTACAAAAAGATTTACAAAATTCAATAGATGGGGCAGAAAATTTATGCAAAAATTTAAACATTTCGGATGATGCAAAAATTTTAATAATTGAAATGGTTTTTCAGCTTGGAAAAAATGGGGTATCTAAGTTCCGTAATATGTGGAAAGCCCTTGCAGAAAATCCACCTAATTATGAGGAAGCATCAATTCAAATGCTTGACTCACGTTGGGCAAAACAAACCCCTAATAGAGCCAAGGAAATGGCTAGTCACATGGCGGAATGTGTGGTATAATACCACGTGCAATTAATTAAGAAATATAATTACGCAGAACTTAAAAGACAGGATGGTGATTCCCGTTTATATCTTACACCTGATGGTGAAAGTTTACCATCTGTTACAACCATATTAAATAAAACTAAAGATAAATCTTTCTTAAAACAATGGCGAGCAAAAGTTGGAGAAGCAGCTGCAGAAAAAATTATATCTGACGCTGGTAAAATTGGAACCGCGCTCCACCTATATATAGAACGTTTAGTGAACGAAGAAAAGTACGCAGATCTTACTGATATAGGAATACAAGCAGAAAAAATGGCAAAGAAAATAATTGAACAAGCTGGTGCTGATATAACAGATGTGTATGGATCAGAAGTGCATTTATACTATCCACATAAATATGCCGGAACAGCTGATATGATTGCTATGTATAAAGGTAAACCAACGATTATAGATTTTAAACAAACTAATCGCCCAAAAAAACGTGAATGGATACAAGACTATCTCATGCAGCTAGCTGCATACGCCCAGGCACACAACGCTTTATTTAATACAGAAATTGAACAAGGTGTAGTTCTTATGTGTTCTCGTGATTTAACGTTTCAACGTTTTGAATTAACAGGTGAAAAGTTTACTAGAGCGTGTGATGCTTTTATGAAAAAACTTGATTTATATAATCAATCTATTCTTTAAATCCAATTAGCTAATTCTTCACCATTTATTTCACGCGCAATATTAACTTTGTTTCTAAGTGCTTGTATAATTTTTTCATCAACTGTGCCTTTAGCAACCAAATCAATATATAGTACTTTATTTTTTTGACCAATACGATGTGCACGGTCTTCTGATTGTATTCTTTTTTCTAAATCATAATTATTAGAATAATAAATAACAGTGCTAGCTTCTGTTAGTGTAATTCCGTATCCACCAGTTTGTGTGTTGCCTATAAAAAATCTAACAGGATTTTCTGGATCTTGAAATTTTTTTATACATGCCTGCCTATCTTCTTGTTTAGTTCCACCGTAATAAGTGCAAGATGATTGTGGTCCAAATTCTTCTGTAATAGCTTTTTGTATTGACATAATATCGTGAATATAATTAGCCCAAATAATAACTTTACCTGTAGTCTCACCTAGTATTTGCATTAGTTCTGTTAAACGATTATTTTTTAATTGTACTGTGTCACCTTCATCGGTTTTCATGTGTCCACAAGTTATCTGGTGTAATCTAATTAATTGTGTCAAAACATTGACAGCTGTTAGTGTTTCTCCACTATGTAAAATAGTCATAGCATTAGATTTCATTTCACTATAAGCTTTGTGTTGCTCATCAGTTAATTCAACAGGACGTTTAGTAAATACTTTGTCTGGTAAATCCAAACAATCTTTTTTAAGAATACGGTAAGAATGTGGCGATACTAATTGCCCTAATTGTGCCAAGTTTTTAAACTTAACTATTTTTTGATACTTGTGTGTTCCACCTGCAGCATTTGCTGTAATGACCACAGCATACCGGGTTCTAAATGCGTAGTAACTAGATTGACCTAATATTTCTGGGTCAAGGAAATCCATCTGTGACCACAAATCCATAGGAGATTGTGTTACTGGAGATCCAGTCATTATTCTTCTATACTTAGCTTCGTTTCTCAATGATAAAATAGATTTAGTTCTTTTAGCTTGTGGGTTTTTAATTGTAGTACTTTCATCAATAATCATCATAGACTTACCAATTAAAAATAACTTAGCATAATCTAAACCTTTTTTACTAGAAAAAGCTTCTACATTCATAACCATAATTTTAAAATCAAAGTTAGTTGGATCTTTAATGTCTTTTAAATCTTGTCTGTATTGTGCGCTGGTAGATTGTTTCCAAGCCAATACTTTAAATTCAATATAATCTGGAACGTGAACGGGGATTTCTTGTTCAACCCAGTTCATGTACGTTCCTTTTGGGGCAACCACTAGTAAGCGGTCTATTTTGCCTTTGTTATATAATATGCATGCATTGTCTAATGCAATTTTAGTTTTGCCTGTACCCATCTCTGCAAAAATAGCAAATGATTCTTTATTCCAGCATTTTTTTAATGCATCTTTTTGATGCTCATACGGCTCAGTTTTAAATTTATACATTTTTATTTCTAATGTTGACTTTTATTATATAACCTTATATATACAAAGTCAAGAAAGAAGAAATTATGACAGTTTATGTTTTACAAGAAATGGGTAGGAATGTTCGTTCAGCTGAAAAGTTTGGAGATTTAAAAGTTTGTTTACCCGACAATAAACAAATAGTTTTATCATCAGGACCCTTGGCTTTTAAGTTAAAACAAGTATTAAGAGATTTTAATGATGATGACTACTTGCTATTAATGGGAGACCCTGCTATAATAGCAGTTGCTGGTGCAATTGTCAGTGACGTTAATAATAGAAAGTTCAAAGTTCTAAAGTGGGACCGCGATGAAAAAAAATACTACGATATAGAAATAGATTTGAGAGGATAATATGACTAGTTATGACCCTAAAGATATAGAGCAAGCAATAGATTTAGTTTCACAAATGAAACAAGATTCTGGCAGCACGGCCCAGGATAACATGGGTAAAATTGGTGCAGTTGCAAATGATGTAGCTGATACTGATCAAGAGATACAAGACTTAGAAGATAAGTTAAAAGTTAAAAAAGATTACAAAAAACATTTATCAGAAAATGTACTACCTAACCTTTTTGCAGAGGTTGGATTATCAGAATTAAAACTTGCAGATGGTAGACATTTAAAGGTTTCCAATTATTATGGTGCTTCTATTAAAGACGCTAAAAAAGAAGCAGCTTTTAATTGGCTAAGGAACAAAGGACATGGGGATCTAATCAAGAACCAAGTCTCTTGTAGCTTTGGACGGGATGAAGATGAGAAAGCTAGAGGATTGATTGACACTCTTAATAAAGAGGGTTATCCATCTTCGCAACGCGAGTGGGTCGAACCCTCCACCCTTCGCGCATTTATACGAGAGCAACATGAAGCAGGTAAAGAGTTACCTATGGATTTGTTAGGAGCTTTCGTCGGACAAAAAACAACGATTAAAAACTAAAGGAGAAAAGCCCTATGGCACAGACTAAAGCAGTTGCAAAAGCAGCGAAGTTAGATCTAGCAGTTCTTGCTGGTGACTCAAAAGATGCAAGTGGATTTGGAAATCTTGACATGTCAAGAGATGTAATGATCCCTTACATTAACATACTACAAACAACTAGCCCTCAACTTAATCCATCAAAAGCGGAATACGTTGAAGGAGCAAAAGTAGGACAGTTTTATAATACTGTTTCACAAGAAGTCAGCACTTCACTAAACGTGATACCTGTACTTTATCAACTAAAATACGTGGAGTGGAAACCACGTGAAACTGGTGGTGGACTAGTGGAAATGCATGATGCCGACAGTGGTATCTTGGGTAAAACTAAACGCGATCAAATGACATTTAAAGATGTCTTACCAAGTGGTAACTATATTGCTACAACAGCATACCATTATGTAATGGTACAAGGAACTGATGGAAATTGGTCCCAGGCTGTAATTAGCATGACATCTACTCAGTTAAAAAAGAGTAGACGTTGGAACAGCTTAATGCTTACGCAGAAAGTTGAAGGTCCATCGGGAAGTTTTACTCCACCAACTTATGCAATTGTTTACAAACTATCTACTGTTAGTGAGTCAAATGATCGTGGTAGCTGGTTTGGGTATCAAGTTGAGAAAGCAAACATGGTAGAAGATGCATCACTTTATAATGAAGCAAAATTATTTTCAACCGCAGCATCAAGAGGAGATGTCGAAGCTAAACCTGTAACAGAAGGAGAACCTGCAAAAGTAGCGCCTCAATCTAACAACACAGAAAGCGAAGACGTACCCTTTTAAGGGACGTCTTCTTAATAACCTGGAGGTTTAGTGGAAGAATTCAAATCTATATTTGAAGGTTTAGACGTAGCTTATGGTCAGCATCAATCCGAAGGGAAGCGTGCTGACGGTAAGCAGGAAGGTAAATCTTACATTGTTAAAAAACTTGTTACGGATCAGTTATGGTCTCAGCATTTGGCTGGTGAGGGCCCTTCTTTGGGCATTATTCCTATCATGGCTGATAATACATCCCGCTGGGGTTGTATCGATATTGATACTTATCCTATTGATTATCGTAAAATAATAAATTCAATTAGAACTTTACAGTTACCTTTGGTGCCATGTCGCTCCAAAAGTGGTGGACTACATATTTTCTTGTTTCTTAAAAAACCAATCGCCGCAAAATTAATAAGAGCGAAGCTACGAGAGGCTGCATCAGCGTTAGGATACGCGGACGTAGAAGTATTCCCGAAACAATCGACAATATTAATTGAAAAAGGAGATTTAGGAAATTTTTTAAATCTTCCATATTATAATGCCAAAAATTCAACTAGGTATGCCTACAAGGATGATGGAACAGCAGCTTCATTGCTAGAGTTCATAGACTTATACAATAAATATTCGTTAGAGAATATCGACAAAGTTGCAATCAAGATATCTGATGAAGTCATACCCGATGGTCCTCCATGTCTTCAACAATTATGCACGCAAGGATTTCCAGAAGG
>Ga0163179_10001223_pt1 | contig 18267 bp, 24 predicted proteins | sample AtlANTMetagenome_FD_109643 | JGI IMG/M metagenome (GOLD analysis project Ga0163179, IMG submission 109643) | Marine eukaryotic phytoplankton communities from the Atlantic Ocean - Atlantic ANT 2 Metagenome | ecosystem: Environmental > Aquatic > Marine > Oceanic | place: North Atlantic Ocean... | reverse complement strand
TTGGTCGATAAGGTCTTTATTACGAAGGTATCGGGTATCCATCAGCATTTACTCCTATCTTTTTGAGCTCTTTGTTTAACTGTCTTTTCTTTATTCTACCTCTATCGTAGTCCAACATTAGGTCATCATAGACTTCCCATTGCTTATACGTCATTTCTTCTTCCTCATTAGAAAGGTAAGTGCCGTTATAGGATAGTGTGTCCAGGTATGCATCAAACCTGTCTTCCCTGGTTGGGGTTGGTGGGGGGGTGTTGTAGTTTCCAAACAAGGTTGCTTGTGATGTTTCTACCTGCCTATTATGTTTTCCCCGATTGTAGAGGGTAGGATAGGTAGTCTCAGGCTTTTTGTTCTTTTTGATGTATTTAGCTTCCGTTTTCCATGCTTCGTCTACATGGTTTATGGTTTCTACTTCTATATCATCAATTTCTACAATGTGCACTTGACCAAACTGATCAGGATAGGATACTCCAAAGAAAACTTCTGCATTTGGCTTTGTTGATACTACTAATGAATAATAAAAATTCTCATTAGCGCCGTCAATACATTGTTGTTCATCAGTACTAGAATAAAATGCACCCATACTATGATGTGAGTGTATATTACCTTGTATCCATGATTTTCCTATTTCTGGAAACTCTTTACGCAAAGGTTTATATATTTTTATTAACTCTTTGCCGTCCCAATCTGTTTCACTTGCTGTTCCTAAATGAAGAGGATGAAAATATTCTAATGTTATTATAGATGGAAAACCATTCTCATCTTTAACATGTGAATACCATGCTGGTCCTGACCATTCAAGAGATTTAAACTGTTTAAGAAAATAGCGTACCTTGTCCCACATCGTTGAAGGAATCACTAACTTCGGGTCTGTTAAGTTCATTTATGAACCTCCTTTTGTCTTTTTCTAATTGTTGTAAAGCTAGATTGCATGCGTGTTTTCTTATTCGTTTATAAGAAATGTCTAACACATCAATGTCTATTGCTTTCTTTGTACTTGTTAAGTAGTTAGTAGCTGCCTTGTGTGGAGCTTGCTTCCTTAGCAATACAACAAAATTGGTTAATTTATCGCCTCCCCATTTTAAATATCTTAAGAAATCAGTGTCAGTATTTGCACCACGATAAGGTTCTATCGTTGCCCACATACCATCGATTTCTAACATTCTTTCTGAGTCTAAAGCGATATTGTATCTTGTATTTAGTCTTATTCCTCTTTGCCTCCTGGTATCATATATATCATTTGCAAGTTTTGTTAACGCTCTTTGTGCTTTATCGTCTAAACAACCCTCATAATGAGCTTTTAGTGCTAATAAAAACACTCTTACAAATTCAAATGATTGAAATAATGATAATTCACCAACAATATAGGCTATAGATACATACCCCATAAGTTTAGATGTAATACTATCATTATAATCTCTCCAGTCTGACCTATAAGCATGTTCCAATCCAGGGTATCTTGTTTTTCTCCAATAATCTGTTAACATCATTGGTACTTGTCCCTGTATTTCTATTGTACTGTATGCTGCTAGGTCTTTAGGCCAGTTCCATCTCATAGGATCTGTCGCTACAGTGTATACATCTATACCATCTTCTTGGGATGCTTCTTCGCTAAAAATATCATATATCTGGTCACGACTATGTAACTGACAATGTAGTTTTGTTTTTTTAAAAGCAGTTCCTCGATGATAAGTATCTCCAGCTGTATATGTGCCAAGAAATGCTTTAACTATAGACATAAATTGAATATAGTTGCATTCTACAAAAGCAGTACCTAGGTCACCTTGATAAGTTCCAAGACATGGTTTAGCATGGTTAATATGAGGATGTTTTGCATCTGCTACTATGATGTTACTATCCTCTATCTCTTCAATTGCGTGAAACATATATTGTTGTACGCCATTTGAAAAATCCACATCAAGCCAATAATCCCCCATATGGAGGTGTGGTCTGTATTTACAGATTACATTGCTAATACAAACAAGAGCTCTATCTTCATCTACTCTATTAGTTGAATCACTGTCTTCATCATAACGATTCACTTGTTTAGTGTAAACTTTTATAGGGTTCTTTTTAGCAAGATATTTGGCCTGATTCTCTAAACTTATAGCTGGTTCACCTACACCACTTGTATTATCATGCCATTCATGTAATAAATCGCACCATAATTGTTCATTTTCGTTCATAGAACCTCCTGGTTAGAGAAGGGGGGACGCTTATATATAATATCGTTGGTCCTGACATATATATAACTGTTTTGCATCCCCCGTTCTGATTAATTAAAAGCCGACCTATCTACCTGATTTGTTCTTAGCTTTCATTATTACTATAGTATCACCTTCAAGCAAATTCATTGCTGCGGTAACTTTTCTTTCTTCGCCATCATCACCAGTTACTTCTATAATAGCTTCACCTTGATCAACTCCGTAATCTCTCAATACGTCTGCTAATTTTGTGAAAGTTCCTGATTCAAATGTACCGCCTCTTGTATAAGATGATACTTCTACGTTTACTCCTTGAGCTGCTGGCATAAAGCCTCCTTTGTTTTGTTTTAATTAGGCATATGTGGTTCTGCAAAATTGGAGTTCATTTCTCCATTTCTTGCGCAGATATAACCCATATATGCATCACTTTCTTCTGTTATTCTCACTTGTATATCCAATAAAGGATATTTCTTAGATACTGCTTGTATCCAAGGTTCTGGGGGAGACCAGGCTGTGTCGAAACTGATATTTAACCAATTGTCATCGTAATCAGTATCGTTTGTGCTTGCATCCCATTTTGTTCCCCAATTATTTATAGACCAATCATACCAATCTTTAGAACCGTGCTTTTTTATATTTTCTAAAGCTGTTCTAGCATGAGTTAGGTCATTTACTTCTAGTTTGTCTTCTAAAAAGTCCATTGCTATCTTTATTTTTTCTTTGACAGGTGTATCTTTTTCATAGAGTTTGCTATTATTAGGTTCATTGTTCCACAATTCGTCCTTATATGTCCAATCTCTTTTTATGTATTCATTTATACCAGATAAATCACCATCTTTTGCTTTTAAATAAAGAATACCATCACTTACTGAACTACCCGATGTAATATCTAATTCAGGAGGTCTTGGTAACACGCCTTGAAATGTTAATTCTTCATATTCTCGTGTTGTACCATCGTCATTTACGTGATGTTTTTTTACTATACTTGTTTTTTTAAAGTCATCTAACTCTTTTAATGCATCATCACATTCAGCATTAATTGTCATTTCGTTGTAACACCAATTAGGCATGATTATTTCTCCTTCTTTTATTTATTAATGATATATTATCAAAGTCTCTTACTATTTCTATGGCAACCGTATAACTAAGAAAACATTTTTTACAGTCCCATACTTCCCATTCTACACCATCACCTAAATGATCTATATTGTATTCTAGATTATCAGGTGTACAGCAGGGATTTGCTGGTCCATCTTGACATACGTCTGGAAACATTGTCATACGATTCCTCCTTTGTTTAAAATTATAGAGAGCCTCACATATTCCTTAGCCTAGGTCATTCGGCTAACTTAATAGCTAGGACATTTAGGACTTATAGGACCAGTTGTTGGCTCTCTAATTATAATTGTTGGTATACTTCAGGTGTTGGCTGCAGTCCGTTTTCCACGCTCTGTTACGTATACCAGGCAGATCTTTACTAAAATATCCATTTAACGATATAATACCAGATTACTGCTCCTATTAAGAACAGAGATAGATATATAACACTATTTGGTAAATTCATTAAAAAGTTCATCGTTTCCTCCTCTATTATGATATTTATATATGATAGTAGTAATAAGGAGGCTTGACCCTCGTTAGTAAGTTCGTCCACGGGACTTGCCCATGAGGCTCTTCTTACTCGCCTGTCAATATCCTCCTTATTAATGTTTAGAGGTAGGCCAAATCACTTAAAACCTACCTCTTGGGTATACGGGGGTATCCCGATTGGTCGGCAAACCTTGTGTGGTTGCCTATATAAACTGTGATTTGTTTAGAATAGTGTGTATTTATGTTCCTCACTATCAGTTTGTTTTATAATATTGGTAATTTGTTCTTTTAATTCATCATTTCTTACAAAGTCTTCAGCATCTACTATTGATAACAGTTGTTCAATGGCATTTATTAAATACTTTCCCGTTGCACTATTTAGTGTCTTCTTATTAAGCACCATTTACACCTCATTTTTTACAATAGGTACAATCTTTTATTGACTGTACCATATTGCATATAGTTGTTTCTTGTTCATTTTACAATGCGCCGTTTTCTTCTCAGGCCAACGGCTGTTTGCCCATCTTTCAAGTTCGTATCTGTACTTGTAGGGGCAATATTTTGCTTGTCTCCACATAACTTACCCTCCATATATTGTTGATAAGAGTCTTGTTCAATTCCTTCTAATAATGGACAAGATATAACGCCTTGCCTCATTAGTTCTTCTTCGTGTTGCATTTGCTGAAATTCATACAGATCACTTTCATCTATGTAATCAAAAGGAATACCGTATGTTTCTTCATAGTCTTGCAACAAGCTTTTCATTTTTCCCATAATACCTCCTAGTTATTATTAATTATTACTATAACGCGACTGGCGAAGCCGTCGCCGAAAAAAAGGTTTTTAAATATTTATACTATTTACTGATTGGAATAAATTATATAGGCTGACGAGAGGGGAAATCAACCCCTCTAAACAAGTTTGTGCAAATTATTCTTGTATATAAGCCCTTATCAGGACATAACTCATAATAGTTTCGCGGACTATTACATCATTATAAGACTGAGTCTATTTATATACCTATACCATAAAGCACGCTTATGTAGTATAGTTAAAGAATTAACAGATGATTTTATCATTGTTAGTGCCTTGCCACCACTTATAGACATAAGTCCTTTCAGTTACCATTTGGTAATACTGTGGAATATCTTCCAATAAGTGTCGATGAACCCTCTGTAAGAAAGTTTTAAACATCGTTCGTCATTTAAATAACATTACAATAGTTGTACACCTATCGTTTTGTTATTACCTATAATTATAAAGTTTTACCATACTTGGGTAACAAGGTGTATGGTGACCCCGTGGCTTATATCCTACTACTTAGGTAGAATATAAAGATTGCCTTTACGACAATACCATTTGCCATTAACTAAACGCAAGTGCTTAGTTACTAACTTCTTTTTACGGAAGTCGTAAGTAATTACTTGTGCTGTAGTATTTAAACTACCATAGCTAATAACCTTTGATACTTTTAAGGTTTTCATTTATATAGCTCCATTTCTTATTGCATTTGCATTTATATATGAAGATATAAGCCTAAATATGAAATTCTTGATAAGGTAATGTGAGGTGATTTATATGCTTTCGCTTTATACACCTCTTAGCCAACTATAATTAGTATTAATAAGTAGTTACTTATGATTCACTCTTAAGAGTCTATTTTATAGTTATTACCAATGCTGATAACTCGTCGCTATCTGACTGCTGAACACAGATTAATTCTTGGTAGACAGTTATAGTCGTTACTACCATTGACTTGTATGATTATCTCACAATTCGCTACTCTTGAGTAAACTTCACGGTTCTGAGATTAATATCTTGGTGGGGTAATGATAAGCTTTCGGCATAGTTTAGACTTTTTACGTAAAGTCCTGATTACTATTACTTGTAGGTAAAATGCTGTTAAATACAGCGGAATACCTACTACTGTGTATAGTATTGCCCAAAGTATAGTGGTAAGGATTGAGGTAGGTAATATCATATAGTAAAATGATATAGTTGATATTATTAGAAATGCTTTAAAAATAGTTTTACCCATTTGACACCTCCTTAGCAATATCCTTAGCAACTGATAGAGATTGAGGCTCTATTATGGTTTGCCTTGGTATTGCGGTTAGAGTTCCCATATTGTTCATATAGTAGTGAAACTCAGTTGTTGAATGCATCTTATATAGTAGATTATCCATTATTACTCCTTTATGTGATTTGATTTAAATATTTGCACTATTTAGTAAAAGCCCGCTATTTACATTGTTTTAAAAAGTAATAGTTGGCGTAATCAACAACAGTAGTCCTGAAAGGACACAATTGCTTTTATTTTGGTTCTTTTCTGAAAAGAACAATAGTAGTAGAGGTTGTTAGAGAATGTTTCATAAGTGCCTTGTTTGGAATAAAATGGTATTTATGCTTTCCTTTGCAAAAATATGAATGGTTACAATAGATAGTTATGTGCACTAACTACATACTGCGTACCAAGACATTTCCAAGACACTTAAGTTTGTTTATGTATACTAAAGAACTATACTAAGGGCTATAACATATGCTATAACCCCTAATATAGAGTTGTTACTACTTAGCCAAATCAGCAAATGATGTGAATGTGTGATATTGGTTAGTAGATTTAGGCTTGAATATTACTGTGAAGCCATTGAACTTATCTTCTTCGTTGCCATTTAACCAATTCTCTGATGGATAAGGTTTGCCTGCAACATATTCAGTATTCTCTTGAAACTTGAGAGATTCATTAAGTGCTAATAAACCTCTTACCTCTGTTTCTGATAGAGTCTTCTGAACTATAGATTCATCAGTAGTATTAAATTCGAACTTAATATTATCTGAAGCCCAACCCTCTTGCTTACTATTCATATACACTTTAGCCTCGTGTACCATTTCGCCTTTATAGTTACGTCTTGGCTTATCTAATGGTTTAGTAAGTATTTGCTTATAGTTAGGGTTAGGTATTTCTTCGCCTGTAGTAGTATTGACTAATGTTTCTCTTTCATCAATTACAGGTTTGGCTGTGTTTACTACTTTGTTTAATAGTCTTACATCTGAGGTACTTTGATTATTGTTTTCCATTGTATTATATATCCTTATATGTACGCAATATTGGCAACAGGGCAAGGGAAGCAATATTGGTGTGATTTATGTTGTTATCTGCCCAGCCAGATTGGGGCTGTTCTTTAGATCTTCCACCGCAACCATCGGTTTCAACAAGAGGAGGGACGACGAGGGTTGAACCGAAGGGGGTGGGGGTAGTGTATATCACGTACACAGATTCTAGAGCAATTTTTTACAAATGCACTTTTCAACCCCTAAACGCCCCCTTATAGGCTCTATCGTACAAAAAGTAAACCAAGGTACCATTGAAATATATTTGGCTGTTAAAATCAACAATATAAGTAGTTAAAGAAATTGGTTGCAGTATATTATTAAGTCTAACTATATTATATATACATTCCCGCGGTCGTTTACACTACTACAGTCTACTACAACAGTATATAAACACTAGATGTACAGATAAAGACTATAGTTATTAACAGCTTAACATACTTCAAGGGGTAGTATATGAGTAAATACACTGCATTAAAAACAGACACAATAAAACAAAAGTGGTCTACTACTGTTAAAGTAGATAATGTAAGAACCTTCCCCAAAACCTCTAAAAAGAAGAAATAAATGCTGCCTACTAATAGCGAAATAACACACCAAAAACTAAATATAATGATAGCCTTATGGATTTTAGATAAGATTATAATGGCTATTCTTATCTGGGGGATATAATGCCAAGATTTGGAAGCAGAAGTAAGAAAAACCTGGCCACTTGTGATAGTAGGCTGCAAAAGGTACTAAATGAGGTGATTAAGCACGTTGATTGTAGCGTGATAGAGGGGCATAGAAGTGCTGAGAGACAAGATAAATTATTTGAAGAAGGTAAAACTAAGGTTAAATACCCCAATGGTCGTCATAACTCTAATCCAAGTAGGGCTGTTGATGTGGTGCCTTATCCTATCGATTGGGATGATAGAGAACGATTTCATCTTTTTGCTGGTTTTGTTATTGGGATTGCTAAGTCTATGGAGATAAACCTTAGATGGGGTGGTGATTGGGATCAAGACTGGTATGTGCATGATAATAGGTTTGATGACTTTCCTCATTTTGAACTAAAAGACTAATGTTCCAAATATTTGCCTGGGCAATGCTTACATTGGTATTTATTATAATTTTATTATTTTTTTACGCATCGAGTTTTGAAATAGAACTAAAAGACTTAGAAATGAGCGAAGACGATGTATGAGATAAGCATTAAACATAAAGATATAGGTAAGACAACTTATAAGGTTTACGATAAGAAGGAGGCCGATAGGCAGGATATTGGGTATGTATATTGGAAAGAAGCCAAACAAGGGGAATATGCGCTCACTGATGATAACTATGTTGGAAAGGTCATTCAAAAAAAGCGCTACATTGGAGATAATGGAGTTACTTCTTATTATGTGCGTATGCCTTTTGGCTATGCCTTTCATAGTCCTAAATACCCTAATCAAAAGCTTAAAGCGGATGGCAGAGTATCTAATCATACTATGTCTGGGAAACCTCAACTTGAGGTTAGACGGGGAACCCAGGAATGGAAGAACCTTGCGATGGTATATAGTGTGTGTTTTGACATGGAGTTGGCTATTGACACTGTCCTTGATAATCCTACAGACAATAAAAAACGTACAGTAAAAAGATGGATGCGAACACAGGAGTTTAAAAGCATGGTAAAAGATGAATTAAAAGAAGTATTAAGTGAAAAAGGCCACAATAGATCAAAAACGATTGATTTATTAGATGAAGCTTTAGAAATGGCTAGAAAAAAGGGAGATATAACTAACTTTCTTAGAGTAGCAGAGAATATACAAGATATGTTGGGCATGAAAGACAAAACTGTCACTAAAACTACCACTCAATTAGAAGCTACAGCCACACGTAAGCTATTAGATGAAATAAATGAGGAAGAGCAGCATCTTAAAGGTACACAAACCAAAATAGAAGCTAAAACGTCTACGGATGAGTAACTTTGAAGAAGTATATGCTAAAAAACAGGCTCTTAAGAAGCTTTTTAACAATATTGCCTTATTTGGTAGGACTTGTTTTCCTACAGCTTTGCGAAAAGCTACACCTCCATTTCATCATGAGATATACAAAGATTTAAGAAATAGAAGCAAAAAAAGAGTTTTAATAGCAGCGCCTCGTGGTACAGCTAAATCTACAGTTACATCACTTCTACTACCGCTTCACAGAATAGCTTTTAAACACGAAGATGACGAAGAGTTCATCGTAATCATTTCTGAATCACAGGCGCAGTCTATAAACTTTTTATCTCGTATTAAATATCATTTAACACATAGTGACAAGTTTAAAACTTTGTTTGGTGATTATGGTCCTAATACAGCCAGGAGGTGGACAGCTACAGATGTAGTTACTGCTAATGGAGTAAGAATAGTGGCTGTTGGTACAGGACAAAGAGTTAGGGGTTTTATTGAAGGGGATACGCGTCCTACTTTAATTATTGTAGATGACTTTGAATCGGAATTAAACGCGTTTACGCAAGAAGCAAGAGCCAAAAACAGAAAATGGATGACTGAAGCCGTAATACCATCACTATCCGATGAGGGTCGTATTGTCATGATTGGTACAGTAATATCAGAAGATTGTTTCTTATATTGGGCTAAAGACTCACCCGCTTGGAATACATTATGGTATTCTATTATAAACGACGATGGTTCTCCAATATGGCCCGAAAGATTTCCTTTATCTAGAGTAGACCAAATAAAAGAAGAATATGCATCTGTAGGTAATATAAATGGATTTTACCAAGAGTATATGAATATAGCTCAATCTCCTGATGAGGCACCTTTTAAACCAGAGTGGATAAAATTACATCAATATGATTACGAAAGAATTGAAGGACAACCATGTATAACTAAAGAAACAGGTGATGGCAAAGAAATAATACCAGTAGAAGTATATGGTGGCGTAGATCCAGCATCTTCTTTATCTGCAAGAGCTGACTTTTTTGTATTAATTACAATAGGTATAGACCATGAAGGTAATAAATATATATTAGACCTTTATAGAAAACATGTTTCACCAGCGGACCAACCTGATATTATTATAGATAAGTTTAAAAAATTTAGACATAGAAAAATGAAAATAGAGACAGTAGCATATCAGGAGGCATTAAGAGCAGCTTGTAAAAAACGTATGCTCGAAGAAAACTTGTACATTCCAGGACTTGAAAAAGGTGTTAAACCTCGTACACGTAAATCTGAACGTCTTTTATCATTAGTCCCTATGTTTGCTAAGGGTGAATTTTATTTTAGAAGTCAAGATACAGAGGCACAAGCAGAATTTTTATCTTACCCAAAAGGTAAACATGATGATGTCATGGATGCTCTATGGACATCACTTGAAGGAGCTAGACCATCAAGGCTAAAATCACTTAATGCTGAAGATAAAGGCAATAAGTTAAAGAAAGTTCTTGATTGGATGACTTTATAGTTCTTATATTACGATACCTACATGGGTATCTATTAAACGGGGGTTTAACATATAAATGGCGAAGAAGAGCGCTTCTGGTAAGAAAATCGCTGAAGAAACCAAACGCTTATTTGACTTATACAAAAGAAAACGTGAGCATTGGGAAATTCAAGCGCGTGAAGACCAAGAATACAGATTAGGACGACAATGGACCAAAGAACAAGAGGAAACTCTTAAATCTAGAGGTCAAGCTCCTATTGTAGTTAATAGAATACACCCCGCAGTAGAAACAGCAAAAGCCCTTTTAACAGCAAATAGACCTTCATTTAAAGTATCTCCAAGAGAAGATAGTGATGTAAAGGTTGCTAATGTTTTAAATCAATTACTTACTTATATGTATGATATATCTGACGGTAGAACATCTATTCGTCAAGCCATTGATGATTATTATGTTACTGGTTTAGGATATGTTATGGTATATCAAAACCCTGAAGCTGACGCTGGTAAGGGTGAAGTTATGTTTAAAGACATTGACCCTCTTGATGTATATGTTGACCCCAACTCTAGAGACGTATTCTTTGATGATGCAGAAAATATAATTATATCTAGAAACTTTACAAGAGAACAAGCAAAAGCATTATACCCTAAATATAAAAACGCTATTAACTCTGCTTCAGGTCATTATGATAGTGATCAGATTATAACAGGTAATGTCGATGACCAAGGTATAACGTTTCCTGGAGAAATAGATACGGTTGAAGACGGTGATGGAGAATATGTTAGAGGTTATGAACGTTATTACAAAATAACAGAAAGTATGTTTAGAGTCTTTGAAACATATTCTGGTAAGGAATATAGATTTGACGAAGAAACATTTGAACAGTATTTATCAACTCCAGTAGGTATTCTTAATGAAAACGTCTACGAAGGTGATGAAATACAAAAAGTTACAGAAGCTCAAAATAAACTAAAACTAGATACCTTAGATAGAACGTCTAAGCTTATAGATGAAGAGATACATAAAATACAAGAACAATTAGAAGTTGAGTATCTAGAAAGAGAAAAACAACTTACTCAAGCAGTAGAAATGGGTGAGATGCTTCCTGAGCGTTTAGAGTTAGAACTTGATAACATGAGGGAAGAAATAGATAAATCAGTTGATGAAGCTAAAACCAATGCAATGACTGAAGCTGGATTAGCAACAGAAATGCCAGGTGTAGAAGTGCAAACAAAGGCTGATTTAGTAACAGATGGTATGATTGAAATTGTACCGATAGCAGTCAAAAAAGTAAAACAATGTATAATTATCGGAGATAAGTATATCTACTCAAGGGTGTTACCAACTAGTAACTACCCTATTGTTCCAATTGTTAATCTACATACAAGAACACCTTTCCCCGTTTCTGATGTACGTATGGTAAAAGGATTACAGGACTACATAAATAAAACCAGGTCTTTAATTATTGCTCACGCAACCACATCTACTAATATGAAGGTTTTAGTGCCTTCAGGTAGTGTAGATATGGCTGAGTTTGAAGAAAAATGGGCACAACCTGGTGTAGGAATAGAGGTAGACTTTGATATGGGGCAGCCAGTAGTAGCATCTCCTTCTCCGCTACCGAATGAGTTATACAACAACGAACAGACTGCCAAAAACGACATCGATCATCAGCTCGGTTTATACGAAATGATGATGGGCAATTCTCAAGCTGCCCCACAAACTTATAAAGCCACTATATCTTTAGATGAGTTTGGTCAAAGAAAGATTAAATCCAAATTAGCTGATGTAGAGGGAGCATTAACTAGAGTAGCAAAAGTAGCTATTCAAATGATGCAAGAATTATACCAAGAAGAAAAGATTTTTAGAATTGTACAATCAAACAATTCAATTAGTGAATACGCTATCAATAAACGATTATATGATGATAAATCAGGAGAAATCGAAATAGCCAATGACATAACAGTCGGTCAATACGATGTTGTGTATGTATCAGGTTCAACACTTCCAAGTAATAGATACGCGGAACTTGAATTTTATATGGATGCATACCAAAAAGGTATTGTTGATAGAGTAGAAGTATTGAAGAAAACGGAAGTTTTCGACATGGAAGGAGTTTTACAAAGAACCGATACCATTACGCAACTTGAGCAACAACTCGAACAAGCACAGGAAGCTATTAAAGACCTAGAAGGTGATATGCAGACTATGACTAGAGAAAATGTTCACCTCAAGCAAAAAGTTGAAGTTGAAAAGTTCAAAGGAGAACTTGATGCAACTTCTAACAAAGCGAAAATGGCAGGTACTTTATTTGAAAGGCGTTTAGATGACAATCTATCAATGCTTAGTAAGAATCTCCAAGATGCCGCCAAAGATAAACAAACAGGCTCACCTTCAAAAGCATCTAAGAAGCAGCCAAAAGAGAGGAAAAAATAGCAATGGAAGCTAATAAGGAAATGGCCCCTGAAACTCCAGTTCAAAGTCAAGATGTTCCAGATTTTGAAAAAGGATTAGAGGGTACCCAAACACAAACAGATAACAGCTTTAACGATATGTTAGGATTACCATCAGCTGAAGAAACGGCCCCTCCTAAACACGAGGATACCCAGCAACTTGTTGAAAAAGAAATAATGCCTCAACAAGATTTTTCTAAGCAAGAAGTTAATTCAGAGGACAACGAAGAAGTACGTTATCAATACTGGCAGTCGCAAGCTGCTAAATTGCAGAATCAGTTAAATGAAGTTAAAGAGTATCAACCTATGGTTGATTATCTCCGAAGCAACCCAGAGGCCGTGCAAAGTATAACGCCAGGTGGTCAAACACCTCAAGCGGAAGCTGCACCAACAAGTCAGGAACAGGAAGAATTTCCTCCTCCTCCTGAGCGACCTGAGCAACCTACAGGGTTTTCTAGAGAGGAAGCATATTCTGATCCTGCTAGCGCATCAGCACAATACCTAGACTCAGTTGATAAATGGCGTGATGATACACAACAATACAATCAATTGGCGTCTAAATACGAAATAGCATTGATGCGTGAACAATATAACCAAAAAATCGAAGGTTTGGAAAAAGTGGAGCAACAAAGAGTTGCACAAGCTGAAGAAACTAAAAAAATGACTGAAGTTAGAGAATATGTTGCTAATAATTATGATTTAGGTGAAAACCTTGATGATTTTCTTACTAGCATGAATGACCCTAATTCAATCAATATGGATGACCTTGTAGGTTATTATAAATACAAGAAAGGCGCAGGAAGTATAGCTCCTCAAAAACCAGTTAGTAATGCTCCTAGTAAAGCATTTAACCAGTTAAGAAGAGCACAATCTGTACCTCAGCCAATGGGTGTTCAGCCAGCTCAAACAAATACTCCTTCTGATTCTACTAACGATTTTATGGATATGCTTATTAAAGATAACAAACAAACAACAATCCTTTAAGGAGGAATTATAAAATGAGTAACTTAAAAACAAGTACTCCAGCTAATGGTTTTAATATTGGCACAGATTCCCCAGCAGTAGATAATATACGAAGAACGTTTGGTATTGGTGATAAGGTTGCAGAATTAGCTCCAGAAACATCAATTTTCTTCTCATATTTATCGAAACTAGGGAAAAAGCCTATAGACGAAACAGTATGGAGACCCTTAGAATATAGGAATCAATGGCAAAGACGTAACTTAACAGCTACAGGTATAAAAGCCACTGTTAATGCTACTACTAAAGCTGTATCTGCTTTGGCTGATAACGGTGCTTCTGATTTATCACACGTAATGTTTAGTGTTGATTATGACAAGTACGGTAAAGTTCAAAAAGGAACTAGCTTTGACGTAGATGGTAATGGTAGTGGTGGTACTGTTGAGTACAACGCTTTTGCTCCAATTTGGGTAGTAAAAGGCCTTATTGTAAGAGTTTTAGGCGTTAACTACAAAATCAAAGAAGATGCAGAAATATTGTACACTAAAAGAACAGCTGCGGCTACTGGTACTGCTTCAACTCAAGAAAAAGCAGGAACAGAAGTTGGCTACGTTTTAGTTGCAATCTCTGATATGATTGTAGTTTCATCTGGTTCAGCTTTGGCAGCAAATGCAGGTGCAGGAGTTTTAACTGGTCAAGGCCAAGTTAACGGATCTCAATGGTCTGAGGCTTCTGGTGCTCCAGACGGGTTCAGAGATGAACTATCTAGTGTAGAATTTTTTACACAAATATTCAAAACAGCAGTTCCATTAATGAGTGGTTCTATGATGGCTACTAAATACAGAGGTTACGCTAATGAGTGGTCTCGTATTTATGCAGAACATCTAAAAGCTCATAAAATGGATATGGAAAATGCTTTCTTATTTGGTTATGGAAAGTATACTGATGCTGACACTCGATCATCTTGGGGTCTATTACCATTCTTAGAAGGTAACGGTGGTAAAAGATACGCACTAGATTACGATGCATCTACAGCTTCATCTTCTGACGCGACTTATGACGTTAAAGGTGGATTCTGTATGGACGTTTTAATCGATGTTATGGATGACTTCATGAGCTATGAGTCTGGCAATAGTGGTCAAAAACTATGCTTGACATCAAGAAAAGTAATCAACTCTCTACATAAAGTAGGAGATGGTAGTTTCTTAGATAACTCATTCAGTGGTTCTAACGCTCAAGCTATCATGCAAGCATCAGTTGATGTTAAAGGCTCTAGTTTTATGCCTGTAGACATTACTTCAATCAAAACTTCTTATGGTTCGATGAACTTTGTTCCTCATCCATTATTTAGAGGTGATATGGCTGATAAAGCTGTATGTGTTGACTTGGGTAATGTGTCATATCGACCATTAGCAGGAAACGGTGTATCGAGAGATACATTTGTTGAAACTAATATTCAAGATAATGACATTGATGGTAGAAAAGACCAAATCATAACAGAAGCGGGACTGGAAATTATGTTACCAGAAACTCACGCTGTTATCGATTTTACTTAATCGAGAATAGTTAACAATGTGGTGCCCCCTGTGGTTGCAGGGGGTTATCACTAATAAAGGGTAAAATGGCACTAAAAGAAGACATATTAAATATCATAGGGTTAGACACAACTAACGATTATCTGGATTCATCAAGTATTGCAGATATATATCCTATTATGTCGGATGCTGTTTATAGAACTGTATGTATTTTACCTAAAAAATTATTATTAATAAATGCACAAGTATCAATGGATGTGGAAAATTTAGCAGATGATATTACAAACCCTTCTAATGACCCATTAGATGTAGATACTGTTCCTGATGATGGACATGTTCTCTCTCAAGATGAACTTATATTATGTGTTGAAAGAACATTAAGCACATCAAAAGACAGTGTAAATGGTTGGCAAGAAATATATTTAACTAGACATGCTAAAGAAGTATTATATACTCAAAGACACAGAGCTTTAGATAGTGAAAGTATACATTTTGCGACTGACTATTCTCCTGTTTATTGGGTTGAAAAATCTACTAGTAACAATGTAAGAATCTACACTGCTCCTCAATCAGCAGCAGCTTTACATAATGTTGGTGTATTAAACTATTTAGATACTAATGCATCGGCAATTAGGGTATGGTCTTATCCAAAACAAGATATAACATCTTCTGATACAACATTTACTCATACACCTCCTTTTTTAAAGGAGTTCTTATTAAAAATTTGTGCAATAGCACTTATAAATACAAAAATAGCAGCACAAGCGACAGAAGAAGAAGATTCTGAGTTAATGCAATTGCTTGGCAATGTAAAGTCAGTATTTGAAGAGGATTGCAAAACTCAATTACTTAACTATAAAGAAAAATACTAATGACACAGAAAGAAATGATTGAAGTAATACAACAACATCATCCTGATGCAGGTGAAGTTATTATTAGGAAAGCCTTAAACAGAGCTCAAGATGATTTTTCAGCTAAAACTAAAATATTAACTGTATTTACAGATGCAAGTATTCTAACTGTAACAGATAAAAGGTATTATGATTTACATCCTGAAACTCTTGAAATAAAGAGAGTTGAATTAGATGATATAGAAATAAAAAGATTAACAGACAGACCAATAGCTGGAGACGTTGACGAATGAGTATAAACGATATAAGAAATAAATACTACTGGTTTGTTAATGGAAATAGAATTGCTATTGTAGAAAAGAGTACTAGTCCTAATTCTGAAAAAGATTTTGAATCTGTTAAAAAAGCAGGAATGACTATTAGAATAGAGTATATCTCTAGACCTTTAAAATTTACATCAACTCTTTCAGATAGTAGTGAGTTACCAGAGCAATTTCATGAAGCAATATGCTATAAAGTAATTGCTGATTTATATAAGCTACCTGGAGAAACATTAAATCTTCAGTCAGCTCAATATTTTGACCAACAATATTTAATGCAAGTACGTGAGGGTAAAAAGTATGCAAGTAGAAACAGAATCAGTGGAGGCGGGACTATTAAACCTGTATCATATTAATGGCATTTACTAGAGCAAATACAAGCCAATCTTCTAATTTTAGTAGAAGTGGATTAATTACCGAAACAATAACTAATCCTGATTTTTCTACTTTTAGAGTAAGCCCAGACAGAACAAATTATGGATTAGGGCCTGATTGGAATATATCAATCAGCACATCTGCTCAAAGTTTAGATTTTAATTATAACAATAATTCAATACTTAAATTGACAAGTTCAGGATTTTCGTTAAGCGGATTAGTATTGACAGAATTAACATCCCTTCCAAGTAATGTATCTGAAGGGACGTTATCACACGTAAACAATGATTTATACATATATACATAACAAGGAGGCAAGCTAAATGGCAACATGGAAAAAAGTCGTAACTGAGTCCTCTTCGGGGTTGATCAGTCAGAAGGCTGCCAATGTCTCCGATGCGGATTATGGCGACATAACAGTAAGTAGTGGATCTTGGACTATTGATTCAGGTGTAGTAGACGCTACAGCATTAAACGTTACAGGTAACGGTACAAGTGGTTACTCATTAACCTCAAATGGTTCTGGAGGTTTTAATTGGACTGATATTGACACGGCATCAAACTTAACAATAAGCAACTTTGCAGGCGCTACAATACAGTTAAGCAGTGAATCTTGGGCAGACAACGATACATCTTTAATGACATCAGCTGCAATTAATGACAGAATACAAGCTATTTCAACTAATAATAGTGGAACAGTAGTTGCGGTTAATACTGGAACAGGGCTAGATGGTACAATTACATCGTCAGGAACTATAACTTTAGATTTATCTGAACTTACAGATATGACAACTGATGTAAGTGGTAGTGCGGATGAATTAATATTATTAGATAATGGTGAAGAGCGTAGAAAGCAAATCAATGAAATAAAGCTTGGTCAATTTAATAATGACCAGTCATGGACAGCTAATGCTGGTACAGTAACATCAGTAACTGCTGGAGACGGTATGACGCAAAGTGGTACAAGTAGTGTTAACCCTACTTTAAATGTTGTAGGTGGTACTGGGGTATCTGTTACAGCTAATGCAATTGCGATTGGACAAGCGGTAGGCACTACAGATAATGTTACTTTTAATAATGTACACATAGATGGAAATCTTGAAGTAACAGGAACTATAGACACCGTAAGTCAAACCAATACTGAAATAGTAGATAAAACTATCACAATCAATCAAGGTGGTGCAAACCTTGCAGCTGGTGACCAAGCAGGTATTGTAGTAGACACGGGAACTACTTTAAAACCAGCATTAAAATGGGCTGACGATAATATGTCTGCAAATGCTACTGATATACCAGGGTGTGGTTGGTACATAGATCAGCTTTGTGAGACACCAAGTGCATCTAATAGAGTATATCTGGCTGGTATGAAAGTAAGTAATACCACCCCTGGCTCAAGCACAAAATCTGAAGGCGAAGGAATGTTCTATTACGAAAAAGATGCTGGCGAATTATATATTTG
>Ga0163179_10001222_pt1 | contig 18268 bp, 10 predicted proteins | sample AtlANTMetagenome_FD_109643 | JGI IMG/M metagenome (GOLD analysis project Ga0163179, IMG submission 109643) | Marine eukaryotic phytoplankton communities from the Atlantic Ocean - Atlantic ANT 2 Metagenome | ecosystem: Environmental > Aquatic > Marine > Oceanic | place: North Atlantic Ocean... | reverse complement strand
GGGAGCATGCTCCATTTTCCGCCCTTATCGGTATCATGATAAAGAAAGTAATTGTTGAAGTAACCGTCCCAGTGCGAAAGCAACAGATTGGTCGCGTAATAATTGATCACCCGTTCCACATCAAAGTGCGTTTCAATGGCTTTCCACATGGCTGCGTCATCTCCTTTCGCTTGCTCAAGTGACTCGATCATATTCACCAGATCGTCATAACCTTCATGCGGATGCGTGACCTTTTCCCAGCGAGCCTCAATGTCATCTCGCTCGGTCTGCTTGGATTCCGGCGTGAAAGGACTTGGACGATTGGATTGCTGCCAGATAACCTTGTAAACGTTTCCATCGGCATTCAATCCATTCCTCTTGAAGAAACGACCGTTGGGTTGTTCAAACCAAAGGTGATATCCGACAGCCTTCCCGTTCATCAGGACGCGTGCAGCCCCGGAGTAGACGGTGGTGTTTCCAAAGAGTTCATAAGCCGGGTATGCCAGCATTTCATTGATAGTGGAAGCGTCGCCTGGCTCAAAGAGCACATTCAGAGTCGTCATGCCATTGAGTGGACGATCTTTGTTCAGTCGCACTTTGTATCCACTTTTGCGGGGCAGAATGTTAATGTGATCGAAGAACTGAATCTCCTTTGCGTCAGGGGCCCGATAGACCAGCGCAGACGGACCCTGTGGAGGTACTGGGATCGACACATTACCCCGACCGAAACCACGCACTCCCCCGAAGCGCTCGCCTCCACCACGCGGCTCTTCCCGTTCAGTGCGACTCCGACTTCCTTGAGGCACCGCTTCGCCCAGAATGCCGCTTACCATTTTATCGAGACTCATACTGGCATTCCTGACTTCAGCCAGAATAGCTGGAAGATCAGGCTCTGCCTCTTGATTGTCCAACCTGTCCGAAATTTGCTCTCGCTGCCTGGAAGCGTTGGAAAGAATTTGGTGCAACCCCCCCATTTGTGTTTCTGTGAGCTCCTGAAGCACCCCGCGATCAAACCAGACCGTCTCGATATTGAAGATTGCATGGACGAGCCGCTTGGGATCGAAGCCTCGACGGCGCCTCTCTTCCATGCCTTGGTTCAGTAAAGCATCAGATAAAATGTTGATTTGCTCCACTGTGAAATATGCAAGACAAGCAGTCTTCAAGGCCGTCACCATTTGCTGCAGCTGTGCATCAAATCGTTCCTGTAAGGAAGAAAGGTCTGTTGCCTCCGTTATTTCAACACGCAAGCCATCCAGCAAACCATTTGCAGTTCGAAAAGCATTAGATATTTGAATCAGTTGTCGAGCGCTAAGATCCTTGTTGAGTCCGAGGCGGACCCATTCATTTTTTAATCCTTCATTGCCTGAGCGGCGCAGCAATTCTCGCCGCAGGATTTCATGCTCGGATTCATCAGGAGGCGGACCGAAGCCAAATCTACCTCTCCCCAATCGACGCCCGCTTTGGGTGCGATAAGCCTCAAAATTTGAAGCAACGGAATCAGTGGTGCTTATGAAATGCATGATCGGTATCTCAGACTCGGGTAAAGCTCCCGGTATGTAGGTTGAAAAAGTAGGGCGCAATGCATTTGGATGAGGCAGCCAGCCAATGGTTCCGTTCGGTCCAGCGACCTTGTATCGATAGCGCATGATGCTATCGCTTGCTTGTCCAGGAATGGTTGCGTGATATTGACCCTCCAGGCTTCGCTTCATTTCAATGGTGAAATCCCGGGAAGACTGCTCTGGCTGGATCACTGAGACCCACACTTCAGCCAGTTTGATCTCTCCCTGAACTTCAAGGGAGAGATCAATCTCGGATCCAGCCTTTGAGATGAGAGGTATTTCACCAACTTGATTCATGGCTGGAGGAAGTTTTTGTTGATAGACCGAGTTCAATTTACCCGGTGTGCCGGAAGGTGTTCGGTCGAAGGTCGCAGTAAGATTGGATGGAGCCCAATTGTGCGCATGCACGGAGGACGCTGAGGGAGAGATCCTTTCCAGAGAAGCCGATTTGCCATCGGCACTTTGCGGCCACGGAGCCTTGTCGTCATATTCAACCCTTTCCAAAACATCTCCTCGTGCATTGATTAATGAGAGTCTTTCGCCTCCATTGTTCAGGGATTTGGTAAATACTCCATCGGGTCGCTGACTGTAAATGCGTTCGAAAAGGTCAGCGTCTCTGGCAGCAACAAAAAATGCATCAGGGCGAAGCACAGACTCAGCGGCAATCTCAAGCCCGATACCCTTCACACGCCATCCCCCGATGTTGACTGGCTCGCTACTGGTGTTCCAAAGCTCTACGTATTCCAATTGCTTGAAATCATCAGGGGCCCGATACATGATTTCGTTGATCACGACCTTGTCCGCCGACAAGGGTTGAGATATCAGGAGGATAAATCCGATGACTAATGGAAGATAAAGCCGATGGATTCGAAAGTCCTCGAAACAAAGCATGTCAAAACATGCGGCAACTGGCCTGAAATGTGCATTATTGTGAGTGGTCATTCTATTTGTTGAAAGACCCTCCATTGGAGGTGTTGGTTACGATAAAGTACACGGTTCGGGAGTTTGATTGCAAAAAATCAAAAGGGAACCCTATTCGTTTTCCTTGAAAAAGATGCTCTCCTGCGAATCATTTAAAATGCCCGGGATTGGAGCAATTCCACTATTTCCCGGCATGACGCCTGAGGATTCGTTTTTCTCGTTGGCCGTACGTCTCCTTTGTGAAACATTAGGAAACGATTGACAATCACAATTCAGGGTTGCTTTTGGGGATATTTGAAAGACATTTCCAAACGCGGATTCCACCGTTTGATTAATATGAAAGTGTCCTATAAATCCCATGCCTAAATCTCAACCTTGGATCACCCATACCGATCAGATAGAAATCATCGGCGCACGTGAGCATAATTTGAAGAATGTCTCACTGGATATTCCGAGAGATCGATTTGTCGTGGTCACCGGTGTCAGCGGATCAGGTAAAAGCACTCTGGCATTTGATATCCTGTTCTCTGAAGGGCAGCGACGGTTCCTGGACTCCATGAACGCCTACGCGCGTCAATTTGTGGAACAGATGGCACGGCCGGATGTCGATCGCATCATCGGCCTACCCCCGACTGTCAGCATCGAGCAGCGCAATTCACAAGGTGGCGGTAAAAGTACGGTGGGCACTGTCACTGAGATCCATCAATTCCTTAGACTTCTTTTTGCCAGATTGGGCACTCCTTATTGCCCGGAATGCAACTTGCCTGTTCAAGGGCAAACTACGGATACCATCGTTCAATCACTCACATTGCAAGTGAGGAAGCGGGGAAGGCTGAATATTCTGGCTCCCATGATTCGGAACCGCAAAGGGTTCCATAGCGATATCGCGGAGTGGGCGTTGAAGCATGGATACCAGCGGCTGAGAGCGGATGGAGAATGGTATCAGGTTGATCAACCCTTCAAGCTCGATCGTTACAAGGAACACGACGTTGAAGTTGAAGTGGGCTTGCTGAAGAAAACTGATTTCTCCGCAACTCAGCATACACAGTCACTGGTGGAGACTGCCCTGGAAGTCGGGAAAGGGATTTTGTTTGCGGTGGATGATGAGGGAGAGGTCTCGATGCATTCAACACAACAGGCCTGTCCTTCATGTGGGTATTCAACGCCTCCTCTGGATCCCAAACTTTTTTCCTATCACTCTTCTCGTGGATGGTGTCCAGAGTGCCGTGGTTTCGGGGAGTTGTTTTACGTCCCTGAAAAAGAGAAGGACTCAGGGGCGGATGCGGTTGAGGAATCGTGGTTTCACCGTCAGGAGGGGAAGCGAGAACCTTGTCCTTCCTGTCATGGATCACGACTCAATCAACTGGCCAGGTCAGTGCGACTCTCCTTGCGCGGGTATCCTTCGTCACTTCCGGAAATGAGCGGATATGATTTTCATGAAAAAGCACCCAACATAGATGCCTTTTCGAATCTGGTCGTGAAAGACGCCTTGAACCTCTTTGATGGAATTCAACTGGAAGGCAGAGAAAGGGACATCGCACGCGACATCCTGCCGGAAATCCGTGAACGACTTTTCTTTCTCAAGGAAGTAGGGCTGGATTACATGCAGCTTGGCAGGAGTGTGACGACCCTCTCCGGAGGAGAAAACCAGAGGATTCGACTGGCCGCTCAATTAGGCTCCACACTTTCGGGTGTCTTGTATGTCCTCGATGAACCGACCATCGGACTGCACGCCAGAGACAATGAACAACTTTTAAAGGCGCTCAAACAGCTACGAGCACGAGGCAATTCCTTGGTGGTTGTCGAGCATGACGAAGACACAATGCGTGCGGCTGATTACATCATCGATCTGGGGCCAAAAGCAGGGGTGTATGGAGGGGAAATCGTGGCGAGCGGCACATTGAAACAACTCTGCAGAAATCCAGCGTCGATCACTGGTAATGCCCTCAAGGAAAGACGCAATTACCCGATGCATGGGTCACCACGTCCCGTTCAAATGTCAGCAGTAAAGGCGGGTAAGGGAACAAAGAAAAAGTCAAATCCAAAAAAAGAAGTAACGCCAAGTATCATCTTGAGCAACGCCTGCTTGAACAACCTGAAGCGTTTAACAGTTCAATTTCCGGTGAATCGATTCATCCTGGTCACAGGTGTCAGTGGTTCAGGAAAAAGCAGCTTGATACGTGATTGCTTGGTTCCACTTGCAAAAGAGGCGATCAACAAAAACGGTGTTGCTGAGCTGGATACAATGAAACTGGAAGGCATCGATGTTTTCAACGCGATACACGAGGTGGATCAATCCCCCATCGGGCGCACACCTCGCTCGACTCCAGGCACCTATGTGGGCTTTTTTGATGAAATACGCAAATTATTTTCGAGCACACCGGAGGCACGCATGCGCGGATATTTGCCGGGAAGGTTTTCGTTCAACAGCAAGGCGGGGCGTTGTCCTGAATGTGAGGGTATGGGAGCCATTAAGATGGAAATGAATTTTTTGCCGCCATCGTATACCCACTGTGAACTTTGTGACGGAAGCCGATTCAATCAACAGACACTGGATATTGAATACGGGGGCAAAAACATTGCTGAGGTTCTGGATCTGAGTGTTGCTGAAGCCATCGTTTTTTTTCATGCTGTTCCCAAAGTGCGTCGAGCACTCGAAGCGCTGCGGGATACCGGGCTCGATTACCTCAGCCTGGGCCAGACCAGTCCCACTCTCAGTGGGGGCGAGGCACAGCGCTTGAAACTCGTCACCCATTTGCTGACTGGATTGAAGCCCGGCAAGGATTCCTTGCGCTCCCGTCATAACGCCAAACTATTCGTCCTGGAAGAGCCCACCATCGGACTCCATCATGCGGATGTAAGGCGTTTGGTTGAAGTCCTTCACCGACTCGTGGATGGTGGCCATACCGTGATTGTGATTGAACATCACATGGAGCTAATCGCAGAGGCTGACTGGGTCATTGACATGGGCCCGGAAGGAGGTGAGGGCGGAGGTGAAATCCTGGTGCAGGGACCACCAGAAAAAATTGCGGCATGTAAGCGCAGTCACACCGGGAGGTTTTTGAAACGCTTGTTCGACCAATGAACTCAATACTTTTTCCAGAGCGATGGGAAAAACAAAACGAATATGGCATAAAACTCAAGACGCCCCACGGCCATGAGGAAACTCAGAAGTAGTTTTGTATAAGGTGCCAGACTGGAGAAATTGCTTGTGGGACCCACCGTTCCCAGCCCGGGGCCAATATTGAACAAGGTCGCCAGTACGGCTGAGATACTGGAAACAAAATCCATCTGTGGCTCCAGCAAGGTCACCGTCAAAGTAGCCAGAAGCACCGTGATCCCGGAAAGCCCGACGAAGAATAAAGTACCAATGCGAAGCGCATCACTCACCGGTCGTCCATTAAGTTTGAGATGGGTGACCAGATTGGGGCGAAATTCAGCATTTACCTGAGCTTTGATACTTTTGATGAACAAGATCCATCGACTCAATTTAACCCCTCCAGAAGTGGAACCCGCACATCCACCACAGATCATTAACAACAGCAATAAGACATTGGATAATGGCGGCCATGCATCGAAATCCGCAGTGACAAATCCGGTTCCCGACATGAGGGCAACGACTTGGAACGCGGCGACACGGAAAGAACGTAGCCATGAATCCTCCAGCTCAAACATGGAAAGGTTTACACCCACCACAACCGTCGCAACCATCAGTATAATTAAAAACACCTTGGATTCTTCATCATCTCTCCACCGATCCCAGCGACCGCGGATCAACCATGCGTAGAGGATGAAATTGATACTGCAGGCGACCATCATGACTATGGTCCAGGCTTCGATCGCAGGGCTATTGAAATATGCGATGCTTTCACTGTGAGGACTGAATCCGCCCGTTGAAACTGTGGAAAAAGTATGACAGACGGCGTCATACCATGACATTCCCAAAATTTTGAATCCCGCAAAGCAAATAATAGTCACGGTCAAGTATAGGGACCATAACTTTGTGGCAATTTTGCCTGTACGATTGGCGACGCCACCAATTTCTTTGGCGGAGGATTCATGCAGGAAGATCGCTCGACTACCGATCCTGAAAGATGAAAGTAAGGCAACGAATAATACAAGAATCCCCATCCCGCCCAACCATTGAGTGAGTGAACGCCAGAGCAGTAGTTCCTTGGGATAGATCGAAAGATCAGCCATGACAGAAGCCCCAGTGGTCGTGAAGCCAGACATGGATTCAAAAAAGCTGTCCACAGGACTCAGACCCGGCTCACAGAACATGTAAGGCATGGCACCAAAGACCGAACATATGATCCACCCAAGCCCAACCACCGCAATGGCTTCCTTGCGCAATAGGTCCTGTTTGTTGCGCCCTCCGAATAAAAAGCAGATCAATGCAGTACATCCACTGACCATCGCTGAGGTGGAGAAGGCGCGCGCAGCACTACTTTCCCACACACCACTGCGACCACAATAAGCCAGGCAAAGCAGCTCCAAAAAGCAAAGGACCATTAGTAGAAAACCGATGATCTTGAAAATATTTTTGTAATTCATTGAGTTGGATGAAGAACAGATTCCAAGGCTGGAAAATGCTATAGATCCACAAGACAGAGGTCAAAGGATAACTGGCTGATCAACACATCCAGGTTGTGGTGCTATCAAATGAATCATTGTTCTTGCAGGCGTGGTTGGATGCGATTCAATCCAACGCACCCGAAGGCTATGAAAAGGTGCGTAATTAAAACTGCCCAGAACCGAACTCTATTGCCGGCTGCGCTCTATGCTGACCCCCACAAATTGGGTGTCCGGGAGAATGAACTTCTTGATCTGAATCTCTACCCTGGCAGGCTGAAAATCCCGAAGCACCCATTCAGCAATGTGTGAAGCCAAGGTCTCGATGAGCTTCCACTCGCGATGGTTTCCCCATTCAATCAGATCACGGGTCAAACGATAGTAGTCTATGGTATGATTCAAATCATCCGTAGAAGCAGCTTGCTCAAAATCCAGATATAATCGAATCGTGATCAGCAGTTTTTGAGCAACTGCACGTTCTTCATCCGGAACACCAACTTTGAAGTGCACTTCAAGGTCATTTATTTCGATCATGTCATTCATGCCTTTAATAAAATGGATTATTTTTAGTTTAAGACAGCTTCAACCAGTATCTGGGTGGGTTGATTGAGATCCAGATGCAAGGCATCCTCTAGGGTGACCCAGCACCATTCCTGAGCTTCATCATTCAAAACAACCTTGGGAGTCACCCCCCGACACCGGCAGGTATAATTCAACAGCAGGAAATGCGCATCTCGATAGAACTCACTGGGGGAAATGGCATCCTGAACGAGAATGAACTTGATATCATCCACCTCCAGGGCGGTTTCTTCGCGGATTTCACGGCGCAGGGCGTCTGGACTGGATTCCCCTGTATGAATCTTGCCTCCTGGAATCCCCCATTTGTCCGACCATTTGTGCGTGCGGATCATGAGCGCTTCATCGTTCTGATTGAAAATCAAAGCGCCTACGGTTGGAATGGGAAAGGGTGAGTTGGAAATATTTACCAAAGATTGCTCCTTTTTGAACGGATCAAAGGACGTCTTTTCCAAAAGGCTCTTGAGTTCTCCCAGATGTTCTACAATCAATTCCGGCTGACTCTGCTTGAGAGCCTCCAAACCCTTGAAACCGGTAAGCACGGCACAGGCCGCCATACCTCCATGATGCGCTGTTTCAATGTCATGCTCCATATCGCCTATGTAAAGAGTCTCCTCAGGAGTCAATCCATGCGCAGCAATGATTGCATGAATCTTTTCCCGCTTATCCCATACACCGGTGTAAATTTTTTCAAAATGGGATCCAAATCCTGACTTTTGATCATGCACTTGAAAATGCTGTGGATGAATGGCGCTCAAAACAAATGATCGGATCTGATTCTCCGAGCAAAAATTCAGAAAAGATGCAGCGTGTGACATGGGAGACACGGAGTGCTGTTCTCTGCTGAAAGCATCATGAAAACAGCGCTCCAACTGGTCAATAGGCACATCCGGGATGTATCGGTCGTAGAACTTGGTAAAAGGCAACTCAAACTCCTTTCGAAATTCATCGAGCGAAAGCGGGGATACGCCTGCCTTTGCAAAAACCTGACACGTCGCCTTCCAAACGGCAGGAAGGTCGTCCATCAAAGTGCCGCACCAGTCGAATATGATATTCCTTATCACGAGGCAAAGCTTAACTCAGGCGATGGAGAAATCAAATGACGATCCCACTTCCAAAAGGTTATTTGGTTTTCATTCGCCGAAAAAAACCTCAACATGTCCTGCATACGATCATGAAGAGTCATTTTGGATTGGAATTGGCAATCATTTGCCTACTGATTTCTGCCAATGGTGTGTTTGCCATGGCAGAAATGGCCATTGTCTCTGCCCGCAAATCAAGATTGCGACGCAGAGCCAGGGATGGAGACAAACGGGCACAGATAGCACTGGATCTGGCAGCCTCTCCAAATCGCTTTCTTTCAACGGTTCAATTCGGCATCACATTGATCGGCATTCTGGCGGGTGCATTCGGCGGGGCGACCATTGCACGCACCGTTTCAAGCTGGGTGGCAATGGCCCCTTCCCTTGCCCAGCACGCAGATCAAATCGGATTTGGTATCGTTGTTGTCTTCATCACGCTGGGTTCCTTGATCTTTGGGGAAATACTCCCCAAAAGACTGGCTCTGGCGCAGGGCGAGCGCATTGCTTCCGCTTTGGCTCCCATGATGCATCGATTGTCAATCATCGCATCACCTTTTGTCGGGTTTGTCGGGTGGGTCATTGAGATCGCATTGAAGTTACTGGGGGTGAAGCCCAACGCAGATTCCTCGGTCAATGAAGAGGATATCCGTGTCATGGTTGAACAGGGGTCGCATGCAGGGATATTTCACAAGGCAGAGATTGAACTGGTCGCTGGAGTCATGCGGCTCGATGAGACACGTATTCACGATATCATGATTCCAATCGCTCAAGTAACCTGTCTGAAAACCACCGATCAAGCTGAAACCATTAACCGGAAAATAAAGAAGGCAGGACGCTCCTACTTCCCACTTCGAAATGCAGCCGACGGACAAATCATGGGACTCATTTCATTGAGGGAACTCTGGCTGAATTTCGGAGGGAAATACTCATCCGAAATTTCACTCGAATCCATTGCAAGCACGCCACTGATCGTTCCAGAATCCACGCATGTCGTCAAATTACTGGAAGCATTCAAACGATCCGTGTGGCACGCCGCTCTGGTGGCAGACGAATATGGCGAAATAACAGGCATGGTCTCGTTGATGGATGTGATGGAGGCCATCGCAGGCGACTTCGCAAATCATGATGAGGATCGACTAGCCTCTCCTCATCGGCTACGAAATGGTGAATGGCTTGTCGATGGATTGGCTGATATTGACGAGGTAGCCCGTGCGATTGAACCGGAGACCCCGCTTAGTGTGCCCTCCGGTAAATTTCATACCATAGGCGGCATGCTTATTGCCGTTCTGGGTCGCATTCCCAATCAAGGCGACCGCATACCATGGGATGATTTCTGGGTGGAGGTCGTAGCCATGGACCGTAACAGAGTGGACAAGTTAAAAATCACACGGGGTTCCCAGCCTTCTCCTTCAGGCGGCCAGGACAAGGATTCCCCTTAAAGGCGGACACCTGCGCAAAAAAATTTATGTCCGAAACGCTCAATCAATTCTGCCAGCGATCATTGGATACGGTTCAACTGGAAGGACTCAAGCGCCAGCTGCGGCTCATTGAATCCCCTCAATCCTCTGTGGTCCAAATCGATGGCCGGGAGTATCAGAATTTCTCATCCAATGATTATCTCGGGTTGGCCAACCATCCCGGGATAAAGGAGAAGGTATTACAAACCATGGAAGCCTTCGGCACAGGAGCAGGTGCCTCTCCTCTCATCTCGGGTTTTCAAACACCCCAGAATGAACTTCAAATGGCACTGGCCGATCTGAAAGGCGCAGAGTCAGCATTGGTGTTCCATTCCGGTTACTGCACTGCAGTGGGAACCATACCGGCTCTTTTTGAGCCCACGGATATCCTGATTATTGATAAACTATGTCATGCTTCATTGATTGACGGGGCTCGCAGAAGTGGCGCCAAGCTGAGGGTTTTCCGTCACAATGATACAGTCGATCTTGAGAAAAAATTAAAGTGGGCAGCGTCACAATCAACCACACCCGGAACGAAAGATGGAAATCACATCGGGATCATCGCAGAGAGTGTTTATTCGATGGACGGCGATCATGCACCGCTCAAGCAGATAGCGGCATTGAAGCATGCTTATGGAGCATGGCTCATGATTGATGAAGCCCACTCAACAGGATTATTTGGAAAACACGGGGCAGGATTGATTCAGGAACAAGGGCTATCCGGACAAGTGGATATTCAGATGGGCACGCTTGGAAAAGCGCTTGGATGTTCAGGTGGATTCATCGCAGGCTCAAAGTTATTGGTGGACTTTCTGATCAACAAAGCACGCTCGTTTATATACTCCACTGCACCTTCTCCCATGGTAAGCGCAGCCGCACTGGCTTCCCTTCATATCACAACATCGGAAGAGGGCGAGCATTTGCGCAAGACTCTGTTCGATCGTATTCAAACCTTCCATGAGGCTGTGGGCGAACCATGGAGGAACCCGATTGGAGGCACGGCATCCGGGCTGCATCAAACAGCCGGATTGACTTCTCCCATCCTTCCCTGGTGGGTGGGTGATGCCGAAAAAGCAGTTCGATTATCTCAGGCTCTCATGGATCGAGGATTGTTCGTACCTGCCATACGGTATCCAACGGTTCCTCCCAACACATCTCGACTACGCATCACTCTCAGTGCATCTCACTCAAGCGCCGCTATTGAAAACCTTGTGAAACAATTGGTTCATTGCCACGAGCAGCTGAACCCTTGTTCCTGAATCTATGCATCCTCTTGCACAAAAAGATCTCAAGTACGTCTGGCACCCATTTACCCAGATGCAGGATTGGGCGAAAGAAGAGCCCATCGTCATCAAGTCCGGAAAAGGCGCCGTACTGAAGGATCAACGCAATCGAAGCTATATCGATGCCAATGCATCGATATGGACGAACCTTCACGGGCACCGCCACCCGGCCCTTGACAAGGCGATCCAGAATCAGCTGAAAAAGATTGCCCATTCCTCCGCCCTTGGTTTTGCGAATGAACCGGCCTCGCTTCTCGCAGAGCAATTGGTGAAAACGGCCAACCGTCCTGCATTGTTCAAAGTTGCCGGGAGTGGATATAAAAACCCGAAGCTGGGTAAAGTTTTCTTTTCAGATGATGGATCCACCGCATTGGAAGTAGCCCTTAAGCTGGCTTACGAACATGCCAGAAGATCAGGAAAAGGCCATCGCCCCAAGTTCCTCTCCATTGATCATGCCTATCATGGTGACACGATTGGTGCCGTCAGCGTTGGTCAGATCGATTTATTTCACAAATCGTTCTCAGGCTTGTTATTTTCATCAGACAAAGCCATGTCGCCCTACTGCTATCGTTGTCCGTTCAACAAGGCAAAGCCTGAACGGGCAGACGCCAGGGCTTATCGAAAATGCAACTGGGAATGCGTCGGAAAAGTAGGGCAACATTTTGAGGCAGGACAAAAGAAAAAAACAAATTACGCAGGATTTGTATTTGAGCCCGTTGTCCAGGGAGTCGCGGGGATGGTCGGCCAACCCGAGGGATGGCTCAAACGCGTGGCCACTCTGGCGCGCCAAGCAGAGGTGCCGTTGATCGCGGATGAAGTCATGACAGGTTTCGGGCGAACAGGTTCGATATTTGCCTCACATCAAGAGGGCGTACAGCCCGATTTTCTGTGTCTGGCCAAGGGGCTGACGGGCGGATACCTCCCCATGGCGGCAACACTGACGACTCAAGCTGTGTATGAAAACTTTCTCGGGCCCTATGACTCGTTCAAAAGTTTTTTTCATGGACACAGTTATACCGGAAATCAATTGGGCGCTTCTGCGGCATTGGCTAGTCTGGGACTTTTGAAAAAAACAGGCAGTGCTCCTGGCAGACGCAAACTGCAGCAACACTTGAAGCAATCTCTCGCCCCTCTGTGGAAATCAGCCTTTGTGGGAGATATCCGTCAGTCGGGTCTGGTCGCAGGTATCGAACTGGTTGAGGACTGGCGCACGCGCAACCCCTGGCCCATTCAGAAACAGGTCGGCATTCAAATCTGCAGGGAAATGGCGGCACTTGGTGTGCTCACCCGCCCCATTGGAAACGTGATTGTACTCATGCCTCCCTACTGCTGCTCTGAAACCCAGGTGCACAAGATGACACGCGCTTTGACCAGAGCCATTGAAAAGGTGCTCGGATCTGCGACTATTTGAAGGGAGCACTACTCATTGGATTCACCCGCCTCGTCGCCAGCCTCTTCAACATCATCGGACTGACCCAGACCCGCTTTCTGCATCGGGTTCTTGTCCAATTTTTCCTGAGACAGCTTGAAACGAGCTTTCTGAATTTCAGGAGGATACACATTGTTCGCAAGGTTGATATCAGCCGTCTGAAGATGAGGATCCACTCGCAAGGCACGGATGGGTTCACGTGTGATCAGGAGCTTACTGACCTGATCGCTGTGCTGCCTCCAGATCTCGGCGGGGTAATGACGCGTTTCCTTGCTACCGTTGAAATATTCGATTTCCAGAATAATAGGCATCACAAGGCCGCCTACATTTTCAAAATCGACAACATAAAAATGACGCTCCAGTTTCAACAGATCCCTGTCAACGGGTTCGAGTTCATCGATCGCTTTCTGATCTTTTTCCCGATCTTCATCGATGACATCCAGAGGATCATAATCATTGTAAAAATCAATCAACTCGGGAAATTGATCCACAAGCAGCTTCAGGTTTTTGTTGCGTAATTTGGAAATGGAAACGGGCTCCTCTTCGCGATCCTGCTTGAGACGCTCGTTGTCAACGACGGGGTCCAGCGTATCCATTTGATATTCGGTGACATTGGAAATCCCCAGATCGACGTGGTCGGTCGAATAAAACCAACCGCGCCAGAACCAATCCAGATCGATGCCCGATGCATCCTCCAGAGAACGGAACAGGTCAGCGGGTTGCGGACGCTTGAACATCCACCGCTGCGAGTAGGTACGGAACGCAAAATCAAAGATCTCACGTCCCAGAATGGTTTCCCTTAAAATGTTCAACGCCGTTGCTGGTTTGCCGTAGGCGTTGTTTCCGAACTGAAGGATCGATTCCGAATTGCTCATGATCGCAACCTGCTGCGACGATTTCATGTAGGAAACCATGTCCTTAGGCTCACCCCTTCGCGCTGGATAATCTTCCTCCCATTCCTGCTCGGTCAGGTATTGAAGGAAAGTGTTCAGGCCCTCGTCCATCCAGGTCCACTGCCTCTCGTCACTGTTCACGATCATCGGAAAATAGTTGTGACCTACCTCATGAATGATCACGGAAATCAAACCATATTTGGAATGCATCCATTGCTCGCCATTGGCTGGCTTGCCCCAATAAGTACCGTCAGCCAGTGGTCGTGGCGCATTGAAACAGATCATGGGATACTCCATGCCACCGACAGGGCCATTCACGGAAATGGCTACAGGATAAGGGTAATCAAAGGAGAATTTGGAGTAGACATCCATGGTATGCGCAACGGCGTGCGTCGAGTATTTGCTCCACAGTGGCTCCGCCTCATTTGGATAAAAGGACATCGCCAAGACGTTGTTTTTTCCGGACAGGTGATGCATGGCATCCCAGATGAATTTGCGAGAACTGGCGAACGCAAAATCTCTCACATTTTCAGCTTCAAATACCCATGTCTTCTTGCCCGAGGGATCTGTGGATTCATTTTCTTTTGCCTCCTCGGGAGTGATGATGAATACGGGTGTTTCAGAGCGTTCTGCTTGCTGAAATCGTGTCCATTGCTCGTTCGTCAATACTTCCTTACCATTTTGAAGTTCGCCCGTGGCGGCCACGACATGATCGTCAGGCACCGTAATGGCAACCCGGTAATCTCCAAACTCGAGTGTGAACTCTCCGCGACCCAAGAATTGTTTGTGATGCCAGCCACGATCGTCGGTATAGGCAGCCATGCGAGGAAACCACTGAGCCATTTCATAGATGAAATTATCATCTTCGGGGAAATACTCATAACCACTGCGGGCACGAATCAATTGGGCATCGATGATGTTATAGGACCAGGCAACGGAAAAATGCATCGATTTGCCGGGTTTCAGCGGAAACGGCAGATCAATGCGCATCATGGTTTTGACGATGGTATGGCTCAGGTCAGCTCCCGAAGCATCCTTGACGGAATGAATACGTGCCTTGCCATCAAACGACTCACGCTCGAGCAATCCTCGAAGTGATTTGAACTGCAGTCGCTTGATGTCAGGGGCTGAGCTTGTAATATGTCCATCGGAATCTTTGGCAAAGAGATTGGCATCGATTTGTACCCAGAGATAATCAAGCGCATCCGGACTGTTGTTGGTGTAGTGAATTTTCTCGGACCCAATGATGCGTTGGCGCTCATCGTCCAGTTCCACACTGATGTCATAATCCGCACGCTGCTGCCAGTATGCATTTCCCGGCGCACCTGAAGCGGTTCGGTAGCTGTTGGGAGTTGGAAGCACTTCCTCAAGCTGTCGGAATTTGGTTTCCCCAAACTCAGCGGCGCTCATTGAGGTGCAGGCGATCAGCATGAAAAAAAACGATGCCCGCTTCGTCGCAAAAAACAAAGAGCCAAAACGATTGCTTCTGAACCAATGTGAAAGTTGAGTCATGATTAGACGACTCTATGGCGAATGCGCTCGGGAATCAACTTCAACCTGACTCGATGCAAATCAGTAACGATGCCGCCGCTGTGAAGGTGTCCAATAGCATGCAGCTGAAGTGTTCGGAGAGATTTTCAATTCTCTTCGATCGGCTACAGGTGTGGCGGTGATACGCCAAAGATGAGAGATATGGTATCGCGGATTTGCCTCAAGGCATACTATCAACCTGAAAAAAGTAGCCTCAGGAATCAGGTGGACCCTGCAATATTAAGTCTGGATCAACCGTTTAAGATACGTTTCAGCACTTCACCGACAAGAGCAGGATTGGCCTTGCCGCGGCTGAGTTTCATCACCTGACCTTTCAGGAAATTCAATGCCGCTTCCTTGCCTTTACGGAAATCATCTGCAGGACCAGGATTGGCTTCAATGGCCTGCTGACAGAGGGTCTCGATCGCACCTGAGTCTGAAACTTGAACAAGCCCTTTCTCTTCAACAATCGCGGCTGGAGATTTGCCGGTATCAAACATTTCAACAAAAACGGTCTGCGCAATCTTGGTGCTGATTTTTCCTGAATCCACCAGCTTGATCAATTCCAGCAATGCCGCGGCATCAAATTTAAGCTCCTGCAAACTTGTCTCGGATTCCGTCAGTTTGGCTTGAAGATTGTTGATGACCCAGTTGGCAAGGGCCTTTGGCTGCTCCACCTTGACCGCAATTTGCTCAAAATAATCGCCCAGCGAAACATCGTTGACGAATACGTCTGCATCTCCGTCAGGCAATTTGTATTGCTCCATGAAACGTCTCTTCCGAGCGAGTGGAAGTTCGACGACACCCTTTTTGACTTCTTCAAGCCAGGCCTCGGAGGGTTCGAACGCCATGAGATCAGGATCAGGGAAATAACGGTAATCATGAGCATTTTCTTTGTTGCGCATGCTTTCAGTGATCCCGGCCACGTCGTCCCATCGACGTGTTTCCTGAGCGATGGTTTCGTTGTTCTGAATCGCTTCTATCTGACGGGGGATTTCATATTGCAAGGCACGACGAACCCCACTGAAGCTGTTCATGTTCTTGATTTCCACTTTGGCGCCCAGTTCGGCCGTTCCCTTGGGGCGCACACTGATATTGACATCACAGCGCACCATCCCCTTCTCCATGTCGCAATCACTGATGCCGGCATACGTCAGGATATCCTTCAAGGCATTGAGGTAGGCATGTGCCATGTCCGCAGTGGTAATGCAGGGCTCGGTGATGATTTCAAGCAAAGGAACCCCGCCGCGATTGAAGTCCACTCCACTCTGCCGATCATAGTGAAAACTTTTACCCACATCTTCTTCCAGATGAGCACGTGTCAACTGTACCCGCTCCGTTTTGCCGTTCAGCTCAAAGTCCACATGACCATTGATGGTGGAGGGTAATGCAAGCTGGGTGATCTGGTAGTTTTTAGCCACATCAGGGTAGAAATAATTTTTCCGATCAAAACGGGCATGGCGCGGGAGATCGCAGTTCAGCAGGTAACCTGTCAAGGCGGTCAATCGTAACGCTTCTTCGTTCGCAACAGGCAACACACCCGGCATGCCAAGGCAGACAGGGCAGACCTGTGTGTTTGGATCAGCACCATACTGATTTGGGCAACCACACCACATTTTGGATTTGGTTTTCAGTTGGACGTGGGTTTCCAGACCGATAATGGGTTCGTATTCCATGATTGCTGTGTTGGGTTATGCTTCGAAAAAAAATCAGGATTTATGTTTGGGCATGAAAGGCTGGAGTTTGCGGCGAAGACATCCGTTGTTGGCGATCATGGAGTAGCGGTGTTCGTCGTCGATTGCCTGATGATAAAAATCCCCTCCAGCTTGCTCCAGAATAAATCCGCCGGCGACGATGTCCCAGATGCGAACCCCTTTTTCCATGAAGGCATCCAACCGACCATCGGCTATCCATGCCAGCGAAAGCGCGGCGGCTCCAAGAATCCTGACCTTGCGCACGCGGTAAACCAGAGCATTGAATGCAGGCAACATCTCATCCAGTGCGCCTTTGGATTTGGAAAAACCAATCGCGAGCACGGATTCTTCCAGTTTTTTGTGCTTGTTGGGCTGAATCAGGCGACCATTCATGCGTGCGGGTTTATCTCTCACGGCAGCCCACATCTCATCCAGAAACGGATCATAAACCACGCCAAGGATCGTTTCAGGTTTGGATTTGCGTTTACCCGCTTTGATGGAGACGCCTTGCAGGGCAATGCTCACACATGCATGGGGAAGGCCGTAGGTATAATTGACAGTTCCATCAATGGGATCGACGATCCAGCGAACCGGCTCGTTCACGTCGCCAGTGAACCCTTCCTCACCCAGCACAGGAATGGATGGACGATAATCCTTGAGCACTTTTTCAATGACTTTCTGACAGCGCACATCCAGCTCCAGTTTGATGTCATGCTGAGATTCCTCCTGCCGTTTCTTTGTTTTACGAAGGTTTTGGCTCATTAATTTGCCGGCCGCCTGCGCGGCCTCTTGAGCAACGGCAAGTGCCTTGGTGAGTTCTTTCTGGTTCAGCTGCTGGTCCATGATGTGTGTATCGCCTCATTGGATCTCAGCATTGTTCGTCAACGTTGCCAACCAGAGGCACAAGGATTAACAGGTGCCTTCAGCTTCAAATCAAGGAAGAAAAGGCTACCGAGAAGCTTTCGAACAAACTTTTTCATTCTTGGAAAGAAGGAAACCGTTGAAAAAAGAAGGCTGAGTCAGGAATTTTTGGGTGGATCAACAAATCCTACTTGGTTTTTGGGTGAAGTTTGAGTCATGCTGTTGGGGTGGTTCAGGAAGGAGATCATATTTACTTCATAGGCATCTGCGGCACCGCAATGGCCTCGACTGCGGCTGCACTTAAGTCGCAGGGCTATCGCATATCCGGCTCGGACGCGAACGTTTACCCCCCGATGTCCACCTTTTTGGCTCAAGCAGGTATTCGGGTGCATGAAGGATTTGATCCCGCTCATTTGAACGAGAGGCCGGACT
>Ga0163179_10001221_pt1 | contig 18276 bp, 33 predicted proteins | sample AtlANTMetagenome_FD_109643 | JGI IMG/M metagenome (GOLD analysis project Ga0163179, IMG submission 109643) | Marine eukaryotic phytoplankton communities from the Atlantic Ocean - Atlantic ANT 2 Metagenome | ecosystem: Environmental > Aquatic > Marine > Oceanic | place: North Atlantic Ocean... | reverse complement strand
GGAGGATTATAATTCTTCTGGGTTTAACTTCTCTTCTTCTAAGACTCATGATAATATAAATAAAATAATAGATAGTAATTTTTATAATATAGTTTATCCAGCTCCAGTTATATCTGGGATTTCCACAGGGTTGAAATTTAACGAAAATACAACAGGGTTTATTAGTGGAGATAACTTAACTTCTGTAACAGGACTCTTCTTGTCTGGAAACAATAGCTTATTTTCAGCTACTGGCTTCGAAGCGGTTTCTAATACTTTGATAAGGTTTACTACTCCTTTTACTAACCTTGCTACAGGCTCAGGAATATTAGTCGTTCAAAGTCCAGACGGACAGGGGACAAGCGAAGCTTCTGGAGGAGCTATAACTATAATTCCGACAATAGGAGCATCTTCATTTCCAAACAGGGCTGGAAGCTCTTTTAGTAAGCCAGAGGCGATAACTGGCGAGTCTTTAAATGTGACAGGCTCTGGTTTTCTGGAAACTAATACGGTTGAATTTAATGCGCCGGATAAATCTGTAGAAGCGAGCTTTACAATTTTATCTGACTCTGGGATATCAGTTACTATTCCGCAGGGGATTACAGAAGGGCAAGAAGTTACCTTAAGTATTCAGGGCGTATCGGGCGACACTTTCACGACTACTGATAAGTTTACGATAATACCAGACAATCCAGCTATAGAATTTAACGTCGTTAGCGGTAGGGCCGCGCCTGTTAAAAGCGACTCTACGAGAACTTCTATGTTTACGATAGTAGAAACTATAGGAGGAAGTGATTACTATGTCACTAAAATGGTAAATCCAGACGGAGACGAAGTTATTTTTGCTACTGACAAGGTAAGCTAAATAACATAAAGCCGCCCTAGTGACGTAGTGAAATACTTCTAGAGTATTGACGCTCTGAACTAGGCGCGGCTTTACTGTTGTCTGATAAGCCCCTGAAGTACCTCTAGGGTATTGAGCAAATGAATCAGATCAACTTTGTATCAACTCTTTTACTTCATCATAAGTTTCTTTTACCCTTATGGAGCTTCTGCGAAGTTCTATTACGGTTCTCTCTGTTGAGTCCGCATAAAAAGTCTGAACTTTATTTACATTGACAACGATTTTTCTCTCTGGATTAGAGAGCCTGCCAATACCTTCCGCTACTATTTCTGTTAATTCGATAAACATTTCTTACAAAGAAGCACCATCTTACCAGATTTCTGTACCCATGTCAAGTCTATTTCTTCGAACTCTTTTTTACATTTCGAGCACTCGCACATACCCTGCAATTACACTGGTCTTTAAAAAATAAATTTTTTATTTTTAACTTCCAATAACTAAAGGCTAAATTTACAAATAAATTCAAAATGGTACCCCGACTAGGATTCGAACCTAGAATCTACAGCTTAGAAGGCTGTTGCCTTATCCATTCGGCCATCGGGGCGGGAGATTTCTGTTAACTTCCTGAAAAACGTCTTGTGTTTTGAAGTAATGAAACAGATAATCTATAATGTTATTTAAAAGTTTTTCTAAACTTTATACGCTTGAACTCTTCCCAAGTTGGTTTTGGATTAGGTAATTGTTCCCATTCTATTTTTAACTTTCTTCGCTCTAATTCTAAAAATGCACTTGAACTCATGAGCCTGTGACGCTAGCTACTATACTCATTACAGTGAGAATGGTCCAGATAATCATAACTTTAGCGGACACATTGCCATTCATCCATCCCCAAACGAATGCGATTAGGCTACCTATACCGCAGACAAAAGTGAGAATAATGGACGCAATGCCAAGTCCTGTTTTGCCTTGCCTGAACATTTCAACCCAAGTTATAATAAGACACACTAGGGAGCAAAGCCCTAGCACCAATTGAACTGGAGTAATTTGTGCTTCCATAATTTTATTTTTTAACTAAAGGTTTAGACGCTTTTACTTTCTTTACCTCGTACTTGCTTTTATCTTGCTCGTACAGCCTAGTTAAATTGTAAAACTCTTCGTACTCAACAAAGGTGTCGAAAGTATAGGTCTGGCTGACTCCATCGCCCAAGTCGAATACTACGTGCCAGTCGTTTTTCTTATCGCTCTCTTCAGCCCTCGTTGCAGCTTTGCGTAGAGCAGTAGCTTTAAAAGTTTTAACAGCGTGCTGATAAGAGATGCCATCCCTTCCTTGCTTACCGTACTCTCCGTGCTGATAGTGGTCCTTAACTAACTGTCCTTTCGGGTCTATGCCAAAAATAGTCCATTGACCTTCAGTGTATTCAGAGGCTTTATAAACGTTATTTCTGCCTTTAAAAGCATGAGCAGGGGTATTTTCTCCGGCTACTATGTTCACATAAATAGTTTTATTTTCTTCGCGAGACTTTTTCGCCGCTTGCTTCAACGCCATGAAAAGGTTTCTGTTGTAGTAGTTTAAAGATTGGTAAAACGCTTTATTTGCGCCTGTAGTTGGAATAAATAAAGTTTTCTTGGTAATAATGTCATTAATAGGAAAGTATTCCTTGCCTGCTGGCTCTTTCCACATTTCTTCGCGAGTTAAGACTCTTTCGTCCAACTCGGGGATGTAGCTATTAGCAAAAGCTACGAACGATTTATTCTCTTCCGTTTGCGCGAAAACAGAAACAGAAACCAGTATTGATAATATTACATACCTCATATTAGAAAAGTTTTGAATCCTCGTCCTTAGTCTTCAGAACAACGCTCTGTATTGAAAACTTAAAAGCAAAAAAAGACATAATTGGCCAAGCAACAAGCACTAGCGCGTTAAACCAACCGGATTGCTCTAGCCCCTCGGCATTAGTTTCTCCGCCTAAAGCCATAACGAAGCCGACTATCATCCCTAAAGCGAACAAGCCAGCAAAGTTAAGGACAGCAAAAGCTAAAAAGCCTAAAATATATCTTTTCATTTTTCTACTTGTACTACTTTGGTTACAGGCTTGGCTAAAAACTTAACTGTCTTCAGCGTTAGAGTGCCGACGTTTTTAAGTAGGCCGACTGTTGCCATAGCTGTGCCTTTGCCACCTTCGGCGGCAGAGCCTAGTGCCATCCCAGCGGGAACAGCAACAGCTTCGGGATGATTCTTAACAGCTTCTCTTGTTTTGTCAAACTGAAAAAGTTCAATAAACTCATTAAGTTTAATCTTGTCGCCAGTTTTACCAGCTTCCGCAAGCTCTTTAAAATTAATCTTTATGATTGAATCCGTAAGCTCTTGAGAGCCTTGCATATAGTGGCGAACGTAGTTGCGCTTCAGCCAAGTTTTTGGGCTCGTTAATTTAAACTTAGGTTCCTCGGGATTCACCCAACTGCCATTTTCGTAAATAACAGTTTTGCCGAATAGTTTAAGCTCCTCACCTTGAACCAAGGTGACCGACATTAGTAATGCGAATATGATTTTTTTCATTATCTCCAAACTCTGTAGCTATCGCTATCTTCATGGAAGGTGCTGACCTCCAAGAACTTAACATAGCCTTCGTGCGCAATAAGTTGATGAGGTTTCAACCTGTCGAGGACGAATGTATCGCCTTCTTCGAGAATGTAAACAGTTTTTTTTGTAGTTTCTGTGTTCAACGTTTCGACTTTCAGCTTGCCTTCTAGGATGTAAAAAGTCTCATGTTTATTCGCGTGGAAATGCATCGATCCTTTATACCCTTCGTTAATATAAAGAATTTTGCCGCAATAGTTTTCTTTTTGATTATTAACAAGCCAGAGCTCGTAGCCCCAGTCTTTTTTAACTTTTTTAATTGAGCTTCTCATAAGATTAAAATAAAGCGGCGGCGTAGTGATGAATTGAAATATCTCTAGGATACTAACACTTTTAACTACGTCCGCCGCTTTTCATTGCTTGTTTTGCTGAACTGATGATACACATTGAGCCAGAAGCTTTGTGTAGAGTGGTTGTAGCAAATACAAGTCTTTTTGCCGTGTCCTACTGGCAGCCTGAAGTGCTTTTTGAGCACTGATGAATTGAAGTAGTCTTACGGTTATTCTCTCTTTCCAATAGCATGTCCCTAAATAGGTTGAAAACTTCTTGAATAGCTTTCATATAAGCCGCTCTATTTTTAGAAAACAATTCATTACCGCCGTCTAAAAGCAGCTCGGCTTTCGTTTTAAACTTGCTAGGAGCTAATTTAAAAAGAACTCCATCTTCTTCGCTTTTCTTCGCAACAAAATGTCTCTGGCCGTGAAATTTCAAGTTGCTAGCTGCGACTCCTCCTTTTTGGTGGAAAGGCGAGAAACAGTACAAGTGCTTTTTCGCAAACTTCCAATAAGCCATCTCTCCTTGAGATTCTCTTATCCTGACGCTATCGTTTACAAAAACCTTGCCTTCGTCGTTAGACTCCGCTTCTCCCATAAGAGCGCTTAGAATAGCGTAAACTTGGGGCATTTTAAAAGAAACGAGCTCTTCTTTTTTATTATAGATGAAGAAAGCTTCTTTTGCATTGTCGGATAATCTAGAGACTATCTCATTTAAATTATTATAAATGAACCTAGCAGGATAATCTACAAAATGATCTCCGTTTTTATACATCTTTTCAATTAGGTCTTTATTACCAAATTCTACCCCGCTAACATTTCTGTTAATCATATCGAGGAATTGTGAAACTAGCGAAGGGTCTTTAGCGCCGTAGCCGTTAGTTTTACTAGAATTAATAGCGCAATTCATAGCGTCTTTCATACGATAACCCTCCTTTCTGACTTCATCTTCGTTGAAAGAAGTAGGAGGCTTCCTTAGGCAGAATCTATCGAAAGTGCTTATGTATTTATGAATAGCTTTAGCATCATTCTCATCATTCTTATCTTTGCTTGGATCGTATCCTGAGAAAGCCTGTATAGTAGGCGTAGATTGCTGAGGAGTTAATCTTAAAATAATATCTGCGTCTTCGAGATTTTGATAAAAATCAAGAAGTTCTTCAGCCCACCAATATTGAGCTAAAGAACTAGACGTGATCTTTTCTGGCCTAGCTACTCCTAAGTGAGCGTTTTCACAACTGAAACTCCATCCGGAATAGTTATCAAGTATGTAGGAGAACACATCGCCCGGGCCAAGGGTAAACGTTTCTGTGCCATCATAAAGGACGACTCCCTTTTTTCCGCAATCTGCAGAAAGCAGCTTGCCTGCTTTAACTCTTCTCTGGAACTCTGCCAAACTGCCGTTGAAGACTCTTGGCCCTTCTTCTTTTTGAAATACCTTATTAGTATTAATCATATACTAATAGTATATTCGTAAAAAAACGGAAAATCAAATTTTTTTTTGTATTGAAGGCCTGAAATACTTTTTACAAGTATTAACTAGATGAAATACATAAAAACTAAACGTCCGCTTCGCCTATGTCTATGAAATACAAAAGCCGAAAAATTCTATCTGTTCCTTCTTGATTAAAAATATCCATAGGAACATCCATATTTAAATCTGAGTTTGGTTTAGTTAACCAATCTGCTACATAGTCATGGTCCATGACCGCACAGCACTCGTTGACAAGATTCGTGAACTCTATTAGTTTGTCTTTTTTTACAGTCATTTATCTCTGCGTCTCTCGTCATATTGACGCTTCCTTTCGTTACTGTCAATCTTCCTGTCAATTTTTTCTTGGCCGCTTTGGAGCCGCTCGAGCCTGTTAAGAATGTATTCTCTTTTTTCCTTATCATCTATTTTATCTATATACTCCAACCCTTTTTGGATAATTCTTGGATCTACTTTCGGCCGTCTCGAAGGAACTGTGACTATGTTCGCCTTGGGGTTTGACGAGGCTGCTTTGACGGACTTGTCCTTGCTATCCTTCTTTTTTACAATAGTAGGCTTGGTGTTGAGCTTAGGCAATGTAATTACAGAAGGTAGTTTATGGGTCTCAAAAGAAAGCAGCTCGGTCACGCCATTATTGTTCACCTCCACCAAGCCTTTCTCCACGCTTAAAAGCGTCACTCCGCTATCCGTTCTCCTTTTAGTAGAAAGCTTTAAGAATCTTTTAGGGATGTCTTTAGAAAATAAATAAACGCTAGTCACGCCTCTTCTTGTTATGATACCGGTAAGATTTAATTTAACAGGCGGCTTATCCAGAAGTTTCGGTATTTCAACTTTAGCAGGAGGTTTATCTAAAAGAGAGAAAGCATTCCTCTCAACTATTTCATCGTATCGAGTTGTCTGTGCGTAGAGCGCTGGAGCTAGTAAGATTAATATTAATATTTTCATTGTGCGTAATAAAATGGGACACTTGCTGATGCGTGGCATTCGTAACATCGGTCATAAACTTTAACCAGTGTTTTTATATCTTCTGGCTCTAGTTTGGTTACATTATACTCGGGCATATTTCTTAACATATCTACTTGTTTTTTATGTATTTGACATGCTGCTATCTGGGCTTGCCTCTTTGCGTTTGAATAAGTTTGCAGGGACAAGGAAATTAATAAAAATATAACAGTAATGGTCAATAAAAGCTCCAATACTGTAAATCCTTTTTTCATTCATCTTCTAACTTTTTTATACACTTATTTAAATCGCAGCATTCTTGAAGCAAGTTTAGTGCCGTTGCTCTCCAAAATTTTCCAACATCGCGCAAGGCTTCGTTTTGATCTCTAAGCTGTTCTAAATTAACTTCAATTTCAGTGACATGCTTGAGAGTTTTGTCAATCAGCGGGCAAGTATCTGCTGGGATATCTGGGCAGTTTTCTTTTAGGTCTTTATAACCTTTGGCTGGGAAGTCCATCTTACATATCCTTCCATATAGAAGGATCTGATCTTAATTTTGTCTTTTTCGCTGCCCGACTTCTGTCAATTTTTACAGAGTTTGGGCTAGGCAATATTGTCCTCTTCTGCACCCATTCTAATATACGACTTAAAACTGCTCGTGCTTTTTCGAAGAACTTGTATTTTAAAGTCTTCTGAAAAGCGTCGATTTCTGCATGTCTTTTTGTCCAAGCCTTTGCTCTTTCTTTTGCCTCTTCAGCAGTTTCCTGCATTTCGAATTTAACTAGCTCTTTTTTATCTAAAACACCATTCACAAAAGAAAAGTTAAACTCGCTCCACCATGTATTCTCGTCTTTATCTTGGAAAGATGTGTAAAAAATAACTTCTCCAGTATAGTCTTTTACAAAAGTCCATTTGCCGCCTTTTTTGAAACCGTCCTTCTTTATGTAAAGTTTTTGTCTGTGGACTTTATATTGCGCTAAAAAGTTTTCAAGAGATTTAGTTTGATAGTCGTTATCTACAACTAATCTCTCTTGGTCTTTTGTTAGTAAGCTTTTTAGGTAAGACTTCGGTACAATTATATCATCAAACATTCCCATAATTATCTCCAAGTGTTGCCGCTGATCCAAGAAACTAAAGAGTATCTGTTTCCAGATCGCAAAGGTTCTACTTTATGCATTAGGAAGGACGGAAAGAGCACTACCGTTCCTTGTTTTTTGCTAGGAGTCATTAAGTGCCCAGTGTTTATAAGCAGTTCACCGCCTTCATAATCTTTCTCATCACTTAGTTGGACAACTATACTTATCTTTCTTTTGGTCATATTCGGGCCAATGTCAGGATGCCAATCATAGTGCGCTCCTTGGCCTTCATATTCTGTAAATTGCAGTTTTTCTGTGAAGCCATATAAATCTAATTTATATAATTGCCTGTTAGCTTCTTTGGCCATATCCCCCAGTTGAGATACAAGCCATTCGACTCTCGGGTCTTGGTAGTCAATCCATCTTATAGTGCTAGATCTAATAGACGAAGGTTCGCCGCCTGCTCCTGAAAAAGTATGCCCTCCCTCTTGGGGGTAAGTTTTTCCTATATTAATAATTTCTTGACATTGGTCTGGAGAGAAAGCGGATTCGAACCAATAATATTGAAGTAAGTCCTTGTTTTCTTCTTGTGCGTTTAATCCAAAATCAATCATTTTTATTTTTTGATAACCACCTGTTATGCGCGTCTATTACTACAGTGCTGGCTTTTTTTCCATTTTTCCAATCGCCAACTTTCACTGTACTAGCCCTGTCTATTTTGTATATCCGAAAAAACTGCTTAAATATTTTAAGATGTTCATCTTCTATGGAAGACAGGCGCGGATAGCGACTTTTTGGTGACCAATGCGGAACAGCTATAACTTTATAATCTATTTCGTTATCGTCAATAAAATCGAGCACGCCCAAAACTCTACATTTTACTAAACTGCCCCTATCTATTGGGTCATGATTAAAAATTAAAACATCAAGGGGATCATTATCTAAAGCAAAAGTTTGAGTTATGAAACCATAGTTGACTGGATACTGTAACGAAGAAACTAAGCACCTTTCCAGCTCAAAAATATTATGTTTTTCATTATACTCGTATTTAGTATTAGTTCCTTTAGGGATTTCAACAATACAGCTTATATGATCAAAGCCATCTTTTGTGATTGGGATGTCATTTACTAAATTTGTTTGATTCATAGTGTAATATATTGTATGAACTTACTGGTTCATGCTCCTTTATGCGAGCCTCCCACGGAGTCTTTGCCGTTTAGATATGTTTTATCTTGTGCAAAGATAGATTGCGAGGCGAATATATTGCTAGAGTGCGAACAAGGTACAGAAGATATGTATTGGTATTTTATGCTAAAAAGAGGCATGTTTGATTTTATCTCTGATATCGTTGTGCCATTAGAAGAAAAAGGAGTAAGCCTTGATATTAGAATCAGACGGCAAAGAGCGACTATTTTGACTAAATATATCAGACTTGAAAATCAAGTTGAAATAATTAGCCAAATGAAAGACAGGCTTATTCTGCCGTAGAAGCTGTCAGTTTAGCTTCTAGCACCTTGACTGCCTCAGTAGCTTCTACTGCCCTAGTAGCTGCTTGTTGGGCCATTACGTCAAACTCTTTAGCTTCCTGTGCTGAAGCATCTGCCGCTGTTCTAGCGTCGTTTGCAGCGTCTTGAATCGCCGCTGCGCATCTCCGATGAGATTCCAGCATCATTTTAATATGGTTATTCATACAACTTATTATAGCCCGCTGAGAAACTTTTTATAAATTTCTTTTAGGTCTTTTAGGAAGATAGATGTCATTTCGACTCTAGCAGCGTCTACATCGTCCATAACGGTGGTTTCGCGTAGAAAAGCTTCATGCTTTTTTCGAGCATCTTCAAAGGCTTTATGCGTTTCTTTGGGCTTGGACCTTTCAAATTCAGATATATTAGACATCCTCCTTATCCTTTCTCAGCATTATCTCTTTGACTTTATCAACTCGGTCTATTATTTTCTCAAGCTCCACTAATTCGCCGTTAAGCTTTTGCCCATTGTTTTCGTTTAGATGTTGAGAAAGGGCTATCATTTCACATGAAATTTGACCCAACATAAAAGATGCGGTGGCGAATTTGAATCGTGACATCGTTGTATACAGAATGTTACATCAAAAGTCATCCTCAAGGGAACCGGATTGTTGATATTCTCTTACTCGACGTTCAAAAAAGTTACCCATAGCTTGGACATCAACTACCTCGCCGAGCCATGGAAATGGATTTTTATCTGACTCAAATCGATATTCTAAACCAACTCCCTCTAGCCTTCGGTTGCCTATATAATGCATATAATCTACAAACATATCAGCATTTAATCCAAGTATGCCTCTAGGTAAAACATCTTTAGCGTAAGCTATCTCAAGCTGTACAGCTTTCTGTATATGTTCGGTCACTTCTTGCTGAAAAGCTTTGGTCCAAATTTTCGGATTCTGTTCAATAATCTGATTAATTACATAAGTTCCAAATTGGATATGAGAACTTTCATCACGCAGAGTATATTTGATTTGATCAGCGATTCCCTGCATTTTATTCTGCCGACCGAGAGCCAGCAACATAGCAAATCCGCTAAAGAAAAATATACCTTCGCAAACAATCCAGTAAGTTATGAAGTTTCTTAAAATCTCTTTTTTGCCTTCTTGAGAATTAGGATTAAAATCCGCTCTACTCAAATCAGTAGTAATACTCATCAAGAAATCATCTTTAGCCTTGATAGATGGGATATTCAAATATGCTTGATATACCTCGTCTATTTTAAGACCCAGAGAGTCGCAAACGTAAACGATAGTTAAGTTGTGGAGGCTTTCTTCGAACGCTTGCCGAAGAATATACTGACGACACTCAGCGTCAGTGATGTACCTAAAACCAGACAATAGTAGATTATTACCAACAAGAGATTCACTACCGGCAAAGAAGCCGAGTGAACGTTTGACCAAAAGTTTTTCATCATCTGTTATGTCTCCGTTTTTCCATTGCTTAATATCATCTGCCATAGATATTTCCGTTGGCATCCAATTATTAGCGCAACCTTTAAGGAATAAATCCCACGCAGTTTTATGTTTGTGCGGCAAAATACAATTTACACCAGCAACGTCTTTTCCTAATATATTTCCAGTTTTCGAGTCGTTCATTTTTCTAAATTATTGACAGGCTTCGCAAGCTTCAGGGTTAGCGATAGAGCAAGCTATTTGTTCTTCTTCTGTATACTCCTTCTTGGTTGATTTCTCAACTTTAGAAGCGCCGCGGTTTCTTAAATAGTAAGTCGTCTTCAGTCCGGCTTCCCAAGCGGCCATATAAATATCATTAAGATATTTGAGACTTGTATTCTTGTTGTATAAATTAAAAGAAATACCTTGGTCAATCCATTTTTGACGAGCAGCATTACATTGGATTAGCTTGAACATGTCGCGATCAAATGCAGTTTTGTATTTCTCTTTGTACTTCTCTGGTATATCCAGAAGAGTGACATCTCCGTCCGCTTCTTTGACAGCTTCTGCGAATCTCGGGCTCCATAAGCCCTCCTTCTTCATATCATCTACGAATTGTTCGTTCGTGATGTAGAAGTTTCCGCTTTTGTTTTCGTAGACAAAGAGGACTGAGAAGTTCGGTTCAATGCTCTGCTCCACACCGTTAATATAGCCAATAGTGGCAGTAGGAGCAATTGCCATAGTGTTGCTATTTCGGATTCCATATTTTGAAATGCTTTCTCTTACTTCTGACCAATCCAATTTACCCCCCACAGGATTGCTTCCAGATTTTTTTCTAAAATCCAATAAGTTATTATATGTGTCTATTGGCAGTTCTCCCTTATCCCACAATGAGCCAGAAAAGGTTTTATAACTACCTCTCTCTTGAGCTAGTTTACTGGAGGACAGTATAGCATTGTAGGAGAAAAACTCTGTGAGCTCGTCAATATATTCAACAGCTTCGTCAGAATCGTATTGTATGTCAGCTAACTGTAGAACGTCATGAGTCGCCATCATCCCTAGCCCAATTGGGCGGTGCTGCAAGTTTGAATTCTCCGCTTCTTTAGTTGGGTAAAAATTTAAGTCAACAACATTGTCAAGTAGCCGAATAGCAGTTTTAATTGTACTGGCAAGCAAATCTCGGTTTAGCGTAAATTTGCCAGATTCATCTTCAATAAGATGGTTCTTTAGATTTATGCTACCAAGGTTGCAAACGGCAGTTTCGCCAACTACAGTTTTCTCCCCGTCTTGATAAACAGATGGCTTGGTATGTAGTAGAATCTCTGTGCAAAGATTGCTAGAGTGAACAGTGCCTTCATGCTGGTTACTATAGCGAATATTAGAAGGGTCTTTAAAAGTAATCCAAGGGTGAGATGTTTCAAATAATACTTTCAACATCTTTTTCCAAAGCTCTTTAGCTTTTATCTTGCGAAAGTTTTTAAGTTCTCCCGCCTCGGCTTTGTCTATCATCTGTTCATAGACATTCGTGAAGCAATCGCCAAAAGCTTCGTGCAAATCTCGAGACTCAGAAGGGCAGAACATGTACCAATCCTCATCATTTTGAACCTTTTGCATGAATAAATCCGGAATCCAAGCAGCAGTATTCATGTCGTGGCAGCGAAGCCTTTCGTCGCCAGTATTACGGCGAAGGTTTAGGAAATCCTCAAAATCAAGATGCCAAGGCTCCAAATAAGCGCATCCTGCGCCGGGCCTTTTGCCGCCTTGGTTTACCGCGACGAGTGTGTCGTTGAAGATTTTAAGCCACGGTACAAGGCCTCCTGAAATCCCGTTTGTGCCTTTGATGAAAGCGCCAGAAGACCTAAAATTAGTAACATCAAAGCCCAAACCTCCAGCGTATTTACTCTTACGTGCTTCTTGCCAGACCCCTTCGAAGATTCCGTCAATACTATCATCAAATGTGTTTAAGTAGCATGAGCTTAGTTGGGAGTGAGTAGTTCCACTATTAAATAATGTAGGAGTGGAAGAAGTGTAAAGGAAATTGCTAAATAAGTTATAGAACTCAATAGCTCTGTCTTCTCTGTTGTCTTCATTTAAAGCTAAGCCCATCGCCACACGCATCCAAAAAGCTTGTGGTGATTCGACTATCTTATTATTTACACGAATAAAGTATCTATCAATTAAAATTTGCAGTCCAAGATATTTAAATTTATTGTCTCTTTCAGGGGCAATAGCTTCCGAGAGTTTCTTTAAATCGAAATTTAAGAGCTCTGGATTAGCTATTTCATTTTTTACCAGCTTCTTAATACCTTGCACAAAAGACTTACGGTATTGCAGTTCAAAAGTATCAGAGTCTACACTTTCGCGGAAAACTTCTTTGTATAATGCATTTGCAGCTAAAGCTGCGGCGACATTGCTGTAATTGGGTTCTTTTTCTATTTTTGCTCTAGCAGATAAGATTAAAGCGTCATCAATTTCTTTCGTCGTTATCTTATCGTAGAGTTGAAGTTGTGCGTCTAGGATAATTTCACTAGCAGAAACGTCATTACCACCGATTCCTAAACATGCCCTGTATGCGCACTTGTTGATTTTTTCAACATCGAAACTTTCTAATTTACCGCTTCTTTTCTTGACCTTGATATCCATTATTCGACGAATTAATTTACACCTGACGAGAGCAGGTTTTCCATCTTAACTTATTTCTGGTCGTGAGTCAAGCTTATTTTTCAACTATCTCAAGACTTTTGTCGCCAGTTTTTACTCGAAGGGTTTTTAAGTAAGCTTCCGCTTTCATTTTACCCTCTTCTGAGTAATCAAAAGCCCCGTATCTCCAATTGCTTCTTTTGGAAACAATTAAGTAATACTTTTTTTTAGATTTCACTAGAAATTATTTCTTTGTAAAGTTTAGCGATACTTTCATCTAAAATATCCAGTTCTCTTTCTTCGGCGTGGACTTTGCCGAGGATAAGCTGCATTTCTTTTCTTACAGTTGAAATTTTTTCATTTAAATCTGGCAACCATTGGTTTTCTTCTATTTCATCGCATTCAGCGAAACACTTTTCCATCTTTGCCTCCCAAAAAGTTATAGACTCTAGAATTATGTCTATTTTAGAAGATAGTTTTTCGATTTCTTCGAATTTCTTTTTAGCAGTATCATTCATCTTTTAAAATTGAAATACATGTCTTTAGTTGATGGCACCAGACATCGTCTCCTGCCTGCTCTGGATTTTCCATTCTATCTCTTATTTTAGAGAGTTCGAGGAGATATTCTAAAATTTTAATACATTCGGGTATTTTTTCTAAAGCTTTATTAGACATATCTATATATATTTACACAAAAAAGGCCGCTGCGTCGGCAGCGACCATTTGACAATACTATAATTATTATGTCAAGTTTTATTTTATAGAGATAGGTATTTTTTTAGAAATATCTTTTCTAGGAACAGAAAGCTCCAATATACCATTTGTTAATTTAGCTGACAGTTTTTTTCTATCTGCTTTTTGCGGCAGTTCGTAGCATCTGCTGAAAGTCCGTTTTTTGCCGCCGACTTCAGCTTCTCCGTTAAGTTTAACGTAATCTTCTTCAACTTCCACTTTAAGATTATCTTTGTTGAAACCGGGGACTTCTAGTATAGCTTCGAAAGAATCATCTTTTTGATGAAATGGAAAAAAGTTCGTGTTTTGATCTGCGAATAACAAATCTTCGAATAATTTATATGGACTATTATGTAAAAACATAGCAAGGTTCTTTTAGCCAGAACCGTGCCAAGTGCCTTATGGTGCTAAAATGTCCCTATTTTAAGGGTTTTTGAAAAAATACTTAAATCATACTTGGGCCACGTGTGCCATATCGACAGACCTAATGTCAAACATACTTACAATACTGTCTCTATTTGAGTCATCTCTAACCAAAAAAGAATGATCATCGATAGTCTCTTTCACTTCTCCTGTCCAAGCGAAACCATTTTCGATGACTTCAACCTTCTGGCCGATCATTTTTTTATTATAGTCTACTTTATCATTCATTTTTAATGGATAATATTAGTTCGTCTCCTGAATAAAAATTAATTTCTTCATTAAATTTTTCTAAAGCTTTTGTTTTAAAATCATTTGATAAATTTGCAATAGACTCATTTTTTCTTTGTTCGGTTGCGTTTATCCTAGCTTTTCTTTTACAAGCACATCCGACATGTATTCTGTTAAAAGCATATAAAAAGTTTGATATGAAATTATCATTAGTATATAAACCACTCATGGACTCCAGAAAATTTTTATAATCACTAATATTTTTAATTTCAATCATCTGAAAAGAAGATTTTTTCTAAGAATTTAAATAAAACCAAAGATAAAGCATAGTAAAGCCCTATTAATTTAATACTGTATAATAAGCTTACACTCAAACTAAGCCAAGCAGCCAGACAAAAGGGGCATGATAGGAGCTTAAAAATAAAAAATTTAAATTTGCGCTGGCTATATTTACAAGCTAAATATTCAAAAAGTGTTAAATCTGGATTTTCTAAGATCGAATCTTCATATTCTTTAAAACGAATATTTAACAATCCTAGGTAAGATGTCAGGAAATCTGTTTTGAACCATACGAACAAAAAAGATGAGATTAAAGCGACAGGAGCCGCTACATCAAGCACCACTACTTCCAAAGCCTCCTTCATCTCTTTCAGAGTTGGAAAGATTTTCTACCTCTGTCCATTTCGGCGAATAGCATTTTTCAATAATTATTTGTGCGATCCTGTCTTCTTGTTTTATATCTATTTTTCCATAAGATCCAAAAAAACTTTCGTAAGCAGTTTTTTTAGGAGACGATGGATTTAGATTTATAAGCAAAACTTTAATCTCCCCTCTGTACCCAGAATCTATCACTCCTGCCATTACGTCTAAGCCTTTTTTGACGGCTAAACCGCTTCTAGGAGCTATTCTACCATAATAACCTTCTGGTATTTCTATGCAAATTCCAGTTGAAACTAGCCTTCTTTCCATTGGGGAGATTGAACAAAAGTCAGTTGAATATAAATCGTACCCCGCATCAGCATCAGTGTTTTTACTGGGGCATATCGCATAATCTGAAGTTTTTTGAAACTTGATTTCCATACAAGAAAAATCTTAATTTAGTTCTGCTAAAAAGTCAAATATTTTTTTTTGAAAAAAGTGCTTGACAATCTAGAAGAAATGAACTAAGCTGCGTTTTGGATAGGCGAGCTCCATTAGCCGCTCGCCCCCGATCTCTAAAAGCACAGCTCTGGTTGAGGAGACTTTACAACTGTGGAAAGTTATTGCGGATTGAAGGAGAAGAACAAAAGTTCGATGCACTGAATTAGAACGGATAACGGAGAGGCAGACAGAACAACATACGGGCGCTAGGCCTCCTGCTCACCCAAAAAAGTTAGTTCTGTGGGAATTTAAGAGGGAAGTATAGAGATCCGGTCGCTTAGAAAGAGTTCATTTTTTTTGGACAGGCGCTAAGCGGGAAAAGTCTCCATGTCTTTCGACATGTCGACTTTTTAAGGGAAGTTATTATTATATATCTTAACGATATGTTAAACGTAATAATAACGATACGATAACATAAAATTTAAACGTAATGGAACTTAACGGAACAAGAACGAATCTTAACTTAATCGGAATTGCAGGCGTAGCGGGAAGCGGAAAGGATACTTTCGCTAGGGTAATTGCTAAAGTATTCGAAGACAGCGGCGCAGAAGTTAATTATTTATCTTTTGCAGCTAAATTAAAATCTGAAGTGGCGGGCATATCTAAAAAACTTTACGATATAGATCCCACAGACTGCTCTCGTGATGAAAAAAACCTAATTCGGCCGCTTTTATTGGCTCATGGAGCTATAATGAGGGAGAAAACCGCGGGTCAATACTGGATTAATTCTGTAAAAAGTTTAATTTCTGATGATAAAATTAATATAATAACTGATGTTAGGTTCTGTGAATACGAATGCGATGAAGTAGACTGGATTCAGTCTAGCGGAGGGATAGTTGTACATATTACTAGGTTTTTTGAAGAAAATGGACAAAGAATTTACATTTTGCCAGACAACGAATACGAAAGAAGGAATGATAAAATTTTAAAAAATAAAGCCAACTACTCTTTCTCTTGGCCAACTGATGTCTCAAAACAAAAAAAATATTCAGACAAATTTTTTAAATGGCTTGTAAAAAATTATTTTGAACAGTGATATTCTAAAAAAATACAAGGGCGACTGTTATCCCATTTTTGCTACTTTGGGAGTATGTGCTCATATAAATTTCAATAACACATCGTATCTGCACCACTTCACCAGTAGCGCAGATACTGATTTTTATTATTTTATAAAGCTTTTTAGCCGCATCCCTTACCATGAAGAAAATGTTTTAGAAAAAAATATTTACTTTTTGTCTGTTCATTTATATAATTATGATGATCTAGGATTACGGGTGGATATAATTCAAAACGCAGATTTTTATGACAGCTTCGAAGATGTTATCGAATCTGTTTACCCCATTCCTAGTTTCTTTCTTCCCCATCATAGGTTTGTTTTATCTTTTAGCGGAGAGGATAAATATCCTTTTTCTAAATTTGAGAAAATTTTAAAATCATGGCACACAGAAATCTTAAGTTCTTAAAAGATAGATATCTAATAAAGGATATACAATTAAACAACGACAACGAAAGCCTTAAGGAGCTGCATAGAAGATATAAAAATATGTATTTCAAACAGGCTCATAAATTTAAGAATTTCTTTAACATAAATAATATTAATTTAGATGAAATTTTAAAAGATTCTTATTATATGATTTACGACTCTGCTAAAACTTTTGATTATGATAAAAAAATAAAATATATAACATGGTTAGGTAGTAAATGTAAATTTTACTTTTTAAATAAGTCACTTAAAAAAGATAAGTCCCATAAAATTTTAGAGTACAGAGACTCAGAAAAAGAATTAGACGAGCTATCAAGCACTGATATAATTCAAGCACCCAATAACAATTTAGCTAATCACAGCCAAATAATTTCATTTCTTAAAGATCACCCAGACGAAAGGTTGTTTAAAATTTTTGAGCTAAGATACTGCATTAACTCAACCAAAGCTGCCACTTGGAAAAACATTTCAAAAAACTTCGGGCTTAGTTCACAGACAATAATCAATTTACATAGAAAAGGTTTAAATTTCCTAAGAAAAAAGGCAGATAATTTTGTTTAAAAAAAAACTTGACATCTGACCAGAAATATGTAATAATAAATTTCGTATGAGTAACACATACAATAAAGACGAAAAACGTAATGAATGGAAAGAGCGCGAAGTAGGTGCTCTTTGGGTACAGAAAAGTGCAAAAGGTCAAAAGTATATGACTGGGCACGTTTCTATCAGTCCCAACACTGAGAACACGAAGGTCGTTATCTTCGAGAACTCGGGTAAGAAGGACGAAAACGGGAAAGTGAAGAATGAGAAGGCTCCGGATTTCAGGGTTTACCTGTCCGAGACTACTCAATCTTCTAAAACATCAGAGACGACGGATAAGGCTTCCTCTCAAAAAGAGGCCACCGAGTCCGTCCCTCAAACTGAAGAAGAAGTTTTGTTTTAATGCGAGATTTCTCTCTTCACTTACCTATCAATTCTGTTAGTTTTGGTCAGGTAAGCGTGGCCCTCTTGCGTGAATTCCACGCAAGGGGGTTGCAACCTTCTATTTTTCCTATTTCTGATCAGTACGATTTATCTGCTCAAGAAAATATAACTGAAGATTTTCAGAAATGGATTCAGTCCTGCTTAAATAAAAGATTTAACGAGCATAGCCGTCAGAATCCTATCTTTAAGTTATGGCATCTAAACGGTAGTTTAGACTCCTTTAGCGAGAAGCAAGTTCTCCTAACGTTTCATGAGCTTGACGAAGTTACTCCTGCTGAAAAGAATATAGCTCAAAATAACACTTTGGCTTTATCGTCCGAATACTCCAGAGAAGTATTTAAAAACAATGGAGTAGATTCTACTTTTATTCCTCTTGGTTTCGATAAAGATAATTTTAGTATTAAAAAGCAAGATTATTTAAAAGATAAGATTGTATTTAATATATCCGGCAAGCTAGAGAAAAGAAAAAATCATGGCTTGGCCATAAGG
>Ga0163179_10001220_pt1 | contig 18279 bp, 12 predicted proteins | sample AtlANTMetagenome_FD_109643 | JGI IMG/M metagenome (GOLD analysis project Ga0163179, IMG submission 109643) | Marine eukaryotic phytoplankton communities from the Atlantic Ocean - Atlantic ANT 2 Metagenome | ecosystem: Environmental > Aquatic > Marine > Oceanic | place: North Atlantic Ocean... | reverse complement strand
TGAAGCCAGCATAGAAAACAACAAAGAGCAATATTGGAATCAACGCCCAAACAAGGAACAGTAAACCGATGGGATGAAAGGCTTTACGGAGCCTCACCAAAAAACTGATCATGCCAACCGCGACGATCACAGTGACAGGTAAGCTCAACGCTTCCGCAAACTGCTCAATGAGGGGGGGCGTCTGAAGCATATATCTTGAACGCGCACCAAGCTTTCCACCCACGTAGTTCTGCATTCTGAGCAACGGCGGAATCAGGGCGACACCCCACATCAAGAGCACCCAAATGAAGCGCCGCCAAGGCCAAGGGGCTCCATCCACACGCCGCACGCCAAAAACCATGAGCGGGACCATCGTGGCGACCCACACTATCCCCGACTCACGCAGCTGTATTGTCAACATTCCGAGGATCGCCAGCCCGATGATCGTCGTCTTGTGCTTCAACGCATCGTCATAGACATAGAGCACCAGCATCGCCAAAAGCAATCCAGTCTCGGGGATATGGATCCAGGGGAAACGGCAAAACAGCGTGATCGATGGCGTCGATGCCATAATCGCGACAGCCATAAAGCTCGCGGCAGGCCCAGAAACCCGCCGAGCCAAAAGCGCCGTCAACACCAGAATCGTGATGTACCAAAACGAACCCACAGATGCGAACACGCCGGCTGTCCGCCCGAACACATGCATCACAAGCGCGAGCCCCCACTCGTACCACCCGGAAGATTGCACCATGGCGTCCCCGAGGCTCGTAAAGAAACCATTCAGGGTCATCTGATCCCAGTAATAGCTGGGGATGTGCTTAAAGTAGCGGCCGGGGTCCCAAGGCAGACGCGAGTCTTGGGCCACAAAAGTCAGATGAATAGCGACAACGCACAGCCCGAGAATGGCGGTCGCCAAATCCCAGTACGATCGTCGATAGTTTTTTAGGGTGCGCAATCCTGCTGCCCCCAAAAGCGTGAGCAAATCACCGCTGCGTTGGCCAGATTAGGCTGACGCCACCAGGCAGCCGACGTTTAATTTTGAGGAGTAATCCGGTCGGCGCCCGGGGCTGGGTCCGCGTTTGTCCGATTGGGGACAATCATTCCACTGCCTTGTTGACTCATCCCCTGTGGCACGCTGCCTCCTTGTTGCTGCATGCCCATGGTGCCGCCTTGTTGACCCATGGTGCCTTGCTGGCCCATGGTGCCGCCTTGCTGGCCCATCGTGCCGCCTTGTTGACCCATGGTGCCTTGCTGACCCATGGTGCCGCCTTGCTGGCCCATGGTGCCGCCTTGCTGGCCCATGGTGCCGCCTTGCTGGCCCATGGTGCCGCCTTGCTGGCCCATGGTGCCGCCTTGCTGCATGCCCATGCCGCCTTGTTGGCCCATGGTGCCTTGCTGCTGACCCATGCCGCCTTGCTCGCCCATGCCGCCTTGCTGGCCCATACCCTTCTGCTTGCTCATACCGCTGCCGCGACCCATACCGCCTTGCTGGCCCATGCCGCCTTGCTGTTGCCCCATGGCGCCTTGCTGTTGCCCCATGCCTCGGCCCGTCGCGCCGCCGGCACCCCCAGCGCCAGACAACGACGACGTGAGAGCCATGGCAGAAAGTGACGTGGTTGTCGTACCTTCTTCTTCTTCATCGGGATCAGTACCCGCGGTGCCACCGAGGATACCGACAAAACTGCCCACTGAACCTCGATCTAGAAGCGAGAGCCAATACTCATCGTTCATCGAGTTGCACGCTTCGGTCAACCGCTCAAACTTCGCCGCCTGATTGGCCACCAAAACAGCGTCAACTGACCCAAGATACTCCGCGACCTTTCCGGGTACGCCTTCATCTCCTGGCTCGACCCCATTCACATTCGCGGTGAAGCCCGCCAACTCGGCTTTTGTGTCGAGGGCGATCGCCTCGATGGCATATTTCAGACCAAGACGCACACGCCGCAATTCAAGATCGCGATCTGGATCCGCGTCCGTCGTAAACCATCCCGGCAGGTTCTCTAACAAGCCATCCATCATTCGATGGCGCGCCGCAGGCAACACCTCACCGGGCTCGATGACATCCCACAGACGCGTTCGACCATCCGCACCGGCCAGGGCCAAAATCTCAGTCAAGGTGGCCCGATCAGCCGCCAAGGAATCCGCCTCTGCCGTCTGAAACTCGCGAAACGCCTTAGATACAGCGTTTCCGTCACACGCATCGGTGAGCGATGCATACACCCCAACTCGAGCGAGCTCGATACGGCTCTGCTCAACATCGCGATGCAACAAGCGCGTCGCAAGCGCATCCTCGATCGCCTCGGCCACTTTCCCTTCCTCGAGCGTTTCCAACGCCGTCGGGATGGCAAGCCAAGGCTGTACCTCTGAGGTACTTACTTCCTCATCAACGCTCACCTCTCCAACAGCAGCAAGTGTGCTCGTTGTCGTTGTCACCGAGGTCGAGGGAACGACCGAGAGCGTACTGGCTGCATCATCGCCACCACAAGCGGCCAACAGACAGACGGAACCAACAGAAAAAGCGCGCGCCTTCATGAAGTATCTCCAAAGGAAAGCCTGCAATGTCCTAGCCAGGCGGTCCGTCCAGCGTAGCGCTAGCCAATATCGGAATCAAGCCTCGGTCGATAAATGAGTGCAGCGGCTGCATAGGTACCGAGCCCCTTCATCCCACGCGCAAGCGCAAGTACACACCGACAACCGAGATGCAAGGAGATCATCGTTTGGAACAACCGCAAATTTATCGGTTTTCCGGGCCGTACGACGCGGCCAAAAGACGCTTCCAAGCGATAAAACCAGAGACATTGGGCCGCAGTCCGGCGCCTGCTCATCGGCACTCTATTTAATTGACTTCAATCCTTGCAATTTATCGTCCGAAAAGGCATATTGAACGAGTACGCGTTTATGCCGTCACGCGTGCGTGTTCGTGGGAGGTTCCTCATGCGTAGATCGTTAGGTCTGATATTACTCGGGTGTAGCTTTACACTGCTCACTGGTTGTCCTGGTGACGACCCGAAGCCTGAAACAGGCATCGTGAACCCGGACGATACCGGCGTACAGGATGCGGATGGAGATGGTTACAATTCCGACGAGGATTGTGACGATAACAACGCAGCCACCTACCCCGGCGCAACAGAAGAATGTGACGGTGTTGATAACGATTGTGACGACGAAATCGACGAAGACGTCATGAACACCTACTACGCTGACGGCGACGGCGACGGCTTCGGAACAAGCGACGACTCCCAGGACGCTTGCGAGAGCCCGAAAGGCTACGTGGCAGTTGACGGCGACTGTAATGACAGCGACGGTGCTATCTACCCCAATGCAGAAGAGTTGTGCGACGGCTTTGACAACGACTGCGACGACGAGATCGATGAAGGCTGGGATGACGCAACCTGGTACGCAGATGGCGATGGCGACGGTTTCGGCAACAGCGACGACACGACAACGGCATGCGAGCAACCTGTTGGCTATGTAGCGAACGGCGACGACTGCGATGACAGCACCGCCGGAGAGCCCGTGCTCGTTACCGAGACAGGAACACTCGGATCGGACACTGGCAGCCGTGGAGGCCCTCCCGGTCCTCCAGGCGGCGGGCCGGACACCGCAGATAGCGGAGGCTTCCCGTTCGGTGACACCTCCGACAGTGGAAGTGGACTTCCTCCATTCGGTGACACTTCGGACAGCAGTGTGCCAGGCAGCGATAGCGGTGCAGTACCGGCCGATAGTGGCGGTGACAGCGGTGGCGACAGTGGCGCCCCCGCAGACGGACAGCTCGTCGTAGACTCCATTCAGGAAGCTATCGATCTCTCCGACGCTTGTGTATACGTCTACGCAGGTACATACACCGAAGACATCAACTTCAACGGTAAAAGCATCCTTGTCATGGGCGTTGACGGCAATGAGGTCACGACCATCGAAGGTACCGGCAGCAGCTCAACCGTGACCTTTGCATCTGGTGAATCCGAAGACGCCGAGTTGACAGGTTTCACCATCACAGGCGGTGTGGGGACTATGTCCGAAACCGTCGAAACCGATGACTGTACATCTCAGGTCGAGTGCACGACTACGACCACCGAGTATTTTGGTGGTGGAATCTATGTGAACGGCGCGGCCCCCACGCTCCATGACCTCGTCATCGCCGGCAACGAGTTGGCGTCGTACGCATACTCCGCGCCTACCGCATACGACGAGTTCTTCACCTTCTCGTACGGTGGCGGTGTGTACCTGGCGGATACAGCTATCGCGCTGGAAGACGTCACTATCGAAAACAACGGCGCCGATAGCGGAGGTGGGCTGTTTGTTGCCGACACAGCAGTCGTTTCGCTGAAGTGGGCTATGGTCGATGCAAATAGCGCGTGTGCGGGTGCAGGACTGGCCTCCGAAGGGGCGTCGACAGCCGCCAACTCCATCTTCGTGAATAACGCTTACGGGGCTCCTGGATTCGCAGGAACCTGCGCCGGAAACGGCGGCGCTGGGGTGGATGTTGCTGCCGGCAGCGCAAACCTGACCAACGTCGACGTCGTCGGAAATGACTCCACCTATGCGTCGGTCTATCTCTCCTCTTCAGGAAGCGTGACGGCCATTAACTCCATCATCGCTGATAACGATGACGGCGCGATGCTCGACGGTGAAGTCGGAACGACACTGGCTATCACCTACTCCGACGTCTACGGCGCTGCGACTGCCAACTACGGAGTTGGCTTTACAGACGTGACGGGAATCGATGGAAACATTTCCGAAGACCCAATGTTCGTGGCCTGGACAGACGATGACAGCAGTGCTGACGACGACTTCTCGTTAGACGCAGCAAGTCCATGTATCGATGCGGGTGACTCTGCCCCGTCGTACAACGACGCAGACGGCTCCGCGAACGACATGGGCGCTTATGGTGGCCCTGAAGGCGAGTGGTAGGCCACTAAAGCCAGCGTCTAAACACGCGTTTTTCGGTTGGGTTTTATCAGACCGTTTTTTGGAGCGCTCGCGATATACGTCGTGAGCGCTTTGTGTTTTGGTGTCAGCGATGCGTCTTCGGCGCAGGTCAACTTCATCATTAAACTCGATGATCGAAGCAGTCGTACCATACAAATCCCCTGGGCGACGCTGCTGATGAACAACGGCGAGCAGGTAAACGAACCATGCGCCGATGACGGGACACACGCGGACGACGTTTTCGCTGGAGACAACCTCTGGATTTGTAATCTCACGGTTGAAAACACAGGGAAAGGTCAGTTGACCCTCTTGGACGGCGGCCCGAGCTCGACGCGCATTATTGAAAGACGCGCGATCAGCCTACGAAGTGTCGGAGCTCTACGAATGACCGTACGCGTGTCAGATGGCGTCGCAGAGCGGAAACTGAAGTCACGTCCATCAGCCGTCCAGTCTGCTTTTAAGGAAAGCTTTGAGGCAGGGGATGGAAACTTACAAGGTGCTGATGAGCCAAGCGCAGGAGGAGACGTTCCGGCCCCCAAAGACGCGCTACCAGAAGACGCAATGGTCGAAAATGCGACGCTCTTCGAGGAAACGGTGACCGTAGACGCAGTGGAATGGCGAAGAGGGCTGCTATTGAGCCTGGGCGGCTTCATCGTCATGCTCTTGTGTATCCGCGCTGTCATACGCTTCATCGCCGAACGCATCGAGCGCGAGATTATAGAGGTCACTGCGGTCGTCTCTAGACTCAATAAGAGGCTCCCCCCGCCTGTGTGACTACGCTTAATACTCGGGTGAACGCACCTCATACACAACGCTTTCTCCCGGCACGCCACCTACAACAGATAGACGTGACTCCAGCCAACCCGCCACGAGCCGCACTCTGTCGGGCGGCATGTAAGGCATGTGAAGGACGATATACGCGAACCCCATCTCTTCCAATTCAGTGATGCCTCGACGAACAGGAAAGTTCGAAAGATCACTCCAGGCCTGTGATGAATAGTCGTCGCCGTATGTGAACCGCTCAAGCTCTGCGAAAAACGGGTTCCCCTCGATCGGGCCCGGCATATACGACGTCGGCGCAAAGTCATAAGGAATAGGCCGTGCATGTGCGCTCTGGAAAAAGAAGTACCTCGAGACCTCAACCGACCGGTCTGGATAGCGCTGCGGCCAGTCGAGTACTGCGCCTTCTTTAGGTAAGGTCGCAAGCCCATACGATGCGTTTGGGATTTCAGCGTTCGCGGTCGGCAGCGGGAGGGGTACCGGCGAAAACCAACGCATCTCTCCGTAAACAGCCGCCGCAAGCGCCAATCCCAAGCCTGTCCTGAGAAGAGACGGTCTACCACGCGAAATCAAACGCTCCGCTCCATGGCCCGCCAAAACGGCCACGCCAATGAAGAAGAATACGGAAAAACGTACATACGACGTGATCATTCGTGTGACAGGGACATGCTCCCGCAAAAGCACCCACCATGGCACCGGATCCTCTTGGTACGAAGATTCGGACAAGAGCAGGTAGGGCCCACAAGAGAGCACCATCCCCACAGCGGCCATTACCGCCCAACGACGGCGTCCTCGTCCCAGACCAATCAAGGCGAGACCGAGCACCAGCCAGCCGGCATACGTCGACTGTATGAGTCGGTCCATATCTTCGTGAACCGCGAAGCTGTTCTTACCGGGGAGCAGGAAACCCACAAGGGTAGCGAGATCGTGAGCGTGCGACGCCATCACGTTCGGTGGCAGGAGCTCTTGCTTACGATCGGCGTAGTCTTCAAGCACCGCACCCTGCGCTTGATATGTCTCCATCAACGCACCGCCAGGCACCCAAAACAAAGCCCCAGCAACAAGTACGGACAGAAGCACCCAGCCGACAAGCCTTGTGGAAAGCCACGGCTGCCCCGCTATCCTACGATCTCTCAGCGTGGCAAGCCCAACAAAGGGCGAAAACATCGCAGCAAACAAGGCCCAGTAATGGCTCGATAGCGCTGTGATGACAAACAACACTGCAGCACACAACATCGAGAACAGGCCAGGATGTCGGACGAGCCAGATTACCGCCGCCAAAAACCAAGCGATCCATCCCATGGTTTGGGTCTCTGCAACCGCGCTGGCGACGCCGTAGGACAAAAAGAAGGCGTTAAAGCCAAAGGCGGTACCCGCTACGATTCCACCCAGATGCTGGCAACCGGCCTGCCGTGCCAGAGCATACGCACCAGTACCCGCCAGGACGATGTGAAACAACACGACGAGGTTGTACGCCGGGACGAGTCCGAACATCAACTGAAGCGGCAGCGAGAGCGCGTCATTTACGGGGGCAATGCTAGAAAACGGGCCACTCCGCGGAAACGCTATCTCCTGCGAGGTGAGCGGCCAGGCGCCGTCAGTCGCGATTCGCTCCAGCGTCCACCAATGCGCCCATATCGTTCTCCAACACCCCGAAAGTTCATGTCCTATGGCGACGCCTGTAAGATTCACGGCGACGGGCCAAGAAGCGACGACGGCCAGCACACACATCCAAAGACTGACGCCGAGCCACTCCTTGCCCCGAACACTCGACAACGCCCCGCTGTCGCTGCACACGCCCAAACTCTTCGGGGCTGAGTTCGCAGAAGATGTCCCTGCCGCTTTCATTCGACTGACCTAAAGCTCTCGGCATGGTATCAATCTCTGACCATGCACGTTTCTCACCTCATCGCCCTACTCTGCTGTCTTGGCGCTTGCGCCGACACCGGAACGACTGCGTCTACGTCTGCGGGCGCGTCTGACCAATCCACGATTTTGCTACGAAGCAACCCCGTAATTCTTCAGTCCGCGCGCATCGTGCAATCCGACCTTCTCCTCGGCGTATCTCCAAACCACCTCGGACGTGACCTTTTCAACTTGCAAAGCCTGCAAGCTGAAGAGCTAGGTGGGCGCCTCAACGCCGTGTTTGCGAACCAGTACAATATCGGGCTGTTGAGAAACGATCTCGCTCATATCGCCGACGTGCTCGCGAAAGACGCGGTGGTGAATCAAGCACCGACGGCCAATTCAGTCCCCTCTCTGCAGGAGCGACTCACGATTGCTATGAGCACCACGGCGCTGTCAGGAGGCGTCGAGGTGCGCCTCATGCTCGATGCTTTCGAAAAAATGGCCGCGCAATACCCGAACCCCGAGAACGAGTCGTATCAACGTGACCTTGCCTCGAGCGTACAGGCTTTCATCACTGCCGCCTCCGCAATGCAGCGTGAACGCTTGCTCTCGCTACTCGGTACGCTGGAGTTCTATTCGGAGGCTCAAAAGCGAGTGGTTATCGAAGACCCGGCTGTAAACGGCTGGATCTTCCTGACAGACAAAGTCGAACCGTAACGACCTACGTGGTAGGTTCATCCTTATAGACAAGGAAAACTCCCGAATGAGCCGACTGGCGGTATGCCTACCAGTACTTCTGCTATCGAGCCCGGCGTTGGCTCAACGGCTAAGCCTGTCCACCCGGTCTACATGGTACACGCGGCTCATCGACCTCGGCCTGGGATGGTTCACACTACTCCTAGCGGTGATTTTTGTCGTCTTTGTATGGAAACGCGTTCAATCGTGGAGCCAAAGTCGACTTGAGCCCGCTTTAGACGCCCTTCGCTTGGCATCGGGCGAATTGGCAGCCCGATCTGCAGGCACCGAAATGACGCCCTTTTCTCGTCACAAGCACGCGAACGGCACGCTACTTCCTCTCGAGCTGTACGGAGAGCGATGGGTCGAGCCGGGGCAATTCTACAATCTCGAATGTTCAGAAGACAACGCGCTTGCACACGTCGTCGTAGGCGTACTGGATGACCCGAATACCGCGGTCATTGTCGTTTCCAATCGCGTTCAGCTGTCAGATATCGCGTCACAAGCCGATGACGCAGCTCTCGGCCGGATGGAAGGACGGCTCTTCGCCGCGACGCCTTCGAGCCTTGGCACAATGCCGGAGGCGTTGCTGTACGACGCAGCACGAGCAGGTCACTTGCCTATTATCGTGATCGATGACGCCGCCTTGAGCAGCTTGGGTTCGGCAGAGCCATTCTCCAAGATTGCAGACCTACTAAAACCAGCCGCAGGCCGCCTACACGGATCTGCCATCGTGGTGAGCGAAACGAAGCCCAAGTACACCAAGGGATACGACCGCACCCGAAAGTGGAACGACGGACAGCTTACCTAAAGACGTCTCACTGGCCCTATCTACGGTGTGGGCTCTACAACCGTCGGAAAAACAGGCGCGCTTTCGATGTAGCGCTTCAACGGAGCTGTCCGTTCCACGTCCGGCAGCATCGCCTTCAGTCTGTCTTCGAAGCCAATAGCTGGCGAGACTTGAACGATGTTCTGTGCCAAGACGGATGCGGTTTCAATATTGCCTACAGGCGCACCGATCTTCGCGACCACGGCTTCATAAAGCCAAGCGCCGACCATGTACGAATACAAGAAGTTCTGACTGTATGCAGGGTAGTTCCACAAGATCGTGGATAAGAGCGCTGAATCGTAAAACAGCCCATCTTCTGTCTCGGGGCCCATCGGCCTTCCAGTGAGCTGACGACGCACCTCTGCCGCGTGCCGTGTCACTGCCTGCAGACTTGTCGGGTCTTCATATAAACGTCGCTCAGCTTGAGTCTGCACAATGCCATGGGTAATCCACATGACCATATTTCTTGCGCGACGCTCGGCGAGCTGCGATCTGACTTCTTCCGGCAACTCCGGCAAATAGCGCGTCGCAAACTCCGGCTCGTAGATCAAGCGCTCAAACAACTGCCCAAACCCTTCAAACCACGGAGCCACCGGCTCCCAGAGAACGGGACTTTTGGCGCTTTCTTGATCGAGTAAGCTCCACCAATTGGCCAATCCGCCTTCATGCGCGAGCGCCTCGTAGCTCCAGCGCGAATAACGACTGTCTTTGCTCATTACGATCGCGAGCGAATCCGGGGGCCGGATTGGGAACGAATACGCGCCAGGCCGAAAATATCGTCGCGGGCCGCTATACACCTGCCATCCGGCAGTCTCGATACCCATTTCCCGAAAAGCCGTTCGGATCCGCTGCTCCGCGAGATCCGCGTCGAAGAACTTGTCGATATCTCCAAGCGAATCCTCAAGTCCAGCGGACTCGCGGACCAAGTAGGTGTTGGAAAAACTATTTTCGAGACCTGCCGCTTCGGCGCCGGACTCCATCCGATTGCGCAGTTGCAAATTGATGGGCGTTACGACTTGGGTAAGTTCCTTCAACAAGGTGTCCACGTCACTTACAGTGAGCCCACGACCAGCGAGCGCCAGTTCGTAATAGTTGGCGAAACCGGCGCGACGAGCCACTTCATTCCGCGTCCGAACAAGCGCCTGTAAGGTGTCACCTACTACACGCATCTGGTGGTTGGCCCACTCTTGGGCCACGCTGTCGCGTTGTGCCTGCGTCAGATCAGCAAGCTGTCGACCGGCGGAGCCCCAACCTCGGCTAATGTCGATTTCTGTAGAGCCGTCTTCCGACGTCCAAGTCGCTTCAAGCGTATCCATGGACTCCAATTCTGCCAGTAGCCGCACCTCGGTGGCTTTCTCTTCTGGTGTCCAAGCATCTTCCAGAACCAGGGCCCGCCAATAGGCGTCCGCTTTGGCTCTCGTCACTGTGCCCTCGGGCGACTGTCGGGCCGACTCGATGGTCGCTTTGGTGACCCCGCTCTGGAACAGCGCCAGCTTGTCCTTTTCTGCCGCGACCTTTCGACGCCGCGCCTCCTCATTCTTTACATTACGAGCAACATCGCGATTTGCAGTGCCAAGCGCGACCCTTACATCGGTGTATTGTGCGTCGAGTGAAGACAGCGGGTCCTCAGAACCCGGGCAACCAATAGCGAAACAAGCAACGAGAACAAACGCGGTGAAGCGAGACATGCGTCCCTCCATAGACAAAGGCTAACGGATCCGTTCGAGAGAATCCGGCCTCTCCACTACAGAAAGATGCTTGAGGGTAAAACGCCCGCGCAAGGGCCCTTATTTAGACGGCCGCTTGCAGCGATTTCACACGAGATCTTGCGTCATATGCGACCCGAGCAGCCGCCTGGATTCCAGCGACAGCGTATTGAAGACTGCCTGGGTTCCAGAAACGGCCATCGATGAGATCAGCGTCTCTATCGATCAAACCCGTCTCAACGGCCAATTCATGCAGGCGTGAGTGCGGGTAAATCCGGATGGGCTGCATCATCAACAGCGTGAACATCCGAAGGTTTGGCCCCAAGTGCAATTTAGCCTTCAGCAAGAACTTCAAAATAGCGGTTAGCGAGCGCCAGTCTTCGCCTGGACCGTTCAGGAAGAAGCTGTACTCCACGTCCATGTCGTACTTCTTGGCAATTTCGTACGTATACACGAGATCTTTGTGCCGGAAGTTCTTGACCATGTTCTTCAGCATCCGGTCATCGACGTGGTCCGGAGAGAAGGACAGAAGATTACAGCCCGCTTTCTTGAGCCAAATGATCAACTCATCGGGCAACGTCTTGCGATGCTCGTTGAACCATGCCGACCATTCCACCTCAAGACCGCGGTCAACGATCTCCTTACAAATATCAATGGAGTGCTTGACCGGAATGTTGAAAATCTGATCGCAGAAGAACAGACGGGGCACCTTGTGGTCATAGACCAACTCTTCCATCTCATCGACGGTCTCAGACGGTGTCTTCCGCCGCACAGTGTGCCCAAGCAAGAACGTGTCACTACAATGGATACAATGCAGCGCACAACCGCGTTTGGACTGCAGACCTACAGAACACGCACTGGAGTCGACATATGGCTGGAAAGAGATCAGGTCGCGCCGTGGCGGTTTGATCTTCGCGAAATCCAACGCAGGGGGCGGCCCGGTGTACACCGATTCCCCTTCGTCGTTGCGGTACCAAAGACCAGGAATGTCTTGAGGCGCCTCAAGGTTTTCTAGCAGCGCCGGGAACCGGGCTTCGCCTTCCCCCCACATTCCGAAGTCCAGTTCTGGCAGGCGCTCCATGAAGAGCTCGGAATAGAGAGAGAACGCCGTTCCACCCGCGATAATCTTTGCACCAGGTGCAACCTCGCGAATGACACGAACAGTTCGTTGTTGAGGCTCAAAGTCATCAGAGTGCACACCAGGCGATGCCACCTTGATATTTCGAAGTGAGATCCCAACGACGTCTGGTGCCATCTCTGCGACCTTGTTGCGCAAGGCACCATAGGGATCTTCCAGATCGCGGTACAGGTTCACATCAAAGATGTCTACTTCGTAGTCGTCTGGCAAGTGCGCAGCGAGGTAGTTGAGGCCAATAGGCCACACCAACTCGAGGTCAAGAGCCGTGAATGCTTGGACGAGAAGTATGCGCATAATTTTCCTCGGACGAACGCCACGGTAATCGAGAGTTGCCTCGATCGCCACAATCGTCTGCATTCCAAACTGTAGCGCAATCTACAGGTCTGGCGACATCCCGCGATTTAACGGGCGTATTCAGGGAGTGCTCTAGGTTCACCAAGTGGAAATTCTAAAAGTTCCCAAACCACAAAGAGACGGGGCGGACGATCGAGCACTGGCTCAAGGGCGACGCCCACGGAGATGTGGGAGCACTGCTCGCAAAGTAGGTTCTTTCGGTGGCCTGGAGAATCCCAGACCACCTGTAGCGCCTCTTCGGCGGTATACGCGGCGGCGACGTTTTCTGTATGACGTGCCCGCGGCCTAAATTGATCTGCGGCGCGCTGCGCAACACCTGGTGCACCCGAGAGTCGGTGTGCCACAACACCCTGCTGTGCCATCCAAGCGGCGTGCTCTCGCGCCAAAGGCTCAAAGAGGCCGAACCGTTTCAACGCGGGCAGACCTGCGTCCGTCCGAAGAATATTTACGGCCTGATAAAGCCGCTCGGTCGCCGTAAGCGGGTCCGCTTGTGGGAGCGCCGTGGGTAAACCCGACAACGTCTCTGGCGTCACATCGACAAAAACACTGAACAGAAAGAGCACCTCTGCACGTCCCGCGGAAGTGTCCACAACCTCGATCCGGTGATCACCGGGCAAATGGAAATAATCAAACCAACGCAATCGCCCCGACGTGAGCGAGAACGTTCTCACGGGCCCGTTTGGAGGGGCGATATAGACCGCCAAACTCTGAACATCTGGAACATCGACCCGCAGTGGCAATGGCTCATCAAGCGTCAGATCACGCTCAATCGGGTCTATTTCTCCCCACTTGGGCGCTGCCGCCAACACCCAAAGCGTCGTCCCGTCTGCATTTCGACGTTGGCCAATCGCGACATCGACTTCCGGAGCCTGCCCTTTACGAATCAAAGCCTGCGACACGAGCTCGTCTGGCCATGCACCCCCGTTGCGTTCCTGCGCAAAGGCGGCGTAGCCGGGATAGCCCGCTTCAGCAGTCAACGTACGTGCCGCGCTCGGGGATATTCGGGTTCCTGGCCGAATAGACGCCGCCAACACGCCCTCTACGGCACGTTGAAGCCCTCGGTCCCATCTGCCCGAAACAACCTCTGAAACCAGCCGCTTGTTCCACTGATCCGTTGGCGCGTCATAGCGATAACGCACCTCCGCGATTGCTTCTGGCGGCGTTTCGGTGATCGGTGCTTTCTTTAGACAACCAATCAACGCCCCCACGAGGCACATGAACACCAACGCGTGAAGACGCGTGGACACAAACGAACGCGAAGCACTCACTGCGACTGTCCTAGTACGACGATTGTTACCGTGCCTTGCGATGCTGTTTCAGCTTTCGAGATGCCGATCAGATCGCAACGGGCGTCCACTAAAGCCGCGCGGCTCACCCCATCTACAATCCATGACTCGAAACACTGACGCACATCTTTGCCAGTATCTACGGACGCCCCCTCTTCAGAGACGCACTGCAACACTGCGCCACACTGTTCCGGACCAGGCGCCCAGACCGCGCGCTGCGGGCTCGCGGAAGGCTCAATCAACGCACGAGCACTCGCCCTCGCGACGCTCTCCAAGATCGGATCCGCCGAAGGCGGAGACACGTCAAACTCCTGCCGAAGGGCTGTGAGTCCATCCAGCACACCGCCCAAGTCGTTCCAATCACTCAAAGGCGCGAACTCAGGAGCCTCGAAACCCACCATGACTGGCACGGTCAAAAGTAACGATGGCTGTGATTGCAGTTTGTCTTGTGCATCTGTTCCATTTTCTTGAACACGCGAAAGCTCAAGCCACCACTCGCCCTCCTCACTCAACGTGAAGGAAGAGTGCGCGCTCAATGAAACGCGATCTTTAAACCCGCTGGGAGAAACCCACAGAGCCTCGATGCGCTCGGGTGTTGGGACTGACAATTCAACGGTTTCTCCAACCTCTACCTGCCGAGCAAACGGCTGAACCTCGACACTGACCTCGGCCGTAAGGAGCACCCAAGTGTCGAGTTCGTAGCCTCTTGAACGCGCCAGTCCGACATCCAGTCCCTGAGTCCCAGCGGGCGAAGCTTCAAGCCCCACTAGATCAGTACGGAGCGCCTCTGGCACCACGCCTATCTCGGCGCGATACACGCGGAGTTCCAAAAGATTGTGAGGATACCCGGCGCGATAAGCCGCCCAACGCGCGGCCCAACGCGAAGGCTCGTCTCCATTCAATATGCCCATCGCGAGCGCGCCTGCGGCACCACTCAGAGCCTCATCCCACTGTAAATCCTTAGCCAACTCCGAGACCGCAATGTCAGTGACCTTACCAGCCCCTCTCGCGTAAACCGCGGCTTCCGGCGCGGGCATCGTGGGGGGCTGTTCAGCCAGCGCCTCTAAAGACACGACAGGATCTTTGGACGCACAGCCCACCAAAAACAACCAAAGCAAACAACGACTCATACCGTGTACCTAACGCGGTGGCGGATTCAATAGGCTGTCTATCGCGCGAGAGAGGTTATACCCCGTGTCCACCATTGGGGGATATAACGATGACACTCGCTATCGCTTTCCTCGCGACCCTTATTACTCCGGGTCTCGCAGCAGAAACCGCCGAAAACGACGAGATGGAACTCAAAATCCCGTATACCGAGTTCATGCTCGATAACGGCTTACAGGTTCTGCTCTCCGAAGACCATGACGTACCGACCGCGTTCGTAGATGTCTGGTACCACGTCGGCTCAAAAGACGAAGTTCAGGGGCGTAGCGGCTTCGCTCACCTATTCGAACATCTGATGTTTCAAGGCTCCGAGAACCAGAACACCGACTACTTTGTGCCACTGCAAGCCGTAGGTGCCTCAATCAACGGCACCACAAACTTGGATCGCACCAACTACTTCGAAGGCGTACCCGCAGAGCACTTGCCATTGGCGTTGTGGCTAGAGGCAGACCGCATGGGCTGGTTGGTGCTCGACGAGGCGCGGCTTGCAAACCAACAAGATGTGGTTCGCAACGAGCGTCGTCAACGCTACGAAAACCCGCCATACGGTGACGTATGGGTGACTCTATTGGCCAATATCTACGAAGAAGGTCATCCGTACCATCACCCCACGATCGGTAATCACGAAGATCTCGAGGCGGCGACAATAGCCGATGTAAAGGCCTTCTACTCCCAGTGGTATACGCCGGATAACGCGACGATCGCCATCGTCGGCGACATAGATATCGAAGAGACGAAAGCACTCGTCGAAAAGTATTTCGGCGAAATCCCGAAATCGGAAACAGCCGTCGAACGGAAGCAGCCCGCCACGGTTGAACTCACCGAAGAGAAAGTCATTCGTCAAGAACGCGACGTCCCGCTGCACAAAGTATGGATCGCATGGCCTTCGCCAGCCTTTTTCGCTGAAGGCGACGCAGAGCTCGATATTCTGTCAACGAGCCTCGTCGGTGGGAAATCTTCTCGCCTCGAAAAACGCCTCGTACACGAGCTGCGTATCGCGAAAGAGATCACCGCCTACCAGGCCTCGAGCGAACTCTCCAGCATGTTCATGATCAACGCGACAGCCGCCGACGGACACTCCACAGATGAGCTCGTTGCCGAAATTGACAAGGTGCTGGCCGAACTCCGAAGCGAAGGCCCGACCGCTGACGAAATCGAGCTCGGAAAAATAGACTTCGAAGTCATGCAGATTGCAGGGCTCGCTTCGAACTACGCGAAAGCGGAAGCGCTCCAACGATACAACCACTACGTCGGCACTCCCGACTACGTCGCACAGGACTTGGCGCGCTACGCCAACATCACACCTGAGACGGCAAAGGATGCGGCGAACAAGTATCTCCCCGCCGATAAGCGGGTGGTACTACACGTCGTCCCCAAACCTGCGGAAAAATCCGATTCCCAAAATAACGAGACGGAGGCCGGAAAATGAGGTTCTCACGTAGCATTGGCTTTACCGCTCTACTCGCGCTCAGTGTCGGCTGCCCCAAACCAGTCGAAACCGTTTCCTTCGATCGTTCGGTCCAGCCAGAACCACTGGCTAAACCCTCGTTTACCATCCCAAGCGCTCAGTCGGCGACACTGTCTAACGGGGTCGAGGTGCTGTTCGTCGAGAACCATGACCTGCCCTTTGTCTGGCTAAACATCACGTTGAAGACGGGCGGGGCCACGGATCCCGAAGGCCTCAAGGGATTGGCTTCGGTCACTATGGATATGCTCAACGAAGGTGCTGGTGAATTGGACGCGATGGCGTTCTCCGACACCATTCGACGTTTAGGAAGCACGATCAGCACCTCCGGAGGAACCAACTCCTCTGCAGTCTCTTCTCGGATGCTCACGCGAAACGCAGATGCAACGCTCGACCTCGTCGAGGCGGTTCTCTTCAGCCCGCGCTGGGATGAGAAAGAGTGGACGCGTATTCGCAAGGCACGGAAAGCCAACCTGAAGCAATCCGCTGAAGAGCCGACCGCCATCGCGCGTAAGGTTGCGAACAAAGTGATGTACGGCGACTCCTACAACGGACGCAGCACCACCGAAGAAAGCCTCGACGCGATCACCCTCGAAGCGATGCAGTCCTGGCACAGCGAACGCGTCGTCGCTCAAAATGCGCTCATCCTTGTCGCTGGCGACACGACCCTTGACGCCATCGTCGAAAAGCTTGAAGCGCGATTCGGAAAATGGACGGCTGGCGAAGCAGCAGCGCCCGTAGAAGTCGCGACGATTCAACCCGAGCAAACAACGCTCTATTTGGTCGATAAACCTGGCGCGGCCCAGTCGGTCATTCAAGGCCGACGATTCGTGGACGGTGACCGTCAGTCTGAAGACTACTTCGCGCTCGCGCTCGGAAACGCCGCGATGGGTGGCATGTTCACCAGCCGCATCAACATGAATCTTCGTGAAGACAAAGGCTACACCTACGGTGCGCGATCCTTCATCTCGAACGGCATGGGCCCCGCGATGTGGGGCGTAAGCACCAGCGTTAAGACCGCCACGACGCTCGATTCCCTTAAGGAAATCAAACGCGAGTTGGAAGATCCGAACGGCGACCGTCCGCTCACGGATGACGAGATCAACTACGTCCGGGGCAGCATGATTCAATCTTTCCCCGCGAAGTTTGAATCTCCGAACTACTTGGTCGGTCAGCGCTCGGAGATGTGGGTCTACGATCTTCCCGAAACCTGGCTGTCTGACTACATCGCAAATATCGAGGCTCCGACGCCAGACGAAGCGCGCCAAGCGTTGGCGAAGCACCTTGACCCGTCAGCGATCAGCATGGTCGTCGTCGGAGATCTGGCGACCTTCACCCCGGGTATCTACTGCCTCGGCTGGGCGACAGCTCACCTCGATCGTGAAGGAAACCCCATCGAAGCCCCTGAAGATGCCGGCTGCCCGGAATCTGCCCCCGAAGAAGCCGCAGATTAGACCGCGTTAAACGCTCGCTAACGAGCCTTAGGAGCCCAACCGATGGGTATCGAAAGCAAAGAAATTTGGATGGACGGCGCCTTCATCCCCTATGACGAAGCTCAAATCCACGTACTCAGTCACACACTGCACTACGGCCTCGGCGTATTTGAGGGCATCCGTGCCTACCGTCAGAAAGATGGCGGGGGTGGAATCTTTCGTCTGGACGAACACCTTGAGCGCATGTTCGACTCGGCGAAGATGTGTCGAATGCCGATTCCGTACTCTTTCGAGGAACTCCGGAACGCCTGTGTAGAGGTACTGCGTCGGAACGATTTCGAGGAGGCGTATATTCGCCCCATCGTCTTCCTAGGACATGGCGCGATGGGTCTTGGTGCGAAAGCTAATCCCGTGCACGTGGTCATCGCGGCATGGAGTTGGGGCGCATACTTAGGCGAAGATGGGCTGAAGAACGGCATCAAACTCGGCGTGTCCAGCTTCACGCGGCACCACCCGAACGCGAACCTACAGCGTGCCAAGGTGATCGGACACTACGTCAATTCGATTCTCGCGCGCTACGAAGCCAACGAGAGCGGCTACGACGAGGCGTTATTGCTCGACAGTCATGGT
>Ga0163179_10001219_pt1 | contig 18280 bp, 19 predicted proteins | sample AtlANTMetagenome_FD_109643 | JGI IMG/M metagenome (GOLD analysis project Ga0163179, IMG submission 109643) | Marine eukaryotic phytoplankton communities from the Atlantic Ocean - Atlantic ANT 2 Metagenome | ecosystem: Environmental > Aquatic > Marine > Oceanic | place: North Atlantic Ocean... | reverse complement strand
TAAATGAGATGGGTGTTTCACCTAACATTGAAGACCTTTTAAGCATTGGTGAGAATCTTGACCCAAGTTTTATTTTAGGTGCGGTGAGATCAGCAGATCAGGAAGAATTATTGCCGTATCTTGAAGCCCTTATTGCGGTCGTCATCGGCTACGTCGACTACTTTATGGATGAAATCGGTACGGGGCTTGTTCCAAATTATTCGATGATCACTGAGGCTTTAAGGCGGAGACGGGTTGAAACAAGTGAGTCGGACAGATTTGTTGAAAAAGTTCTTGGACTTAACCTCACGCAAGAACAAGTGGACCGCGGTGCTGCATTCGTCAGTGGGGTAATCCAATGGGGTGGTGCAAATGATCTTTCTCGATTATGGGAGGATAAGAGATTTCTTCCTACACCCAATGAGGTGGAGAACTCGCGTCTTTGGTTAGCTAGAACTGAGCTTCTTGATACGTGAGTCGCTAGTCATCTGGATCAATTTTTTCTCTTTCCCAGATCGGAAGTTGACCATCTGGTCGGTCAGGTTTTGTAGGAGTGGCTCGTCTACGTGATTCTTGAGTTGCGATGTGATACCAGAAAAGAGCGGCGATCGAGAGTCCTGCTAGTACTGAGTAACCGCCATAAACTGGTATTGGCGCAAGAGCAGCAACGAGGGCTCCAATGGCCCAACTCATTTGAAACCTTCCCTCGAATTTTGCGAAAAATCTTCCATGGTTTGCATCAGGGGCGTCGCGTTGAACTAATGAATCGAAGGCGAGTTTGGCTGTTCCAGCGGAAACTGTAGTCACAAATGAAATAAGAACAGCGGCGAGAACCCCAATCCCGCGAGCGAAAGCAGCGAGTGTTGCTCCAGTAAAGAGCAGTAGCAGTGAGAAGAAAATTATTTGTTCTTCAAGGAGTCTTTTCCGTAACCGAGGTGCCAGATTCGCTCCAATAAGCATTCCAAGCCCTGCGGCTGCCATGACCACTCCGAAATGCCAGGCGGGAGCACCCGGGGTTCCGAAAACGTTTTGGTCGCGTAAATGGCCTGTTGCTACTCCTACTCCTTCACCGATTCCGCTTATAGAAAGCCCTTCGTCTCCTCCTCTAAATTCGAAGGCGAGTAAAAAAGTGACGAATCCTACCGAGGCGCGCAGGAACGCCATGGTGGCAGCGGTGTAAACAATGCTTTCGCTACGAAGTTCGGTTATTTCGTTAACTGTTGCTGGTTTTTTGGCTACAACAATTTTTGGTATCTGAAGCGCATATAAAGTTGTTAATCCAAATCCGAATACGGCTGCCCATGCTGGCCAAGCATCTCCTCCGAGTAAAGCTAGGCCTCCAATTGCTGCACCTGTCATTGAACTCAATGCACCTACGACACTGAGTTTGGCATTGCTTTCTACGAGACCGAGATCGGATCGTACTAATTCAGGTAGCACCGCGCTTTTAGCTACGGAATAGCTTTTCCCTAAAACAAGAAAGCCGAAAGCTTCGGGGAATAAAAGCAAACTGTTTATATGTCGTGTCATTAGCCACGCTAAAACACCGCGTCCGATGATTGTGAAAAGGATCATTCGGCGTCGCCCTCCGCGAATCCTGTCGATTAAAGGCCCGATGAGTGGGGTGACGACCGCGAAGGGAGCAATAGTGAGAACTAAATAAAGGGCGACTCGCCAACGGGCATCGCTTGGATCTACTGAAAAGAAGACTGAACCGGCAAGAGCCACCGCGATCATTGCATCAGACATAGTTCCGAACGCGTGGGTTCGTCCGAGTCGAGCGAACGGTGTTAACCAAAGACCAGATGGTGTTTTTTGTTCTTTATGTCCCGAGGAGGGTTCATCAACGAAGTCCACAATCTAAGACTATGCCTTACTTTCTATTAGGTGTTGTTGTATTTGTATCCCACACCTCGGACAGTAATAATTTTTTTTGGATCTTTATGGTTAGCTTCGATTTTGTTGCGAAGACGCTTTATGTGGACATCAAGGGTTTTGGTGTCGCCGACATAATCAAACCCCCAAATTCGATCGATTATGGTGTCACGAGTTAGAACGCGGTTTGGGTTTTCCATAAGTAAAACGAGAAGATCGAATTCTTTGAGAGGTATCATGACCTGTTGATCGTCTACTAAGACTTCGTGCCGGCTTAAATTAACGGAAACATTGCCTACCTCAAGTAAGGAATCATTATCTGTTTGGTTTCCTAATTTTAGGTTTGTTTTTTTAGTGTCTTCAGCTCGGCGAAGCACTGATCTGATTCGTGCTACCAATTCCCGTAGCCGGTATGGCTTTGTTACGTAGTCATCTGCCCCAATTTCTAAACCGAGAACAGTGTCGATTTCTTCTCCTTTGGCCGTGACCATGATGATTGGTACATCTGACTTTGTACGGATTTCTCTGCAGACATCTATTCCGGATATTTCTGGGAGCATGATGTCAAGAAGAATTAAATCAGGTTTGATTTCTTCAAATATTTTTAGGGCTTCGGTCCCGTTTATCGCGACCTTGACTATAAATCCCTCGCGTTCTAAACCTACTGTTAATGCGTCAACAAACGAATCTTCATCTTCGACTACAAGTATTTGTTTCTTATCCATGTTCCGCTCTTTCTTTTTCTTTCAAAGTTTGAGCTGGAATATGAACAGTGACTGTTGTTCCTTCGTGTTCAACGGAATAAACCTCTACCGTCCCTCCATGTTGTATGGCGACGTTGCGGACAATTGATAAACCAAGTCCTGTTCCGCCTCCGCCGCTTTGACGGCTTCTAGCGCGGTCAACTCTATAAAACCGTTCAAATATTCTTTCTTGTTCACGTTCTGGAATCCCTATACCAGTATCTTGCACCTGCAATTTCACTAATGGTTTTTCATCATTAATGTATTCAAGAGTAACTTTCACTTCACCGTTGTCTTCGGAATATTTGACTGCGTTTTCAATTAAATTATGCGCAAGGCTTATGAATTGGAGGCGATCTCCACTAATAAAAGTTGAAGCAGTTTGTGTTTGTATTCTCACTCTCCTGTTGTCTGCCACTGTTGAGAGACGGTCAACCACTTCTGCGACTATTTCTTCAAGATCTATTGCGGTTCTGTCGTCTAATAATTGTCCTTCTATCCTGCTTAGATCAAGAATGTCGTTAACTATTCTTCCTAATCGTTGAGATTCAGCCTCTAGTCGCTTTGATAAACGTGCTATTACTTCAGGGTCGGATTCTTGTGTAAGGGTTTCAGCTAATAAACTGACTGCTCCAATGGGTGTTTTTAGTTCGTGACTCACATTTGCTACGAAATCACTACGCACTGTTTCGATTCGGTTTTGTTCTGTGACGTCTGATAGCACCGCTATTGATCCAATTACTTCGTCAAGTTCGTTCAATTGACGGGTTGTTATCTCAATTGTTCTTTGTGGGGGGCCGGGAGTTCGAACTTGCTCAGAGCTTTGGTTTTCTTTAATTGCAGCGTGTAAACATTCTCTGACCTTATGGCCGATGACTCCGTTCTCCCAAGAATCAATCAAGGCATCAGCAGTATTGTTTCTAAAAACTATTTCTCCTTTTTTATCTGCAATAACGACTCCCATTGGGACAGTGTCTAACGCTCTTTCAGTAATCTGGTAACCAGGTGTATCTACAGAATGATCTTCAAGCGGCTTATTCTTGATTCTCTTACCAAGCAAGTAACCAACAATTAGCGATAATAAACAACCGGCGACTAAAGCAACTAACACATCTTTAGCCTTCCTGATCTATTTCCTCATACCAACCTTGAAATGGAAGATTCATCTCCACGGCTGCTGTTGGTACCAAAGCGGTAACGGTTGCATAACCTTCGCGTAACTTTGCAGAGTCTGTTCCTTCCGGTATCTGTCCATCTGTGGGTAAAAGGTCTATGTGTATTCCTGTTTCGTCTTTTCCAACAATGCTGGTTCGTACTCCGCCTAAAGGTGCTAAGTCGCATTGGGATAGACCTTTTACTTCCGCCAATTTCACATTTGGGACATTTAGGTTCAGTACTGTTCTTGGTGGCGCGCTTGTTAACCACCGTAATAACGGAGTAGCAATCGCCGCTGCAGTGGGCCATTCCCATTGATCAAATTCTTCTTCTGTGCCATCGCCGAGACTGACCGCTAACCCTGGACAATCAAATTTGGACGCTACAAGTGCGGTAGCGACTGTTGCGGAGTACATCGTTGATCTACCGGTGTTAGGGCCTTTGTTTATTCCTGAGATTAAATAATCTGGTGGGTCCCCGAATCCTCCCAGCATTGCAAGCATCACGATAAGAGCAGGAGGAGCGTCAACGGAAAACGTTTCTATCTCTTCAACTCCGTCAAGATTAATTGAAGAAACAGATACATGATCTGGATTAGTTAAGGGCCCTAAAGCAGCAGATGCCCCGCTCCAGTTAATTGAAGGAGCGGCAATAACTGGGGTGAAACCTAATTCTTTAGGTACTCGGGCTAATTCTTTGAGTCCCGGTGAGTAAATTCCGTCGTCATTGGTAACCAATACTCTTTTCGTCTTAGTCACCTTTTGTCCTCTCAGAGACGTGTGTCCTCTGATTCGTCGAAGTAATCAAGTTGATCTACTGGCATAACTACTGCGGATACGACGTTAGAGGAGTGTGCAGTGATCCTTTTTAAAAATCGGTAAATCAAAGCTTTTGGTACAGAAGTGACTGCAGGCTCTGTTGAATGAAGGAGTTCGCTTATACAACTATCAAAGTGGCGACGGAGCTCATCTCCTCGTTCAATATAGATTCGAGCTCGTTCTTCGTCTCGAGAGCTAAGTATTTCTCCCATCAGTGCGATTCGAGAAGATATTTCATCTCGTAGACCAAGAATGGATTCAAGATCTGGTGAATCTTTGAAAGATACGCCTTCTTCAGCTAAATCGAAAATATTTTTGTTGTAATCACCGATGCGTTCTAGGTCTTTTACCATATTCATGAATACGAGCATCTCTGCGGTGTCTGCGCCTCCGTGTACTGAAGCGTGGACTACAAGTGCTCGTCGAATCTCTACTTCGGTTGCATTGATTCCACGATCTGTTCGTCGAACCTCTTCAGCCACGGTGTCAACGGGACCACCAGTGATTGCACTAAGTGCTAGGTCAAAAGTGTGACGAGCATCGTTCACCATCCGCTGTACTTGGGACTCAATACTCTCCAACCCGCCTTCTTCGGGTTTGCGAAAGAAACTCATTACCATTTTGTGTCTCCTCTATTAGTTTCAATCATACTTTGCTATTTCAGTGTTTTCTGCAAGAGAACTACCTGAGAATCAATACTCCTAATAACGGTATGACCACGAACATAGTCAAGGCGTATATAAGTGCTAACGATCTTCGTTCTGCCGTAATGTCAGAAAGTTTGTTAGCCATTCTTATTGGCAGTTTCCGCAGATTAGATATCGGATAGAAGGCAAGGATTCCGCTGATATTAAAAAGAGTGTGAACTAGCGCGACAGTAACTGCAGCTGGGCTTCCGGTTGCTAGGGAGGCCAAAAGAGCAGTAACTGTAGTTCCAACATTTGCTCCGAGAGTAACAGGATAAATATTTTCAAGAGTTAAAACTCCTGAGGCAGCTAATGGAACAAGAACTGATGTCGTGATTGATGATGACTGCACTGAAATAGTGATCAATGTGCCGATGAGGATCGCTACTATTCCGGATCCAGCACTTAAGGCACGGTTGATAGCTACTTCTACTCTGTCTGCGACAAGTAACCGCATGTTTTTTGTGATGTAAGCCAGAGCTAAGAAAATCAAGATCAAACCAATAACGATCATTAGTCCACCCTTGACATCCCCTTGGGCGCCAAAGCTTGAAAGTAATTCTTTTATCCAGGTTGCCGGTAATTTGACTGCTGCTTTTAATGGGCTTTTAAATTCTGCACCTGATGACCCGATTATTTTGTCGGTTAACCAAGATGCGCTTTCAGATAAATAGCCGGTTGCGAGTTCTATAGGCAAAAAAACTATTACTGCCAGAATATTGAAAAAATCATGAACGGTTGCTGCAGCAAAGGCTCTTCGGAATTCAACATCGTGACGGACGTGTCCAAGAGATGCCAATGTGTTAGTAACTGTTGTGCCTAGATTGGCGCCCATAATCATGGGTACTGCGTCGCCGGTACCTACGACACCGCTAGCTACTAGACCAACAATGACTGAAGTTGAAACTGATGAGGATTGAACAAGGACTGTTGCGAGAAGACCTACAAAAAGTCCTCCTATTGGATTTGAAACACCTTTAAATAATCCATCAACTAAATCTTTACCGAGACTTTTAAATCCGCCTCCAAGTAACTCGACCCCGGTGAGGAATAAATAGAGAAGAGCGAGAACCAGAATTGCCCGAACAAGTGTTGGAATTTCACGATTGTTTGGGGAATTTGGTGATAGTGCAGGCGAAGAATTGTCCACAAGAGTCCTAAATCTAAGTTGGACTCAAAGTAGTTCACCTATCTTTCAATATAGGAAACAAAAGGTAAACAAAAGGTAAACAAATTTTATGTTTATACCTCGTAGCGGTATCCGACTCCACGAATTGTGACAACCCGTAACGGTCTTTGTGGGTCGTCTTCGATCCGAGAACGAATTCTTCGGATGTGGACATCGAGAGTTTTAGTGTCTCCGACATAATCTGTTCCCCACACTGCATCAATTAAGTCATCTCGTGACAAGGCCCGTCCTGCGTTCGCCACCAACTGTAATAACAATTCGTACTCTTTAAGTGGGAGCGCAATAAGCTGGTCATTTAGTAAGACTTCATGCCGATCTTGATCAATAACAAGATCTCCTGCTTTTAGTCTGCTCGGCACGTTTTTGATGGCTTTGTCCTGATTTCGTGCTTGTGCTCGTCGTAGTACGGATCGAACTCTGGCTACAAGTTCCCTGAATTGATAAGGCTTTGTCACATAATCATCAGCGCCAAGTTCTAAAGCTACGACTGCATCTACTTCTTCTGTTTTTGCAGTAACCATTACGATTGGTACTTCAGATTTCAGGCGAATCAATCTACAGACATCAAGACCTGACATATTTGGAAGCATCACGTCTAGAAGGACAAGATCTGGGGTCTTCCGTTCAAAAACTTCAATCGCTGAAACGCCGTCTGCTACCCACTCCACATCAAATCCTTCACGGGTAAGACCCACCATAAGGGCGTCCGCAAATGACTCTTCATCCTCAACTAAAAGAATGTACGGATTGTTAGACAACTATTCCTCCGTGGATTTTTTTTCTTTATATTCAATGCGAGCGCGGCCAGTGTCTTCTGGTAAACGGCCAGAAACCATGTATGAAACTCTTTCACCTATATTCACTGCGTGGTCGCCGATACGTTCGTAATAGCGTCCTATAAGCGCCATTTGGACAACTGGCTGAACTTCCCCACTCCCACCTTCAGCATCTTTAAAAAGACCTTCTAAGAAATCAATGTGGAGGCCATCGAGACGATCATCAATGTCTTCTAAAGCTCTCGCTAAGCCTTCGTTATTTTGATAGTAAGCATCCACTGCCAGGTTTAATAGCCGAACAGCTTCGTCGCTCATAAGTACGAGATATGCCTTAGTTGATGACGGTATTTCATAACCAAGAATTCTCCGATTTGCTTTGCATATATTGCTTGCTAGGTCAGCTGACCTTTCAAGTTCTCCCACAATCCATAGAGCACTAATCACTGCTCGAAGGTCGCCGGCTACAGGATTTTGAAGTAAAAGTACAGACTGACATTCCTCTTCAATTTCTAAAGCAAGAGCGTCAACTTCATCATCCTCGTCGATTATGCGTTGAGCATCTTCTAGGTTTGTTTCAAAAAGTGCTTCTGTCGCTTGAGTAACTCTTTCACTTGCCATTGAGCCTAAGTGGGCAATGTCTTCGCGAATTTCTTCTAATTCTTGATGAAAACTTTTTCGGCTTTCACTCTGCATGGTTGGTTCTCCTTTCTATAAAACTTGGGTGGTTACCCAAATCTTCCTGTTACGTAGTTTTCTGTGCGTTGGTCTTCTGGGGTAGAAAAAATCTTTTCGGTTGAATCACATTCGATCATCACGCCAGTGGGACGAGTGTTATCTGCTCCGGGCTCAGTTGAAAAGAAAGCCGTTCTACTGCTCACACGGGCAGCTTGTTGCATGTTGTGGGTGACAATCACTATTGAATATTCTTCTTTAAGTTCCTGCATTAGGTCTTCTATCCGTGTTGTAGCTATTGGATCTAACGCAGAACAGGGCTCATCCATGAGTAAGACTTCAGGCCCAACCGCTAAAGCTCGAGCGATACAAAGTCTTTGTTGCTGCCCACCAGATAATCCAAGGGCTGAATCTTTTAATCGATCTTTTACCTCATCCCATAGGGCTGCTTTTTGAAGTGATTGTTCAACAACCTCGTCTAATCCTTTTTTCATCCCTCCAACTCTTGGACCAAACGCCACATTGTCGTAAATGGTTTTCGGGAACGGGTTTGGTTTTTGAAATACCATTCCAATGCGACGCCGAACCGCTACTGGATCTACTTGTGAGTCATAAAGATTAATTCCACGAAATTTGACTTCTCCGGTAACTTTCGCTGTCTCAATTAAGTCGTTCATTCGGTTCAAACAACGAAGAACGGTAGATTTTCCACACCCTGATGGCCCTATCATGGCCGTGATTTGATTACGTGGAACAGAGAATTCAACATCTTTTACAGCTTTAAAATCGCCATAAGAGACATTTAATTCTGAAATGTCAAAAACTAGTTCTGTTTCTAATGTTCCTTCTTCCGAGTGTTGGGGCTCAGGAGTAACAGTTTCCTCAGGCTCTGTATTCTCTTTGGTTTCTATATTCATTTTTTGTATCACTTTCTTCGTTTCTCAAATCTGTTGCGAAGCAAAATTGCTATTGAATTAAGTGCAAGAACGAAAATGAGTAAGACAACGATTGCTGCTGCTGCCGCTCCTGCAAAGCCAGGATCTCGGCCAGAATTTTGTGTCCACTCAGTTATGACAATCGGCATCGCTACGAATCGTTCTTTAAGCGCCCCAAGGTCAAGAAATCCGGGGTTTGTCCCTAATCTTCCGGTTACTGCACCAACTAATATGAGAGGTGCTGCTTCTCCGATAGCTCGTGACATGGCAAGAAGTGTTCCTGTGAGTATGCCTGGGGCGGCATAGGGAAGAACTTGTCTGCGTACTACTTCCCAGCGTGTCGCTCCGACACCGTATGCTCCTTCCCGTAGGCTTTGCGGGGTAGCTCGAATAGCTTCTGAAGCCGTGATTATCACTATTGGTAGAACGAGAATGGAAAGAGTTAATGCTGCAGATAGTAAGGATTTTCCCCCCGTCCACTTCCCGAATGTATTCACAAAAATGAAGAGTCCAAGTAACCCATAAACAACGGAAGGAACACCAGCAAGGTTGCGGATATTGATTTCAATAAATCGAGTTAACCGATTTTTTGGTGCGTACTCCTCAAGGTATATTGCTGCACCTATTCCAATTGGGAAAGCGACAATAGCGGTAGTGACAGCTATCCAAAATGAGCCAACTAAGCCTTGATGGACTCCTAATTTCTCATCTATTGATCTTGATCGGAGAGTTCCAGATAGGAAATCTCCGAACCGAGTTGAGAGTGTTCCCCACCCATTTTGTACTACGTCAACAAGTAATACCGTCAAAATTAGTAGTGCAAGGAAAAGTCCTAATTGAAGAAAGGTTCGGAAAATAATTCCTCTTGGATCAGAGTTTCTTCTTCTAATTTCGTCGTTTATACGATCCGCTACTTTCCCATCATTTAGGGTGCTTCCAATTTTCATTAGTAGCGCTCCTGAACTCGTCGCACGAAACGGTCAGCGACCATATTCAACATGAAAGTTATTGCAAAGAGTAATAATCCGACGAAGAAAAGGCTTTGAAAAGTAAGTCCTTCCCCTTTTACTTGGTCTGTGCCGCTAGCTAGCGAAGCCATTGCGGCGGTCATCGTGAGGCTTCCTTCGAATGCGGAGTGTGTGTATCCAGCACTGTCTGCTGCTCCGCCGGCAATAAAAACCACCATGGTTTCGCCTATGGCTCTGGATGTCGCAACAATAAAACTTGCGACGATGCCAGATATTGCTGCTGGGAATACCACTCTTGAGGAGATAACTGATTTTCGTGCTCCAAGTCCGGCTCCTGCTTCGCGTAAATCTAACGGAACTGCTTTCATGGCATCTTCAGAAACCGAAGCGACAAGGGGGATAGTTAACAGCCCAACGCCTACACCTGCAGCTGCCAAAGATCCGGCTGAGGCATCTTCATTAAGCCTTCCGATTATCTCTGGGGCAATGAAGAACAAGGCAAAGAAACCCAACACAACGCTTGGCACACCAGCAAGAATTTCTAAAACTGGTTTAATAAAGGCGCGGGTACGACTTGAAGCATATTCAGATAGATATATGGCTGCTGCTAAACCAATTGGTCCAGCTACTGCCATTGCAATACCAGTTGTTATGAGTGTTGCAACAAATAAAGTCTTTACGTCATATAGCCCACGGCGTGGGTACCAGCCTTCGCTCCATGTGCTAGCCCAGTCAATGCCGACTATGAAATCCCAAGCTTCTGAGAATAAAGAAAAAACTAAAACGATTGAAATAACAACTGAAATAAGAGCTGTAAATAGAAGTAGAAATTTTGCGTTTCGTTCTTTGCGAACACGACGCGGAGCGGTCTGAAGATCTTCGATGGTGACTGTACCGCTCACAACAGTCTCCCTTTAATTTACTTCGACTTTTAAATAACTAACCACAACCGAATAGTAAAAAAGATAGGTAACGAATAAGAAAGAATTAAGTAAACAAAAAGTAAACAGTTCAAGAATAAGCAGAAACCAGGATCAGCAATTCTCGAGAGAGGGGGGTTGCCGATCCTGGTTATTCGCTGCTTTATTCAACGATTTGTGGGAACTAGCGTGAGCTCCAAGTGTTTTGTGTTGCCGCCATTTCAGCAGCTGCAAGTGGAACGTATCCGACTTCGGTCACTGCATCTTGGAGTGAAACTTCGGTCATAAAGAAGTCAACATAAGCTTCAAGAGCAGGATTATCTGCAAGTTTGGCTGGATTCACATAGATGAACAATGGCCTGCTTAATGGATACTCACCTGAAGCGATAGTGGCTGGTGTAGGAGCGACACATCCGTCTCCCCCATCCATTTCAAGGAGTTTGACATCTGCAGCGTTTGCTGCGAAAGCAAACCCGACCCAGCCAAGACTGGTATCGCTTCCTTGAATACCAGTGAGAATAACATTGTCGTCACCTGAAGAAACATAGTCTGGGCGTGCTTCCCGCGATTCCTGATCACGAGATTTAGCTATTGATTTGAATGTCATTTCATTAAATGAATCAAAAGTTCCAGACTCAGCACCCGGTCCGAAAATATCAAGCGGCGCATCGGGGAAACCACCGGTTCCACCGAGCTCTACTGCAAGATCATTTGCATCTGACCAAGAATCAAACCCAGTTGATTCAGGACCAACCAGAGCGTAAAGGTCTCCTTTTGAAACACAATCCACAGCATCATTATTTGCATTGGTCATAACACCAATACCGTCGATACCAACTTGTAATTCGATGTACTCAACACCAGTCAAAGCGCATGCCTCTGCTTCCGCGTCTTTAATGGCGCGAGACGCACCAGAAATGTCTGTCTCTCCATTACAGAACAATTCAAAACCATCACCAGTACCCGGACCATCAACATTGACAGCAACACCAGGAGCGACGTCTTCAAACAATTCAGCTACACGAACAGAAACCGGTTCAACAGTTGAAGAACCAGAAACCTCAACCGTTCCTTCCAGGCTTCCGACTTCTTCTACTGACTCTGATGCAGATGCAGTTTCTGAAGAAGATGATGAACTATCTTCACTGCTGCTACAACCGAAAACAACAGCAGTACATGCCAGCAAAGCAAAAAGATTAATCAACCTACGCTTCATAACGTTTCCTTTTCTAGATTTTAAGATTGACGGCCTATCCGCCAAATCTTCTCAGCACAACATAAAAAAGGCGGCTAAACAGAAGCCGATCATTTGGAGAACTTAAGGTAAACAGTTGATAAAAATTTGGTTTAACTCTTTTAGATTGAATTTTTTATAAGAAATATTTCATACAAAAGTTCATGATTTTTTGGTCTTTTTATATAAATTTTCTATTTTTTACGCCAGTTTTATGTCGTTTGTGAGAGAAATGGTTCTGCAAGCGAAACTAGGAGATTAATTAATGAATACAAAATGGATGTCAAAAGGTAACTGTGCGGATACTAATCCTGATGCTTTCTTTCCAAGTGATGGGGTAGGCGTTGAAATAGCAAAAAGCATATGCAATAAATGCCCTGTAGCAAGCCTCTGTTTGGATTACGCCTTAACCTACAAAATAAATCACGGTGTTTGGGGTGGTTGTTCTGAAAGGCAACGTCGCAGAATTAGAAAAGAACGCCGGGAACTTTTACCAGCGGCTTAAAAAATATTTATTGTCCTTCTGTCTCTTCTTCCTCTACATAACCCAAATCCCATGTGATTAGAACATTTTCACGTTCCGCGTCACGGTTTATCCGTTCACGATTCCGTCTGAATTGAGGGTCATGCGGAGGAAGAAGCATAAGACGGGCGCTAATGCGATCTTGGAAAGATTCAACAAGTTTTGGATCACCAAACCCAGATCGTACCTCCCAGTGAGGAGCGGCTGGCCCAAGATAAATTACTTGAACTTCTCCTACTGGAGCTTGCTGAACTTGATCTTCGCTGATGTCACTCATGAGAGCATCTTTCCCTTATTTAGTCGTAGGCAAAAGTTTACCGATAAGAACACTTCAGGAGAATAAAAATTCTTTTGTTAAGACGATTCGTCTTTATTTTCGGTCTCGTCAGTGTCTTCCTTGGAACCTTCAGCCATTCCTTGCTGGAGCTCACGTTGTGCGCGTCCAAGGTTTCGGGCCAGTTTCGGAAGTTGACTGCCGCCAAAAAGAACGACTGCCACAATTGCAACGATGATTAATTCGTTGCTGCTTAAAAACGCAAGTGTGTTCATAATTAAAGGTTAGCCGCGTATAGCTCTAGGCGGCGTGCTTAAGCACTTCGATGATCAGCTAATCTTTCAATTTCCGCAGTGCGTTCCGCAGCAGCAGCTCTTTCAAGAGCACGCTGGCGTCTAATTCGACGCCTTTCTCTTTCGCTCATTCCACCCCAAATACCAAACTTTTCGCCATTCTGTAGCGCAAACTCAAGACAATCATCTTTTACTACGCACCCTTGACATACTTCTTTAGCTTCGCGAGTACTTGCTCCTCTTTCAGGAAAAAACAAGTCGGGATCAACACCAAGACAATTTGCCTCATCTTGCCATGACGTATCCAAATCAGCTTTCGCGTAAATTCCCATCATGTAATTACACCATTGTTATTAGTGAAAAAGCAATACCGCGCCAAGAAAAACCAAAAAAATTGCGAAAATGTAGGTTTTTTAGGATTTATCTTGAAGAGGTAAATGTTCGACGTTGCTCAACAAAATCAACGAGTAGATAATCTCCCAAACTCTGATTAGTGGTAAAAAACGCTCTCCCACCGTTCATTTTGGTTACGTGCTCAATGAAACGTATTAGATACGGGGTCGCATCTAAAACAAAAATGTTTATTCGAATATCATCACGTGTGCAACGTTTAACTTCTAAAAGAGTTTTCTCTATTGTTTCAGAGGAAGGCGGATAATTGAAAAAAGGGAAACCATCTTCAGTTATATGAGCTGTTGGCTCTCCATCTGTGACCATAATTATTTGTTTAGTCCCGCTCTCTTTCGCCAACATCTTCCTAGAGAGTGCTAAACCGTGCTGCATATTCGTTCCGTAAACATAATCCCAGGAAACTTCTGGAAGTTTTTCCGGTCGTATCTCTCTAGCAATTTCGCTAAAAGTAACTACACCTAAAAAATCTCTAGGAAACTGACCAGATATCAAAGAATTAAGAGCCATTGCCACTTTCTTTGCAGGTAAAAAATTGTCACGCATCGGCATTGAAAGCGACAAATCAAGCATCAAAACTGTTGAAGCTTGAACAGTTGCCTCTGTGCGTTCAATCTCGAAATCCTCAGGTTTAATATCGACAGGTGTTCCTGAACCATTCCGAACAAGTCCGTTTCTAACTGTTCGTTCAATATTCAAATTGAAAGGATCACCAAACTCGTAACTCTTCGTTGCGTAGTCTCGTTCGTGACCTGCACCAGTTTTTTCAGCATTGTGCCTACCAGCACGATCTTTAGAAAGCTGCCTGTAAAGATCTCCTAAAGCATTCTGACCTAACTTTCTAATTGCTTTAGGAGTCAAACTCAGTTGACCATCTTTGTTTTCAACCAATCCTGCTTCTTCAAGCATCTTGCTCATTTCCGCGAGTCGCTCAAGACTCTCAGCGGATTCGTCACCTAAAAGTTCTCTTACCTTTTCGGTATCTACCTCTGATAACGCTCCAGGGTTTGAAACGTTTCGCAACATTTGATCTAACCGATCTAAATCTGCGAGATCTTCGAAAGTCTGAATTGCTTCTGGGAGATTCAAAGAATCATCTCCTTGGAATTCAACTGATTGCTCCCACCCCATTTTCGGAAAAGCTTCTCTCAGATTCTCGGACAATTGATCCATTTGCCAACGCAAATCCATATCTTCTAGAAGCTGTTCTGAAAGTTCTTCTAACTGTGCTCTTTGTTCGGGGGTCATAGAATTTAAAACCTGAGCCATAGTCGCCATTCTTTGAGCCATGACTTCTAAAAGTTCTTCAAGACTTTGAGGGTTTTCAGGAAAAAAATCACCATACTCTTCCATAAATTTCTCAAAATCTGGATTTTCACCTTGCTGATGTTCACTCAGCATCTGATTCAAAGCAGACAACATGTCTTTCATCCTGGACATGTCTTCCGTACTCATGTTTTTCATTTCACCGGCCATTTGATCAATCGCTTGTTGCATCAACTGTTCACGTAAATCCTCAACGAGTTCTTCAAATCTTTGCGCTGCAGCATTCGAAGTAAAGTCGTAGTCGGTTAAACCTTTTACTCGACTCGCCAGGTTTTCATGCTCCAACATGTCGAGTTCATCACGTCTAGCTTGCAGAGCTTCTTTGTTGATTTCTTCTTGTCGTTCATCATCTCTGAATCTATTTTCTACTGCATCTAACGATTCCCGCTCAGTTGCCATTACTTGTTCTAGAGCTTCATTAATTTCGTCATAAACACCACCCAAATTGTGCTGTTCAATGGTTTCTTGTCTCTTCTGACGTAACTTTTGAAGTATTTCTCTCAAGCCTTCTAAATGTCCACCGTCAAAATCCAAACCTCTTTGCATCAACCTTCGTAAAGCTGAATTAGGATCTCCGTTTTCAATAAGCTCATCTCCCAGAGCTTCCATTAAAGAATTGGCATCTAATTCTGATATTTGTTGAGTTCCATCCCACCTCGAGTAAGTAAAACGGCGAGAGCCGGACAGATATTTATCATTGTTGTCCATTAAACCTCCCAGCCTCGCCTACTAATCTTTTGTGAAACTTACCCTGATGAATTCATTAATAGCTAATAGATGAAATTAATTTCATCAAAGAGGATCAAAACGAAACCTTTTATTAACAGAAATTTTCATTTATTATTCTTCAAATCTGATTTTTACCAATCTGAAGCTTCTGGAATGAACTGAATTGCTTGATCGATGAGACTAACTACCATTTCACCTAAAAAAGGTGTCGTTTTTCTGGTTGTGTCTTCAACTTGGCGTACGTAGACGCCTTCTAACATGCAAGCAAGTTTGAACTTACTCATCACAACGTACCAGCCGAGTGATTCCGGTTTGATTCCCGCCCGGTCCGCCCATAAAGAAACCGCTTGTGACCTATCAGGCATGTTCTTATTTTCAAAATTTAATGTTCCCATCAAATACCCCAAATCCATGAGGGGGTCTCCTATGGTTGCATTTTCCCAATCTAAAACAGCTAACAAACGAGGTTTTTTTTCTTTGGAAAAAAGCATGTTATGGAAGTTGTAATCACCATGCATTACTCCTGGAATAGTTTTTTTTGGTCTATTGTCTTCCAACCATTCTGCTACTTCATCTATTCCTGGAATTTCTCTGTTTTGATATGAATCAAGCTGACCCTTCCAACGACCTACTTGCCTTTCAAGAAAACCTTCGGGACGTCCTAAATCTGATAAGCCAGCACTCTGATAGTCAATTGACGCCAATTCACCCAATGCTTTAAGAAGTTGAATAGCAATGTCATGATACGAATCCATACCGCCCAATTCTTCAGGAATTGGATCAGAAGGGACTAGGCCATCTACCCATTCCATCACATAGAAAAAAGAACCTGTTACTGAAATATCAGTACATAAAGAAATCGCTTTTGCATGAGGTACTTTTGTTCCTTCTAAAGCAGATTGAAATCTGAATTCTCTTTCCATAATCCTGTTCGAACCATCGAAAGACAAAGGAACTAATGATGGCCTTCTCAGGACCCAGAAATCGTCAGAACGTTTAACGATAAAAACTTCATTTGATTCACCAGCTTTTACACGTTCAAAAGAAATCTCTTTACCTTGTCCGAGCCCTTGCGCGTCGAACCATTCTCTTAACGAGCTTTCGTCGATCAGTTTCGGAGACAAATTCATTATGAAAACACTCTAATAGAGGCAACTTGTTATCCTATTTACCACCTTTGTTGGCTATGAGCTTTCAAGTGCATAGATTCATATTTAGAAAGTAGGAGGGAACAAATGCCAATTAATCCAGACGCTTCGGGATCCATAGGAGAACCTGCAGAATTTTCATGGACATCAAAAGACAGTTTGTTGTACGCACTTGGTGTAGGAGCTGGAGTCTCCGATCCAACAGGTTTCGAACTTGAATTCACAACTGAAAACAGCAACGGAATAAACCAGGTAGCTTTCCCTACCCAAGTGGTAGTCATGGGAGGTGGAAGCACTCCTAGTTTTGGTGACTTCAACCCGGTGAACCTTCTTCACGCCGAACAAGCAATCACGTTGCACCAACCTCTTCCAGCAGCTGGAACAGCAGTATCAACTGGAAAAATTGGTCCTATTTACGACAAAGGCAAAGCTGCGCTTGTCTACCTAGAAACAGATGTAGCAGACACTGACGGAAACCCTATGTGGAGCACAAAATCAGGTTTGTTCATCGGTGGCGAAGGAGGATGGGGCGGAGATCGCGGTCCCACAACTGAATGGAATCTGCCAGAACGTGAAGCTGATCACACAGTCTCATATGAAACAAGAAACGATCAAGCTCTTCTTTATAGATTGAACGGTGACCGTAATCCTCTGCATTCAGATCCCTCATTCGCTTCAGCAGCAGGGTTTGACAAACCAATACTTCATGGGCTTTGTACATATGGTTTTACCGGACGTGCCTTATTACATGCCGTATGCGGCTCTGACCCTGCACAGTTTGGAAGCATGGGCGGACGGTTCAAGTCACCTGTGATGCCCGGTGAGGTGTTGGAAGTCCACGCTTGGGAAGAATCAGATCAAGTTTTATTCCAGACACGTGTTGGTGACAGAGTGGTCTTCGATAACGGGGTTATGGCTCGAAATTAATTCGAAAAAAATTTTATTTTCTTGCGGCGTAACTCGCTCTAGCACCTGAGGAATATTTATTTAATCTCTTAGACAAATGAAGCCCTTCGAGGATCAGCTCAACAGCGCTTGCTGTCATCGCTGAGCCATTCGAATTGCTACTTTCTAAAACAGCTTGAACAGCTGGTTTAAGAGCAGGAAGGTCAATATTTACTACATTCTCATAATCATCTGATACTACGTCTTCACCGGTTGAAATTCCTTCCAAATTTTCAAAAGCTTCAACTATCGGTTGATGCAGCTCGGTGGGAACAAGATCTCGGAAAACATTCAATACAGCTTCGTTTAGGAGCTGATTAACAATTTCAGAATCACGATCTTCATCAAGACTTTCAATTTCTACTTTGCCGGCAGTCGCAGCAATCAACGCGTTCAAATCAGAGATTCTAGGAACAGCTTCTTTCTCTTTGTTCCGCAATGCGCGTCTAACAGAATTAGCAACCATTGCTTCTTGATTAGTCACGCTCATTCGAACTGACACTCCAGATCTTTGATTCAGATGAGGACTATTACGAGCTTCGTGCGTCAAAACTGCTATCACTCTGGTCATAAAATTTGGAACACTTACATCTAGTTCCCCCACCGCTGGAATAGATGCTTCTTGTTCAACTATGTCCATTTCAGTTTCCGGTTCAATTGGATAATGAGTTCTGATCTGCGAAC
>Ga0163179_10001217_pt1 | contig 18295 bp, 16 predicted proteins | sample AtlANTMetagenome_FD_109643 | JGI IMG/M metagenome (GOLD analysis project Ga0163179, IMG submission 109643) | Marine eukaryotic phytoplankton communities from the Atlantic Ocean - Atlantic ANT 2 Metagenome | ecosystem: Environmental > Aquatic > Marine > Oceanic | place: North Atlantic Ocean... | reverse complement strand
GGCACGCGGGTCCGGCGAAGCAGCTGTTCCTTGTGGTGTGCTTTGCTTGGCAACACGAGCGCCGCCATTCGACGCCTCGAGAGCACCGGCAGAAACCGGCTGCGACGATGGCTCAGACGTTTTATCTAAACCGTCTTTGTCCTCTGCCTGGACAGTCTCTTTATCGGGCCCGGAACAGCCGACCCACAAGAGTCCAGAGAGGACGAGTAGTGCTGCCTGTGATCGAGATATTCTCAAAATGCCTTCTCGATCTCAGGGATGATCTCACCGATGGTCTTGTCTCCAAAACCGACCTTCTTGAACCGAATGGTACCGTCGCGGTCAATCAGATAGCTGGTGGGCATAGAGACTACGTCGAACATGCCAAGAATGTGGTTGCGCGGATCCAGGATCACCGGATAGTCGACCTTGCTACGTTTCGCGAAGACCTCCGACTTTTTCGCTACCGTATCTACACCTACGGCGACAATCTGAAATCCCTGGCTTTCATAACGATCCTGCAGAGCGACCAGGGCGGGCAACTCCTTGCGGCAGGGACCGCACCAGGACGCGTAGAATGTTAGGTACGTGACCTTCCCCTTGAAGTCACTGCTGCTCAGCTCGCCCCCCCCCAACAGAGCACCCGTAAACTTGGGGGTCTTCTTGCCAATCATGTCCGCCGGAGCGCTCGCTACAACGGGCTTAGCGGAGGCCGCCGCCACCTTACTGTCAGCACAGCAGCGAAAACCAATGCCGATGTTCTTGTGACCGGGGCCAAAGGTGGCATTGGGACGGAAGCAGCCGCTCTTGTCCTTCGAACGATAATTACCACCCAACAACACAGCCTGGGCCTCGGTTGTCCCAGCCCACTCAGCCACGTTGCCACCCAGATCGTAAACACCTGTAGGTGTTGCACAGCGAGGCATAGAGCCCGTTGGGCCGGGCTTGCCGACTTTCCGGTCTTCACTGTCGCGACACCAGCGGGGCTCATAGTAGTCGGCGTAAGGGAACTGATTGCCCTCTACGTAGTCGTCGGCATAGCTGCCTGTGTTGTCATCGTCGACGGCCGCAGTACCCTGACAAGCCTCAACCCATTCCTTGGTGCTGCATAGCCTTTTACCCGCAGCTTCACAGGCCTTCTTAGCCTCGTACCAGGTGACGTTCGCCGGAGGAGCTCCTGCCTGAGAGAGAGCCCTTCCTGAACTATCAAGGGACGCTTCAAAGCTATCGATCCAAAAGGGCGTTCCATAATCCACTCGAACCGAGTCAGGCGCAGCCGCCACATCGGCTTTGCTGGCCACGGACGGCGCAGCGACCCGCTGCGGCCTCTCGTTGGCAGCGCGTCGTCCGAGTTCTTGCTCAATGACATGCTCGAGAGTGCTCTGGGGCACAGCACCACGCAAGAACCGACCATTGACATAGGTACGAGGTGTACCCGAAATCTCGATGTCGGCAGCCATTGCGATGTCAGCCTTGATCTGGGCGAGTGTCTCAGGCGCGCTAAGACACTGATCAAACTGCGCAAGATCAAGGCCCGTCTCACCAGCGTAGTAGCGCAGATCTGCGGGCTTCAGCTTGTGCTGATTCTTGAACATAAGGTCATGCATTTCCCAAAAGCGCCCCTGGCGACGGGCACATTCAGCGGCAAAAGAAGCCCCACAAGCGTAGCGATGGCGATTGTTCTTGATGGTGTCGTTACAGGTCGTGTTCATAGGGAAGTGTTTGAACACAAAGCGGACCTCATCCTTATATTTCTCTTTAAGTGGAGTCAGAGAATAGAAGAGCTTTTTGCAGTAACCACACTGGAAGTCGGCGAACTCAACCACGGTCACCTTGGCGTCTTTTGGCCCCTTACTCGCGTCACTGTCCTTGATAGGGATGAAGTAGTTGCGGTCATCAATCTTGCGCGCCTTCTCACCGGCATCCCCCGAGGCAGCCAACTGCACCGCCGGCGCTGCTGCGTTCAGATCCACTCCAGCACTTACTTCCGCCTTTTTCGCTTCCTCAAAGGTCTGAGAACGGGTGTGAAACCAGCCAAAGAGAAGCAAAAAGACCACGGCGCCCGCGGCCACAGGCGCCTTGATGGCTGCCCCCAGATCGCTGGCCCCCGGACCCAGGTCTTTGCGGGCCTTAAGCACCATGAGCAGCACACCAAGGGTGCTGGCGTCCATGGCCAGACAGAACAAGCAGTAGACCTCCTCGCGAAAGATCATCACCCACAACAGCACCAGGCCAAAGGCAACCGAAGCCCCTGAGCCGACAAGCAGTAAGCTCAGAGCAGACCGCGCGCGAGGGCCCCCTTGTGCGACATAGCGGGCGAGCACTGCGAGAGCGGCATACACAGCGACAGCAAACACGGTAATTGGAATTCCACCGATCTTGCCCCAGGTGCTGAGGTTGAGCTTGTCGCAGTCGAACGTCGCGCTGAAGGTGCACCAAGACACATGATCGGGGTTCAGGTGCTTCGCTACGAATCCCCACAACAGATAGAGAGCAGCCAGAGTTGCGACGCCCAGCAAGCCCCACACAACACGTAGCCAGGTACTGCTCACAGCGGCCTTTTCATCGGTTATCACTCCTGTAGCTGAACCCGTAGCTTTACCGTCTCGCTTTGCCATCTTCTCTACTCCTTCGTCAGATGTTGCCTAACCGTTTCATTTACAACGAAAAACAGGCTCTCGGACGTTTCTGTCACACCCACCCACAAGGTGAGCAGCGCGGAAAATATCACGACTGAGCAGAATCGGTTAACAGGAAGCCTGCCTCTTGAAAGACCTACGTGCTATACGCGCGGCGTGGCTATCAAAGCTCCAGCCCTGCAAGCCGAAAATCTAGCCCGCGGCTATGGGGACCGCTGGGCGCTGAGTGGGCTCAACCTCGAGCTGGCTCAAGGCCGTTCCCTGCTATTGGCTGGCGCCAATGGCGCCGGCAAGACCACCACGTTGCGACTCCTCGCTACTACCTTGCAGCCCAGCGAAGGTTCCTTGCGAGTATTTGGAGTCGACTCCCGGCACGACCCCATGACGGTACGGCGCCATATTGCCCTGCTGACCCACCGCACCCAGCTCTACAACGAGCTCACGGCCAGCGAAAACCTCCAGGTCTCCGCCCGACTCATGGGCCTGAGAAGGGACTCAAACAGGATCCCTGCCCTACTCGAACGCGTTGGCCTCTCAAGTCGTAGCAACGACCGGGCGCGCTCCTTCTCTGCCGGAATGCGTAAGCGCCTGGCCTTTGCGCGGCTGTTGCTACAAGACCCACAGATCATCCTCCTTGATGAACCGTACGGACAGCTCGACCCAGAAGGCTTTGTCTTTGTGGACAACCTGGTCGCACAGTTACTTGAAGAAGGCCGCACGCTGGTGCTCTCGACGCACCTGCTGGAACGCGCCAGCTCGATGCTCGACTCGGGCTTACTCCTCTGCGCGGGACGAATGGCCTGGGTAGGTCCTGCAAAAGATCTTCCCACCGCGTTCGCAGCCACGGTGTCCTCATGAACGTGCTCTCTCAGTGCTGGGCCGTGCTCGCCAAAGACATTCTGCTCGACCTCCGCGGCAGCAGCAGGCTGACGGCCGTACTGTTCTTCGCGATGATGACGCTGCTGCTGTTTTCATTTGGCTCAGAGCCCGACCCAGAGAGCATGCGCCGCCACGCTGCGGGTTATCTATGGCTCGCATTGTTACTGAGTTCCGTGCTCGCTCTGGGCGAGAGTTTTCGCTCTGAAGTCGAAGACGAGGCCCTCGAAGGTTTGCGTCTGCTACCGGTAGATCCAAGGGCGCTCTTTTACGGAAAGGCACTCAGTAACACGCTGTTTTTACTTGTTCTGGCCACGATACTTTTACCGCTGTCTCTGGGGCTGTATGGCGCCGAGGTGCGGGGGTCACTGACTTCTCTCATCGGCTTCATCATACTGGGCACGGCGGGGCTCGCCGCACCCGGCTGCCTATACGCGGCGATGACCAGTCAGGCGCGTGGACAAGACGTCCTTCTTCCCTTGCTCCTTTTCCCCTTGGTCGTTCCTGTGCTAATCGCCTGTGTCAAAGGGACTGGGCTTTGTCTTAGCGGTGACGCGATGGGGCAGGCTTCGTCACTTCTCAGTGTGGTCGCAACCTTTGACCTCGTCTACTGGAGTGTGTGCGGGCTGCTATTCGGGAAGGTGATTGACGAATGAAAACACGCTTTCATAAAGAACACATCATCGGCGCCTTGGGCCTGGCGATGCTTAGTTATGGCAGTTGGATGGGGCTATTTGTTGTCCCGCCCATGAGCCACTTCCAAGAAGTCGGTCGCATTTTCTTCATCCACGTACCGACCGCGTGGAACTCGCTGTTGGTGCTGACCGGCTCGTTCATTCTTGCTGTTGGGGTGTTAATCAACCGTCGTGCTGGCTGGGATGCCGCGCTAACCGCCAGCGTTGAAGTGGGCGTGCTGTATACGGTCATGCTGCTGGTACAGGGTTCAATCTGGGCAAGACCGACCTTCAATACCTGGTGGACCTGGGATCCTCGACTTCTCACCGCTGCGATTCTTTTGGTGGCCTTTGCAGGAGTACTCTCACTGCGGTCCTTCGCCGAAGGACGCGACCGTCGCATGGTATGGACAGCCGCAGCAACCATCGTTGCCTACGTCGACGTGCCGATCGTCTATTTCATCGTCAACTGGCTGCCTCGTGGGATCCATCAACCGCACTCCTTCCCGAGCACGGTGTCGAGCGACTATCACACAGCCTTGCGGCTCAATGCCTTTGCCATGCTGTTCATCGCCATCTGGTTTATTGCCCGCCGCACCCGCGTGATTCTTCTTCAAGACGCTGGCACGGCCATGAGCGCGCCGCCCCCGGCCGAGACTGGTAGCGATGGGAAACCGATGGTCGCGGGGGTAGAGGGATGAGCACTTCTAGAAAGTTCCTTACCAGCTGCCTCGCTGTTGGCCTCGCCATTGCCCCCTGGGGCAGTCTCCTCGCGGAGACGGGAAACGATGATGACTCCGCGCCTCACGGAATCAACACACCAGCAGACACTGATCCTGCATCGGGAGACGATGACTCTTCTGATACATCCTCGACGGCCCCGGTCATGGCGAAACAGCCTGCAGCACCTGACGTGGTCACAGAAGTTTGTGATGACGATCTCGACAACGACGGGGACAACCTCATTGATTGCGAAGACCTGAACGACTGCGCTTCTTTTCCTACCTGTGGCCAGATCCAGGGTGGCTGGGGCTGGGTCATCTCTGCGTACGGCCTCAGTTTTGCCGCCTTGTTGGCCTACACATTGATGGTTACGCTTCGTCTGCGCGCACTTCAGCAACGAGGAAAGAGCTAAATGTCTGACACCAAAGAGCCCGTTGACGAGCACGCTCAGACCCTGCCCTGGCAAGGTGATCCGGTCGTAACGGGAGACGACTTTGCCAACGGTAGCGACAGAGACCCTTCAGGTCCCTCTTCAGGGCGCCCCCGCAAGCAGGCTCGTCTCTTCGTGGCGGCCACACTACTCATTGCAGGCGGCGCCTTGACCTATCTGGTTATTGGCGGCGTCGAGCAGAACCTCGTCTACTACCTCACACCGAGCGAACTACTTGCGAAAGGTGAAGAAGGCGTCGGCGCAAATGTCCGACTCGGCGGCATGGTCGCGAAGGATTCAATCGACTGGCAGCCCGAGACCACAACGCTCAACTTTACCGTGAAGGATGCAGGAGCCGAGGTGAAGGTCAAAGCAAGCGCTATCCCACCAGAGATGTTTCGGGAAGGCATCGGCGTCATCGTCGAAGGGAGCCTCAGCTCACAAGGTCTATTCACAACCAATAGGCTGATGGTGCGTCACAGCAATGAGTACAAGGCGCCCGGTGATAGCGAGGCCGTTGACCTCGACTACATGAGTCAAACCCTGGAAGACGACGCCTCGTGAATTCGCTTCTTGGCCACGGACTCATTCTCCTGGCGCTCTCGTCTGCGACCATAGGAAGTATCCTTGGCTTTGCAGCCGGCCGAAGTGGTTCCAAGCAGGGCCTGCAATGGACCAGGCGTCTGGCAGGTACCTTCGCGATCTCGCTAATCGCGGCCAATGTAGTGATGGAGTACGCGCTCCTTACCCATGACTTCACCGTCAAGTACGTGGACCAGGTCGGCTCCACAGCCAGTCCCACCTACATCACCATTGTCAGCCTGTGGTCATCACTTGAGGGGTCGATACTCTTCTGGGGCTTTATTCTCGGGGTCTACCTGCTTGGTTTTCTCGTCTCTACACGCGGCAAACATGAGGAGATGACCGGCTATACCCTGGCAACAGTCCTCGCCGTCGGCACCTTCTTCGCGTTCCTCATTGCCGGCCCGGCAGACCCCTTTGGCGCAGTCCAGCCTCGCCCAGACTCTATGCATACGGGGCCCAACCCCCTGCTGCAGAACCACTGGTTAATGATAATCCACCCACCGGCTCTCTATCTGGGATATGTCGGTATGACCATCCCCTTTGGCATGGGTATCGCTGCCCTGCTGCGAGGTCATCTCGGCCCCAGTTGGATGGGTGCAACTCGTCGCTGGATGCTTATCCCCTTTGGCTTCTTGACCGCCGGTGTAGTGCTTGGCGGCTGGTGGGCCTACGAAGTACTCGGCTGGGGCGGTTACTGGGCCTGGGATCCTGTTGAAAATGCTTCTTTCCTGCCCTGGCTCACGGCCGCAGCCTTCTTGCACGCAGCGATGCTCGAAGAGCGGCGGGGACTTCTTAAAGCGTGGACTGTGGTGCTGCTACTCATCACATTCTCCCTCACCATATTGGGCACCTTCATGACCCGATCTGGGGTCTTCAATTCAGTGCATTCGTTTACCCAGAGCGCCATCGGCCCCACCTTTCTGGTCTTTCTCGCCGTGATCCTTGTGATCTCAGTGCTGCTGGTTGGACTCCGCATGCACCTGCTCGTGGACGAAGGTGAGCTGGGATCACCGCTCTCAAGAGATGCTGCATTCATCGTCAACAACCTGCTGTTTGCCGGCTTCACCTTTGTGGTTCTGGTCGGCACCGTGTTTCCGCTGCTCGCAGAAGCCATCAAGGATGTAAAGCTGAGCGTAGGCGCTCCGTTTTTCAATCAACTCAGCGTACCCATAGGCGTGTTCATCGTATTCCTGATGGGAGTAGGGCCCTCGCTTCCCTGGGGACGAGCTACTAGCGGTGAAGTATTTCGCTTGCTTCGCCTTCCGCTAGGCATCAGCGCCGTCTTGACGCTGGTTGCCGCGGCTCTGGGGATGCATCGTTTCTGGCCTCTTGTGACGCTTTTTGTGGCTCTCTTTGCAGCCATTGTCGCGCTCCGAGACATGGTGACCCCTGTGCAGGCCCTGATGCGGCGACGCTCGCTGAGCATTCCAGCGGCTGCAGTCCTCGCATTTCAGCGAGGACACCGACGATACGGCGGCCAGATTGTGCACCTGGGTGTGGCTTTAGCGGTGGTTTCCATCGCCATCTCCTCGTCGTATCAAACCATCGGAGAGGCCAGCCTCAAGCAAGGAGAGGTGCTCACTATCAACGAGTATCAGCTTCGTTTTGAAGACTCACGTAACTTCCGCGAGCCTCATCGCGATGTTCTCGAAGCTCGCTTCACGGTGCTCAAAGACGGACAGGAAATCGGCTCGCTCGGACCCCGCCTGAACCGTTACAGCGGCCAGATGAACCCCATCGGCACCCCAGCGGTACTCTCTACTGCCAAAGAAGACCTCTATCTTTCCTTGATGAGTGTCGGCAAAGGAGGAGCGTCCGCAGGACTGCGGGCCTTTGTAAACCCGATGGTCTCGTGGTTGTGGGTAGGGTCCACCATCATGGTCATCGGTATAATCATTGCTGCCTGGCCCGCTCGACGACGCAGAGTTGAGCCTGGCGAAGCTCAAGATGATCCCACTGAGGGCGGCGAGTGACTACAAAGCCGTCACAAGGAGCCGGCGTATCCTGGCCGACGCTCTTCGTTGGCATGAGCCTGGTTCTGCCGCTACTCGGCATTCTGCTTTCCGGCCTGTTTCATGACCCACATGACCTGGGCAACCCCCTCGAAGACAAAGCGGCGCCGCGTTTTGCCCTGCCTGTTCTAGATGACGGCAAGCTCTTGTCTCTGGAGGACCTCAATGGCAAGCCAGCCGTGATCAACTTCTGGGCAACCTGGTGCCAGAGTTGTCCCATGGAGCACCCCGTGCTCGAAGAGGCTGCTCGTGAATATGGCGACCGGGTGCAGTTCGTTGGCATCGCCTACGAAGACAAAAAGGAGCGTCTGTCCGCGTGGCTGCGTCAGGCGAACCGCGGCCGCCCATCAGCCTATCCGACACTCATTGACATCGGTGGAAAGGCAGCGGTTGCCTATGGCGTCTATGGGGTACCTGAGACCTATTTCCTCGATGCCACGGGAACCATCCGAGCCAAAAAGACGGGCCCGTTCCTCCCCTATGTGGATCCAGCCAGTGACGGCCGGCTTGAACTACGACGCATTATCGAGGGCCTCTTGTGAGACAACAGACTCCGGCCATCGCGTTGATCGGCCTCTTGCTTGTACCCAGCGCGTTCGCCCAGACTCCACGTTGGGCAGATGACCGAGGCGAGGGTGGCAGTGAGCAGCAGCTACGCGAACTGGGAGACAACGTCATTGACACCATTGGCCCGGCAAGCGGCCCGGCCCTGAGCGGAGAAGCCCTGGCCGCCCGCACCGAAGCGCTGGCAAGTGAGATCCGCTGCCCCGTCTGCCAGGGGCAATCCGTGCAGGCCTCCACAGCCGAGGCTGCTCGCAACATGAAGAGCCAAATCGAAGCCCTGGTAGCCGCCGGCTACAGCGACGACGAGGTCTTGCGCTACTTCGAAGCCAGCTACGGCGAATTCATTCGCATGATGCCGCGAGCCGAAGGTTTCAACCTGCTCGTCTGGTTGATCCCAGGCCTGGCCATGTTGCTGGGCGCCCTGGCAACATGGCAGGCGATTACACGCCTCGGATCGCGCAGAAGGCGACAGCCTGCAGCGGCCGATAGCACAGCTCCCAAGCACCGAGACCCAGCAGAGGAATTCAACGAAGAAGATCGTGAGTTGCTGCCCTGGCTCGAGCAAGTCCGCAAAGAGTTGGAGGCTGAAGGTGGGTGAAGTGCACTGGCTGCCAGGAATCATCACGCTGCTGATTGCGGCGGGCGTAGGCGCCCTTTGCGTCGTACTTTTACGCCGTACTGAGAGCAAGACGAGGCCCAGCGGCCAGCAAGCAAATCCTGGCACCCCAAACCAGCTGGCACTAGATGACCTACGACAGCGCAAACAGCAACTGATGCGGGCGCTTCGTGATGCCCAGGATCAAGCCACGGGTGCTGAAGTCGATGCCGTTGAGTTGCGCAAGCTCGAGTTGAGCGCTGCACGAGTATTCAAAGCTCTACACGAAGCAGAACAGGCAGCTGTGCTGCCGCCATCCGGAGCTCCTATGAGTGAACAAGATCAACCGGTGCCATCCACAGATCCAGCGACCGCAAGCCCGAGCCCCACCGCTGGTTCCTTCGCCGCGGTCAAGTGGATGGCTGTTGGAGCATTCATCCCCCTGGTCGCCATCAGTCTGTACTTCGGCGTCAGTGAGCGAAAAGATGACATGACACCCATGACGGGTGGTAACCCCGGACTCTCTGGGACCATCCCAGCTGCGCCTGTGCCTGAAGCAGGGCAACCCGGTGGTCCGACCCAGGGAGTGCCGCCCGACCTTCGCCCGGAACCGTCGCCGGTGTTAGACCAGGCACGCGCGCGTGTAGCAGCCCGACCAGAAGACCCAGAAGCCTGGGCCGCTCTCGGCTGGGCACTTGTAGAGGCTGAGGGCTGGATCGACGTCTTTGAGACATCTAGAAAGCTGCGTGAGCTCGCTCCAGAGCACCCGGATGGCTTCGTTCTACAGGCCTCTGTCCGCATCGCCATGGGCCAGCACGAGGCGGCACAACAACTGGTTACCGATGCGCTGAGCCTTGACCCCTCGCACATCCAGGGGCTCAGCTTCCAGGGTGCTCTTGCGATTCAACGGGGAGACCGCGGCGCAGCAGCGGCAGCTTGGAAGCGAGCCTTAGGGATCGCTGGCCCCGGAAAAGGCTTTGAAGAACTCATCGCAATGGCACAGAGCGACGCAGCAGCCCCTGCCCTACCCGCGCAACACCCGCCCCCTCAAAGCACTGCCAGCGCCAGTCAAAGCGGCGAACGAGCGCAGGTGAGCGGCGCTAAGGACGCCATATCGGGACAGGTTAGCCTCGCCGACGGCACGTCCTTTCAAGGCTCTGGGATTGTGTTCATCATTGCTCGTGCCAAAGGAGTCAGTGCCGGCCCCCCGGCGGCTGCGAAGCGCCTACCCGTGCGAAACTTCCCGCTTGCGTTCTCGATCAGTTCGGCCGATGCGATGATGGGCGGCACGCTTCCGCCTGAGATCACCTTGAGCGCGCGTCTTGATGCCGATGGCAACGCCGGTACCCGCAGCGCAGAAGACCTGGTGTCTACTCCCGTAGATGTGACGACAGGCAGTAAAGGCGTTCAGTTGCTGCTGCGCCGCAGCCAATAGTTCACGCCGCGGCTCTCTCAGCGCAATCGCTGCCAGCTTCCCGGCGGCGTTGAAGCACCGCGCGGTGGGGAACCGGCCGTGACTACATACAGTGCGCGCCGATTGCGAGGCTCATCCGTATTGTCGGGCGTGCTCACTGCAAGTGCCGACTCCCCATAGCCACGGTAGTAGATGGGAAAGCTTGCACCGCGCTCCTTGAAGTGGCGCGAGAGAGAAAGAGCCCGTCGCTCGGAAAGGCTTCGGTTGGATGCGGCGTCCCCAACGGTATCGGTGTAACCGGCAACATACAGAGCGCACTTCACCCACTGACCGTAGGTCTCTACTGCTTCCTTGATTTGCGTCCACGGGGCATCCAGTTTCGGCAATTCAGACTCGCCAATGACATTGCTGCCCGTGTCAAAGTTGACGTTTTCATGATCGATGGTCAGCGACCAGGGGATGATCTCCACTTCCGCCCAGAAGCCAAACTCATCATGAGCGCGAGCGCTGACACGAAAGACATTCCCAGGTCGGTCTTCGGTCCACGTAATGGTCACGGGTTCGCCCTGCTTTGCCCCCTCAATCTGCATCGTTGATTCACCCATTACCTTCTGGTCATCGCCTAAGACCTCGATGTCCACATGAGTGGGAGGGTGGTTGGTATGCAGAGCAAAGGTGCGCGCGCTGAGATCAACGCTGTCTCCAGGAATCGAGGCCGTCAATGGTCGCGTCGCGGCCACCTCCACCCAGGTTTCCTCGACCTCACTATCGCCGGCCCCGCGGCTCATGGTCACACGCACCGAGTAGCCCACGATGCCGTCGGCCTGATTCCACTGCAGGATCTGCTCGCGACCGGGAACTATCGTGCTGAAAGCAAAGGTCTTCTCGAAGCTGCCGTCGTCGGCAATCACCTCGACCTGAGCGCTGCGCAACTTCTCGTCAAACGAGACCACAAGAGTGGGTTTCTCGCCGCGGGTCAGGTCCACCCGATCCTGGCGAAGTCCAATAAAAACCCCAGCATGCGCAGACCCGACAGACACAGTCGTCAGAGCAACAAGCGCGGCTAAGAGGACCATTCGGACCCCAGAGAGTCTCACAAAAGGGATCATCGCTTTCTCCGTTTCTGATCGATGGCGAAGACAAAGAGGCCAGGGGCCTTATCCCCCTCACTACAGAACGCAGCAACATAGTGTCCTGTCGGCTCTAGGGCGATGTCTTCACAATCAGGGGGAAGTTCCGTGTGCGGAGTGTCCCCCCTGCTCATTCGATCACGCAGGTAATGCCGTGAAGTCGATCGATTCAAGGTCTGCTCGTACTGCACAAAGCGGCGCGACTCGTCCATATGCACCTGACCGAAGCAGTACTCATTGGCACCCATCAGGTTGGTTCGCCGGCGGGTAATAAGATCGGCCCAGTAGAGGCCACAGGCTCCTCCGATCTGCGCGCTAAATACTACGTGCGAGCCCCCGCCGTGCAGCGCTGCGCCAAGCACATCTCCGCTGCGACCGCTTATGTCGAAGACGAACGAGCTGCCCGGGTCCACCACAAAGATCTCACCAAAGTCGATGGGACGATTACGCACCAGCAGGCGGGTTCCGTTATCGCTGATACCTAGCAAGGCCGCATCACCAGGATCACTCCAGGCCAACTGCCCACTCTTTTCTGAGAGATCAACTCGAAGCACCGTGTCCACTCCACTCACTCTGGCCTCAAACGCCACCACCTGGGCTTCGCCAGCGAGAAGTGGTTGACGTGGGTTCTCAAAGGCGCCAGAAATCCGCACGAATCGATCAGCAGCCAGGTCAAGAATGTGCAGCGCTGCTCGCTCGTCTTCGTTCACCACTACAGCCAGACGCGCACCATCAGAGCTGAGTGATATCTCGCCTCCATCGAGCCAAACAGGCACGCGGTATAGGCGCACGCCGTCTCCCTGCCGCACAATCACATATTCCGTCCGTCCGGCACGGTCTCCCTTGCCGCCACAGATAGCAGCAGCCACCAGCGCTCCCCGAGAAAGCCGCGGCGATCGGCAACCACTCTCATCAAAAACGCCATCAAAGAACAACCATGGACTCGTGCCACCCAGCAGGTCCGACAAGGAAGCGACATCTTTGTCGCGTGCCTTCTTAGGCTTCTTTTTCGTTGTAGCGTCTTCACCTTGCTTCGGATTCAAGTGGTCGCTCTCAGAGACAGGCGGCGGACTCGGTTTACGTAGCACCACGAAGCGATCCGCTACGGGCGACATCTGTACCGAAACCGCCGAAAAAGCCCCGGGACGGGGGCCCGGAAGGGATGCGTTCTGAGCGAAGCAAGGCAGCGGCATCAGCACCAATAGGAGCCCTAGCAGGACAACTCGCGGGGACATGGACTCTCCGAGGACAGGACAAGCGAGGGAGCATCGGTTGCGACCCGTTGATCCGCGACCGGATGCCTAGTATACAAGCCGCGCCTGTGTCCGCAGGTGAACCAACCCCCGCCTCTCGGAGCAAGTAGATGGTCAGCCAATTGAGCCCCGCCGACGTAAAGATCCCTGCCGACGTACCCGCAACCGCACAGGGAACTTATGTACGCAACTTTCTGACCGCGACCCACGGCACGGGACGACTGATGCTGTTTGCTGGTGATCAGAAGATCGAACATCTCAACGATGACTTCTATGGGAGCTCACCGATCGGAGCGATCCCAGAGGCTGACAACACCCCAGAACACCTGTTTCAGATCGCATCCGAGGCACAGGTAGGTGTGTTCGCTGCGCAGCAGGGACTGATTGCACACTACGGACGTGACTATCCGGACGTGCCGTATCTCGTCAAGATGAACAGCAAGACTCACCTGATCAAAACCGCACAGCGCGATCCCATGAGCGCGCTGCTCACCGATGTTGACAGGCTCCTGGAGTTGAAGACAAACGCGGGAATAAACATCGTCGGCGTGGGTTTCACTATCTACGTAGGCTCCGAATTCGACTACCTACAAATGGAACAGGCCCATCGCCTGATACAAGATGCGCACAGAGAGGGACTCATCAGCGTGCTTTGGATGTATCCACGGGGTAGTGCCGTGGGCAAAGAGAAGGACCCACATCTCATCGCCGGTGCTGCGGGACTGGCTGCTTGCATGGGCGCTGACTTCACTAAGGTCAATCCTCCCAAGCCCGAAGACGGGCGAAGCAGCTCGGAAGCTCTACGCGAAGCATGCGCTGCTGCCGGGCGAACCGGAGTGATCTGCTCGGGTGGAACCAGTCAGGATGGCGTCGCATTCCTAACCGAGCTACACAACCAGATCCACATTGGCGGCGCCGTAGGCAACGCGACCGGACGCAACATCCACCAACGCCCTCTCGACGAAGCGACACGACTGTGCTCAGCCATCTCGGCGATCACCGTGGGCGATTGCGATGTCGACTTTGCGGTGCGGGTCTACCAGGGCACTGAAGTCTGGTCGAACCCGGTGGTAGTGAGCTAGCCCGGCAAAGGCGCGATGGTCGAGAACTCAGGTGTCCAGGAGGCTGCACCCATACGCCTCCGCGTTCTCGGCACTCCCCGCCACCAATGTGGGGGATGCAGCGCTTGCTGCTCTTCGTATCGTGTTGGCCCACTGACTCAAGAAGATCTCGGACATCTGGAGCACGCGCTCCCTTTGGTTGAAGATGCATTCCCAGACCAGCTCCATGGCGAGTACACCTACACCGTAACTAATGGCAGCCAAGAGGCGCGTTACCTGCGCAAAAGCGATGGATTCTGCGTGTTCTTTCGAAAAGGCTGCGGGTGCACCCTCCACGCCAGCGCCGGAGGAGACAAAAAGCCTCTAGCCTGCCAGTTATTCCCTCTACAACTGGTAGACACTGATGAAGGGATCCGGCTGGGCAACCGCCCGACCTGCCTAAGCGACTGGAAGGTCTGGGAGGATGGCCCTGCCCTGGCTGGCGAGTTTATCGAGCAGATTATTGGTCAGAGTCGACGCGCTCCCCCCCGAGAGATGCCAGCCGGCGAAGATCTGACCCTGCGCCTGCTTCAGTTACCTGATCTCGACACCGGCACCATGCTCTCATTTCTGGCTGAGAGGCCCGACCGCAGCGAGCCACCTGAGATCGATCAATGGCTGGAAGACCGCCTGGGGGATCTCTTCGCAGCTGCAGACAGTGTCCTAGCGGGTGAGTTCAGCGAGGACTCCCTGGGCCCGCTACATCCAAACACAGTCACTGCTACGGAATTCACCACCTTCCGGTCCTGGGCTGTGCAACGAACAGAGAACCGTTGGCCCGAAGTGCACAACCAGGGCCTGGGACACCTCCGTGACTCCCTGGCGCGTCTCGTTTTCTTGAGACAGACCGCTCTGTACCCCTCCCTTCCCTGGGCCCTGCTGGGCTACATCAGCGCCGCTCGCTGGGCTTCCGCCTATGCCTCTTGCGCAACGAGCGGCTTCGACGCCAGGGGTTTTGGACGCTGCTTCAGCACGCTACTCGTGATCCTTGAGAGCCCCCGCATGCAGCGCAGCCTGCTCGAGGCAGGGCCACCCTTTGCTTAAGTTCGTGCGCCAAGCCAGCAAAAGCGTCGGGCCCCTGATCCTGGTCGTTGCGCTTTTGCACCCTAGTCCTGCCCCGGCCAAGGATTGGATCGAAGTGCTCGCGCAGCAACTACGCGGACCTGCACCAAGGCTTGGCCCGGCCATCGACAAGGTCCTTGTTGAACACGAGGTGGGCGCCACCAAGCTGGGCACCTACCTGGAGACACTGCGCTTTGAGGGCTGCCTGGATGTAGTCCGAGACGACCTGGTCTCAGGCCTGGATCGCCTGCGCATGCTGCACGTTGCAGCAGTCGAGAGCAGCTCTATACGAAAGGTGTGGCGGACGTGGGAGCGCCGACTCGATGGACTCAGTCACGACTCGTATCTACTCGTCACTACCTGGCTCGACTCCCCAGAGACGGCCGCGCGCTTGTTCCTCTGCGAAGATGGCTTGCCGCGTTCGTGGAGAAGCCTCGATCCTGCAGCATTTGTACTCGAAGCTGTGACCTGGTTCGATATCGCGGTAGCCGAACGAGAACACGCCGTACACAAGGGCGTCGCTGCCGATCGCGAGTTGGCCATCATGGAACTGATGGAGCTCCGCATCGCTCTGCAGGATCGCTTCGACATGACCTTCGCCGAGAATGAAGTCCATCGCGTTTCTCGAAATCAGCTGCAAGAACGAATGCAGTTAATGTGGGACGTCCTGCTTGAGCCCTTCCACCGGGGTTTCTCGCCCCGAGGGCGCCTGGGCGATCCCGATCCCGATAAGGGCCGCAAGCAGCGAGCTCGATTTGCCACTCCGACCTCAGGATCGGGCATCCAGCTCCCTGATCCGCGTGAGCTTGCGGTTCGCGACCGGGTCGTTCGCGGCTGGACCCGTCAGCGCGCAATCATTGATCGCGACATTGCCGACAATGAGGAGCGCCTTGAGCTCGCGCTAGCCAGCCTTGCAGCCGAGACAGACCCTGAAGAACGCGACCGCAAGGTGAGAACAGCCGCTCGATTTCAGGCAGAACTGGACCACTCACTGTCAGATCTTGAGCGAATGCAGAACCGCATCTACACCCTGCGCACCGGACGAAGCTTTGTGGACTCGATGTTGGATCGTGGCTTTCGACGGCGTGCCGTTCGCAAGCTGAGTCGCCGGTCCTTCAAGCTGGCTGCACAGCGCGATCGGGTCGAGTCTGCTGTGGCAAGAGCTGTAGCAAAGGGGGCTGCAGATCCCAGCGTCCCCATCGTTCCTCCAGCTGGCGGGACCCAACGCCCCACGGACATGAACGTCGTCGGCCCGGGCAACTGGCTCGCAGGACTAAAAGCCCCCGAAGCAGGAGCCCAGGCAAATTCTGTATCCGAGCCCGAAGGCATCGCCACGGGCAGTGGCTGGGTCGAACGCGTCTACCAGGGCCCCCTACCGACCCCATCGGCGACCTGGAGCGAAGAACTGGTGGTGGCGATCAGCCGACGTCATGTTGGACTCGACGAGACCGATGTACGCATTCTGCTGGGTCTGGTACAGCTAGCTTATAGCGAACTGCCTGGCCGTGGTGCTGTGGAGCAGGCGGTCTGGCGCAGCCTGGCTCAAGGTGATGGGCTGCGGATCCGTGGCGAAGAGACCTCGCTCTCGGAGCTGTGGAACCCTGGGCTCAGCCGCGCAGAACAGGCCGCGGTCACCTTCGTCCTGACGCTGTATTTCTAAGCAGGTAGGATTCCGAATCCTGGAGGTCACTTTGGTCCCATTCATTCATCCCCGCTTCGATCTTTTTGGCGTCACCCTCGACTGGTGGCTGATTCTTGTGGTTCTGGGTGTTGCAGCGGCAACAGAGCTGGGACGATCGCGTGCCATCCGTGAGGGTCTCTCGGTAAAGCTCACTGTCGACGGGATCTTATTCGTCGTGGCAATGGGCTTCCTTTTCGGCCACTTCGTCTACCAGATCTTTTACAACTTCGAGCGCCTCAAAGAAGCCCCACACCTCATTCTCCCCTGGTATGGAGGCTACGCTTCCACGGGTGGATTTCTTGGCGCTGGCATCGGTATCTGGCTGTTTTACGTTGTCTGGAAGAAGGCTCCTCTTTGGGCCTATATGGACAACATGGCCATTGCATTGTGCATGGGTTGGGTCTGGGGACGACTCGGCTGCTTCTGCGCACACGACCACAAGGGCAACCTGACGGACTTCCCCCTGGCCATCACCTTCCCCGAGAATTGGACCGCCACCGTCAACGGTCAAGCCGGCACCTGGCTGGCCACCCGCCACGATCTTGGCCTTTACGAGGCCCTGGTCGCCCTGACGCTACTCATCGTGCTGCTTGTGATCGATCGCACGCGAGACTGGTCACACGGCATGCTGGCAGGCCTCTTGCTGCTTTGTTATGCGCCTGCTCGATTCTGCATGGAATTCATGCGCGCTACCGACTTACAAAACTCCGACCCTCGCCACTTCGGCCTCACTCCCGCGCAATACGGCACATTCATCACCTTCAGCCTGGGTACCTGGATGCTCTTGTCACGCCGTGGCAAAGGCAAACAAGACATCAGTGGCGAGGTCGCCAAAGACTACAAAGACGGCAAGGTGCCCACCCCCGAGCAACGACCAGACAGCGACTCTGATGCGAGCCCCGCCACCGATGCGGAATCCGAACCATCGTGATCAGCAAGCCTTCGTTCTGGCATAGCCGCAACCCAAGAACTCTCTGCGAGCCGGTACAGGGCAGCAGCCATTGCGATGTGGTCGTGATCGGGGCGGGCATGACCGGCCTTGCCACCGCTATCGCGCTTCTGGATGCCGGGCTCTCAGTAACCGTCTTGGAAGCGCGGGGAGTCGGCGCAGCAGCCACCGGACGAAACGTCGGTTTCATCCTCGAAGGCGTCGCCGAGTCATATAGTCGCACCATCAGCCTGTGGGGTCGCGAACAGGCAAAGCAGGCACGACTCTTTACCGTAGAGAACCATGAACAGATCAGCGCTCTCATTGAGCGCTTCGCGATCAACTGTGAATACGAACAACGGGGCAGTATTCACCTAGCGGCGACAGAGGGCGAAGACATCGAACTACGCGAGGGGAGCGCACAGCTGGTAGACGATGGTTTTCAAGCGGTGTTCGTCGACCACAAAGAGCTACCTGCATGGGCGCAGCGAGCCAAGTACCGCAGCGCACAGATCATTCCCCTGGACGGAGAGCTGGATCCCGTCGCTTTTGCCCAGGGTCTTGCCGACGGATTTCTCTCGCTCGGCGGCACTCTGTATGAGAACTCCCCTGCCCTGGACATCCAACAACACAGCGATGGAGTTCGAGTG